>JAEEGL012852384.1_pt1 | contig 14086 bp, 10 predicted proteins | sample 9134231 | NCBI WGS metagenome assembly JAEEGL01 (sample SAMN16246548, study PRJNA631951) | gut metagenome | biome: gut microbiome; feature: rumen; material: fiber-attached | host: Bos | place: Iran: Karaj | collected 2018-10 | reverse complement strand
GAGATAGGCACGCAGGTCATTGTTATTCTTAAAAAGGAAGTCCGTCTTGCCGATTCCTATCCAGAAGAGTTTAGGAGACTTGCTGAACAGCTTGTCTATCTTTGCATTACGGTCAGCATATATTTCCGGATGTCCCTCGCCATTACCATTCTGTTGCTGATCTACAGCTGCTGAGAAAAGACCTACATAATCAAAGAGATCCGGATTGTTGATACTTATGAAAAGACTGTGAAAACCACCCATGGACAGACCTGCAATGGCACGATGAGCCTTGTCCTTTTTCACGCGGTATGTCTTCTCAATAAACTTCACAACATCAGGGAAAGCAGTCTCAAAACTTCCCTCCATTGTCTTAGGAAGCATCATCGTTGGCACCTTGAACCCCTCAGATGTCTCTCCCGGACAAGCCTCCTGCGAGATATTGCCGTTGGTCATCACAAGAATCATAGGTTCTGCCTTACCCTGTGCAATAAGGTTATCCATAATCTGGGCAGCACGTCCGAGTTCGCTCCATGCATTCTCGTCGCCACCAATACCGTGTAACAAATAGAATACAGGATATTCCTTACCACTAGTCTCATAGCCGGCTGGGGTATAAACCGTAAGACGACGGGTAATACCAGCCGTAGGACTTTCGTACCACATCTTGCTGACAGTTCCGTGGGCAACCTTGTTGACTTTGTAGAGGTCTGTGCGTGTATCACCATCAATGAGTAGCACGCTGAACAGATTGTTGATGTCACGGATGTTATAAACATTTAGAGGGTCGATAATCTTCACGCCGTCAACTATCATGTTATAGGTATAGAGTTCTGGTTTCAAAGCATTGGAAGTAAAACTCCATACGCCCTTTTCGTCTTTTACAAGATCTGCAACTCCTGGAGTTTCATAGCTGTTGCCTTGATATTCCACTTTATTCGAAGGCAGGAAGTCGCCTGTAATCTGCACTTTCTGAGCTTCGGGAGCTACAAGGTTGAAGGTGACAGATTTATCGGCATTAACTACAGGCGAAGCCACTTGAGGACCCTGTCCCCAATTCAGGTTCTGTTGTGCTTGAACTGCCATGCCACTTAGACATAGGACAGCCACAATAAACGTTTTCTTCATTATAATGTTTAGTTATTAGTTAATTATGTTGCAAATATACACATTTTATTTGAAACAACGGTCAAATATGCAGAAAAAATACACCTAATGCCAAAAAACAAAGTGTGCAACATGTGAAGCATATTCACACATTGCACACTCAATCTGATACAACTATTGAATATACGAAATTATTCAGTTGCCTGTTTCTTTGTAATAGTCAGTACACCGGCAGATAAGGCAGGGACGGAGAGTAGGACATCATTTCCTTCTGTCTTCGGTGTTGTTTTCTGGAGGGCAACGGCATTCTTTTTCTCCATGCTATTTGCTACGGTCAGCGAACCTGGAGCGTAATACTCGAATGCTGTATCCTTAACTCCTTTCCAATCGCCTTTGATACGCAGAACGGCAGGCTCTTCTGTTGGGTTCACAACCTTTACTATTACTCCTGAGCCATTCTCCGCCATAGTTGTGCTAACGCTCAGATTACCAGTTTCACCGCTGAAAGCCAGACGGTATTTAGAGAAATGATCGTACCAAAGTTCTGTAATCTGACAGTTTGGGGCCTTGAACAAATCCTTGTAGTCGAAGTTGATGAAGGCATTGTTCCAATCGGGAGCATCAGTACGGCGTATGAACAGCGCAGCAGCACCCATTGCCACAACATCACGAGCCTCGCATGTATTGAGGAATCCTCCGGCAAACAGACCTGTGCGCCAATCTATGCTATTCAGGTTCCACTCTGATATGAACAGTTTGATATTAGGATTAGGACCTTCGGAAATAATCTTGGCATAGTTGTCATACTGTTCTCCCAAACGTATAGGACCGGTAGCATATCCGTTCTGCTGCTCATAGTGGTGCAGACTCAGATAGTCGAAATAATTTCCGCTACGCTTGATGAAATCCTCGTCTTCCTTGAATCCACCGCAAGCGATAATCTTGATTGTCGGGTCTATCTTGCGCATCGCGGTACTGAAGTCGCGGACACATTTCTCATAGCGTTCAATGCCCATTTCCCACATCTCATTGTCAATCTCCCAGTATTTCACATTGTAAGGTTCTGAATGTCCGTTGGCGGCACGCTTTGCACCCCATTCGTCAGTTGCTGGGGCATTACAATAGCGCAACCAGTTCACAGCATCCTGAAGTATGCTTTCATACTCACTTTCAGGACGTTCAAACTTGACGCTCACAACAATTACAGGCTCTGAGTTCACTTCACGGCAGAAACGTATGAATTCATCGGTACCGAAGCAGTTCTGGTCATAATCCATCCACATCCAGTGTGCCCAACGCTCACGATTCTCTTGTGGACCGATACCCCATTTCCAATCATATTGGGCAACATATCCACCGCCAGGCCAACGTAGACAGGTAGGGTGCAGTTCCTTGACGGCTTTTAGAATATCAGGACGGAAACCACCCAAGTTTATGCCCGTTTGGGTAGTCATGGTAGCCATGTCAACCTGTACAGTTCCATCTTTTACAACTATTGCAAAATCACCATCACAATTAACTTGAGGTTCAAGCGTGAACTCATATTTCTTCCAATCCTGATCTACCTTGCCAAGTGACTTCCGTGCAACGAACTTGCCTTCAGAATAACGAAGTCCCACAATCAGTTCTCCCTTGCCCTTAGCATAGATAGAGCCAACATATTTCTCGCCTGAGATAATGTTCTGCGGTCCTTGGAATATTCCAGCTTCAGCCTTTCCTGCAACAATCTCCTGCGAATAGCACATATTGACAGCATCATCCTTTACAAGACGATACTTGCCTCCATCGCCAAATGCTGTCCATTGCTGTGCAATAGCTGGAGTCTTGACATCTCCGGGAGTACCTTCAAACAATATTGTACCGTCTGATGCTGTGAGTTTTATATTTCGGTATGTAGCCTCGGTATAATTTACCCAGAATGTCAGGAAATTACGATCAGCCTTCTCTAATCCGTCGTAGCTTAAAACCTCTTTGTCGTCCCAGAATACCGTCAACTTACTGCCTCGGCTCACAATACGCAGTTTATGCCATTTCTGATCTTCATTCACCTGCTCTTTTGAAGCAGGAGCCGATATCAATGGAGAAAGCATATTCATGCGGCGTGCAGGCCGGCCTCCGAAGCCTGGCATCTCACGTTCTTCCATCTGACAGATAGAGAAATTGGCTGTAGCATTCTGTTTCTGAAGAGCTGCGCGTGCAGCAGCTTCGTTTGCAGCGTCAATCTGTGATTGTGTCTGTGCAGGATTAAAAGTACGACTTTCATAATAAGGATCGTGTATGCGGACAAAATAAGGAGAACCGTCAGCCTTGTTTCGAATAGCAAAACGAATGTCCATCAGACCGCCGCTCCAAGCGCGTCGGGCAAGTTTGTATGAACGCCAGTTCACGTCCATAGTCAGGTCAAAGTCACAGGTATTTATGCTGTCAATCTTGAGCGGTTGTTCATATCGGGTAGGTGAATGCAGCACCATGTTGTCATCCATAAACCATCCGTCGAAATATCCGTCACGAGGATGTATGCCGGGATATTGCTCAGGTTCGAAGGATCGTTCCTGTATAAGCTCCTGCCAGACACCATTGTTGGCGCTGAAATAGATGTGCTCGAAAAGCTGTCCGTAGAGCATCTCATCGATGATTCCAGATGGCTTTTTACTCTCAACCGTGATTGCATACTCACTTTGGGCTTTGGCAACTGTTCCTATCGCCAAAAATGCCAACAATAATAGTTTTTTCATTATCTATTTTTTAAAACGTTATTCAATCATAATATTCTATCTTCAATTCCTCGCTGACATTGAAGTCATCGTGAAAGTCATCGTTATACTTGTAAACAAGGCTTAGACCACGATAAGTAGAGGGTATTTTCAATGTGTCTAACAGATGCCATCTAGGACGGCCGAAATCGTAGGATTCCCTGTCAAGGATGATGCGGTTTGAAACGAAATCGAAGCTATAGTAACCGCCACCAATACATTGCTCACCGTACTTAAGCAAATCCTTATGCTGATTTACCATACCTAGACGGAAATACCCGTCTATGGTGATTATAAACTTTGGAAGATTCATACATTTATATTGTTTACGCAAGTAAAATAAATCTATTGCTTTCCTTATATAGAAAGGGTAGGGACTTTTATATCGGGAACGGACTTGTAGCGGATTTGAAACGGAGGTAAAGCGGATTTACCTATAGGCTTCAGGTTAGGAGAGTGAAGAGGATAGACCATGACTTGTTTCAATAGACAATTCATCTCACACTCGAAAGATATCGAACGCCAGCAGTAAGCCGATGGACGTTTTCAATCTTTCGAATGCAAAGATACGCAACTTTTTTCACACGACCATTCCTACTTCCGGATTTTTTTCGTTAAAGAACATTAAATGTCGAAATGCAAGTCTGATGTCTGCTCTATTATGATATCTCGACATTTGAATTAGCATCGTTTTTACAATGAAAAAAGGAGCTTTACACATAATGCATAAGGCTCCTTTTTGATTTTGTGCTCGAGACGACTTCGAGAGAAATGTATTCTTATTTGAATGCATCAGGAAGAACCTGAGCACTTTCCTTGATTCCGAGTGAATAAGATCTCTTCAAATATTGCTCTGCCTTTGAATAATCTTTTTCCAAGGCAGCAAGAACACCACGGGCGTGAATAGCCTGAGCACTGTTACCTGCATTCTCCAGATAATGTTTCGCATCAGTCAGGTTATTGTTTCTCAGCGCAATATTAGCAGCATTCAGATTAGCTATCTCATCATTAGGATACAGTCTTGCAGCTATAGACATTGCCTCATTATATTTATAACTGTCCCTTGGATAAGAATTAGCAACCTGATACATTTCATTGAGGCTTAACAGATCAGGACGCTTGGTGATAATCCTCCTAGCTTCCTCAAGAGTATAGTTCCTGACAGTATAGTTTACTGTATAATCAGAATGTCGGAGTCCTGGATAAACATTGCCCAACAAGTCTGCATAGAGATCTGCACCGGTAATAGCTTTCATTTGCTCTTCGCGTTTGTCCTCTGGAATATCGGTGCTTCTGATAATCTCAAGAATTTTTTCCTTGTTATTTAACTGGCTGCTTGCTACATATTTTTCCAGTCCTCCCCAGTCTTCTGGTGTAGAAGTCTGTGTAATGATGCTAGGATTGAAGTTATACAGATTCAAGAGATATGTTCTCAAAGCCTCTGCACGCCCCTTTGCCAATCTCACGTTGTTATCGTATGGGCCTTCAGGCGAAGCATATCCATGAATACCGATAGAGCTTATCTTAACGGTACTGTCGCGTAAAACGACATCAATAGACTCCATAATCTTGCGTAATTCAGATGGATTCTTACGATAATCTGCATAGATGATAGTCTCGTTTACAGGATAGTCAAGGAATGCCTGACCTTCAATAACTCTGCGTTTTACACCTTCAGCCTTAGGTTCAACAAAAACGACAATAGGATTCACAACTCTTCTGTTAAGTAATTCGTCGGGAATATTATACTTATCAAGGTCGATATGTGAAATCTTATTCTTGTATTTATGATTGAAAAGCCAAATAAGACCTACCATTAGGTTCTGTCTTCCATCAAGAGGATAGTTGGCTGCAACACCAGAGAAATGGTCATCAATAAAATACTGTGTTAATTCTGCTCCGATACATACATCCTCGCTGACACGTACCCTTCCTTCCAATCCGACACGAGCACCCCAGTTAAGTCTTGGAGAATCTGAGTAATCTGTTACAAATGAGAGAATTTGATTCTCAAAACCAAATGTCTGCAATCCACCAAATCCTGCAAACATCTTCAAGTTAAATCCGTTATGTTTTCTTCTTGGGAAAAGGTGGTCTGTCAAATCATAAGTAATATCACCATATAGTTCTACGCTATGGAAAGAATAAATCTTTTCATCTTTATTGTAAAATGTAGCGCGGCCCTTATTACTATTATATCCTAATATACCTCTCCATCCCCATATAGGATTCCATTCCTTACCAACTCCGAGTTTAGCTGTTGCACCCAGAGACTGGCCAGAAATGCCCCAAGTGTGATAGAGCGTTTCGTCAAGGTTCTCATTCATAGAATGATTGACACCTCCAAAAGCTTCCAAATACCAAGGGTCAGTTTCTGTCGTTTTGACAGAAATTGAATCATTTTTTGCTGTACCTTCAATGGTATAGGCAAGCGATAGAAATACCGCAAATAAAATACGTCTCTTTTCCATATTATTTAAGTTTAGTTATATATTCTCTTTAAGATTTAAACAACACTTGTTCATATTTTTGTGCAATGATGTCCCATCTGTAATTTTTATCAGCATAATCCTTCATTGCATCACCACTTTTTTTTCTCGGCATCTTAAGCAAGTACTCAAGATTTTTGCTGTCTTTAAAATACTCAGCTTCATTGTTTGTTGTGTATCTATTATAGTTCACATCAAATGTTATGACAGGAATGCCAAAATGCATAACTTCAACCAAGGAAGGGTTCGTTCCACCAGCAGAATGACCATGAACATAGTATTCTGCATTTTTTCTTAGGACATACAGTTTCTCAATATCATAGCAAGCATCTATAATTTTAATGCCATGATGACTGCTGTATTTTTCGCGGAGTCCTCTGCTATACTCATTGTTCTGGAAGTTACCCACAACGGCTATTGGCTTATTTTTCTTGGCAAATACATCCAATACTATATCAACGTTATTCTCAGGCTCTATACGGCAGATAGACAGGGCATATCTTCCCTTCTCCAATCCGAAATAATCCAGAATTTCTTTTTCTTTTTCTTCTGTAACGTCCATAAGAGCATGATCACCACCATACGCAATCATTACTGCATCCTTATTGTATGTGTTTTTTACATATTCCCAGATGCCTTGATTATCTGCTATGATAGTATCTGCATATCTTACAGCCATTTTTTCTGACTGTCTAAGGAACCATTTGGCCATTTTACCCCATTTCTGCCGCTTATATTCAAGTCCATCAATATTAACAACAATTTTACTATGTGTAAATATCTTGAGTATTGGGACAAAAACACATCCGGAGACACCCAGAATCAGCAAAGTATCATATCCTCTGATACACTTGATCATTGATACAATATCATATAGAATGCTCTGTACTCCATTGCTATGTAGATTTAGGTATTTCAGTTTTGCATCAAGGAAAAACTTCCCATCAGTTTGCAAATCCTTACTGCTGCAAAACACGGTATATTCTATCTGATTATTATGTTTCTTACTCACAAGGTTCTCTGCAAGGGTTTCAAATCCCCCATAATGTGCAGGAATTCCCTGAGTACCGATAATTGCTATTCTTTTCATTTTTTGCCTTCTGATAGAGTTATAATCTTGTCTATCATTTTCTTCTCGTTAAAGATTGTACTGCCTTCCATTGCTACTTTAGCCATTCTGATATAAGTCTCTCTGTCAGAGAGCATATAGTCTATCTTAGATGCTATTTCTTCAACATTACTGCTATCTATATGAAAACCGTTAAGTCCTTCATTAATAAGTTCCCTTACACCGCCAATAATAGGTACAATGCAAGGAAGTCCTGCGCACAAGCCTTCTGAGATAGTTAATCCGTAAGTTTCTATAAATTGATTTCTTTTTGAGAGGTTCATGACAATAGACGACTTATTATAATATTCTGCCATGTTTTCAACTCTTGATACAACATTAACATTATCGGTTGGCTTAATATTGTTACGTTTGAGAAAACAATCCTTCTTTTCCTTTCTAATATTAAGAATCAAGGTAAAATGATATTGGGGAAGTAATGCAGCTACAGCCATAAATTCCTTGATTCCCTTATATAGCCTTGCGGAACAAGCCATTATTATTTCTTTTCTGTCAAAAGCCTTATCTGGGTCAAAAATCAGTTTTTCCCTGAATTTGTCACTAACAGAATTAAATACTACATTTGCATGTCTTTTGCAATGTAGCGTATTTCTTTGATAGTCAGACACACAGATGATCTCATCTGCAATCCATGTCATGATTCTGCTTAGTTCCTTATATACACGTCCTTTCATCCATGCATTTTCATGGCAATGATATACTATGCGTTTCCCCATCAGCTTACCAGCAATAGCAGGACCTACTGGCAGAATAGTATTGATGTAAAATGTCACATTCTTATCAAAAGCATATCTGAATGCAAAAAAAAACATATATGTCTGAGCAACAGCGAATCTCTTCAGCGTAACAATGCTATGTCGTGAGAATCTATAGAAGAATGAATGACGTTTGAAGTTTTTGTGTTCTTTTATGGTATCAAGGATTCCTCCTTTTGATGTAACCAATTCCACATTCATTCCTTTGTCAATGAATCCATTGATTACGGGTGTTAATACCATAGGACTCCCACTGAAATCATTATATAAATGAAAGAAAACGAATTTACTTGTATTATTCATGTAGTTGTGTTAATAATTTTAGATATGTATCAATATTGGCATTCTTTGTTTTCTCAGATTCCCTACATACGTATATGGAGATAACAGCCATAAGATACATTCTTAATGTTTCTGTGTTTGTTAAATTACTTTTTTTAATTAAATGTTCTAGTATTTGTTTTGTATTCCAATGTTTTTCAAATATATATGATTGAATTAGGAAATGACACTTGTCAAGCCCTATAGGACAAGTTCTCTGTGCATATTCCCAATCAAAAACATACAGATGATCATTCTGTCTGAACATATTCCATGGGGTAAAATCCCCGTGCATTACAGACATGTCGCATAGTTTACCTTGATATTTAGTTATGGTGGATTTTATAGCTTTTGAAATGATATTTGCTGTTTCGTATGGCATATCACCTGTACGAAGACTAAGTTCCTTCAATAAATGGGCGAAGTCACTATCTTCAAACAATACAGATCTTTGAGTTTTCTGTCTAAGTTCTTCTTGAAACGCTTCATGACATTCGGTCCATGAATGTTCTATCACAGAATCCCTGTTTTTTTCTGTTGTCATAACGAAAAGTGTTCTGTAGTCATCTATCTTCTGATTGTACAGACATTTTGGAATATTCTTTATGCCCTTTTCGTTAAGTTCTTGAAGTATTGCCTCTTCGTGGTCAAACAACTGCTTTATACATTCCTTTTCGGATACTTTTGCATATCCCAGAATCTTATTGTCCTCAAAAATCTGGATAACAGTTTTTTTGTGTACACTCGGTGTTCCGAGAAACAACGAAAACTCTAGTCTATGGTTGGGAAATACGTCTTCCAGACATTTTACAAGAATACTATCCAAAGGCAATTCAACCAAAGGAAAAGGAGAAAAGATGCTCTTAATTCCGCCAAACAAAGGTAGAATACGTTTAAGCAGTTTTCCTTTCCAATAGCTTGGTTGGTAAATCCCCAAAGCTGTACTTACGTTCTTTGTCGGGATAATCCAATGCTTGCCGTCACTATTCTGTAATTCCCAATATTGCATCTCTTACAGCCTTTCCTTTTGTTTCCCAGGAAAGTTCCTTTATTATACTATGACATTCGTTCAAAGCGTTATGCCTTTCTTCCTGCTTGCAAAAACGCTCCATTCCTTTGAATAGTTCATGTATGGTCTGTTGCCTATCATGCTTAGCTATAATCTCGCACATTCCTGACGTCAAAGCTCTTGTGTACCCGCCAGTCTCTATGCAGACCAAAGGTTTACCGTTTGCAATTGCATCAAAGGCTACGGTAACAGCCCCCTCCTTCAATGCTGCATTTACAACGATATCACAATTCTGCATATATATATTGTACTGCTCTTGTGAAACTTTACCTAACAATTTGATATTCTCTCTGGCTACTGAAGCATTTATGATCTTTGTCAATCTTGATTTGTCACTACCATCACCGAGTATATAAAGTTCTATATTCTTCTGTTTCTCTGCCAACATGGTGAATGCCTCTATCACAAGGTCAAAACCACGCCAAGCATCAAGTCGTCCAACAGTCAGGACTGATATCTTATTGTCATCTTTATTAATCTCGTTATACTGGCTTTTCTCTATATCTACAGCGACATCGGTCATCAATATTGCCTTTGTCCTGTATCTTTCCGGTATCAACGAGCGTGTATCTTCTGTCTTGCAGAAAATAAGATTGGTATTCTTACATCTTTTCTGGAAGGATGTGTTCATTGGTAACAATCCAATTGTTGAGCGCCTGACCATCTCTACCATTCTCCATTTCCATCCATAGTGTTTTGAGAATTCCTTTGGAATAGTCTCAAGACCACCTATCGGTCCCCAAATGAATGTCTGTTTCTGACCGTAACTACTAACTTTCCACAAAGCATTACCATACGTAAGATGATGAAATACATGAATACCTTCCTTTTGCATAGTTCTCTTTACTATACTATTCGTCATCCATTGCCAGATGTTGTAGTAGGTACGTACCCCACGAAGTCCTTTTTTCCACCATCGAGCCCACTTGGGCAAATCATAGTATAGCCAATGAATTCCGCAGTATTCAGGATGTTCTGCAATCCATGGTTCAATATTTTTCCTGTTGCTCTCACGTGTCAGTACCCATAGCTCGAAATACTTCGACATCTCAAGTACCCAATGCCAGCCAACACCAATCTCACTTCCGAGATTTGGTTCACAAGCGTATGCGGAAACAAATATCTTCATGTTGCTTGTCGAAAATTAGTGATATAATCTTCCGGGCACATTCCTCCGGTGAACCATTATTCGTAACTTTGTAAAAGCCTTTATGTTCAGCCAGATAGTCAATCCTTTCGTTAATGTCTCTTACACCTTCTGCATCAAGTTCTGATTTGCGAGAAAGGATAACATCTGTAGATGCTGTTAGCAGTATGTTATAGTCTAGCGAAGGAATAAGACATTTTCCAAATCCATACAAGAATTTCACTGGTAAGAATATAGAACTTCTCCTGCTATCACATATGATGTCCGTATAGTAACGGTCAAAAATCACCAGTTTGGTGATGCGTGTCTGTGTTTTGACCTTCAGCCAGTAGCCCACTATATAGTCAATGCTATAATATGCTAATCGGCAAAAAGAACTTATCATCCCTTTCTTCTTACTACGATGTGGATGGTCATAGTCCCTGTCAACCTCATTTTTAACTCCTGCCTTGTGAGCCACTTCGCTAATGTTGCCGAATAGGGTAGGGCGAAAGTGGTAATATACGTGTGCCTTGGCAAATACATCACCGAGTTCCTTCAATACCATGTTGATGACTGTTGTCTTGCCTGCACCATCAGGACCTGTGAATCCTATTGAAAAGCCAGTATTTGATCGCAGATAGTTTCTTGCGAAAGTATATAGGAATTTTGATATAGACGAGATACATCTTATCGGATGCCTCATATTCGCCTTCACAACAGCCTTGAGTAATCCTCTTCCTTTTATGGCATCACACTCTTCAACACTCTTCCTGTCAAATTTAGATAGCAGTTTTTCCTCTACCAATGAGCTGTGTTCTGCCGCTTCACGTGTCATTCTGTATTTCTCGGGATATGGAGCTCCTACCGCTCTGTTATAGAGATATTTATCAAGGAACTGGCAATCTGTACCAACATACCAAAGAAAACCATTCCACTCACGATGCTTCAAGAACTCCTCAGCGCTCATAAGTTCCAATCCCCAAACCGAAGTGTTGATAAAGAAATCCCATTGTACAAGTTGCGTACCACTCTCGTCACATCGTCCGCATACCAAAGTAGTCAGTCGGTCGCTATCAAGATAGGTGACTATCTTCCAACCACTTTCGTCAATTATTCTGACCATCGGTTTCAACACTTTCTTCAGACTTGCCTTAGTTATGATGATATCAATATCACGACTATCATTTCTGTCTGGCAATCCCTCGAAGTTGCGGAGCACAGCATATTCTGCCTGCTCATTGAGGAATCCTATTATGTCAGTAATGTGTTGAGTCATAATTCTGAAGCGTGATCTTATCTCCTCAAGAGATTATACCTTATCTTCTCAATGATATATCCAGGTCGGAGAGCGATTGAATGACAAATCAATCCGATACCCTTTATGATATTCCATTTCCGCAAGCAGAACACCCCATTACGCAGAGAATCAGCAACTTCACCATCTCGCTTAACTAATGCCAAATCATTTGCAGACAAAGAGCGATAGTATTCCTCAAATGTCATGTTAGATTCCCCTCTGCGCCTCCTTCGGACATTATTCTTCACATATCGCATTCTTAGAGTCATACGATATGAGTTTGCTGACATCCCACTTGTGAGTTTTCTGTAATGGCATAATACTTCTGGCAAAACGATGATAGCTTTCTGCTCGTGATAGAGGTCGCTCATTCGTGTCCACAAATCAAGATCCTCGCAGTAATCCTGCCATCTGATTTTAGAATCGTCAACAATCGCATTCTTGTCATCATATCCACCAACACTTAATGCCAATTCTCTGTCATAAATAGCTGTTGGTTGCATGAATATCAACTTACCGGCTTCAGCACGCTTATAGAATGTCTCTTTTTCTATATCGCCAAGAAACAATCCTCCGCCAATTTTCTTTCCATTTTCATCAATATAATCCAGACAACAGCCAACAGCCATCAAGTCATTATCAGATGTAATCTTCTCATAAATTTTTTCTATTGCCTTAGGCAGAAGCATGTCATCAGCATCAAGAAACATCATATATTTAGTTGTCGCATGTCTTTCTGCAAAGTGGCGAGCATGACATATTCCCTTATTTTCTTCAAGTCGTACCAATTCATATTGTCGAGAATGTGCTGCAAGGAAAGTCTCAACCTTATCAACAGAAGCATCTTTGCTACAATCATCGACGATTAGCAAGTGGAAATCCTGTCTGGTTTGATCCATAACGGATAGTAATGTTTCTTTTATGTATTTCTCTGCATTGTACATGCAGATTGCCAATGTAAGATTCATACTCATTATTTACCACATTATCTTCGTTGATCTTCCGTTGTGATTTCGCTGTGATTCTACTATAACATCGCTATTTAACTATAGGATCAACGAAGGTATAGCGAAGGTATATAGGAGGATCATCGAACCTACTTCAATGTGCCATTGATGTAACGTGAGACAAACTCATGAAAATCACTTTTCTTTGTTTTATCTTCAAAATGAGGTAATTTCCCGATTGTTTTCAAGCGTTTTGCTTCGGCTATAGCCTCTTTCATTCGTTGACGATGAGCATTTTGAGCCTCTGTCGGTAGCTTTGTACATTTCACGATTTTCTCACAACCAACCGTTATATCGCGGTCAGCATAATATTTCAGGGTAATTCCCATTGCTTCAGCCTCACGCTTCTCCTCTTTTGTGTAATGACCAGGATGTTTCATTATTTTAAACTTGTTGATGCTAGTGGTAGTTTCATTTACTACAATATACCATTAACAATAGCTCCATAATAAGACATATTGCCATTAATAGACGTAACAAGATGCGATTTATATGATAATTTGAAAAACCAGTTATCCTGAGAAATCATCATGTACTCCTTTGTATCAAATACTTTATTCATTCGAATCCACAAATCACTTCTTTTGGGATTATTATTTGGACATGATAACATTGCTTCTCGGACAGAAGGGAAATGGTTAAAAGCATAGTCTATTAAAAAATCTTGTATCAAATAATCTGGCCATAGCTTTTCTCGTTCACAGAAGGCTATTAGCATGTCACGGACAAAGCAGAACAATGATTCATTCAAAAAACTTCCCCCAAGGAGATAACTTACCCAATAAGATTGTCGATAACTGTCTTTTGCCGAATAGAAAGGTGTTTTTTTTATCATTGAGACAGGAACATCAGATGTGATCCAAACTGTAGCATCAATCCACATTCCTCCATATTGTGCCAACAAACTATGTCGAATAATATCAGACAGATGAGTGTATCCAATAATTCCTTTTTCGAGAGCATTCCCAACTGATACGGGCAAATTCAGGAAAAGTCCAAGATTTTCTTTTGTCAGTAATATAACTTTCGTGTCTTTAGCACTTTTCAATAG
>JAEEGL012821279.1_pt1 | contig 14086 bp, 9 predicted proteins | sample 9134231 | NCBI WGS metagenome assembly JAEEGL01 (sample SAMN16246548, study PRJNA631951) | gut metagenome | biome: gut microbiome; feature: rumen; material: fiber-attached | host: Bos | place: Iran: Karaj | collected 2018-10 | reverse complement strand
GCACGTAAAGCACACACCCACCGCCGCCCTAATCCCTCCGGTGCAAGGGAGCGGGACAAAAGGCACGCCGCCCGGCGTGCCTTTTCCTCGGGAGGAAGGGAGTGTGAAGAAAAGCATGCCGCCCGGCGTGCCTTTTCCTCGGAGTTGTAAGCGAAGGAAATCTATACCGCGCGGGTATTTTGTGAGAAAATATAGTCGTGTAACTTTGTGGAACTCTTTGGGAAGGGAATATTATGTCTTTAATGTTAAATGATCTGACGAAATTCTCCGATATTGTAATTCAGTGTCACGACAATCCCGATGCGGATGCGCTTGCGAGTGCGTATGCGCTTCAGTGGTATTTTGCGCAAAAAGGAATCGAGGCACGCATCATATACGGCGGGGCACAGGAAATCAGCAAATGCAATCTTGTTCTAATGACCATGTGTCTTGGAATCGATGCGAAACATGTAAAGAAAAAACTTCCGAAAACACCCGAGCTTCTGGTGACGGTGGACTGTCAGTACGGGGAAGGAAATGTTACGCATTTTAACGCAAAAAACGTGGCGGTAATTGACCATCATCAGGTGAGACGTGTATTGCCGGAGCTTTCGGAAGTGCGAAGCAATTACGGTTCCTGTTCAACGCTTCTTTATGAACTTCTGAAGGCGGAAGGATACGATATTAACGTTCATCCGGAGAATCCGGATTCCAAGGAACCGACAAGGCTTGCGACGGTTTTGTACTACGGTCTGATGACGGATACGGACGGTTTCGCGACGATTAATCATCCCGCGGACAAGGATTTGCGCGACTATGCGAATTATTCCGAAGCGGAGTATAACCTGCTTCGCAATTCCAATATCTCGGAAGAGGAACTCGGAATTGCGGCGGATGCATTAAAAACCGTTTATTACAGCGGAGACGGCAATTATGCGGTGATTAACGCCAAACCCTGCGACCCGAATCTTTTGGGACTGATCAGCGATATGCTTTTGGAGGTCAATAATCTGAATACCTGTCTGGTATACTGCATTTTTGACGATTATGTAAAATACTCCGTACGAAGCTGCGTGAAAGAAGTGCGAGCGAACGAGCTTGCAGGCTTCTTATCCGAAGGCGTCGGAGGTGGCGGCGGCCATCTCGTAAAAGCCGGAGGAAGAATGGAAAAGGATCTTCTTGCGCAGAAGAAGTGCTCATACAACAAAAAGAGTATTTTCCGGTATCTGACGGAAAGACTGGACAACTATTTTGCGGAAACGACCGTAATCTATGCGGGAGATTATCTCGAAGACGTTTCCGTGATGAAGAAATACCGCAAGAAGGATGTGGAAGTCGGATATGTGCTTTCCACCAAAATCGCGGCGAACGGAGAACGTCTTCAGGTGCGTACACTTGAAGGAGATGTGGATATTACGGTATCGAATGACATTTATATTCTGTTCGGCGTGGAAGGGGAACCGTATCCCGTAAAAGTCGACAAGTTTAAGAAAAGTTATAAGTTATCACGCAAGGAATATCAGTATCCGGGCAAAGCGAATCCTTCGATTCTGAATTATTCCAACAGTAAAATTCTGGATGTAAAGGGCAGAATCAAAACCTGCATTGCCAAGGGCGGTCAGGGAATTTACGCAAGGCAGCTTACCTCGAGGGTAAAGATTTTTCCGAAATGGGATCAGAATCATTATTATCTCGGTACACCGGGGGATTACCTGGCGGTGCGTGCGGATGATCCGTATGACTTGTATATTATTGCAAAAGATATCTTTCCGCAGACGTACGAAGAGATTTAACGCGGTGTGATTGTTCAGGGGGAAAACAATGGCACAAAGAGTTCGATACGACGCTTTTATCAGCTACAGACATACAGAGCCGGACAGTGAAATCGCAGCACGGCTGCAAAAAAAACTGGAAAGCTAAACCCGATGAAAGAGTAAAGGAAAAATACGGACTCGAATAGAGTTCAAAGAAAGATTGTAGAGAATGGAGCAGTATCTTGTTACAGGCATGAGTTGTGCGGCATGTTCCGCGCGCGTGGAAAAAGCGGTATCGGCAGTTCCCGGAGTGGAATCCTGCTCAGTGAGCCTTTTAACCAATTCCATGGGTGTGGAAGGGACTGCATCTTCTGCGGAGATTATCCGTGCCGTGGAAGAAGCCGGATACGGCGCACAACCGAAAAACAGCAAAAAGACCGACAGTGTTTCATCGTGGGCGGACGACGAGGCGTTGAAAGATCATGAAACACCGAAGCTGAAAAAGAGGCTTATTTTCTCGGTTCCGGTGCTTTTGGTTTTGATGTATTTTTCCATGGGACACATGATGTGGAACGCTCCGGCACCTGCCGTATTCGACAATCATGTTTTCTTAGGACTTTTTGAACTTCTGCTTGCAGTTATCGTGATGATTATAAACGGAAAATTCTTCACTTCCGGATTCACGTCTTTATTGCACGGTTCTCCCAATATGGATACCCTGGTAGCATTGGGCTCAGGTGCTTCTTTTGCATATTCTCTTGCGGAACTTTTTCTGATGATTCTTGCACAGGGAAAAGGGGATCATGAAACGGTCATGAAACTCGGCATGAATCTGTATTTCGAATCCGCGGCCATGATACCGACACTGATTACAATCGGTAAAATGCTTGAAGCAATGTCAAAAGGACATACCACGGATGCGCTGAAAGGATTAATGCATCTTGCTCCGAAAACGGCAGTTTTACTGCGTGACGGAAAAGAAATTGAAGTCGGAATCGAAGAAGTCAGAGTGGGTGATTTGTTTGCGGTTCGTCCGGGAGAACAGATTCCGGTGGACGGAGTTGTTGTAAATGGTACTACATCTGTAGATGAATCGGCACTTACGGGTGAAAGTATTCCGGTGGATAAAGCAGAAGGCAATCCGGTATCGACGGGTACCATGAACCTGCACGGTTACATTGAATGCAGGGCAACGAAGGTCGGAGAAGATACCACGCTGGCACAGATTATTCAAACGGTTTCCGATGCTGCGGCAACCAAAGCACCGCTTGCACGGATTGCGGATAAAGTATCGGGAGTATTTGTCCCGGCGGTCATTATTCTTTCCGTACTGACATTAATCGGATGGCTTATTGCGGGACGTGATTTTGCATTTGCCATTGCACGCGGAATTTCCGTACTGGTCATCAGTTGTCCGTGCGCACTCGGACTTGCGACACCGGTTGCAATTATGGTCGGAAGCGGTGTCGGCGCCAAATGCGGCGTGCTCTATAAAACCGCGGTGTCCATGGAACTGGCGGGAAGAACGCGGATTATCGCACTTGATAAAACAGGAACCGTGACGGAAGGAAAGCCGAAGGTTACGGATCTTGTACCGGTGGAAAAAGAAGAGAAGGAACTGTTAAGACTGGCGGCTTCCCTGGAAAGAAACAGCGAGCATCCTCTGGCGAAAGCAATCAGTTCCAAAGCGGAAGAAGAAAACTTAAATCTTTCGGAAATCAAAGGTTTTGAAGTATTACCCGGACACGGACTGAAAGGGACTCTGGACGGAGAAGAACTGCTTGGCGGAAGCCTCACATTCTTTGAATCCCTCGGACTTACGGATGAAGCGATTGTTCAACGTGCAAACGCTTTGGCGGAAGAAGGAAAAACACCTCTTTTGTTTGCACTCGGCAAAAAGACAATCGGCATTATCGCGGTTGCGGATTCCATCAAACCGGAGAGTGCGCAGGCAATCAATGAGTTTAAAAACATGGGCATTGCGACCATTCTTTTGACCGGGGACAATGAAAAAACGGCGCGTGCAATCAGTACGCAGGCCGGTGTGGATTATGTAATTGCGGGTGTTTTACCGGATAAGAAAGCGGATGTGATTGAACGTTTAAAAACACTCGGAAAGACAGCGATGGCAGGGGACGGCATTAACGATGCGCCGGCGCTTACCGTTTCGGACAGCGGAATAGCAATCGGTGCGGGAACGGATATTGCCATCGATGCTGCGGATATCGTGGTGATGAAAAGCAAGCTGACGGATGTGACGGCGGCAATCCGGTTAAGCCGCGCAACCATTCGGAATATTCATCAGAATCTTTTCTGGGCATTCTTTTATAATACGATTTGCATTCCTCTTGCAATGGGATTGTACGGCATTGAAATGAAGCCGATGTATGGTGCGGCAGCCATGGCATTGTCCAGTTTCTTTGTCTGTATGAATGCACTTCGATTAAACTTAGTTAAACCGTACAACGGAAAACATGACCGGAAGGGAAAGACAGTTTCAAAAGATGCAATCGAACAGGTTCTGTTTGCAAATAACGGGAAGGAGGATAAAATCATGACAAAGACAATGAAAGTGGAAGGCATGATGTGCGGTCATTGTGAAGCAAGAGTGAAGAAAGCTTTGGAAGCAGTTGACGGTGTTCAAAGCGTGGCGGCGGATCATACGACCGGTACCGTGGAAATCACATTAAGTGAAGCGGTGGATGATGCTGTTTTGAAAAAAGCAGTGGAAGATCAGGATTACAAAGTGATCGAATAATTTAAAGATAAAGGAGAAATGAAAATGAAAAACAAAGCAGTAAAAACAATTGCAGTACTTTCTGCAGTAATGATTGCATCCGTCGGATTCTTCGGATGCACAAACACCCCTCCGCTTCCGAATCCGGGATCGGAGAAAACTCTTACATCGGAAGATCCGTCCGTGTTGACTCCGGATGAGCCGTATGTTGAAATGGCTACCGAGGATGATTATCTTGCGTTCATTGACGGAAATGCAAAAATCAAGGCAACATCAAATATTATGTTTGGTTTGAAAGAGGGCAGCGAGTACAGCTTCGATGAATTTAAAGCAGCCATGGATGCGGCGTATGAAGATTCATTCGGACCGAATTCCAAATCCGTAACGGAAATATCTTATGCAATCATCGATTGCGGAAAAGACGGAAATCCGGAAATGGCATTACTCGTAGTTGCTGACGAAGGAGAAGAGGGAAGTGAGATTCAGGATTTTTACATCGTTAAAAAAATGAATGGCGCTCTCTGTGTAGTGGATCAGTATGAGTCCTATTACCGTTCCTTCGGTGAATTAAACAAATACGGAGTATTCCATTCATCGGGAAGCGGCGGAGCATCTCTTATGGCAGGAAGCTATGTGCGCGTAAATGCTGCCGGAGAACATGAATTCATCTACTCTCAGGAAACGGAACTGGCAATGGCAGAACCGATGATTTTCGGATACGAACTTCCTTCCGAAGCAGATTTGCCGGATGGTTATCCGCAGGTTGCAGAAGAGTTCGGAGACAATGTAAGAGATAAATTCAGTTTTGCAGAAAGCTCACTTTTATTTGTGGATGAGAGTCCCGAATATGACGCTTATTTAAAACAGCTGGTATATGTTTTCCATGATAAGGACGGAAACCTGATTTATCCGAACGACACGAATAAGCAGATTTATGACGAACTCGGAATTCTTGTAACCGACGATGCAACAATTAAACAGATGATTAACGACAGAATAAAAGAACTCGGTATTACGGAAGAAGAAATGTATATGCTTGACAGCACTCCGGACAGTGTACCTGCATGGTGTATTGCATGGGATGGTTTGGAAGCACAGCCTTTGGAATAAGCGATTCTGTTGATGAAGATGTCATAAAATTGTTGACGCACCATATATATGGAATTAAAATAAAAGAAGGTAATTCAATTGTTAATGCTTCATAAAATGTAGGAGGACAAAACTTATGGCAGAAGCAAAGAAAGCAGCTGCAGCAAAGAAACCCGCAGCAGCAAAGAAACCTGTTGAAAAGAAAGAAACCGCAAAGAAGGCAGCACCCAAGGCAGCAGCTAAAGCAGCAGCTCCTGCAAAGAAGGCAGCGGCTCCTAAGAAGGCAGCAGCTCCTAAGAAAGCAGCACCTGCAAAGGCAGCTCCTAAGGCAGCAGCAAAGAAGCCCGCAGCAAAGAAGCCTGCAGCAAAGCCCGTTAAGAAGCTTGGAAAGATCGTTTTCGAGTTTGACGGACAGCAGATTGATTACAAGGCAATCGAGAAGAAGGCAGCTAAGCTTGGCGGAAACGTTTATGTAGTTGCAGCTGAGAAGAAGATTTTTGATGCTGACGGAAATTCCGTAGATTTATTCTAATCACAGATTACGCAGTAAAAACGGACAGGTCATCGAATGATTTCGATGACCTGTTTTTTGTATACTACGGACTATCTTTTAGCGCCGATTTCTTTTATAATAAAAGTGGTACTGTCGTGTAAAACATATAATTATTAAGACAGGGGAAAAGTATGGATTATCAGTCAATCGTTAATGCATTTTCGTCAATGGCAAGTATTATTTCCGTAGAGAAAAAAATTACAGATGACAAAAGAATTTATCGTATTGTTACGGGAAATGATGCTTATATAAAATCCATCGAGCAGCCGGCTGAGAATATGAGAATGTTTCGGGATACGTTTGTGCCGAATCTTGAGTATACGGATTACATGGTGCGTGATCTGAATTTTGAAGAGTACTGTTATCGTTCGGCGGTGGAAAAGAAGTGCCTGCACTCCTATGTTTATGCGGACAAAATGAAGGTATGGTTCAACATGTCGTTTATACCTTTGGAGTCGGACGACGAGGAACTCGGATACTGCATTTATCTCATGGAATTCAGTACCGAAGCCAATCCGGAAAACATGTCCAATATTTCCGCCGATATCGCTTCCTCTGTTTTGGCAACCTGCATCCGTCTTCGCGGAACCAATGATTTCAGGACCACCATAAAAGATGTTATCCGAGGAATCGGTGATTTATGTGTTGCAGAGCATTGCTGCATTCTTGTCATGGAGGAGGCGGAACGTAACTGCTATGTTCTTGGAGAAGCATTATCCAAAGATACCTCTCTTTTGCCGATGGATACATATGTAAATAAGGATTTTTATGATATCGCGGAATCGTGGATCGGCACCATAGCGGGAAGCAATTGTCTGATTGCGAAAGATGAACATGACATGCTGCTGATTAAGGAGAGAAATCCGGCCTGGTATGAATCGCTTACAAGTGCCGGCGCACATAACATTGTTCTTTTTCCGTTAAAATCCGGAAACCAGTTTCTCGGATTTATGTGGGCGATTAATTTTGATGCATCGAGAAGCATAAAAATAAAAGAGACTCTCGAGGTTACCACCTTTATTCTCGGATCGGAACTCGGAAATTACATGCTTCTGGACAAACTCAAAATTATGAGTACAAAGGACATGCTGACCGGTGTTATGAACCGGAACAAAATGAATGCCTATGTGGAAGAATTAAGCAGAGGCGGAAAGAATGTCGATTCTTCCGTGGGAGTTCTGTTTATCGATATGAACGGCCTGAAAAAAATCAACGATACACAGGGTCACCCGGCGGGAGACATTATGCTGAAAAATGTAGCGACAGTCCTTCGCAGGGCCTTTGACGAAACCGAGATTTTCCGCGCCGGTGGAGATGAATTTGCCGTTATAAAACTGGATATCAGCGAAGAAGAATTGACGGCCCGGATGAAAGAAGTAAAAGAGTATTGTAAAGATTACGAGAATCTTTCCTTTGCCATCGGCGGCTGTGTCGAGAAAGAATGCCGTAATGTCCGTATGGCACTTCGCATCGCGGATGAAAGAATGTATGAAGATAAAAGACGTTTCTATCAGGAGAATCTCGGCGGTTCGATTTCTGACTGGGGCAGCCTGACCGATATGAAACTTGCGGCAATGGATGAAGCGGAAAGAGCAGGATTCAAAGAATCGGAGCTGGATAACCTGACCGGTCTTCTGAATATGAAAACCTTCCTTAAGGTTGCCGAAAAAGACCGGAAGATTATGCATGAAAACGGAATTCAGAGTGCGGTGGTATTCTTAAATCTTACCGGCATGAAATTCTTTAATATCAAATACGGTTTTTCCGAAGGTGATGAACTGATCAAACAAATGGCGGAGATTCTGAAAAGCCAGTTCGGCATATTCAGATGCAGCCGTTTCGGCCAGGATCATTTTGCGGTTTATACGGAAAGAAACGGAATTGAGGGTAAGTTAAATAACGTTTTCAAAGAGATGAAAAGAGCGAACCACGGAAAAACTCTTTTTGTCAGAGCCGGCGTTTATCCGGATTCGATGGGAATCGTGGAAAGCTCCATCGCGTGTGACAGAGCGGAATATGCATGCAAGGCAAACAGGGATGACAACTGTTCCTATTTCGGATTCTTTGACAATGCCATGCTTGAAGCTGAAGTAAAAAGGCAGTATGTAATCGACAATCTGGACCGTGCGATTGCCGAGAACTGGATTACCGCATTTTACCAGCCCATTGTACGTGTCACGAATAAAAGAGTGTGTGACGAAGAAGCACTTGCCAGATGGATTGATCCCGAAAGAGGAACACTTTCGCCGGCGGAGTTTATTCCCATTCTTGAAGAGAGCAGATTAATCTACAAGGTTGATTTGCGAATGGTTGATATCATTTTGGAAAAACTCAAAAAGCAGAAGCGGGAGGGACTTCATCTTGTTCCGAACTCCGTGAATCTTTCAAGAACGGATTTCGAAGTTTGCGATATCGTGGAAGAAATCTGCAACCGCGTGGATGCGGCGGAAATCTCCAGGGATTTGCTTACCATAGAGGTTACGGAAAGCAGTATCGGCGAAGATTTTGACTTTATGAAGATGCAGATAGAGCGTTTCCAGGAACTCGGTTTTAAGGTCTGGATGGATGACTTCGGAAGCGGTTATTCCTCATTGGATCTTTTGCAGGAAATTCATTTTGACCTGATTAAATTTGATATGCATTTTATGAGGCAGTTCAATCAGAAACCCGAGTCGAGAGTTATTCTTACAGAGCTTATGAGAATGGCTGTGACTCTGAATTCCGAGACGGTTGCGGAAGGCGTGGAGACTGAGGAACAGGTGGAATTCTTAAGCGAAATCGGATGCACGAAACTTCAGGGATATTATTTCTGCAAGCCCATCCCGATGGTAACGATTTTTGAAAGATACCAGAAGGGTATCCAGATCGGATTTGAGAACCCCGCGGAAATCGATTACAACCGGAAGGTGAGCTCCATTAACCTTCATAATCTCGGCGCAGTTATAAAAGAAGACAATGCATCTGCCATAGCGTATTTTAATACACAGCCGATGCTTATTCTGGAATACGATGGAAAGAGCGTGAAGATGATAAGAGGAAACCAGTCCTTCCGTCAGCTTTGTGAACTTCATCCCGAAATGATAAAGGTGGGACATGAAGTTGCCGTTCGGGATATGAACAGCGGATTGGATCAGGCGCTCTTAAAAGCAATCAATTCGTGCGAAGAAGAAGGACAGAGAGTATTCATTGATGAAGTAACGGATGACGGCGAAGCGATTCATGCACTTTTAAGAAGGGTTATGAATAATCCCGTAACCGGCACGGTTGCGTTTGCAATGGCAATACTCGGTATTTCGGGCAAGGACGGGGGCGAAGGCTCTCTTCTCGCATGGTAGGCAGAGCGGATAATTTCCGGGCAGGGAAGTTTCCGAAAAGCCATAAAACATGCCGGTGTGATTCGTATATTAAATGATGGGGAGTGTTAAGAAGTGAAATCCTTATCGGAAAAAACGAATCATGCGAGGAAGAAAAAATGAATAAAACAAAAAAATGCGGACTTGGGGCAGTGGCGGTTATTATGGCATTTGTGATGACAGCCTGCACCAATAACACCGGAAGCTCCAACCCGGTTTTTACAAGTGCTTTGCCCGGAAATACATCGGAAGAACCTTCTTCGGTTTCAACCGATGAGACGGCTTTTATTCCGGGAATTTACGTGGACACGGTTTCCTGCGGTTACTTAAGTCAGGAGAAGAAGCCGGAAGATCTTCGTTATTATCTGATTACCACGGAAGAAGAAGTGGAATATGCGGAAAAAGAACTTGGAATGAATCTTCCCGAAGATGAAGATGAACTCTGGAATTTTAATGACAGTGTTGCGAACGCATTCCAGGAGATGAAGCAGAAATATCCGATTGCGGATTACAGTTATCTTTTCTGCTATACCGAATACAGCCAGGGCGGACATTATCATCATTCCGACACCGTGCAGATTGTGGGTGATCAGATTTATTTTCATTACGATCAGCAAAAATCTCCTCCGGAGGGAGGGCCGGCACCGGATATGATGGACGGCGTTTTTGACTTGGCAGCTATTCCCAAATCGGAAATTGCCGGAAAGATTTTTACAAATGTCATTTATCCGCTTCAGTACGGATATTACGATATCGAGTACGTTTTCGATGATCCGCTTTTCGTTCAGATTATAGACGGGGATATACTTCCGGTGGAAGTGCGACACGGACTCGGCGGTGAGGGTGGTTACAATCAGGATGTATCGACCGATCCGAAAATAATTCAGGGTTACATCGATGCGCTTCGAAAATTAAATATCGGCGAAGTGATTGAGAATGAAGATGACATGGTCCGCGTTATGGATGCAATCAATGATTACATTTTCATTCTCGAGGACGGAAAAGAGGTTTTAATTTCTCTTGATCTTAATGCATATGTAATGAAGGACGGAAAACAGTACGTTTTTGATGGCAACCATGATTTGAAAGCATTGAATAAAAAGATGCAAAGTGTGAAACAGTAAAAATGAATGTTACGGAAAGAATCAACAACAGACACAGTTATCGCGGAACATATAAACCGGATAAAGTTCCGAGAGAAGATCTTGTGACGATTATGGAAGCGGGTCTGGCGGCACCATCCGGTTGCAACAAGCAGACTACAAGTCTGATTTGTGTGGATGATTCGGATGTTTTGAAAAAGATTCATTCCGTGGTCAATCCGCCGATAGCAAAAACGGCACCTGTCATGATTTGTGTTTTGACGAAAAGGATTAACGCTTATCGTGACAAGTGTTTTGCTGTTCAGGATTATTCCGCCGCAATAGAAAACATGCTGCTCGTCATCGAAGAACTGGGCTATCGCAGTTGCTGGTATGAAGGGCATATCACGGATGATGACAGAATCGGAGATATAATTGCCGAAATCCTGAATGTTCCGGATGAGTATGATCTGGTTTGTGTTCTTCCGGTCGGAATTGCAACGGGGGAAGTTTCGGCGCCGAAAAAGAAGGCATTTGAAGAGCGCGCATGGTTTAATGCATTTGGGGAAAAGAATTAATGAAACGAATTCCTGACAAATTCCATAAGAATCCGTTAAGCAGACTCATTCTCTTTGTCTGTGCGATTGTGTTTGTCACAATCGGTTTTCCAGTTACAGCATATGCCGATAAAGAGCCGGAAGTAGTTCGCGTGGGTTATTACGAGAATGAAGTATTTCAGGAAGGCGCCGAAGAAGGCGTGGTCAAGAGCGGCTACGCATACGAATACTATCGTAAACTTTCGGAATATACCGGTTGGGAATATGAATATGTTTACGGCGATTTTGGCGAGCTTTATCAAATGCTTCTTGACGGAAAGATTGATATGCTCGCCGGTCTTGCGTGGAGAGAAGACCGTGCTTCGTTAATCGGTTACCCGAATGCCGTAATGGGAAGCGAATCCTATTACCTTGTGAAACACGAGGAGGATTCCGGCGTTTCCGCGGATCCCGCCACTTTGAACAGACGTAAAATCGGTGTGTTGGACAGTGCGATGGTTGGCGTTCTGAATCAGTACCTTGAGGACAATCATGTAACGGCGGAAGTGATTCCTTATTCCGATTACACGGAGTTGTTTGATGCATTCGATTCCCGCGAGGTGGATATTCTTGCGGCGGAAAGTGACGGTGCTCACGGAAGGGAACACGCGGAAGTACTGAATGTTTTCGGAACATCTGATTATTACCTTTGCGTAAACAATAAACGTCCCGACCTTTTGGCGGAACTGAATTCCGCACAGTCATTGCTTGCTGCGGAAGAGCCTAATTATCTGAATACACTGCGGGCCAAATACTATTCGGTCAGTGTTACGGCAATGGCATTTTCACAGGCCGAACGGGAATGGATGAATAACCATTCCACGCTCCATGTCGGTTATCTGGAAAACTATCTGCCGTACAGCGATACGGATAAACAGGGGAAAGTGACGGGTATTGTCAAAGACATTATTCCCGCGATTCTGGATGCGCTCGGAATGCAGAACATCGAGGTTACATACAGCGGATATGTAAGTTACGATGATATGGTTACCGCGGTCAGTACCGGAGCAATCGATGTGGCATTCCCTGTGGGTGGCGGATTGTATTATTCCGAGGAAAGCGGAATCTACCTTTCAAATCCGGTATCTTCCTCCCATGCGGAGCTGGTTTACAAAGGAGAGTTTAACGAAGATACGACAAAACATTTTGCCGTCAATGAAAATAACCGTATGCAGTATTACTTTGTGCGGACGAATTACCCCGATGCAGAGATTACATTTTATCCGTCGAGTGAGGAATGCCTTTCTGCTTTGCTGGCCGGCAAAGCAGGTTGTGTGACGTTAAACGGACTCAGAGCGAATGATATTCTTCGTAACCAAAAATATGAGAATCTGACTCTTTACCAGACCGGTTACAGCGATGCCAGATGCTTTGGCGTGGAAATCGGTAATGAAGGATTGCTGAAACTTCTCAATCGCGGAGTCAACGTACTGGGAAGCAATTATGCGCAGAGCATATCCTACCGGTATACCGGCGGATTGTATACTTACAGTTTTATAGATGCATTGAGGGATCATATGGCACTGGTCGGAACCATTATTCTTGTCATTGCCGTTGTGGTAGTATTTTTACTTGTGCGTGACGTGCGCCGTACGAAGAAGGAAGTCGAAGAGAAGGAAAAAGCACGACGGGATCTCGAAGCAAAAAACAATGAACTTGCAGAGAGCCAGAAAGCATTGTCCGATGCACTGGTTGCTGCGGAAAATGCCAATCGCGCGAAAACGGCTTTCCTTAACAATATGTCCCATGATATCCGTACGCCGATGAATGCCATTGTGGGATTTACTAATCTGGCGGCTTCGCATATCGAAGATAAAGAGCAGGTACAGGATTATCTCGGGAAAATCTCCGTATCCGGGGAACATCTTCTTTCGTTGATTAATGATGTATTGGACATGAGTCGTATTGAAAGCGGTAATGTGACCATCGAAGAGACAGAAGTGCATCTGCCGGATGTCATTCATGATTTAAGAACTATTATTCAGCCCAATATTGCATCCAGGCAGCTGGAACTGTTCGTAGACACACAGGATGTGAAGCATGAAGATATTATCACGGACAAGCTCCGTCTGAATCAGGTGCTTTTGAATATCCTGTCCAATGCCATCAAGTTTACTCCGGAAGGCGGAATCATCCGTTTTTGTGTTATTGAGAAACCATCATCCGTCGATAATATCGCAAATTTTGAATTCCGTATCAAAGATAACGGAATCGGCATGAGCGAAGAGTTCCAAAAAACGATTTTTGATGCTTTTTCCCGTGAAAGAACCAGCACGGTCAGCGGAATCCAGGGAACAGGACTTGGTATGGCAATTGCGAAAAATATCGTCGATATGATGGGCGGAACAATCACGGTGCATTCTGCCGAAGGCAGGGGAAGCGAGTTTATTGTAGAACTTCCGTTTAAAATCAGCAGCATTTCCGCAAAGGCCGAGCCACTTCCGGAAAGCAAACCTGATTTTTCGGGAAAACGTGTTTTGCTGGCGGAAGATAATGAACTGAATCAAATGCTCGCGGAGAATATTCTTACAAATGTAGGACTTTCCGTTGAAATCGCAAATGACGGAACCGAGGCGGTGGAAAAAATGAAATCCGCAGCTGCGGGCTATTACGACATCATTCTTATGGATATTCAGATGCCTAAGATGGACGGTTATGAAGCAACGAAGCAGATTCGTGCACTGGAGGATAAGGATAAGGCCGGCATTCCCATCGTAGCGGTTACGGCAAATGCTTTTGATGAGGACCGGCAGATTGCAATGGATGTCGGCATGAACGGACATCTTGCAAAACCGTATGATATTCCTGAAATTATGAAAACACTGAAAAAGCTCTTGGTCTAAACTGCTGAGAGTAATTGAAGGAGTCGAAAATGGAGTTTAAAACAGGAAACGGATGGAGATGCTGTTATGATCCGGAAACGGGTCTTTATACGGCAGAAAT
>JAEEGL010410738.1_pt1 | contig 14086 bp, 12 predicted proteins | sample 9134231 | NCBI WGS metagenome assembly JAEEGL01 (sample SAMN16246548, study PRJNA631951) | gut metagenome | biome: gut microbiome; feature: rumen; material: fiber-attached | host: Bos | place: Iran: Karaj | collected 2018-10 | reverse complement strand
TTACAGCCCATAGCCCGTCCGATCTCATCAAGTGTAGCCTTCAGATACTCCTCGCCTCGCGGGTCAGTGCATTTATTAGTGTTCTCAGCCATCCAAGGTAAGAGAACCCGATCACACAGGATAGCTGCATGTCCATGTGCTGAATGGAACAGGCTTGTGATTTTGTAGCACATAGCATGTCCCGCTGTTGTCTGTGTGATGTTGATCGCTTGTCCAGCGGTATGAGCCGCTTGGAGCATTCCGGCGTTTCCTTCCTCGGTGTTTGCCAGATAACCTTCCATGTGCTTCAGCACAGCTTGGATTGCCGCTCTGCTATACTCCTTGCTCTTCTCTGTACTGTTCACCGACCAGAAGGACTCAATCGCATGACATAAAGCATCCATCATAGTCGCCTTCTTCTGATACAGCGGCAGGGTCTTAAGCGCATTTGGGTCCATCAGAACGGTGCTGGGGATAAAGCTCTCGCTGGTCACGCTCTGTTTTGCATCATTATAGTAGATGACAGCATAGCGAGTAGCCTCACTACCAGTTCCAGCTGTTGTCGGCATAGCAATGAAGGGGATACTGTTCGGGACGATCTCTGCCTTTAACCACTCACCATCTGTCCCGTCTCCTGGCAGGTTGGAATACAGTTTGATACACTTTGCAACGTCCATTGCAGAGCCACCGCCAACAGCCATGATGCTGTCGCACTTCTCGTCAATAAACAGCTCTACGCCTTTTACAACGCTCTCATACAGCGGATTCGGCTGGAAGTCACGGAACCCAATCATCTCAACTCCGGTCTTCTCGACTTCTTCCAGATGTTTGTTGAACCCATCCATATACCAGATGGAGCCATCGCAAACCATCAGGATTTTCTTGCAGCCATTTTCCTGAATCCACTGGTCAAACTCTATGTAATTGTCTCTTGCTGTTATTATCCTCTGTTCCATGAATTAGCCCTCTGCCGGTATCAAGCGAATGATGTCTTTGAACGGCATCAACATAGCGTCGCACTCTTCGGCCCGGTGGTTTTCCAAAATCATTCCCGCCGCCTTCTGCATAGCAGGAACTTCAGCTCTCATCAACTGATTGGCGTAAATGATGATGTTCGCGCCACGCTGTTTCCACTCTTCCTCCGTTACGGAGTTAAAGGATGTGGGAACCAGAACAATGGGTGTAGTTGTGTCCTTTGCACGGAACTTCTCGATAAACTCCTGAATCTCGGACGGGTCTTTCTTCCGACTGTGAATCATGATAGCATCAGCACCAGCTTCCACAAACGCAAAGGCCCGGGTCAAAGCATCTTCCATGCCCTGCTCGAGGATCAAACTCTCGATACGAGCACAGATCATAAACTCCTTGGTGCGCTGTGCCTTCTTACCGGCACGTATCTTTGCACTGAAGTTTTCAATGGTATCCTGCGTCTGGACAACCTCCGTACCAAACAAGCTGTTCTTCTTAAGTCCCGTCTTATCTTCGATAATGACCATGGACACGCCAAGGCGCTCAAGAGAACGGACAGTATATACAAAGTGCTCTGTCTTTCCGCCGGTATCACCATCAAAGATAATGGGCTTCGTGGTAACCTCAGTAATATCCTCAATCGTACGGAATCGGCTAGTCATGTCAACTAGTTCGATATCCGGCTTCCCTTTCGCTGTAGAATCGCATAGTGAGCTGATCCACATAGCGTCAAACTGATGTGCGCCACCCTCTTGGTGAACAACAGTGTTCTCAACGATAAGACCGGTCAAGCCATCATGGGCTTCCATAACCGTCACAAGGCCCTTTGCGTCGAGCATTCTCTTAAGACGGCCACGACGTATATCTGGCATTGCCAGATCAGAGCGAGTCCTAGCATCAATCTCTGCATACTTTGGATCATTGGAATAGGGATACTCTACAAGTTTGCCACCATATGTTGCAAGGATTGCTGTTACCTCGTCTCGGATCGGACGCTGAAAACCAGTTACCCAGTCATTACCGTGGACAACGATAGACGGTTTGTACTTCTCCAAGTTATCTTTGTAGCTCAGCGTATTCTGGTCAACGACCTTATACACACCAGCGATGTTTTCAAACATCAGCTTCCGCTCTGAAGCGGGCACCAAAGGCATGCGCTTATAAGAAGCAACGGCCTCATCGGACAGCACGCCTATAATCAGTTTGCCGAGCCTCTGTGCCTTTTTGATGATAGCAATATGACCACCATGGATGATATCAGAAGCGAAGCACATGTAAACTGTACGAGACTGGATTTCCTTTAGCTTCGCAGTGACAACTGCAAGATCCTCAGGATTGTCAATCTCAGAGCAGAGGAGGTTTTCTACATCAAGGGCATGGATATTCGCTGTACCGTTTAACTCGTTCAGGGCATTCTCCGCATAGACCTTCCTCTTATCGTTCTCGCAAAACTCTATAATCTTGCCAAGCCAGACTTTCCAGTCATCCTTCAGCAGTTTATAGAGCGCCTGAGCTTCCATGGCCTCATTGAAGAACTCCACACCAACCTTCATTACCATGCCATCCTTTATCACTGCCTTGAAATCTTTCTCAGGCAGAGGCAGAGTGGATGAAACGGTCATGCAGGAAATAGGAGATGCCAAAACCTTATCGAACACCTCATGTTCAAACACAAGGTCACCATGCATGAGAATGATATCGTCGTCCAGATACTCCCGGGCACAATAAATGCTATAGATGTAGTTTGTCTGGTCATAGATCGGGTTCTTCACGAAGGTGAAATGCAGTGGCAGGTCAAGGCTATTGCAGTAATTAACCAACACACCATCGTAATATCCTGTGGTAATGACCACTTCCTCAATTCCTGCATCGGCGATTTGCTTCAGCTGACGAGAAAGGATGGTCTCATGAGCCGAGATCTCTGTCATACACTTAGGATGCTCCGAGGTGAGGACTCCCATGCGGGAGCCGAGGCCTGAATTAAGAATTAGTGCTTTCATTAATATGTTCTCCTATCAGATTCAGATATTGATGCATATACTTTTCAGCCATCGATTTTGCTGTAATACTCTCTATATCGTAAGCGATCGGTCCATTTATTCGTTCTGATCTAATAAAACTAAGAAGCTTTTCTTTATCCCCAATCATGAAAAACTGCACATTTTCAGCGTTTTCGCCCAATGCTTCTCGATGTTGCGGAATATCTGAAAGCACCATCGGAATACCGGTGCACTCCGCTTCAAGTATTGCATATGGTAACCCTTCTGCGCTGGAAGCCGAAATCAGCAAATCAGATGCATAGAGATATTCCTTTACATTACTGACGCGTCCGGTGAAAACCACACTGTCATTTGCTGCTTCCTTGCATTGCTCCATAAGAACGCCATCGCCCAAAATAAGAAGAACAGCTTCTTTAAGAGCAGCTTCTTTAAAGACTTCAATCACAGTCAGAGGATTTTTTCTTTCAATCAGCGCACCTGTAGAAATAATAATGTATTTCTCAATTGGTAAGCCAAGTTTCTTACGCAAACCTTTCTTATCAAGTCCGGTATCATTAATCCATTTTTCTGTCTCGATTCCATTAGGAATGGCAACATACTTACGAGGTATCAATTTCTCATACTGATTCTTCAATGTATTCGAGCAGGGAATCACACAATCCGCTTTTAAAATTGCTTTCTTCTCCTGCCTACACAAATAGCTCCCTATCAATTTCCCATACTGAACAATAACATCCTCATAAATGTAATTATGCAGAGTTATAATAAGCGGTCTTCCTAAGTTTATTGATGAGCATAATCCATCTGTGATTGTTGAACAGCTATGGACTAAATCAGGCTCAATCCTCTTAACTGTTTCCGAGACGAGTCTCTTCTGCGAAACAATCTGCCATTTCTTCAAATTGCCACAGATGACTTCTGCTCCAAGTGCTCGAAACTGATTGACCATACTATTATCTCGTTCTGGAAAGATGGTTAGTATAAATATAGACCACTTCTCCTGATTGATATTTTTTACCAGAGAATAGAGTTGGGCAACAGGGCCCTGGTTTTGTAGATGCGGAATAAGATACAATACCTTCTTTTTACTCATCTCATGCCCTCTTATGCGTGCAAAGCCTTATAGATTAACCCTCTTAGATTATTGGGCAGAACACAAACTATAGCGTGCGGAACAGCTCCCGTAAGATACGTTCCTGTGCTAATCCATCCTTTCTCTTTCAGCCATCTATGAAATGCAAGCATATCCTTCGCATATGCTTTGCCACCGCGTCTCATATACAAATCAGCGGGTGTACGCATATAAAGAATTGGTTCTTTAATGTTACGCGCCTTTACTTCATTCATCAGCATGCGCACCCAAAGATAATAGTCTTCAAATAGATGATATTTCTCAATATATCCTCCAGCGGCTTCAACCGCTGACCTTTTGAACATAACAGTGGGATGATTGCAAGGATTCCTTTTACGCGAAAAAGAAACAATCTCTTCATGCGTCACCGGAAGTTCTCTTTTTCCGACAACATCATCAATAGAATCAAGAAACTCAATAACCGTTCCTGAACACAGACTTACCTCTGGATGTTTTCTAAAAACGTCCAGTTGTCTCTCACACCGATCAGAAAAAGCGATATCATCTGAATCCATTCGGGCAACTATCTCGTACTTACAATGTTTTAGCCCTTCATTAAGTGCTACGCCTAACCCGCCATTCTTCTCAAGACGGACAACATGAAGCGCCTCTGGATGTGCTGTCTCCATCTCCTCAATCACAGCATTTAGGTCCTGATTCAGTGGTCCATCACAGACCAGCACGAAATCATCTGTAGGAACAGTCTGATTCCAAATGCTGTCCATCGCCTGTTTCAGGTACTCCGCTTTTTCTTTTACATATACACTCATTAAGACAGAGTAACTGGTTTCCACACCATCCATTGAAGAATCTTCTCCCCCAATTCACCGTTTAATGCGGCTGTCCCATTGGGGAATCAAATCCCCCAAAGCAACACGAAATGCTCTGAGACATAACTACGTCTCGGAGCGTCTTACAAACACTACCTTTTATAGATACCGTTCAAATGAACCAGCCCCAATCTATCTCCACGCGGCTAAGCCGCTGTTATCGTCTTAATCTGTATAGCTCCGCCTTCTGGCCATGCCAGCTACTCCCCATAGCTCTGTCCCTCACCAATCCCGACCGGCCAATCCGAAACGTGTCGGCTATTGTGAGTTCCTGTGGCTATCGCCTTTCTATCGTCACCTTAATGTGTCTCTTCTACCCTGAAGCTATCGACGGTTTTTAGCCCTATCATTGATGTGCCTGTTCTTACCTGAAACTATCGAAGGCACATAACACAGACAGACGGACGACTATGTGTTTGCTACATTGTCTTAGTCTCTTCTATAAGCAGAGTATCAAGGGTACACATAGCGACGTTCCCCCGTAACCAGCTCATTCTTTGTTCAATCCAACCAATGTTCGTCCCGTTTTTTCCATTTTTCTGTGGGATTTGCTTCATTTTCGTAGTCAAGAGCGGTTACCTGACCGACATCGACGCCCTCGGTGCTTTCAGGCAAGAAGAGAATTCCTGCCAAAGCACCACCTGTCATCTCTTTTATTCCAGTTCAGCGCAATAAAATAACGGCTCTCCCGTAACTACAAGAGAAGCCGCTTAACATCATAATTCAATCATTTTAAAGGAATTTTATATCTTATCAGTAAACATCAACCTCACTCATCTTCCTCATCTCATTTACAACTCCATCCACGATCCACACAATTACCACAATCGCAAGGCAAATGAGAATGTACATCATGGAAGTCTTTGCAATATTCACAATTCCCCCGCCTGCAAAGTACTGTGCAGGAACAGAGACCTGATAAGCATTAGAAAACTTTGTCGTGTCATTATACTCTTTTGTGGTCTCTTCTATAAGTTCAATCCATTCCGAAATCTTACTTTGAAGATTACTAATAAGAGTATTCGCATAATTCATCTCATCTTCGGTAGCAGAAGTCGTTTTGCTCTGCATGGTGTTCATCAGAGTATAATATCTGTTTATCTCTGTATTGATCTCAGATATTTGTGAGGACAGTTCCAGCTTTTGGGCAATGAGCTTATCGTAATACTCATTTTTCTGCTCAGCTTCCTGTGCTGTATCCTGGTTGCTCACTATGATTACAGGATCTTTCTGATAGGAATTGATCGCAGTAGTTACATTTGACAGATTAACCTCAAGTTCTGAAAGTCTGTTTGTATATTCTTCTATCTGGTACTGATAGTATTCAATCTGCCTTGCCCTGTCATTTGTAAGAGAGTTAGTCTCTATGTAGGATGAAAGTCTTGCAAGGTCTGCATCCTGTATGAAACCAATGGAGGTTGCAATATCTTTGAAGGAAAGTCCTGTCCCGGAAGCTCTGAAATCAGGGGCCTCGGTGGCTTTAGCCTGTGCAAAGTTTTTCATTAATCTGAGCTGTGTACGGAGAAGGTCCACACTCTCTGTATAGTCGTAGTCTTTTCCGGACAAAAGCCCTGCTGTAACCGTCAATGCATCGTTATTTGCATAAGTATCAAAAAAGTATTCCTTGTAGCTTTCAAGGATAGCATCTAAGTTCAGGTCAACCTGACCTGCCTGAACGGTTCTGTCGTCATAAAGGTACACTATGTACTGAGAAGGATAGTAGGATACATCAAGTAACTTCTCATAGTATTGGGCATCCTTCTCTGCCATCTTGTTAATAACTGTTATTCTCTCAACGGCATCTTCAGGAATAACCCCTTCAACTGATATATTTGATCTGACCTTTTCTATATAATCTGTTGATATTCCGAGATTATTAAGAGCCTTCTGTATTACCGCAGGACTCTTAATTTTACTAATGTCAAAAGACGCACCATTTGGATCAAGGCCGCTTTCTATACCTGCATACTGAAAACTGATCATTGCCCTGGCATAGGAGCTGTGGTTAAAATAGTGATCAATAGTTATTTTTATAAGACCTGCTGCCCCTCCCAGGATAATTGCAGCTACACAAAGATAAATATAGATTTTTTTATGTCTGTCCATGTTTCTGGCAACATTTAAGAGGTCTATTTCGCGATTACTGTTTGTATTTTCTTTGTGTACTTCCAGTATTACTTTCTGACCATTATCACTTATCATTTTGTCCATTTGCACTCCCCACTTTTTTTCTTATCTTTCTATTTATCTGAAGGTACCTTTTCATACTGCGAAAGGCACTGCCAAATATAGACAAACCAATTACCAAAAGTACAGCAGCCAGGAACACAAATACCAGTACATATATGTCAATGGCACGCTTATGTATTTCTATTTCTTCTCCGGCTGTTACCTCCGGATCGTCCCACTTATGCCTCCTGTCATAGCTATCCTCATATGAAACGGTTGTGGAAGCTTTGCTGCGGGCATAAATTGGAGAAGTTGATGATGAAGTGCTGCCGGATTTCTTCTCTGAAGTATCTTCTGTGGCCCCTACAACAACCTCTACTTCCTGGTTTTCCCCGGATTCTTCAGTGGATTCTTCAGTGAATTCTTCAACTGTATCTGCCCTTACATATCCTGTCTGAGTAAGATATGTAAGCTTGTACCAGAAGTAATGATCCGCCTCAATCTTTTCCAGGGGTCTTACCGTGACATCTTTAGGGATTATGACCAGAATATGTCCGTTTAATGAAGGTTCATCCCTAAGGTTCGTATTTGAAAGGATTCTTACATGGGTATCTGTTAGTTCAGTATTCCCTTCCACATCGGGATTTGCCTGAAGTTCTTCTTGGTTCTGCTCTTCCTCTGCGTCGGCAGCTCCCTCAACCCTCTCAGTATTTTCCGGGGTTTCTGTCGCAGGCTCTTCTGCAGCAGGCTCTTCCGGAGCCTGCGTTTCCGCGGGCTCTTCGGGAGTTTCTGTGGCATTTTCGATAACTCTGCTGGCAATTATATAGCCGGTGGTACCTCCGGTAAGCAGCACATGATGCCAGTTTCTTCCCTGTGCATCTTTTACTGTCTCAAGGATGGTAAAAGAATTCCCGGGAATTACATTGGCAACAGCTTTACTGTTTTCCGAAGCAGACTCGTATAGCTTTTGTGATGTCTGGCCGGAAACCGTATATTCTTTTGCTGACGCAGCTATTTGAGGGCTTGTGCCCAATGTAACAGTTATTAGCGCCACCACCAAAAATCGCTTTGCTCTAGCGGTTACTGATTTTTGCATTCCCACTCTCCTGTTGCTGATAATTCTTTACGCCCTCTGTGCTTTCAGGTATAAATACGATCTTTATTGTTGCCAGTATTATTTTGAAATCCGTAATAAGGCTCTGGTTCGAAATGTACATGAGGTCCATCTGGAGCTTATCGTAGGCCTGAGTGTTGTACTTGCCGTAGACCTGTGCATAACCTGTAAGGCCCGCCTTAACCTCTGTCCTCAGGGCGAATTCAGGCATCTCTTTTTCATATTTCGCACATAACTCCGGCCTTTCGGGGCGGGGACCAACGATGGACATCTCGCCCTTCAAAATGCAGATGATCTGCGGAAGCTCATCTATTCTTGTTGCTCTTATAAATTTGCCGACAGGGGTTATCCTGTTGTCGGCGACGCTGGCAAGTCTCGCCTTGCCATCAGCCTCGGCATCTGTTTTCATGCTTCTGAATTTGTATATATTGAATTCTTTTTTACCCTTTGTCAGCCTCACCTGTTTATACAGGACAGGACCGCCGTCATAGAGCTTTATGGCAATTGCCGTGATAAGCATTATCGGGGATGCAAGGATGAGACCTGTTATGGCGAGAACTATATCAAATAATCTCTTTACAAAGAGATAGGCAACATCTCTCTCGCTCTTTTCATAGACCTTGACCGGGAGATTGGCCATCTGGATTTCCTTGGCATCTCCTATATTAGGTCTTATGTAGACCGGAATGTTTCTGGTTGCACAGAATTTCAGGATTGCGTTTCTCGGTGTGGAATGGAGTCCGCACAGCATAAGAGCTTCCGGTCTTGTAAAGATTATGTATTTAATTGTTTCTGAAATGTCCTCACTTACGCGCATTTCACTTTCAAGGACGAATTTCCAGGTGAGTCTGTTGATAATGTCGACACCGTTTTCTCTGGCCTGTTCATTGTCGTATATTAAAAGAACTTTCTTGGGTTTATTCAGTTTATTTGACAAAAGTACTGCCACTCTTGCCCAAGCTACAGCAAGGATGGAACACACTGCTATCTGAAGCAAAAGCGGCAATATTGACGGAAGCTCCCTCACAAGCAACCATGTTACTACATATATCAGAAATGCTGATGTTATAAGCGATACAACTGCGGAATACAAAATTTCACTGGTTCTTTTTAAGTCTATTTCAAAACATCCGTATAATTTGGATAATCTCCAAAAGGTGAAAGCATATACGAGGGCAACTGCATAGTTTCCTCTTCTGTAGTAGGGCTCAAAGAGCTTGTCGTCATAAAACCTGAACCATATAGCCAGAAATATACCTGAGCAGACTACTATCCACAGGATTTTTACCAAAAACAAAATGCCTCTGCTCCTGGCATTGGCACTACTTTTGTTTTCCACTGATTCAATTACTCTCTGATCGCTTTTTATAATATCCACTATGTTTTTTTACGCTTTCATGTTTATATTTTTTATGCAGGCTTCGCCATATCAGATATCAACCGGTATCTGACTGACTATCTCTATGCCGCTTTATCCTGTTCAACGTGCCAAAGGCAACGATTGCTTCAGATAAAGGTTCTTAGCTCTAGCTCTTAGCTACTATCTCAAGTCCTGCAATTATTTTCTTAACTTCTCCGAACAGTTCCATTTCCAGAAAGGCTTTCTTCTTGTGCCTGTCCACCCTTACTATGTACTGCTCATATCCGGTCAGGGGGCCGCTCAGGATCTTTACTGTGCCGTTTTCAATGATGCCCAGTGACATATCCACTCGTTCTGTGTGTCCTGTGATCCTGTTAAGGAACTCCTCTTCTCTCTTTGTAAGAGGTATGAAAGCCTCGTCATTTCCCAGAATCTTAATATATTCCGGCTGGGAACAGAGTATTTCATGTATTTTGGCGGGGGAGTCAGTTTCTACAAACAAATATCCCGGAAACATCAGGAATTCCTTCTCCCTATGCCCATCTTTATGTTTTTGCTTTTCTATTCTTGTTATAAGAAGGAGTCTGCTGTAGAGCGAGGAATCAACCTTCAACTCGAATTTCAGTTTAAATTCGTGCTCCTTCAGACTTTGTACCCAAATCACGTAAAGCATAATCAATGACTGTCTTTTCATTAATAGGGCCGGAGTTTAGTCCGGCCCAAACCACATGTTAGAGAAATCGTGTCATGCATGACCTCCATTTAAGGAATGGAGAACCCACTAAAATTTACGTATTATCTGATAACAATTGAAAATGTACCAAGATCTGTTAAGGAAATATTAACCTTACCGTTTACTACTACAACGTCTGTAGTTGTAATAGAGCCATCCTGGTGAATCTGGAATACAGTAGCTGTTCTTCCGTCGTACTTGTTACCAACACCAAAAGCCTGCTTAATCACACCAAAACCTGTGTTGAGTGACTTTCCTGCCTTGTAGAGACGAAGCTTTGTTCTGAGAACTACCTTGCCGCCGTTAAGGTTAGCATTTACGAAGTCATCAAGAACCTTTGTTGCTTCCTCTTTTGCAGGTGCAACTACTGCGGTCTCGATAGCGCCAGGAATAGTAACTTCGCTGTAATTAACAGTGATCCTAGTTCCCCCAACAGTAGCTGTGCCTTCCTTCTTAGCTGTAGGTACGGCATAAATAGTATTGCCGGCCTTAGCTTCCGGAGATTCAACAATTGATGTGTTACTTGTGTTGGTTGTTGTAGAACTGTCTGCTGCAAATACAGTTGATCCAACTAACATTGAACCAACCAAAACTGCAGCAATAATTGATGAAATCTTTCTCTTCATTGGTTGCCTCCTTTACTCATAAGCATGTGGTCTATATTAAATCCCTTGGAAAGGATTCAATACCTTAGTTGATAGCAGTTCTTCCATTAAATACTGCCTGAACGACCTGTCTGCTCCCGTCGCCATCAACTCCCGTGAGTGTGATGATATTCCATGATGAAAGGGTCTTTTCCAGAAGATTACTATCTATTACAGCCGTCATATCTCTGAGCGAAAAGATCTCGTCGATATACTGCTGATACTCCCCATAGTCATAAAAGTTATATTTTACAAGGGGTCTCTCCGTATCGGTGCTGCTGTATGCGGCAAAAACTTCATACTGATTTACAAATTCATCCGAATACACATATATAAATTTGTTTTTATCCATGAAATCCGGGTCAAGGTAGCCTATCAGGTCACCGAAGGGCTCTTCTGTCCCCGACTTTGCATAAAGACATGTCACCGGGTCAGTAAAGTTCGTTTCATTGCCCATGTCCATAAATATGCAGCCTTTGGAGTCCTCTGCGTTCTCTGAATTGTGCTCCAGGTAATACTCGTTACTGTCATCTCTTTTGCAGATGGGTTCCGCGATGGATGTCCCCGGAATTACAATGTATGCACAGACATCAGAGTTCTTCTCTCTTAGCAGGTCAAGATCAATATCTGCGTCAGGAAGAGCACCTGAAATTTCTTGCATATTGTTGTAGACCATCATTGCTGCCTCGCCTTCTTCCATTTCATCCGGAAGGTTCTCTTTATCAGCAACGGTATCGTCCTCAACTTCTTCACTACTAAAAGAAGAAGCAGCTTCTTGACTACTTGTCTCTGACTCTGCTTCGCTTGCGATGTTTGTTTGATTCAATTCCGTATTATTTGTCTGATTTGTTCCGCCACAAGCTGTTATAGACATGGCTATCAGCAGAGCTATTCCCAACAAGCTACACTTTTTCATATATGTGTTATCAATCACTCCACCCAAGCAGCTACACCAGTAATGTATACCGCCTGTTTTTGTTACTATACACATAGTAACGTAATAATTATATATCACTTTTATTTACTATGTCCACATTTATTGTTAATAGTTAGTTTTTCACATATTATCTTGTTTATAGGAAGCATTCTGTTACAACTTTTCATATAGTTATCAACACTTGTAAATGTAGGCCATTTGATTGAAATGAAAGGTGTACTCATGGGTAGAACGTCTGAATATAAAAAAGAAACTGACACTAAGAATATTTTTTTCATTAAGAAATATGGAAAAATGCATATATGTCTCGCAGAAATAATTGAGAGAAAACATATGACCAGAAATGCTCTTGCCAGAGCAACAGATACAAGATTTGAAGTAGTTAAGAAATGGTATGATGACACAATAACAAGCATTGACCTTGATGTCCTTGCGAGATTCTGTTATGTCTTAGAATGCAGACCGGAAGATTTGATAAAATACCAGTTAGACGAATAATATAAAGCGCAGTGGCCGTACTTAAGCCGCTGCGCTTTTTGTTTTTATTCTACCTTCTCATAGAATATCTCTATGATCATGTCATACAACTGATCCGGGTTGTAAGTGAATTCCTCATGTTCTGTCTTTCCAATGGCAGTCGTCCCCTCCAGGGAATAGATGTTGTCAAAGTCAAATTTGTAATTATATGTATTGGAAACCATGTAGGTCATTTCACTTGTATTAATATCAGTAACTATATATGGTGATAATTCATTAAAAACTTTAATAGGAGCAGTTATGTCCTTAGCAGTCTCCGCTTTCAGTTTAGATAGGAAAGCGGCTATATACTTTTTTTGCCTGTTAAGCCTTGTGGTAGCTGAATCAAATTCAGCATGGTCTCTATACCGAATATAAGCATGTGCCTGCACATCCGTGAGAGTGTGTTCACCCTTTGGTAATGAAATCTTTTCTCCATCAAAATCCACATTGAAATCTTCCTCCAAAGTCAGGGTCACTCCCCCCACAGCAGAATTAATAGCCTTCATAGCTCCCATGTTAATTGCAAGATAGCCATGAATGGGCAGATTGTAAAATAGATTTGATACGGCTTTTTTCATTCTCTCACATGACAGCTCTGCGCCATCGCCATAGCCATGCTGCAAACATATCTGTCCCTGACCGCTACCTAAGTATTCGCCTTTTTCGTCATATACATCTATCTCTGTCATGGTGTTTCTGTTGATAGTTATGAGGGAAGTGCTCTTTGTATGCGGATTAAATACTGCAAGTATTATAAGATCTGCCTGCCCTCCGTTAACACCGGATTCTACAACTTTCACTTTGCCTGGTTTATCAATTCCCATGACAAGGAATGTCAGAATATCTTCATTATATTGATAGATATCGCCTTCGTACCGAACCCAGCCTTTTTTCCAGTTGACATCATTTTCGGCTTCGACCTCTGTTTCCTGGGATTTCTCTGTCGTAATGCTCTCCAGTGTGGGGCCGGTGCTCTCTGCCTTTTCGTAGAGGTCACTTTTTCCTTTCGCATTCATGATGTTCCAGGTAATAAAACCAGCACCAAAGAGCATAACAAGTAATGCCAATATTACAAATAAGACGAGCCATAGCTTGCTTTTTCTCTTCTTCTTGTTGTCAGATACCCTTGGGGTTTCTGCCCCCTTCTCGGTATCTGGTTCATTCTTTGTTTCAGCCTCACCCTCGCTGCCACTATCGGTTATATCCGTGCTATTTACTACCTCGTTATCTATTGCATTATCAGTATTGTTCGAGGCATCTATATCATTTACAACTTCCACGTTGTCTACAATGCCTTTCTCAATATTGTTGTCATTGCTCATCATCATTACTCCTTAGACAGTTACTATGCATATAGTATATCATAGAAGTTTTTCAGTGTGAGCTATGAGTTGTGTCCGGCATCGGTTTTACGTTATACCGTCAAATTCTTAAGAAAGCGCCCTGAAATCTTAAGATTCTGTTCGATTGCGTGTTCGATAACTGCTATGCTATATTACTCTTCGCGGGTGCAAAAAAATCTGATCTTCTCCCGCATCTTTTAAGGCATTTCGCCTTAACACTCCCAACTATAGCTTGCAAGCAGTGGAAGTAAAATAGAAAGGAAATATATGCAATCACAAGCTAATTATCACTTTATGTCCGCAAAGGGCAAACTACCTTACAACATGACCAACGACTATATGTTTCGCATCGTTCTT
>JAEEGL016423264.1_pt1 | contig 14087 bp, 11 predicted proteins | sample 9134231 | NCBI WGS metagenome assembly JAEEGL01 (sample SAMN16246548, study PRJNA631951) | gut metagenome | biome: gut microbiome; feature: rumen; material: fiber-attached | host: Bos | place: Iran: Karaj | collected 2018-10 | reverse complement strand
GTTCATATAGGCAGTGGTGATCGCGATATGGGAAGTCAGAGGGACCGCTCTCAAAGGCATTTCCAGATTCTTCACCAGCCTTTCCCCCCTTTCCGAATCGATCTTCATGATCTTATCGGCAAGGTCTTTGTTCAGAGGTCTTGAGATCTTGAAACGTTTCATCAGCTCACCGGCAATATGTTCACTGTCGGCAGCCGATCCGCCGTTTCCTGCGATCAGTATCTTTTTATTGTTATCATAGGCTTTCTGCAAAAAACGGTATGCCTTCTCAATGTCTTTTCTGCATGCTTCCAGCTGAGGATACCGTTTGAAGAGCCCTTCAAATTCCGTTTTTACGATTTTTTTCATACAAAAAACCTTTCTCTCAAAAATTATAACATAATATCAACAGAGCCCGGCTTTCAGCCGAGCTCTTTTTTGATCTTATCGAAGAAAGATTCATCCTTCAGGATACCGTATGTGAACAGATACCTGCTTCTCATCACCGTCTTCTTAGGCCGGCAGGCATAAAAAACATCACCGGGATAAACGATCCTATATTCGATCTTCCTGTCACTGAGCTGATTGATCGCTTTCACGATATCTTCCCTGGACACCAGATCGCTTCCGGCGATATTGAGGAAAACCGGTGCGTATTCTTTCCAGTGACTGATCAGCCATTCGATACAATCCAGTACATCAGTAACTGTGATGCAGTTGCGGTAAAACGGATCATAGACCTCACAGACCTCTCCTCTTTCCCTGCATCCCAATGCATATTTCGTAAACTTATCCTTTTCGGATACCACATAAGAAAGACGGATTGCTTTGAACAGGATATTTCTCTTAAACCGATCCTCTACAGCTTTTTTCATCTTGCCGTAGGCTGTCGAAGCATTCGTTTCCGATCCCTCATCAAACTCTTTATCCGGATAATCTCCGAATACCGCATCGGAAGAGAAAAACAGTACCCTGATATTCTTATTTAACGCATTGTCAATGAACTTGCAGGTCCCTGTCACATTGATGTTCCAGCACAGTTCAAATTCCTTTTCACAGAGATCGGGACTGGAAATGGCGGCCGGAAAAATGACCTGATCGACGCCATTGAGTACTTCATAGTCAAAATCGTCTGCTTTTTCCAGATCCAGATAATAATCGATATCTCCCATCTTATCGATCTTCACGATCTCGTGCTCTTTGCCAAGACGTTCCTTGATGAAAGCTGAGATATATCCTGAACTTCCGACTAATGCGATCCTCATAATCCGATACCCTTAACCTTTCCGACAGCTTCCAACAGGTCACCGTCCTTCTCGATCCTGATCGTATGACAGCCGGCAGCTTCACCTGCCTTCATGTCATTGTCTCCGTCACCGATCATATATGATTCACTCAGATCGACGTTGAAATCCTCTGCCGCTTTATAAAACATACCCGGCTTCGGTTTACGGCAGTCGCAATCGAATTTCAGTTCCTTCACTTCCCCTTCAAAACCGGAATCGGGATGATGCGGACAGAAATAGATGCCGTTGAGATAAGCTCCCTTTTCTCCCAATAAAGTCTCCATCTTGTTGTGGATCTCATCAAGCTGTTCAAATGTCACTTCGCCTCTGGCAATGACCGGCTGGTTTGTAATTATAATGGCCAGATAATCTGAATCATTGATCTTTTTTATTGCTGCCGCAGCAGTCTCTGTCAATTCAAAATCATCGATGTTTCTTAAGAAACCAACATAATGGTTGATCGTACCGTCCCGGTCCAGGAAGATGGCTTTCTGTTTATGACAAAGATTCCTTCTTCCTATTTTCCCGGACAGAAAATCCCTGCTCACTTCTTCATATCTTTCCGGTGTGCCCATATCCTTGACATATTCCGGGGAATCATAGGCATACATTTTTCCGGTATCGCATAAAGGCTTGAGCAGATCCCTGTCCAGATCGATCTTTTCCTTATCGATCGTCCGATCCAGAAGTTCCGAAGAAATAATATGAATTCCTGCATTGACCCTGTTCCTGTAATATCCGGGTCTTTCATCTTCTTTTGCCAGCCAGCGAACGACACAATCATCTTTATCGGTGATTACCAGCCCGCTGTCATATGGGTGCGTATTGGGATGCGTAAAGATCGTCACGGAAGCATTTTTTTCTTTATGGAATGCATACATCCGATTCACATCAATATCGAACAGAACATCACCGTTGATCAGCAGGAATTCTTCTCCCAAGTTTTCTTTGATCTGAAACAAAGCGCCGGCATTTCCCAGAGGGATCTCTTCGTTATAATAATCGATCTTCACACCGAATCTCGATCCGTCACCGAAATAATCAGTAATAACATGACCGAGATGGGAAATGGTAATGATGAAGTCATCAAAACCCTGCCGCTTCAGCGACTCGATCTCGAGTTCCAGAACCGGTTTGTCACCGATCCTGATCATCGGTTTAGGGATGTCAGAAGCAACGGAAGATATTCTCGTTCCTTTGCCTCCGGCCATAATGACAGTCTTCATCTTTCCGTTTTCCTCGTCTTCACGACATATATGACAAATATAACAGCTGCAGCCAAACTAAATACAGCCCCGGTTCTCAATAAAGGTGTGTGATATTTCAATTCGATATCATGAGTACCTTTATTCAGTTTCAGAGCCATGTAACATTCGTTTGCTCTGATCAGTTCTTCTTCCTGACCGTTGACATATGCATTCCATCCCTTTGTGTACGGTATGCTTAACAGAAGATATTTGTCTTCATCGACCGTGATCGTACCGCTGACTCTGTTGTCAGATACAGCGACATCTTTCAATACGTTTTCTTTTAAAGCATCGACACTGTTTCGATAATCCTGATATGGATTGCAGCTGACATAAAGATCATCAAAATGATAGATACCCGGATAAGGCAGAGTCAAAGTGATCTCATCAAGCCCGCTGTCACTGTATCCGAAACAGACGGAGAAATCATGTCTTCCTGAATAAAACTGATACTCTCTTGTCAGATAATAAATACTCTTTTCAATTTCATCGGCACTGCTGCGGATCCTGACCCAGGTCCTGTTTCCTTCGATGTAGCCTTCTGTATCCTCAAATTCCAGACCGGCGAGCGACAGACAGTATTCCCCTTTGCCGGCGTTGCTGAATTTTACATGTATGACCGCTTTTTCCTTTTCACTGATGATCTGGTGATCCTTTACCGTGACTCCTTCTTCACATTCAAAAGAAACATCCTGTCGGAAATGATAATCCAGGGAACGGCTTTCACCGTTTTCAATCACGATATAGTCCAGTAATGCAGCCTGCTTCTCTATCTGATCCAGTTGATCCCAGGACTCATAAGAAATTGTTTTTTCATAAGTGTAACCAAACGGCAGATCATACTCGTTCTCATACACTTCAATGCCGTTTATGTTTTTCGAAGAAGCAAAGCCAAACGGAACAATATCGTTGTTAGAAACAAAATACCTGACGTTGGCGAGCGTATACAAAGCTGCTCTGTCGTCAAAACCGCGATACAGATAAGAAGTGTAATCAAGAAGACCCAGCTTGCCTCTGTAAGATATGACATTGGTATTGGTCAAACTCCAGTAAAAATCTGTCGAATAAGTCTTCGCCAGCATCGCTGCATTGATTTCCAGGGAATTGCCGGAATATCTGCTTAAAGTATTCCGGTTTGCTTCAAAGAGAAAATCAGACAGTTTTCCCGCATCCGAATCCAGAACTGTACTGACTGCTTCTTCCTGATCTGCTGCCTGCAGCAGTCTTGCGGAACCTCTTTGTGAATAATCATAATCAGCGATGTAAATGATATTCATAATGATGATAATAATCATCACGATTTGCTTCAAATTTTCTTTTTTTTCGAATAAGATACTGGCCAGATAGAACAAAATGCATAAAGCGATCGGTATCAGTACTCTCAATTGTCTTGACCAGGCGGAAATCATAGATCCGCAGAACACGATGATCATCCAGATGAGAAGATATTTTCTGTTTTCTTCAAGGAAGTTCCATTCATACACTGTGATATAAGCCACGATCAGGGCGACCGCAAAAGACCATCTGTTGATCGGATAGGCAAAGCCGTTCATCACTTTTCCGGCAAAAGGCAGACAGATCATGATCAGGGCGATAAACCCATATACCAGAAGCATGCGGGCTGACTTTCTTTTATCCTTGCTCAGCAGGCCGATAAACAATATTGTCGGGCTGGCAAAGCCCAGACAGAGATCATATTGCAGATCGTTGGAAACAAAAGCCGAAAAAAGCCTTTCATAATAGAAACGGGAATACAGCAGATCATTCACGCTGTCCAGAGATACTCTGTTATCAGAAACAAACGTCCGGATAACCGGCAGCAGGATAACTGAAGCCATCAGGGTACCAAGCAGAGAAAATATAAAGATACTGAACAGTTTCTTTGTCATCTTTCCCAAATCAAAGCCGTATTCGAAAAGAAGCCTTACTGCAACATAGATCACTGTCAGTATGACCAGCATGTAGAAGAAATAGAAATTACTGATGGCTGAAATGAAAACAGCCACTGTGAATAAAACACATTTATCTTCCCGGATAATCTTCTCAACACCCAGAACGATCAAAGGAAGATAGATCAGGGGGTTGAGGAAGTAGATATGTTCGTTGACATTCAGCAGTGACCAGTAACAGAATACATAGATCAGAGATCCCGCAAGCACTGTATGATGGTCTTCCTGCCCTGTATAAAAACATAAAGCAGAAAACACAATTCCTGACAGATAAAGCCTGATCAGAATGCTCAGATCATACCAGATATAGACTTTTTCTTTCGGAAAGAAAACCGCAAAGAAAGAAAGCGGATCGCCGATCGCATACATATGCAGTGTCTGCAGGATATCCGCACCTTCACCGATCGAAAAATCCCAGCGAGGGATCACAAAACGATGTTCAACAAAGACGTTCCTGAATATCGTTTTCAGATATTCCGAATAATAAACCAAAGCTTTGTAATGCTGTATCAGACCGTCGTTGGTAGAATTGATGAATGTCTTGTGATTCAGATAATAATAAGAAAACAGAACCAGACACATCAAAACAAAAACAGCTGTGTAAATCATGTAATAAATCGATTTCTGTTTTCTGAACTTATTCACAATAATAGAGTACCTTTATTGATGAACCGTTGTCAAAAGAAAGACGGAAAAAACGGACTCTTTGATTCTGTTATAATACCTATGTAGGTCCTATATATGAAAACACTGAAAATCAAAGAGAATACGCTGTCCGTTATATTTCTGTTTCTGGCTCTTCTTGTATCGTCAGTTCTTCTTTTTACGGAAGAGCCGTATTATGGTCATGATATCGGATTCCATCTTTCCCGGATCCAATCGATTGCCGACTGTCTGAATAACGGAACATTCCCGGCTCTCATCTATCCGAATTACTTCTACGGATATGGCTATGCCAACGGAATTTTCTATCCTGATCTCTTTCTCTATATTCCGGCTCTGCTTGTCTATGCAGGTATTCAATGCAAGAGAGCCTATCAGATTTTCGTGTTTCTGATCAATCTGGCAACTCTTCTTTCAACGCATTTCTGCATCGACAGAATCATAAAAAACAAATACACATCATCTGTCATATCCTGTCTGTATCTTCTGTGTTCGTATCGGATCGCAGACCTCTATGTCAGATCGGCATTGGGTGAAACACTCTGCTTTGTATTCATGCCTTTCGTCATGCTTGGAATATATGAAATCCTTTTCAATGACCCGAAGAAAGGATATTTCCTTGTTTTCGGATTATTCGGCATACTGTCAAGCCACATCATTACACTTCTTTCATGTGTCGTGTTCATTGCGTTGGCGTGGCTCTTACGTATTCCGGATCTGATCAGAACAAAAGAACTGAAAGAAAGAACCGGATATCTTTTCATCTGGTGTGCTCTTTCCGTAGCTGTCTGTGCTTATTTCCTCTTCCCGTTTGTTGAGGCATATTTTTCAGACACCTACCTGTTCAAGACTTCCCCGGCAACAGGCGGCTGGGACAGAGCCGTTCCTTTCCTGCTTTCTCTGATTGAGATTCCGACTTATCAAAGCATATATTCTCCTTTAGGTATCGGCATCGTATTTGTCGTTCTTTCATTCATTCTTCTGAAACAGAAAATCAGAAACGGTTACCGAAACAGTATTACATTATTCTTTCTGATTCTGGGCATTCTGTTCTGGATCTTGTCAACCGATCTGTTCCCCTGGACCTTATTGAAAGGGTTCGCCCAGCTTATTCAGTTCCCCTGGCGTTTTCTGATCATTGCGACATCCTCATTATTCTTCGGATTTGCTCCGGTCCTGGATGAAGTCATGAAAACGGATCGAAACAAAACCAGATACACTATCATCATGATTTGCTGTGCAGCATTCACTGTTCTTTGCTCCGCCTTCTACATATATATCATTGAAGACTTCCGCCTTTATCATGATGAAGTCCATTATTCCGTCGGCGGAGTGGAATACATGCCTTCGGATGTCGATCTGATCAGATTGCCCGAAAGAGGAAGTACCGTTAATTCAAACCATGAAATCAGTATCTCATCTGAAAAAAACGGTACATCCATGACGATAGAATATGAAAACAACGGATACAATGATACATATATCGAAGCTCCGTTAGTCTACTACAAAGGATACAAAGCCAAAGACGGAAATCAGAAGCTTGATGTTTCTAAAAGCGAAAACGGATTTGTCAGTATCCCAATAAAAAACGATCACGGAGTCATCACCCTGTACTACGGGTTTACGGTCATCCGGATCGTTGGCTATATCATATCTCTGATATCACTGATGATCCTGCTGTTTCTGATCAGAAAGCAATAATCACTTCACGGTCTCATCATTTGTTTCCGCAACAATATAATGGGCCCGTTTTTTTGTTTCCATATACGTCTTTCCGATATACTGTCCCATGATGCCGAGACAGAATAACTGGATTCCGCCGATAAAGACGATGACGCACATCGTGGAAGCCCAGCCGGCTACCGGATCACCGAAGAGCAGCTTTCTGATAATGATAAACATCAGCATCACAAAAGCTACAAAAGTCATAAAGAAGCCAAACCAGGAAGCGATGTCCAGCGGTGCGTTGGAGAAGTTGATTATGCCGTCGATCGCATATCTGAATAAGCCCCAAAAACTCCAGGATGTCGTTCCGGCTACCCGTTCCACATTTTCAAAAGGCAGCCAGTAGGTCTTGAAACCGACCCAGCCGAAAATGCCTTTGGAGAAGCGGTTGTATTCGCTCATTCTCACAATGGAATCAACCATCTTCCTCTTCATCAGACGGAAGTCTCTGGCTCCGTCTACGATCTCAGCATCGGATATCTTGTTGATGATCTTGTAGAACAATCTGGCAAAGAAGCTTCTGATCTTTGATTCACCGGTCCTGCTGACTCTTCTGGTCGCAACAGAATCGTATTCTCCGCTCTTAAGTATCTCCATCATCTGTGGGAGCAGTGAAGGAGGATCCTGCATGTCAGCATCCATGGTACATACATAATCGCCTCTTGCATTCACAAAACCGGCATACATTCCGGCTTCCTTACCGAAGTTTCTGGAGAAAGAAATATATCTGATCTTTTTATCCTTTTTTGCCAGATCTCTCATTACTTCCAGTGTTCTGTCTCTGGAACCGTCGTTGACAAATACAAATTCATAATCAGCCTTCATATCTGTAAGAATCTTACGGGTTTCTTCATAAAAGATCGGAAGAGCTTCTTCTTCATTGAAACAAGGTACGATAATACTGATCAGTTCTTTTTTTGTTTTGTTTGCCATAATTATTCATCCTTCAGAAAACCGATTTCGGCTTTTCCTTTCACGACTTTTTTTTCATCCTGATTGATAATTTCGATTTTGATGACTGCTCTTTGGACTGACTGATGCAGTTCATCAACAATTCCCTTTACGATCAGAATATCCCCGACATAAACAGGCTTCGTATATTTCACATCGATCCCCTGCAAAAGACAGTATTTCCCCGGCAGCATCACGCCGACCAGGCGGGAAATGAAAGATGTCGTCAGCAGACCATAAACAACTTTATTCTGATAGCCCTGTTTCTGTGCAAATTCATCGTCGTTGTGTAAAGGATTCGTGTCACCGGAAAGATCCAGAAACGATTTCATCATCTCTTCGGTAACAGTAACAGTAAAAAACTCTTCTTTTCCGATCTTAAGATCTTCAAATCTGTACTCGTTCATTCCTTTTCCTCCAGATATATTAATGATTCGTGTATCAACTATTTCGTAACAACATGATAAACGACATAATCTTCGATTTCCTTGACTTTTTCAAGTTTCGCATTCTTGTCATGGTAATTCTGAATATGTGTCATGATACGATCGAGCATTTCGTCGTCCTCATGAATGAACAGATAAATCTTGTCATTATCGATGATATCCTTGAAAGGATTTGTGACTCCGTATTTCTCCATGTTGGAGAGAACCAGCGGTGACATCGTCGTCCACTCACCTAATGAAAGCATATTTTCGAAATCAAGATAACGGATATCTTCAAAAAGGACCTCATTGTTCCAGAAACGATCCAGAGTCTGGTAGACATAAAGATGATCTTTATCGGCAGAGATCGTTTCGGTTATCTTTTTCTTCTGTTCTTCAAGCTCAAAATAAGAACTGCAATTGTATTTAAGATATTTGAACCAGTAACCATTCAATGTGACAAAGACAATCATACAGATCAGCAGAGATGAGAAAAGAGGGATTTTCTTTTCGCTTTGAGCTGTGAAATACAGGATCTCGAAAATTGCGATACTTAAGAAACTGATCTCTATTCTGGCAAAGAAAGTCATCTTGCGGACATGATAACAAATAAGAATATCAATCAGCAGAAAAACCATCAGCAGCAAGACGTTGAAATACGATCCCTTTTCCGGATTCAGAAGATACAGGATGAGCACTGTTACCAGCAAAAAAGTATAAATCAGGATCTCCTTGTTTGAAAAGAAATAGACAACGAAACTGTAAGCAAATTCAAACAGATAAGTAAAATCGATATTCCGCTCACGTTCAACAATCAAGTTCTTTCCTTTTTCGACATCGTATACGTCATCATCATAAAAATCACATTTCAGTAAGAGCTCATAGAAGTTTTCATCCATACCGACACTTTCATAAAGCTCTTTATTGCTTTGATACTCCGGCAAACCAAAATCCAAAAGCGTGCTTCGGACTTCGTTATACTCACGGTAAGCCTGCCATTCGGCACTCGAATTATCCGCCTCGCTGATCTTTGTTGCAGCAATTATCAGAACAAGTGTTATCAAGCCTGCAGCTGTCAGTTTTACGACCTTCATCAGCCTTTCGCGATCTTTTATTTGAGATATCAGCTCCAGGAAAAAATGGACATACAGAGGGATACACAAAAAAGAACAGGCATAAAATTCCTGTTTCCGGATATTGGCCGAAAGGAACAGAAGAGCAACACTGAAAACATAATACGGGGTCTTCCTTTTCTTTTCGATCGTATCGGCGATCAGCAGATGCCCTGCAAAAGCAGGAAGAGCTGCCGTCTTGGTAAACTGAAGACTGGTGTAGAACGAATAAGCGATCGCAAAAACAGTCAGATATACGAAAGGATCACGGTTTTCAAAATGATTGACTAAAACAAAGGTGATTGCTAACAATGAAATGCAGATGGTTGTATACTGCAATATTTCGTACCAGGCAAAAGCATCATTAACATGATAAAGCAGCTTCAACAGACGCCCTAAAATTGTGCTCATATGAACCATATGATAATCCGGCTCACCGGTGAAAGAACCAGAAGCGATCATTTTCATAACAAAATCATCACAGGTCTCAAAACGGCACAGATACAAAGTGACAAAAAACAGCATTATCAGTAAATTAAATGCCAGACAGAAAACAAAGCGATGACGGATCTTATTCAGCATATCTTTCATATAATCAATAATAGCTCCCTTCAAAATCTGCAGCACATAGGATTTAAACTATCAAAAAAAACAAAAATAATACTATCTTCTCTTTGTTAAAGAATATGATGCTTTCTTTGTTTTTTTGTCATAAAATCCGTGTTCATCCATAGTGGCAGCGTTATAGCAATCTCTTGACAGATATTTATTTAAGCTTCCAAACAGAGCCACCAACTTATTCTTCGGCTTTTGACATGATCAGATCAGCCATCTCACCGACATTTGCCAGATCCGATACTTCTGCCATATCAAACATCATTCCGAATTCATTCTCAATATTGACGATCAGATTGATCTGTTCCAGAGAATCCCAGTCATCGATATCCGATGAATTGGTCTCGTCTGTCAGAACGATACTGTCATCATCAAAAACATTGCAGAAAATCTCATTCAATGTCTTCATCACTTCTTCTCTTGTCATCAATCTTCTACCTCTATCACTTCATTTTTCAGCTGGTAATTGTCATCAATCTCAAATAACCAGTCGGTATTCCCTTTTTCATCTTCACTTATCTTATCAAAACCCTGTAAGGAATAGAATTCTTTCACCATACCATTTTTGGCTGTCGGATAATAATGACCGATAATCCTCTTTACGCCTTTTTCCTTACACTTCCTGACCAGCTCATCCATCATCGCGTATTCCAGGTCTCTCTTGAGAACACGACAGCTCATGATCCACAGATCGATGTCGCACTGATCCCCTGTAACATGTCCGATCACAACAGAAACCAGTCCGTTATCTCCGAAACGGTCGATCAGTTTGCCATATAAGGTAATGTAATCATCATCTTCCGATAATCTTTCAATATCGTTCACCGTATACCGATGTGTCGTCAGATTGAACTGATTGGATTTATTGGACAGCTGTGAGATCCTTTCAACATAAAGAGGCTCAAACGGCTTAATGATACCTTTCATATTCAAAGACAGCAGATAATCCTTGTAGTCAGTGAAACTTGCTTCAGCCCTGGCTCTCTGAATATTCTCCTTATACATCTCATTTCTCTTGAGATCATCCTTTGATAATGTCGTCACTTCAAAAAATCCATTTCGGTCGATCTCTTCAATGAAATGTTCGACAGAAGATAGTTCAGGAGCACAGACTCCCTTTAATTGTTCCGTAACGATATGCCTCTCTGCCGGATTGTCATCCACAAAAACCAGACTTTCCGGAAGCAGCGTCAGTTCATTTGCAATATCGGCAAAGTTTTTATCCTTCGGTTCCCAGTTGGCTTTAATCTCCACGAAATCATCTTCCGAGAGTTCGCTGTCGGGATGCTTCAAACCGGCGATCGCATTCTCATAGTCGTTCTTGGAATCGATATTTAATATTAATCCTAATTGCTTGTGTTCCTTCAGATATCTCTGGAATTCACTGTAGACCTGGCCTTCACTTTCTTCAGGACCGACTTTGATTCCTTCAACGCCGTCATCACCGATGACACCGCCCCATAAGGTATTATCAAGATCCACTACAAAACCTTTCTTGTTTTTACCGAAAATGGATTTGATGATATTGGCAACGTTGAACGCAAGATACGGTACCGCATTGACATTCAGTGCGTACTTGTACATATGGAAATAGAACGGGTCGGACCACTTCTTCAGTCCGTAATCCGCAGAGATGTAATTGATATCACAGATATAGAAGTTTTCGTTGTTCTGAGCGAATTCATAAAACTTCGTATTGAGCCTGGTGATGAAATTGACCTTCCCGTGGATATCCGATGCATCCTTGTTGCCCATCAGTCTGTAATAAGGCAATTCAAAGTTATTCTGAATGATTGGACAGTTATATTTCTCCTTCAGACTCTTCCAGATTCCCTGGTATTTCTCAAATTCATTATCCAGTAAAGCATCCGCATCATCATTCAAAGAAGGATACCTTGTGATATTGCGGTTACTTGTACATACATAAACAATATCCGGAGCAAATTCCTTCAAGTCCTCGTTCTCAAACATTGCGTCTTCATAGAACTTGTTGTACTCGGATTCGTAGAAAGAAGCCTTGATCCCGTTGTTCAGTAAGAACAGTTCCATGATCTGTTTCACAGCACTTGTCGTATATCCGCCTAAAATCGCAATCTTTTTCTCGACAAAACCATTGCTGTCTTCCAGCAGTGCTTTCTTGATTTTTCTTTTGTTCTCCAGAATATAGTTCGGATCAAACGGATATAATAACTCTTTCAGCATAATTCACTTCTTCATTAACGCTTCCACGATCTTAAGATCGTCTTTATCATCGATATCATAAGATCTGTTGCGGTCCATGATATAGGCATAACACTTGTCATCATAAATATTCATGTGTTTCATGAATGATTTTACCTTAGAAATATAGATCGCACCATTGAAATGATAATAAGGTCTGATCTCCTGTCTTCTCTTGTTGTACTGTTCATTGGAAATAAAACCTTTCATGGAAAGACTCTTCGGTAAAGTATTGACCAGATGCATCGAACACTCCAACTCGCACATGGATACGACTGCATTTGCTCTCTTCTCTTCCAATTCTGCATAAGCGTTCTTTATATCTTTAGCATTCCTCAACGGAGAAGTCGGCTGCAGTAACGCAAAAGTATCAAATTCCTCTCCCATGGCTTTATAGTTCTCCAGAACTTCTTTCATGACCTCCCAGGGAGAAGTTGAATCCTGCGATGTCTCTTTGCTTCTTAAAAACGGAACTTCAGCGCCGTATTCTTCTGCGATCTTCGCATATTTCTTTGAATCTGTTGAAACCATAACCTTATCAAAACACCTTGACTTCAACGCAGCTTCGATCGTGTATGCCAAAAGCGGCTTGCCGTTGAGCAGCCTGATATTTTTGTCTTTCAGTCCTTTTGATCCGCTCCTGGCGGGAATAATCGCAATATTTCTCACTTATTTCTCCAGATCGTAAAACTCTTTCTTTAAATCTATCTTTTTTCCGTAGAATGTCTTTTTGATAATCTTCAGCATCTTATCCGAAGTCTTACCGTCGCCATAGGGATTGATGACTTCTTTCTTAAACTTCAATGCCTTCTGCAGTGCTTTCTCTATATCGGCTTCTTCCGGTTTGCAGTTAATGACACTGTTGGACTGGATCCTTCCCTTCTGACGGTCGCCGATGTTGATCGTAGGTTTACTGAAGGAAGGAACTTCAACAATACCGCTGGAAGAATTGCCAATCACGCATTCCGAATATCTAATCGCACTGAAATACTTCACTGTGCCCAAAGAAGACACAACGATACAGTTCTTATTCTTCTGTACAAACTTGTCCAGTTGCGCATTGATCTGTTCACCGCTCTGATCGGCATTGGCCTTGGTGATGATGAAATTCATCTCTTTGTGATTACGCAAGACTTTCAACAATTCCTTTAATTGCTTTACAGCGCTGTTGTTTTCCAGCGTGACAGGATGGAACGTTACTACTGCATATGGTTTATCCAGATCAAAGTTCAGTTCTTTGCTTAACTCTTCCTTACTTAAGCATTTGACATTCAGGACATTTTCAACACCCAGAGCACCGGTATTGAAAGCTCTATTGGGATTTTCTCCTAATTGTATGATTCTGTTTCTATATGCTTCCGTAGATGCGAAATGCAGATAGGACATTTTACTGATCGAATGTCTGAAGACTTCATCGATTGCACCTTCCGTCGTTTCTCCGCCGGCAATATGGATGACGGGAATCCTGCAGACTGTTGCTGCGGCCGCCACTTCAAATGTTTCAAAACGGTCTCCCAGCAGCAATACAATATCCGGTTTTGATTCTTCAAAATACTCTGTAAACTTCAGCACTGTCTTGGACATGATGTTGGCAGTCTCTTTTGCACTGTCATTTGCCTTGGACATGATACTGATCTTCTTATCAATCTTCAGACCGTCTTTTTCTATTTCTCTGATCGTATAACCGAACTGTTTCAGAAGATGCGTACCGGTCACAGCCAAAACAAGATCTGCCCACTCTGCCTTGTCTAATTTCAATAACAAAGGACGCATGATCCCGTAATCAGCTCTTGTTGTTGTTACAGCACATATCTTCAAATTCTTGTCAGTCATCCAGTTCGTCTTTTTCTATCAGATAATCTTCTTCGTAATCGTGTTTTGCGACTTTTCCCAACAAATCGAACCAGCGCATCGG
>JAEEGL015858161.1_pt1 | contig 14087 bp, 11 predicted proteins | sample 9134231 | NCBI WGS metagenome assembly JAEEGL01 (sample SAMN16246548, study PRJNA631951) | gut metagenome | biome: gut microbiome; feature: rumen; material: fiber-attached | host: Bos | place: Iran: Karaj | collected 2018-10 | reverse complement strand
CCTTTTCACCATTGTGATCATTATTTATGATCCGGTCATTTCCGGATTTTGATCCCCATGATCTGGAAAGGTCTCAAGGGGATATGAACACCGGAACGGTCCGCCTTAGCGAAAGGTTCGACCGGTTCCATGTTTCCGTCTGTTTCGGCCACAAAGGCATAAGGGGAGGGCAGTGTGATCACGGCCTCTTTTTCTTTGCCCGTTCCGTTGAAAAGACGAAGGAAAACGTCGCCTCCGTCAAAGCGCATGGCGGAGAGATAGGCGCCATCCACGCGTACGGGCAGCAGTTCTTTCGGATCGGTCTCCACGAACGGATGCCCGAATGAAAGGGCCTGTCTCCAGAGGAGATCGTCCGAGCCTGCTGCATGCGGCAGGATCGAATAGTCGCAAGCAAAAGAGCGGCCGAGATTGTATGACAGTTCGCTCTGGCATTTGTATTCCATGGCCACGCTGCGGAAGAGCGTCATCATCATCACCCCGGCTTCCGTATTGTTGGCCGGAGTCCCGCGGTTGAGAAGTGCCAGACCGGCGCCTCCCTGACTGACGTCCATGAAATAGGACAGCGGCTGATTGCCTTCGCCACGTTCCACGATCCCGTAGGGGATCTGATGGCGGACCTGATAGGATGTCAGTGCTGTCGGGAAAGCCACCCGGAGTCGCAGTCTGCGGTTGTTGCAGGTGAATTCGGTATGATAGTCGATACGCGGAGAAGAAGTCGCAAACGTTGTCCGGATGGTGAAAGGCATCCGGGTCTGCCAATAGTTCAGGCTGCCTGTCTGCGTCACGACGATGCTGCCGTCGGACAGCCGGACGGCTTTTGCCTCCCGGACGCCGTAGAGGCTCAGACGGACTTTGGGATGGACAGCGAGTCCTGACCGGTCGAGCGGATCGGGCAGATTGGCGTCATAACGGCTCGGATCATATTCCCACGGATATTCGAATTCGACCCAGTTGTCTCCGCTGTCTGCTTCCAGCACCAGAGAACCGAAAGGAACGCGCGAACCTTCCGTCAAAACCGTTCCGGTCTTCGCTTCGGTCAGTTTCGTCACCGAGCCCCGCTCGTTGATCTCCGCTGTATAAAAATCGTTTGAAAAGAAGGCAGGAAGCGTGATCTCTTCTTCGGAAAGGACTGTGTCTTTTGACAGTGAGAAACCGTCCGCGGATCTTTTAACGCATCCTTCGAGTTCGGTGCGGGCGAAAGGCAATGTATTGAGATGGGCTTTTTCCGGGCCCTGCATGAGAGACGACTCGATCGCGTCCAGTTCGGCAAGGGCTGCGGACTGTTCGTCCAGAGCCTGTGTGAGTCCTTCGTCGCAGACCGTTCCGCAGAGGATATCGTGGAATTGGTTTTTGAGTGTCGTGCGCCAGACGGAATCCAGATCGACAGGATGGTTTTTCAGCACGGACAGGACCTCTGCGTCATAGAGTTTCCGCTCTAGATCGCGGTTGTTCAGTTTGATTTGGATATTGGTCGCGAAACTGCCTTTGAAACAGCTGAGGAATTCGCCTTTGTAAAGGGGTTCTTTCGAAAAATCCACGTGTCTCAGCGCTTCGTCGAAAGAGGAAAAAGCAGGGTAGGGGATCTGCGGGTCTTTCTGCAGCTCCCGGACGATCTCCGGGGCAGATCCGGCAGGCATTCTCATGTCGCCTCCGACCGGCATGATCTGGACAGCGTCTCCGCAGCGCTCGCGGTTCCGCTCATAAAGTTTTCCGATCCCCGAGATGTCTTCCCAATGCAGTTCCTCCGCATTGACGGCGGGTGCTTTGTCTGGAAAGGACAATCCGGCATAACCGGTTGAGAACCAATGCCCCTGGATGATCGTTCCGTCCAGACCCTGCCAGCGGAAATATTCCCGGTCCAGATCCCTTGTCATGCAGCGGCTGAACGCATAGGACTTGTAGCCGCATTGAGACAGGATCTGCGGGAGCTGCGCGTGATGGCCCCAGCTGTCCGCCACATAGGCTGTCTCAGGGACGGAACCGACCAGTTCTTCGAGGATGCGCCGCCCGTACGTAACCGTCTGATAAAGGCTTTCACCGTCCGGCATGCACATATCCGGGACGGCGAAAAAACCGGGCGAAAACAGCAGCCGGCCTTCACGTGCCAGACGGCGCATGAGGTCCTGCTTTTCCGGGTGACCGTTCCAGTATGTTTCGAAAAAATAGGCCTGTTCGACCGTATAGGTATAATCCGGATCCGATTCCATGATCTCCAGCGCGCGGTCCAGGATGCGGACGGCGTCTCTTGTGAAATCCCGTTCCGGCCTCAGGTAGGCGATGTCGTGATGAAAAGTGGGAACGAGGTGGATCCTGACGGACGGATTGGTTTTTTTGGACATATTTAAACTCCTGTGGTTTTTTTAAAATGGGGCAGGCAACAAAGACCCGCCCCGATTGAAAACAGAGGATTCACTCTCCGAAAATATTGATCTGGCCCGAGTCCCCGCCTTTGGATACGGGATAGGGAATGCCCAGATGATCATATCCGAGTTTGGTGACGCAGCGGCCCGTACGGGTCCTGGAAATGAAGCCGATCTGGAGCAGATAGGGTTCATAGACGTCTTCGAGCGTCACGGCTTCCTCGCCGACCGTCGCGGCCAGCGCGTCCAGCCCGACGGGGCCTCCGTTATAGTAGTTGATGATGGTCTCCATCATGCGCCTGTCGGTATTGTCAAGACCGCGCTTGTCGATCTCGAGCCGGGACAGGGCATAATCCGCGGCTTCCCGGGTGATGACGCCGTCAAAATGCTGCTGGGCAAAGTCCCGCGCCCGCTTCAAAAGTCTGTTTGCGATACGGGGCGTCCCGCGTGAACGCGAGGCGATCTCGTACGCGCCTGTCGGATCGATCTCGATGCCCAGGATCCCGGCGCTTCTCTTTACGATGGTCGAGAGCTGCTCGGGGGTATAGAGGTCGAGCCTCATGATGATGCCGAAACGGTCTCTCAAGGGCTGCGTGATCTGCCCGGCCCGGGTCGTGGCGCCGATCAGGGTGAAATGGGGAACGTCGATGCGGATGCTCCGGGCGGAAGGCCCCTGGCCGATCAGGATGTCGACCACGAAATCTTCCATGGCCGAATAAAGGATCTCTTCGATCGGTCTGGGCAGGCGGTGGATCTCATCGATGAAAAGCACGTCGCCGTCGCTCAGATTGGTGAGCAGGGAAGCCAGATCCGCTTTCTTTTCGATCGTCGGACCGGACGTGATCTGGATGTTGACGCCCAGCTCGTTCGCGATGATGTGTGCCAGGGTCGTCTTGCCCAGTCCGGGAGGACCGTAGAGCAGGAGATGGTCCAGTGTCTCGTGACGTTCTTTGGCAGCCTCGATATAGACTTTCAGATTTTCTTTGACTTTGTCCTGTCCGATGTATTCTCTCAGATATTTCGGTCTGAGAGACAGCTCCGCACCTGGGTCGTCGATTGGGGTCTCTTTCGGAGACACGATCCGGTTTTCGCCTTCAAAGTCAAAATCGATTTCTTCAATACTCACTTAATGCCTACTTTCTGCTGACCTTTTTCAGGGAAGCACGGATGATGTCTTCGATGGACATGGACGAGACGTCGATGTCTTTCAGGATCTGTAAAGCTTCGGATCTGGAATAGCCCAGTACGACGAGCGCGTCCGTCGCTTCGCTCAGCTTGCTTTGAGCGCCGGATGCCTTGCCTTGAGCGCCGAGACCCGACGGAAGCACGCTGCGGGATGCGGGTGACCGGGAAATTTTGTCTTTGAGCTCCAGCACGATGCGCGCCGCAGTCTTGGGTCCGATCCCGTTCGATCTGGAAATCGATTTGGTATCTTCCGAAATGACGGCGACCGCAAACTCGTCCGGCGTGAAATTGGACAGGATCGAAACGGCGTTTTTGGGTCCGATCCCGCTCACGTTGATGAGCAGTTTGAATGTATTGAGTTCGGCTTCGTCTCCGAATCCGAACAGTTCGACATCGTCTTCACGGACGGCCAAATGGGTGTACAGTTTGGCCTCCCGTCCGACGGACAGGGAACTGAGCGTGTTGTCCGAGACGGTCAGCTTGTAGCCGACGCCCCCGACGTCCAGTGCAACGAAGCCCTGACCGATCAAGGCGACTGTTCCGTTCAAATAGTAAAACATGTTCAATCCTCCGATTGTGGCGGTTGTTCTTCGCCCGGATCATCTGGCGGGGTCTCTTCGGGTTCTTCCGGGATCTCTTCGACAGTCACGTCCGGATGCTCTTTGAGATATTCGTCCGGATCGATCTCTTCGTCTGCACTTTCTTCTTCGACTGGGGCTTCGGACGGTTCAGGAGCGGGCCGGTCTTCCGGAACGAACAGGACGCGGACCCAGGTCCATTTGGAGATCGTGCTCCAGAACACGCAGACCAGGATGAAGAAGATCGAAGCGCCGATCGTGAGGATCAGGCCCAGAACGAAACAATCCGGCAGATATTTGAGTTTGACGACGTGGTCTCCCGCATCGGCGCGGAAGGACAGAAGGGCATCCGCTGTCTCATAGGTGCTCACGCGCTTGCCGTCTATGTAGACGCGCCAGCCCGCATCGTACGCGATGGACGTGAAGACGAACGTGTTGTCTTCTTCTATATGCATCGTGCCCGTGATCTTTCCGTCGGTCGAGAAAGGATCCGTGACCAGTTCCTGCGACCGGAGCTGTTCCACGATCTGGCCGAGCAGTTCGTAGTCCACATAGTAGAAGATATTGCAGTCGGTCAGCATGTACAAATTGGTGTCATCCATATCGACATAGATGGTGTCCAGAACGTCGGTCTGGGACGTGCCCACGTAGAAAATGCGCTTGCCTGCGATGTCTTCAATTTCTTTGGAATAGTCTCCGTACGTGACCATGAAAGGCTCCGGATGGGCGGATCCGATATACATGACCACGTCCGCACCCGTGGGAACGTAGACCGAGAAACTGATGGTGTTCTCGAAAGAGCCTGCCGTCTGATAGTACCGGGTGTATTCCCCGGATGCCGATGAACGGATGCCGTTCATCCCCTTGGCGATGATCTCGACGGGCTTGTAGACTTCCAATATCTCGTCCGACCCGACCAGCATGGAGTAGATGGCGTTGATCCGGTCGATGGCGTTGGGATAGTCCTCGGCTTTGTAGGAGACCAGTTTGTCCGACGCGCCGAAAGCAATCGAGAGGGCATAGGGGTTGAGATAGGCCGTATAAGTCTCTTTGCTGTCCGTGAAAGCCTCGGTCATGACGCTGTTGTCGATACCCGAGTCGGACGCCACGTACTTGATGCCGAGCAGCGAGTCGTTGGGGACGGTGCCCGTGTAGTAGTAGGACCAGTGCGAGGCCGCGCTGTAGCCGATGCTGTCCAGAAAATCCAATGTGGACTGGTTGAGCGTGGACGTCGAGCCGGCGATGCCTCTCATGCCGAAGACGAACGCGTCGTTCTTCTTGCGCATGGTCGTTTTTTCCATCCGGTAGAACGTAGGATCCTCGGTCATGGTCTTGTTCATGATCTCTCGGATCTTTTCGTTGTAGTTGTTGTAATAGGAATAGTGAGTATAGCCCACGTCCTTATCCATGTCCTGAATGGAGAAGGCTCCGTTGAGGAAGACCTCGATCCCGACGACCAGCAAAAGGAATACGGATGCCAGCTGTTTCCGCTTGCCCCGGATGCAGAAGGGTACGATGACCAGATACAGTCCGATGGCGATCAGGGAAACGAGGACCGTCTCCTTGCTCCGGAAATTGTTTTTCGAAAAAGTCTGTGTCTGGAGCCAGATCACGACGCCCGCGAGCGCCATGCCCGAGCCGACCAGGATCTTAAGTCCCTTTTCCTCGAGCGAGCGGTAGGCCTTGTAGGCCATGACCAGCATGAGAAAATCGAGCAGGAAGGAATAACGGTAGTTGAGCCAGTTGGGTTTCTGGAACCCGTGCCAGAAGATATCTGCCGTGTTGATGGAAAAGCTGAGCAGCAAAAACAGGCAGATCAGGGCATAGCCGGCTTTCTCCCGGATCGAGAACTTGGATGAGGTAAAATAGACGGGAATTAGTAAAAGAGACAGGATCCCGCAATAGACGAAAGGCAGTCCGGCCGGGTCGACCGTATCGTAGGTGGCCGGGAAAAACTTGGCCAGGAGCTGATAGAAATCGAAGCGGAGACTGAACGCCCAGTTCGGGTTCGAGAAGGTGGTCTTGCCGAACTTCAGCGAGTAGTAGGCCGTAAAGATGATGACCGCAGACGCCGCTACCGCCACGCAGGACCAGAAGCCGATCCGGAACAGCGACCTGAGAAAATGGAACTTTTCAGGTCTGAGCCCCTCTTCGGTCGCGTCTCCTCCGTGCATGAGGTAGTAAGCGAAGAAATAGAGGACCACGTAGATGCAGATCATGTAGCCGATATAGAAATTGCTCATGATCGTAAGTGTCAGGAAAAAGACGAACATGCGGAACCGTCCGCGCTTGATGAGCTGCTCGATCCCGTAGGTCAGGAGCGGGAGCCACATGAGCGCATCGATCCACATGGTGTTGTGCTGCTGTACGACGGCATAGGACGTGAAAGCATAGAGGATCGAGAAAATGATGACGGTCAGTCTGTTCTTGACCTTATCTGTCTTGTGCAGATACCATCCGAACGTGTAGGCCAGAAAACCGGATTTCAGAATGAAAATGGTCGTCAGGGCCTCCTGCATGCAGCCCTCGGGGAAGAGCGCCACGATGTATGAGAACGGGCTGGCCAGGTAGTAGGCGTAGATCCCCATGAACTCGCCGCCCATCGAGCGGGAGAACGAATACAGGAAATCGGCGTTGCCGTAGACGGCGCGTCTCAATCCCTCGAAGAAATACACATACTGCGCGTTCAGGTCGAGGACCATGACGGATCCGTTGCCCCAGGGCGGGATCTGCATCACGATATCCAGCCCGTACATGATGAGCATGGCGAGCAATGCGCCGATCAAAAGATAGCCGCGGTCTTTCCGGTAGTCTCGGAACCAGATCCGGGAGCGTTCACAGGCTTTATATACGAAAGGAGGGAAGTTGGTTTTCGGTTTTTTGTCCGGGCCTTTTTCTGCGTCCGGTTTTTCTTCCGATCCCGGCATGCCGCACGGATCTTGTACAGCTTCCGGCTCAGTCGACGCGTCGGTTGTTATGGAATTGTTTTCATGATTGAGTTCATCCATGGTTCGATTCCTCCGACGGTTTGGGCAAAACGTTTTTGACGGATTTTTCAAATTTGAGACGGTCCAGGGTCACTTCGCGGAGACATTGCGTGCATGCGACCCGGATATCGCTCCCGACCCGCAGGATCCGGAACACGGCGCAGCCGCAGGGATGTATTTTTTTCATTTTGACCAGGTCTCCGACGCTGAAGCGAATCACAGTCTGCATAGAAACTCCGTTTGCCGAAAAATAAAAATAGTTAGACTCTTTAATTATAAGTCATCGCGAGCGCAAAGTCAAGGTCTTGCAGCAAAACCGCGGGACGCGGAAACAGACTTCCCGGATGAATAAAAAATGGATTTTTGCGAAAAAATGTGAATAATTATCCATTTTGGGTTGACAGATACTTTGAATAGTGGTAAAATACGCGGTAAATAATCCGAACCCGTCGAACCGGGTCGGAAAAATTCATTAAAATGAGGTGTTTTACATGAAATTTACAGCTCTGAAATGGATCAGCGCGGTCATGATCCTCTCCGTTCTGGTCATGTGTTTTGCCGCATGCGGCGCAGACACGGCAGAAAAAACATGGAAAGTCGGCGCAACGGGTCCTTTGACCGGCGACGCTTCCTCCTACGGCATTTCCGTTAAAAACGGCGCTCAGCTTGCCATCGACGAGATCAACAAAGCAGGCGGCCTGGAAGGCTACAATTTCTCTTTCGACATGAAAGATGACCAGGCTACCGCAGATCAGGCCGGCTCCGGCTACGATACGCTTTACGAAGCTGGCATGCAGGTCTCGATCGGTTCCGTCACGTCCGGTTCCTGCCAGGCATTCGGCACGAAGGCAGCTAAAGACAATCTGTTCTTCATCACGCCGTCCGCTTCCGCTCAGGCCGTCATCGAGACGGGTACCAACGCGTTCCGTATCTGCTTCGGCGACCCTGATCAGGGCACATTGGCCGCACAGCAGATCAAAAAGGACAACTACACAAACGTCGGATGCATCTATGACAACTCCGACCCGTATTCTTCTGGTATTTTCGATGCTTTCAAGACCGAGATGGAGAAACAGTCCATGACTTTCAAAGTCCAGACTTTCGACTCCGAGAACAATAAAGATTTCTCGTCCGCTGTCGAAGCGCTGAAAGACTGCGACATCATCTTCTGCCCGTTCTACTACACCGAGGCTTCTCTCGTGGCCAAGGCATGCGTGGCTAAGGGCGTCAACGCTGTTCTGTTCGGATGCGACGGTTTCGACGGCATCAATGCGATGTTCACGGAAGCCGACCACATCACCAATAAGATCCTCTACATCACGCCTTTCGACGTCAACAGCACAGAATCCAAATCCGCTGCTTTCGTTGCTGCCTACAAAGCAAAATACGGCGCAGACCCGGATCAGTTCGCAGCTGACGGTTATGACGCAGTTTACGTCATCTACACAGCCATGAAGGCTGCCGGCGTAAAAGACATCAACATCAAACCGTCCGATCTCTGCAACGCCATCAAGGGTGTGATCCTGGATAAATCCTTCTCTTACAGCGGCGTGACCGGAACCATGACATGGGATGAGTCCGGCGCCTGCACAAAGACACCGATTATCGTTGACTTAACCAAGTAATTAGTGATATAATCAAAAAAGGCCCCCGCGCTTCGATTCTTTCGGGCACAGGGGTCTTTTGAGTTCATGAACACCTTTTTCGATAAGGAATCCAAGGAATATGTCATTCACAACTATTATAGACGGGCTGAGCCTGGGCGCGATCTATGCCTTGATCGCACTCGGCTACACCATGGTCTACGGGATCGCGAAAATGCTGAATTTCGCACACGGCGACATCATTATGGTCGGCGCGTATGCGATCTACAGCACTTTGTTGCTTCTTGATCTGCCCGTACTGGCCATCGCCGTGGCTGTCGTCGTTTGCATCGCGCTAGGCGTCGTCGTTGAAAAACTGGCTTACAGGCCGCTCAGAGGGGCCTCGCCTTTGGCTGTCCTGATCACGGCGATCGGCGTCAGTTATTTTCTGCAGTCCGTTGCGCAGCTGATCTTCGGAGCCAAATCATTGCCGGTTTCCGTCATGGAGCCCAATACGATCCATCTGGGTGATTTTATGACGATCAGCGTCTCGACGATCATCACGCTCGCCGTCGGTTCCGCCATCATGGTCGGACTGACCGTTTTCATCAAAAAGAGCAGGATCGGACGCGCAATGATCGCCGTATCCGAAGACCGTAGCGCCGCCCAGTTGATGGGCGTCAACGTCAATTTGATCATCACGCTGACGTTCGCTATCGGTTCGGCTCTTGCCGCAGTGGCCAGTCTGTTCTACCTGATGCAGATTCCTTCGACGTCTCCGACTCTGGGTTCGATGCCCGGTATCAAGGCTTTCACGGCCGCGGTCATCGGCGGGATCGGATCCGTTCCAGGCGCGATGCTGGGAGGCATCCTGCTCGGTCTCGTTGAAAAGATCTGCCTGAGTATCGAAGTCATAGCGCCTTATACGACCGCGATCGAGTTCTCGCTGCTCGTGCTGATCCTGATGGTCAGGCCGACGGGTATCCTCGGCAAGCAGATAAAGGAGAAGGTATGAAAAAGACGAAACTCAAAGAGCTCTATAAGCTCAAGACCTACTCCAATTACATCCTGCTCGCGGCGGCTCTCATCGTGTTCACAGTGCTTGAACTGTCGGGCGGCTTGCGGCGCTCTCATGCGCATCTCATGGCCGTCATCGGTTTCAGCGTCATATTGGCCGTTTCTTTGAATCTGGTCGTCGGTTTTCTGGGAGAACTCAGCCTCGGTCATGCCGGCTTCATGTGCGTAGGCGCCTATATCGGCGGACTATTGGCCAAACAGCTGACCGCTTCGATGGGCAATCAGACATTGGCCCTGATCATATCCATGATCGCGGGCGGTCTGGCTGCAGCTTTGTTCGGCTTCATCGTCGGGCTTCCGGCCCTTAGATTGAAAGGGGACTATCTGGCCATCGTCACGCTGGCGTTCGGCGAGATCGTCCGGAATCTGTTCAAGAATCTGCCCTGGTTCGGCGGAGCCATGGGTCTCAGCACGGAATCTTACGGGACCAAACTTTTCATCATTGCTTTTATCGTGGCGATTATCATGATCGCGCTCATGCAGAATCTGATCCATTCCAAGCACGGCCGTGCGATCACGGCGATCCGGGACAACGAGATCGCGGCGCGGGCCATGGGCATCAACGTGACGTTCTACAAGTTGTTCGTTTTCGTTTTTGCGGCATTTTTCGCAGGGATCGCGGGCGTCATCTACAGCGCCTATGCGACGCCTGTCCTCTATTCCTATTTTTCATTCAACTATTCGATCGAGATCCTCGTCATGGTCGTTTTGGGCGGCATGGGCAGCATCACCGGTTCCATCCTGGCTGCCGCGCTGATCTCGGTTCTGAACTTCGTGCTCCAGAGCAACCTGTCAGGCGACCTGGCTGCGCTGAAATATCTGGTCTACGCTCTCATCTTGGTGTTCGTGGTCATTTTCGGAAACGCGCCTGCTCTCAAGCCGATCCGCGACAAACTGAATCTGCACAATCTCAAAGTGAAGATCTTCGCGCTCTTCCGGAAGAAACAGGATCCGGACGTCGTGCTTTCGGACAGCGCCGGATGGGACGCCATCCCGACCAAGATCCCGATGGATTCCGTTTTGTCTACCGATGTGGTCCCGTCCGAGAGTTCCACTCTTTCTCCCGATCCGAGAAAGGAGGATTCGACAGATGGAAAATAATTGGCTGCTCGAAACCAAAAATCTGGGCATCACTTTCGGAGGACTGAAAGCCGTTCAGGATCTGAATCTTCAGATCCGGAAAGGGCAGTTATACGGGCTGATCGGGCCGAACGGCGCCGGCAAAACGACCGTGTTCAACATGCTCACGGGCGTTTACAAGCCGACATACGGTCACGTCTATCTCGACGGGGAAGACATCACCGGAGAGAATCAGCAAAAAACGAACATGAAGGGCATTGCCCGCACGTTCCAGAACATCCGCCTGTTCAACAACATGAGCGTGATCCGGAACGTCATGGTCGGACTGCACAACTGTCCGGAATATGCCTGCAATCCGTTCGTTTCCATGCTCCGGTTACCCAGGCATTTCAAAAAGGAAAACGAGATGGTCGACAAGGCCATCGAACTGCTTGAGATCTTCGGGCTGGGCGAGGAGAAAAACAATCTGGCCTGCAATCTGCCTTACGGAAAACAGCGAAAACTTGAGATCGCCAGGGCGCTTGCCACCAAGCCCAAACTGCTGCTTCTGGACGAACCTGCCGCAGGCATGAATCCCCAGGAAACTTCGGAACTCATGGAGACCATCCGCTTCATCCGGGATACGTTCGACCTGACCGTTCTTCTGATCGAGCACGACATGAGCCTGGTCAACGGCATCTGCGAGCAGGTGACGGTTCTGAATTTCGGAACGACGCTGGCGACAGGACCCGTTTCGGAAGTTTTGTCCGATCCCAAAGTCATCACGGCTTATCTGGGCACGGACGATTGAGGGAGGACTTATGGCACTTTTGGAAGTCAAAGATCTGAAGGTCAATTACGGATTGATCCAGGCCATCAAGGGCATCTCTTTTCATGTCGAAGAAGGCGAGATCGTCTCTTTGATCGGCGCCAACGGAGCGGGCAAAACGACCACGCTCCACGCCATCTCGAATATCCTGCCCAAAGCCGGCGGACAGGTCTTTTTCAACGGCCGGGACGTGACGGGCATGAAGGCTCACAAACTGGTTTATGAAGGGATCGCGCACGTTCCCGAAGGACGGCGGATCTTCTCCGAACTCACGGTATTCGAGAATATCAAACTCGGCTTTTTCTCCAGAAAGAGCAAGGATGAATTTGAAGAATCCATCGAAAAGGTCTACGGCTATTTTCCGGTCCTGAAGGAACGGAGCAAGCAGATCGCAGGGACGCTTTCGGGCGGAGAACAGCAGATGCTGGCCATGTCCCGGGCGCTTATGTCCAAGCCTAAACTGCTGCTCATGGACGAACCGTCCATGGGTCTGTCGCCCCTTTACGTGAATACCATTTTCGAGATCATCCATACCGTCAACCAGGAGGGCACAACGATCCTTCTGGTCGAGCAAAATGCGAAAAAAGCCCTGTCTATCGCCAACAGAGCCTACGTTCTGGAAATCGGGCGGATCTCTTTGACCGGTACGGGCGAGGAACTTTTGCACAACGAAAAAGTGATCAACGCCTATCTGGGCGGCAGCTGAGATCCCGATCGGGCGAATCTAATTTCAAATTTTGAAACCCAAAACAAAAACCGTCGATCCACTCGACGCAAGGAGAAAAACCATGAAAATTGTCAGCACTCTTCTGTTGCTTGCCCTTTGTCTGAGCCTTTTGCTCACGAGCTGCTCTCTGTCGGATCTGTTTCCGAAAAACGAAACGGAATCCCAGACAAAAGGTGAAACCGATGCCCAAACGATAGAAACTGACGGAAAAGGGTCTGAAACCGCAACTGAAACGGAACCGGACCAAGAATCCGAAACTGCCGCCGAGGAAACCGACTGGCGCTATACGACGGAAGGGATCGTCGCATGCTTCAACCGGTATGAATACAAACAATCTTGGTACGACGAAGAGTTCAGAAACTATCTCAAGGAACATACGGAATACCTGACCGGTAATGTTCTGGCCATGGTGCAGATCACGGATCAGATCACCGAAAATGAGGAAGACCGGACCTATGCCGATGTGGTCGAGCTGGAAAATGAGGCCGATGCGATCGCCTATGCCGAAGACCGGGCGAAAGCGTTGGCGGAAACTGAGGGGGAAAACGCTTTGTGCCTGCGATACGGACGCATTGTCGTGTTCGGTACGTCTCCGATCCTTTCAAGGATCCAGGCCGGAACAGTCACCCATCCGACCGTCGAACAGGTCGTCGAAAAGTTTGATGAAGACGTTTTCGAACTGGAATGGATGAACAAAACGCTGATCGCTTTCCAGGAAAATGCACTGAAGTTTTTGAAAGGTCACATTCTGACCGTGGCCCGTCTTACGGACACGAAGACCGGAAGTGAAGAATGGGCCGGCATTTGCGAGTTTGAACTGGAAGAAGACGCGGTGGCCTATGCTGCGGACCGGACAGCTTATCTTGAAGAAAACGAGCCCGGGAAGGGTATCTGTTTCCAGTACGGCTGCATCGTCGTATTCGGCACGGCCAACATCCTGAACGAAATTAAGCCTGCAGATTAATCGGCAGATATACATTTGCAAACAAAAAGCATTCAAAAAAGCGGAGATCCCGAGTCGGTCTCCGCTCTTTTGATCCTTCTCAAAAAGAAAAAAGAACAGAAACGTGCGCCAATAGAGGCTTTTTGTCTTGCGTTTCGTCGAAATATATGATATAAAATACGTATACGAAATGGAATATCGTTTCTAATTGTTTTTCGTTTCGGAATGCCGCAGACAGGAGGGCCTTGTATGAAACACAAGACGCACAGAGACAACGAGTGTTACAGACCCCCTGAGTTTCAGCGTTTTTCCGAGTTCAAATATTTTCCTCCGGAGCAGTTCAAACCGAAGGAACAGACGTTTACGGATGTCCCTGAATTCAAGCAGGGTATTCCGGAGTCCTCCAATGATCCTCAGGTAGTCCGGATGGGGCCGAAAGCCAAAGATCTGAAGGACATCAACGAAAAGAAAAAGAAACAGAAGATCGATAAAAGTGCTGGGGATAAAACTGGTTCCCAGCTTAAAGGCGTGTCCAAAATCAAGATGATCACGCACAAGGTCGCGGAATCCGCCGCGACGATGGCAGGCTCTGTCGCCGCCACCGTGGCCGCCGCGGTCGTGGCTGTGACCATTCTGACCAACTATGCCGAACCCGCTCCAAACATCGACTCGTTCCGCCTTTCGGCGGGGCAGGATTACGTCATGTACGAATCCGCGCTCTCTCAGCTGAATGAAGGTCAGCATTACGAGTGGCAGGTG
>JAEEGL014010448.1_pt1 | contig 14087 bp, 12 predicted proteins | sample 9134231 | NCBI WGS metagenome assembly JAEEGL01 (sample SAMN16246548, study PRJNA631951) | gut metagenome | biome: gut microbiome; feature: rumen; material: fiber-attached | host: Bos | place: Iran: Karaj | collected 2018-10 | reverse complement strand
TTTTATGAGCAGGAGATAGGATACAGGGAACTGGCTGATTTCCCGCCCATATGCCATATGATGACACTGCAGTTCTATTCCAAAGATGAAAAGGCCGGACCGGAGAGGGCGCGCCTGATCGCGGAAGAGATAAAAAAGATGCCCGGTGATAAGCCTGAAGTCATCGGACCCGCGGAGGCACTGATAGGCAGGCTTAAAGATGTATACCGCACAGGACTTTATCTGCGGCATAAGGATATGAATGTGCTGCAGCGGGCAAAGGATCTGGCGGAGGAAACGGAAAGGATATTATGTATGAAAGCGGGGGCGGCGGATGTGATGCTGCAGTTCGATCCGGATCCCGTTAATTCATTCTAAAGGAGAAGAAAGATGGCTATCAGAAATGTAAGAAAACTTGGAGATGAAACTTTAGAGACGGTCTGCAGACCGGTAAAAAAGATGACGGATCATATCAGTGAGCTGATCGATGATATGCTGGATACCATGTACGATGCCAACGGCGTGGGACTGGCTGCCCCCCAGGTTGGAGTATTACGCCGCATAGTTGTGATAGATGTGACAGGTGAGGATCCCTATGTCCTGATCAATCCGGAGATAATAGAGACACAGGGAGAGCAGAAGTGCTATGAAGGCTGCCTCTCCGTTCCCGGTAAGATGGGCATGGTCACCAGACCCGCCTACGTTAAGGTAAAGGCTCTGGACAGGGATATGAATGAATACGAACTGGAAGGGGAGGAACTGCTGGCTCGCGCCATCTGCCATGAGGTGGACCACCTTGACGGTATAATGTATACTACCAAAGTTGAAGGTGACCTTGAAGACATGACCCCTCCTTCCGACGATGAAGAGGACGAAGAAGAATAGATACATGCCTTCCTGAACTCCATCATGTCATCCTGAGCGCAGCGAAGGATATTTACAGAACTGAATTATTACAAAGAGGTAAATTCTTTATGAAGATCATCTACATGGGCACGCCGGATTTTTCTGTCGGCCCTCTTGAAGCACTTATAAAAGCCGGCCATGAGATAAGCTTAGTGGTATGCCAGCCCGACAGACCCAAGGGACGCAGCAAGGAGCCTGCACCCTGTCCCGTGAAGGAATGTGCCCTGGCGCATGGTCTTGAAGTTTTCCAGCCGGAGCGTATCAAGCGCCCCGAGGCCGTCGAACAGTTAAAGAAATATCCGGCAGATGTTTTTGTGGTTGCGGCATTCGGACAGATACTCTCAAAGGAGATACTGGATATGCCTGAGTACGGCTGCCTTAACATTCACGCATCACTGCTGCCGGCATACAGGGGAGCATCACCTATCCAGTATGCGGTCATAAACGGCGATAAGGAAAGCGGCGTTACCATCATGCAGATGGATGAAGGTATAGATACCGGTGATATACTCAGTCAGCGTTCCGTTGAAATAGATAAGGAAGAGACAGGCGGCAGCCTTTTTGACAAGCTTTCCGTTATCGGTTCGCAGCTGATAGTGGAGACTCTGGATCAGCTGGAAAAGGGTGCTCTGACACCGGTGAAACAGGACGGATCAAAGAGCAGTCATGTGGGTATGCTTCGCAAGGAAGACGGACTTATAAACTGGCTTCGCAGTGCGGAAGAGATAGAGCGTCTTATCCGCGGTACCGATCCCTGGCCCGGGGCATATACTTATTTCAGAGCAAAGGTATTAAAGATCTGGAAGGCGGAAGTTGCAGGCGGCAGTGTCGGAGAGAATAAGGCAAAGGCTGCGCCCGGATATATTACCTGTGTTGATAAAGATAACTTCTATATATCCTGTGGCGAAGGCGTACTTAAGATAAAAGAGCTTCAGGCCGAAGGTAAAAAGCGTATGAGCTGCGCCGATTACTTAAGGGGGATCAAATTGGAGACAGGGGAGCATCTGGGCTGATGGGCAGCAGCAAAGCTACAACAGGCAGGCGGCTGGTGCTGGATATCCTGACGGAATGCGATAAGCCCGGAGCCAAAAGCGGGGATATCATTAAGGCGGCCCTTGATAAGCATGATTATCTCGATCAGCGCGATAAGGCTTTTATACGGCGCTTAAGTGAGGGCTGTATTGAAAGAGCCATAACTCTTGATCATGTTATCGACCGGTTTGCTTCAACAAAAACCTCTAAGATGAAAGCACCTGTGCGTCTGATCATGCGCATGGGAGCTTATCAGTTATTATATATGGACAATGTGCCCGATGCTGCGGCATGCAATGAATGTGTATCACTGGCAGCAGGTAAGGGCTTTTCGGGACTTAAAGGCTTTGTCAACGGAGTTCTCCGAAATATTTCACGAAACAAAGCAGATATAAAATGGCCTGATAAGGAAAAGGATCTTTACGGATATCTTTCCGTAAGGTATTCCATGCCTTTATGGATAGCAGAGCTGCTCTGTACGGAATACGGATCAGGACGTGCGGAAAACATGCTGGCTTCTTTTCAAAAGGAAAGGGATATAAGCATCAATCTCCTTAAGGGTGATAAAGACAAGCTCATGGCTGCATGGAAGGAGAACGGTATAAAAGTAACGCAGAGCCCTTATCTGGAGAATGCGCTGCTGCTTGCTAATGTGCCCGGAGTCGGAAAGCTGGCGGGCTTTGAGGAAGGGGATTTTATAGTTCAGGATGTGAGCAGCATGCTGGCAGTAAAGGCAGCGGGCATTAAGCGGGGAGATACGATAGTCGATCTGTGTGCAGCGCCCGGAGGAAAGAGCCTGTATGCGGCTTCGTTATGCGGAGCGGAGGGCAGGGTTTTCTCCTATGACCTGTCGTGGAACAAGACTGATAAGATACGGGAAAATGCAGAGAGGCTTGGCCTTGAGAATATTGTTGTAGCTGAACATGATGCAACTGTTTTTGATCCTGAGCTTAAAGAAAAGGCAGACGTTGTGATAGCAGACCTGCCCTGCAGCGGACTTGGGGTTATGGGAAGAAAAGCAGATATACGCTACCGCTTAAATGAAGAAGATATAGCTTCCCTCTCGCAGCTGCAGAGAGATATCCTTAAGAATGCTGCGGAATACGTAAGGCCCGGAGGAACGCTGTTGTACAGTACCTGCACGGTCAGCCGTGAGGAAAATGAAGAAAACAGGCAGTGGTTTCTGGAGAATTTTGAATATGACAGCGTGGCTTTTGACGAAAAGCTGCCGGATATATTTAAAGACGGTACAGCTAAAGACGGATATCTTCAGCTGGTCTGCGGTGAGCCTGAGGGGCTGCCGCTTATGGACGGCTTTTTCATCTCCGTATACAGGAGGCGGAAATGAAGGATATAAAGAGTTTAAGCATAGATGAGCTTAAAGCGGAAATAGAATTGCTGGGAGAAAAGAAATTCAGGGCAGATCAGATATACTCCTGGCTTCATCAGAAGCTGGTACGCAGCTTTGATGAGATGAGCAACATACCGGCGTCCCTTAAGGAAAAGCTTTCTGAAGGCTATACCGTAACTTCTTTTGAAATCCTGAGAAAACAGGTATCAAAGACTGACGGTACGGTTAAGTATCTTTTTAGATTACCTGACGGAAACTGCATAGAGACGGTGTCCATGGATTACCGTCACGGCCACAGCGTATGCATATCGTCCCAGGTGGGCTGCCGCATGGGCTGTGCTTTCTGTGCATCTACCCTTGGTGGTCTGGTAAGGAACCTTACGGCTTCAGAGATGCTGGAACAGATCTACAGCGTGACCAGGGATCTTGATAAGCACGTTGATAACGTAGTGGTGATGGGCATAGGCGAGCCCATGGACAATTACGATAACGTGGTGGCTTTTATAAGGCTGCTTACATCCGATAAGGGACTTAACTTAAGTGTCAGGAATATTACGGTTTCCAGCTGCGGTATAGTTCCCGGGATCCTTAAGCTTTCCGAAGAAGGACTGGGGATAACGCTTGCGCTTTCTCTTCATGCAGTTACGGATGAAAAAAGAAGAAAGATCATGCCGGTGGCAAAGAGCTATACCATTGCACAGCTTATGGAAGCTGTGGATACCTATTTTAAGAATACCGGCAGAAGGGTGACTTTTGAATATTCACTCATAGCGGGAGTTAATGATACAGATGAAGATGCGAAGGGGCTTGCTGCGCTGGCTGCTAAAAGAGGCTGCCATGTGAACCTTATCCCGGTAAATCCGGTGACGGAAGCAGGGCTTAAGGAGCCAGACAGGGCTGCGGTGCTGGCATTCCGGCAGAAACTGGGCAGTATGAAAGTCAACGCTACTATACGCCGTGAGCTGGGGCGGGATATAGACGGAGCCTGCGGCCAGTTAAGACGTAACCATAACAATATTATGTCAACTGATTGACCCATTCCCCAAGATGTGCTAAAATGTGCGTGGTCTGAAGGAGACCTTATACAAACATGAAACTTAGCTCGTACTCGGTCACAGATATAGGAAGACTGAGAAAACTGAATCAGGACTATGTATTTACCTCTGAGGTGCCCGTCGGGACATTGCCCGACCTTTTTATCGTTGCAGACGGTATGGGCGGACACAAGGCGGGGGAATATGCATCCAAGTGTGCCGTGGAGACCATGGTGAGCCAGATCAATTCATCAAATGAGCGCGGCAGTATAAGGGTGATATCCAATGCCATAAGGGAAGCAAACCGCAGGGTCAGGAACAAGGCTATGTCCGATGATAATTACTTCGGCATGGGTACCACGCTGGTGGTAGCCACGCTGGATGAAGACGGACTGTGCGTAGCAAATGTAGGCGACAGCCGCCTGTATCTCATCAGCAACGGTGAGATAAAACAGGTTACAGTCGACCATTCTTTAGTTGAGGAAATGGTCCAGATGGGAGAGCTTGAAAGAAAGTCGGCGCGCAATCATCCTGACAAGAACATCATCACCCGTGCTGTGGGTGTTATGGAAGAGGTTGATCCCGACTTTTTTGAAGTAGAAGATCTGGTGGTGGGAGACACAATACTCATGTGTTCGGACGGTCTTTCCAATATGCTGGAAGATACGGAGATCATGGGTATCGTAGAAGGCGAAGGTACGCTTAAGGAAAAGGCGAACCGTCTGGTGGCTGCTGCCAATATGAATGGCGGAAGAGATAACATAACCGTAATATTAGTGAGGGTGGAAGGTTAAGGAGCAGTAATGATCAAGATAGGTATGACAGTTGCAGACCGCTATGAGGTGCTGGAAAAAATAGGCACCGGTGGTATGAGTGATGTTTACAGGGCCAAGGACCATAAGCTGAACAGGCATGTTGCGGTAAAGGTGCTTAAGCAGGAATTTTCCGAAAACAAGGATTTTCTGCAGAAATTCCGCAGTGAGGCGCAGTCTGCTGCAGGCCTTATGCATCCCAATATCGTTAATGTCTATGATGTTGGCGAGGACAGCGGATCCCATTATATCGTGATGGAGCTTGTGGAAGGCATCACGCTTAAGAAGTATATCGAGAAGAAGGCACGCCTTTCCGTAAGAGAGGCTGTAAGCATTGCCATACAGGTGGCCCAGGGCATAGAGGCTGCACATAATAATCATATCATTCACAGGGATATCAAGCCCCAGAATGTTATCATCAGTATGGACGGTAAAGTAAAGGTTACGGACTTTGGTATAGCAAAGGCTGCAACCAGCAATACCATTACCTCCAATGTCATGGGAAGCGTTCATTATACTTCTCCCGAGCAGGTGCGCGGCGGATTCTCCGATGAAAAGAGTGATATCTATTCACTTGGTATCACTTTGTTTGAGATGCTCACAGGCCGTGTTCCTTTTAACGGCGATACCACCGTAGCAGTAGCTATCAAGCATATACAGGAACCCATGCCCTCACCCAGGGATTATGTTCCGGAGATACCCGTAAGTCTTGAGAAGATAGTACTCAAATGTACTCAGAAGAGCCCCGACAGGCGTTACCAGTCTGCTCCGGAGCTTATAGAGGATCTGAAGAGATCATTGATATCCCCCGATGAGGATTTCGTCAAGCTTGATGAAAATGATGAGCATGGCGCTACCAAGGATATATCCCCCCAGGAGATCAAGCGTATCAGACAGCAGGCCAACAGAAGGGATTCTTTTGATGCCCAGATGATGGCAGGCGCAGCCGGAGCCAACGGCCAGGACGAATATCAGGAAGAATATCCCGAAGGCTATGAAGAAGGTGATCCGGAATATGAAGGGCAGTATCCCGAATATGAGGGTGAATATCCCGAATACGAAGGAGAATACCCGGAATACGAGGGTGAGTATCCCGAATATGAGGGTGAATATCCCGAAGGTTATGATCCCGATAACCAGGATCCTTATGCCAACGGACCGGTATTGCAGGAGATAATAAGCGGCCGCAAGAAGAATAACGAACCGCCTGCAAATCACCGTAAAAAGAAGAAAAAGAAAAGACCCGCCGAGGCGGATAAGAATAACCAGAGAAACGGTAATAACAATAACAGAAGACCTACCGCGCCCGATGTGCCCAGAAAGAAGAATCAGGGCCAGCAGTCTGCGCGCAAGAGCGATACCAGAAGAAGGAAGAGATCCAGGGATGAGCGTTATGAGGATGAGAATGATCCCAGGATGGAGATCCTGACCACGATCCTGATCATCATCGCAGCTGTTATACTGGCGATAATCTTTTTGTACATTGTATGGCAGGCTATCGGTTTCGGAAGGGAGAAAGAAAATCCGTCTTCGGCAACTCCTACAACCGCAGTGACTGAGGATGCAACGCCTACTACAGCAATGGGCAATACAGAGAAGGGAACCCTGCCGGTTCCTGATGTTGTAGGACGTTCACGTCCCGAAGCAAGAAAACTGCTTGAGGATGACAGTTTTGATGTTGAGGTGCAGAATCTCAACGATGACGAGGTTGAAAAAGGCAATGTTATCAGGCAGGAGCCTGAAGCGGGCACTTATGCGGCCATAGGCAGCAAGGTGACCATATATATCAGTCTCGGTAAAGAACTGGTACAGGTGGCTATGCCGGATCTTAAAGGCCATACCGAGGAAGAAGTTAAGCTTATCCTCGAGAATGCAGGACTTTCTGCAACCAAGGGTGATGATGAATACAGTGATGTTTATGAAGAAGGAAAGGTCTGCTATCAGAATTATTCTGCAGGTACCACCATCAGTACCGATTCGGAAATAGAATACAGAGTAAGCAAAGGCCGCGAGAATGCGATCTACATGCTTGATAATTATTTTGTTGAAGCTCCTGACGGTTATCAGGGCGGTGAAGCTACCATCTATCTTAAGGATGAGGCAGGCGGCCAGATCTGGGCAGAGAATACGGGCGCTTTCCCCGTATCCATACAGGTTACGGGTATAGCCAATATCCCCAGAGGCGTACTGACTATTGAGTTTACCGTTATAGAGGAGCAGGAAGTATCCGATGAGGATGGCAATACATTTATGCAGCAGGTAGAAACGCGTAAGACCAGCCAGCCCAAGTCTGTCGAATTTAAGAAGGTAGCACAGAATTATTGATGGAAGGCAGGATACTTAAAGGCATAGGCGGTTTTTACTATGTGCTGGCTGATGATGGCAGGGAATATGAATGCCGTGCCAGAGGGATATTCCGTAAAGACGGGGATAAACCCTTAGTCGGGGATATGGTACGGATAAGCGTAATAGATGCCGAAGCTGCCATCGGCAGCGTAGACTCCATTATGGAGAGAAAGAACAGGCTTATACGCCCGGAAGCTGCCAATGTGGATCAGGCGCTTCTGGTTTTTGCCTTTGATAAACCCGCACCCAACTATGTCCTTCTGGACCGGTTTCTTATAACGCTGCGCCGCAGCAATGTTCCCTGTATACTGCTGTTTAATAAAAAGGATCTGGCGGATGCTACGCAGCTTGACAGGCTTTTGAATGCATATAAGGACGCCGTGGCTGATGTACGTGCGCTTTGTGCCCTTGAGGATGGCTTTAAGGATACGCTTAAGGAAATGCTCTGCGGGCGCATAAGTCTGCTGGCGGGACCTTCCGGCGTCGGTAAATCAACCATACTGAATGCATTGTGTCCGGGAGCCCTGGCAGAGACGGGGGAGATAAGCAAAAAGCTTAAACGCGGCAAACATACCACCAGGCATTCAGAGCTCTTCCCGATAGAGGGAGGCGGCTATGTTATGGATACGCCGGGATTTACGGCGCTTGAGCTTCGTGATATCGAAGCTGATGAGGTGAGGGATGAATATCCCGAATTTGATCCGTATGCAGGGGAGTGCCGCTTTATGGACTGCATGCATATCAAAGAACCCGGCTGCGTTATAAGAGAGGCTGCAGCCAAGGGGACTATACCACAGATCAGATACGAGAATTACTGTGCCGTTTATTCGGAGCTTAATGACAGGAAGAGGTATTAGCTTATGAAGATGAAAAACATACTGGCGCCTTCCATACTGGCAGCGGATCTGATGAACCTTGAAGGTGAGATAAGACGGATCGAAGCAGGCGGAGCCGCATATGTTCATTTTGATGTGATGGACGGAAGCTTTGTTCCGGCCATATCTTTTGGCATGCCGCTTCTTCAGCTGCTGCGCAAAGCAACCGGACTTAAGATAGACGCACATCTGATGATAGTTAAACCCGACCGTTATATCGAGGAATTTGCGGAACTTGGGGCTGATATAATAACCGTTCATTACGAGGCCTGCGATGATCCCGTATCGGTGATCAAAATGATACATAAGTGCGGTAAAAAGGCGGGTATTGCTTTAAAGCCTGCTACGGCGGTAAGTGAGATCAGAAACCTGCTGCCGGAGCTTGACATGGTACTGCCCATGACTGTGGAGCCCGGCTTTGGCGGTCAGCATGTACTTACGGAATGCTTAAAGAAAGTAAGACAGTTAAAGGATATGATAGATGAAAAAGGCCTTTACTGTGATGTGGAAGTGGACGGCGGTATAACGAAAGAAAATATCGTATCCATAAAGGAATACGGAGCAAATGTAATAGTTGCAGGCTCAGCGGTATTCCGCGGCGATGCCGAGGCCAATACCAGGGAGCTGATAAGCCTTATGGCGGATTAAACATTATGAGCGTGATCTTTCAGGCCGGGGAGCGATCCCCGGTCTTTTTGCGGGCGTTGAAGTATAGGTATAAATCTGCTAAAATGCTTTGCGTGGATAATTACAAGCTGGAGTGTTTATAAAGATGGCATTTGACGGTATCACCGTAGCTGCGGTGGTTAAAGAACTTAATGATAAGATAAGCGGCGGAAGGATCGCGAAGATCTCACAGCCGGAACGTGATGCACTGATACTTACGGTAAAGACACCGGCAGGACAGCAGAGGCTTTTATTGTCGGCGGATGCATCTCTGCCGCTGGTCTATCTGTGCAGTGTTAATAAACCTGCGCCCATTACAGCGCCTGCTTTCTGCATGCTCCTGCGTAAATATCTTGGAAGCGCAAAGATCCTGGGGATTACACAGCCCGGGCTGGAGCGCATCATCAGGATTGAGTTTGAACACTATGATGAAATGGGTGATCTTAAACGTAAGACTCTGGTGTGCGAGATAATGGGAAAGCACAGCAACATCATATTGCTTGATGAAAACGAGCATATAGTGGATTCCATCAAAAGGGTTTCCGCCATGGTGAGTTCGGTAAGGGAGGTCCTGCCGGGCAGGGAATATTTTGTAGCCGGCGGTGATAAGAAGGCTGATCCTTTAAAGGCATCTTATGAGGATTTTCTTAATGATGCAAAGCAGGGCAGGGACGCTGCGGGCGGTATCATGGACTGCTACGCCGGGATATCACCCATGATGGCCGGAGAGATAGTGAGACTATCGGGCGTTGACGAGCGCATGGATACAGCCACGCTTAAAATATCGCCGGAAGATAAAAAAGCATTATTTGATACCTTTGATAAGGTAATGGAGCGTGTAAGGAGCGGGAACTTTGATCCCTGCATCTATTATGAGGGTGAGGAGCCGAAAGAATTCTCAGCCATAAATACAGGAGCGTATGAGCATTACCGTTCCTATGAGAGCATCTCACAGCTGCTGGAGGATTATTATTCGCAGAAGGAAGCCCTGGTACGCATAAGACAGCGCTCAACAGATCTGCGCCATATAGTCCAGACAGCCATAGAACGCAATGTTAAGAAACTGAAGCTTCAGGAAAAGCAGCTGGCAGATACGGAAAAGCGTGAGAAGCTCAAGCTGTGCGGGGAGCTGATAACGGCTTATGCATACCAGATAGAGAGCGGCGCAAAAGAATATGAAGCGCTGAATTATTATGATAATACCACGTTAAAGATCAGTCTTGATCCGGAACTGACACCGATGGAGAATGCCGGCAGGTATTTTGAAAAGTACCAGAAGCAGAAACGCACCTATGAGGCGTTAAGCGAACTGGTAAATACCACCAGGGCCGAGCTTGAACATCTGGAGAGTGTCTGGCTCTCACTGGATATAGCCCGCAGGGAAGAGGACCTTAAGGAGATCCGTGCAGAACTTAAGGATACCGGCTATATACGCAAAAAGAGCGGGGAGAAAAAAGAAAAGAATACTTCGAAACCTCTTCATTTTGTCACCGAAGACGGTTTTCATATCTATGTAGGCAAGAATAATTACCAGAACGATGAGCTTTCTTTTAAGTTTGCGGAAGGCGGTGACTGGTGGTTTCATGCAAAGAAGATGCCCGGCAGCCATGTTATCGTAAAGAGCGGAAACAAAGAACTGCCGGATAAGGTCTTTGAACAGGCGGCGGCGCTGGCTGCAAAGTATTCATCTGCGGCGGCACAGGATAAGGTCGAAGTAGACTATGTTAAGAAAAAAGAATTAAAAAAGCCGGCGGGTGCTGCCCCGGGATTTGTGGTATACTATACTAACTATTCGATGGTAGTAAAACCGGGGATCGTTGATCTGACGGAAGTTTTATAAATCATTACAGGAGGAAACATAATGAAAACAAAATCAAAAGGCATATCAGCCAAACAGCTGGGCAAAATGTCGGAAGCTTTTAACGCAGACCGTGCCAATCTTGTAGCGGCACGTGCGGCTTCAAAGAACGGTATAATGGAAGTAGCTACCGATCTTTCTGCGGTATCAAAGCTTCCCTTTACTTTCAATATAGATCTTAAGCAGGGGAAGATAACCGACCAGAAAGCCAGCGGCAGATGCTGGATCTTCTCGGCGCTCAACACCTTCAGATTCGAGATCATGAAGAAATACAAGCTGGATACTTTTGAACTTTCCCAGAATTACATGTTCTTTTATGACAAGCTGGAGAAGGCAAATTATTATCTGGAGAGTGTTATAAAGACCGCAGATGAGCCCATCGACGGCAGACTCTTCAGGTTCATAAATGCCGATCCTTTGTGTGACGGCGGCCAGTGGGACATGCTCTCCAATCTGGTAGAGAAATACGGCGTGGTTCCCAAGTATGCTTATCCCGATGCCAAGGCTGCCGAAGCATCAAGATGGTTTGATATGTATCTTACGGGAAAACTGCGGGAAGATGCAATGAATCTGCGTGACAGCATTAAGGCGGGCAAAAAGGCAGAAGATATACAGACTATGAAGGAAGGCTTTATCAGCGAGATCTACCGCATGCTCTGCATCTCGCTTGGTGAACCGCCTAAGAAATTTGATCTGATACTTAAGGATAAGGATGATAAGGTGACCCAGGAATTCGGTATCACACCGCAGGAATTCTTTAAAAAGTATGTAGGCATCAAGCTTGCTGACTGCGTATCCCTTATCAATGCGCCTACAAAGGATAAGCCTTACGGGAAGATGTATACGGTTAAATTCCTGGGAAACGTGGCAGAAGGCGAACCCATCAGATACCTGAACCTGGAGATGGACAAGATAAAGAAAGCTGTCATAAAGCAGCTTAAGGACGGCCACCCTGTATGGTTCGGTTCAGACTGCAGGATGTTCGGTGTGCGTAAAGAGGGCGTTTTTGATAAGAAGAGCGCTGCATTTGAAGATCTCTTTAATGTGAAGTTCGGCTTTACCAAGGCGCAGGCTCTTGATTACGGCGACAGCGCCATGAACCACGCCATGGTTATCCTGGGCGTAAATCTTGATGAAAAGGGTAAGCCCGACCGCTGGCGTATCGAGAACAGCTGGGGCAAGGATTCGGGCCATGACGGCTATTACGTTGCCAGCGACGAATGGTTTGACGATTATGTATATCAGGTAGTAGTCAATAAAAAGTACCTTGATTCTGCAACAAAGAAACTGCTGGATCAGAAGCTCCGCGAACTGGAGCCCTGGGATCCCTTCGGAACACTGGCAGATTAAGCCGTATCAATTTTGTGAAAGAGGTTTTAAACGTATGTCGGAAGAACTGCTGCATCAGGATAATCTGGATAAAATGAAGATCGAGCGCCTTAAGCGTGAGGAAGTGGTCAAAGGATCTATCCTCACCTATTGCCATGATACCGTGCGTATTCCCAATGGTAATATAAGGGTCTGGGATTACATATATCATCAGGGTGCGGCAGCAGTACTTCCCGTAGATGAAGACGGACGCATCATACTGGTACGTCAGTACCGCAACGCCTTTGACCGCTTTATGCTGGAGATCCCGGCGGGCGGTCTGGAAGGCCCGGACGAACCTACCAGGGAAGCGGCGGTACGCGAACTGGAGGAAGAGACCGGCTACAGCGCAGAGGACGTAAGCTTCCTCATGGCGTTTTATCCTACCGTTGCCTACAGCGGGGAGAAGATAGATATTTATCTGGCCAGGGGCTTAAAGAAAAAGGAACGCCATCTGGACGCGGATGAGTTTATAAATGTTGAAGCCTGGGACGTTGATGAGCTTATGGAAATGATATTTTCCGGCAAACTTAACGACGGAAAGACCGTAGCAGCCATCAGCGCATACACATATTTGACTAATAGAGTCAACAAATAATTTTCTTTTTGTCAAGATGTGGTGGACATAAAATTCAATTCTGCGATATTTTGTGTTAACCATAAAAGGCCTGATTTTAAGGCAAAAAAACACTTGATTTTCTGTTTGCTTTTCTAAAAACCCCCATTTATAATCACTTGTGAAAGCCGCAAAAACGCTTATGTTAATAGCTTTATGTAGCAGATTTATGTAACGTAAGCCAACAGGGAGGCGGCAAAATAAATTATGAAGAGGGAAGACAGAGATGGTAAATGCAGGTGAAGTAAGCATGATGGAGAAGGAGCTTGACGAGTTTATCGAATACCTGAAAGATGTTAAAAAAACATCAAGAAATACCGAATTATCTTATAAGAGAGACATTGCAAAACTTGAAAAGTATTTAGAGATATCGGGTATCAGCGAGATCACGCAGGTGAGCGCCACCACATTACAGAATTACATACTGGATATGGAGAGGAACGGATCTGCGGCCGCAACAGTATCAAGAAATATCGCATCCATCAAAGCATTCTTCCATTTCCTTTTCCGCAAAGGATATGTAAAAGAAGATATAGCAGAAGATCTTAAGGCACCCAGGATCGAAAAGAAGCTGCCTGAGATATTGACAACAGATGAAGTAAACCGCCTGCTGGATCAGCCCAGGGGAACGGCACCCAAGGATATGCGTGACCGTGCGATGCTGGAGCTGCTTTATGCTACGGGTATAAGGGTATCCGAACTGATCAATCTTAAGGTCACGGATGTTAACCTTCAGGTAGGTTTTATAGTATGCAGGGATACAAAGAAGGAGCGTGTGGTTCCCTTCGGCGCACCCGCAAAAAGAGCTCTCAGCGATTATATGAAGAATGCGAGAGATCTGATGCTTGAGGACCAGTCATCGGATGTGCTCTTTACAAACTGCTCCGGACAGCCCATGAGCCGTCAGGGCTTCTGGAAACTGGTCAAGTATTATGCAAGGAAAGCAGGCATAACCGCAGATATCACACCTCATACACTGCGTCATTCCTTCGCTGCACATCTTGTTGAGAACGGAGCAGACCTTCGCAGCGTGCAGGAGATGCTGGGACATTCGGATATCTCAACTACGCAGATATACGCCAATATGTCACAGAACAAGCTTCGTGAAGTTTACGTTAAGAATTTTCCCAGGGGCTAACCCCAGTTTTTGTTAATCATTATTCTCCTCTATTTTAGAAAACCCCCGGCATTTATTTGCCGGGGGTTTTCACATTAAATCATTTTTGTCATCCTGAGCGAAGCTG
>JAEEGL013046247.1_pt1 | contig 14087 bp, 11 predicted proteins | sample 9134231 | NCBI WGS metagenome assembly JAEEGL01 (sample SAMN16246548, study PRJNA631951) | gut metagenome | biome: gut microbiome; feature: rumen; material: fiber-attached | host: Bos | place: Iran: Karaj | collected 2018-10 | reverse complement strand
GTCAATCACATGATCACCGTTCACATCACCCGGGCGGTAGCCCACCACCACGGTAACGGTATCGGAAAACTGAACAGGATTCATGCCAATAGTGCCGCCACGGTAATCAGAATCTGATTGTAGCTGCCCGTTGATATAAAGGATGCCGCCAGTGAAACCGTTGGAGAACTCGAACTGTACATCGAACATGCGGTCATAGTCACCGGCTTCCCACTTGACAGTGCCATAGGATACATATATCCCATCATTGTCGTCATCCCAGTAACCTAACTCAGTGATCTTGGACGAGGCTTCAGTGTAGTCATGACTGATGTTGAGCGAGGCTGCAAGCAACGCTGGAGCACCTAGTCTATCGATATAGTATACGTTCATGCCTTCTCTTCGGGTCATGCTCCACACCTGCATCCCACTGGGACAGGTGAAAGTCATTCTCCAGTCGTCAAGACGTCCTGTGAAACGAGCCCTGACGGGAACTTCCATGCCGTTTGCCATGGTATTGGGATAGACCAGCAGTGTACCGTTCTCACCGATGGTCATTAAATTCACATCATCGGCTGCCATATTGTCGACAGCCGGCAGGCAGCAAAGTGACAAAAGGTATTTTTTCATCGTCTCTTGTGATTATTCTGGTTAAACATCGTTTTCTGCATGAGCCGGCTACATGACGAGCCTGATGGTTGTCGAGGCATCACCATTCCCGGCATAAGAGGACTGGCGTGAAGACACACGACAGGAATAGTACAGGCTCTGGAAATTGCCTCCGCGGACCAAAGGGGCATAGTTCTCGTCATTCACGCAGGGATCGGTCTGAGGCTCAGACGGGTACGGGTTTTGATTCAAATTGACGACATCCAGCACCCATTCACAGGCGTTGCCGCTCATGTCATAAAGACCCAATTCATTGGGGGCCTTGGTGCCCACATGATGTATCATCCCTTCGGAGTTATCCCTGCACCATGCCACATCGTCGTAGTTGTCGCTGCCGGCATAGATGTAGCCACGGCTCTGGTTGCCGCCTCGGGCAGCGAATTCCCACTCGGCCTCGGTGGGCAGGCGGAACTTATAACCCACCCAGCCGCTCAGCTGTGTCAAGAATGATTGGCTGTCCACGTAGCCCACTCTGTTCACGGGATTCAGCGAATCCTTATAATAACTGTTGTTGTAGCCCATTACAGCCTCATACAGTTCCTGCGTCACCTCGGTCTCGCTGATGTAGTAGGCTTTTGTCAACGTCACCTGGTGCGCGGGTTTCTCAAAACTGGAGGCAAATTCGAGCTGCTCATCGGTAGCGCCCATCATAAAGGTGCCCGGCTCGACACGGACCATCGTGAACGACACACCGTTCACCCTGAACGTTAGCCGGGGTGATGAGGTGTCACTGTCGAGGATGAGACGGATCAGGAATGTGATGTCTGAAACATCCACCTGGTTATCAGAGTTCAGGTCAGCGACTCTCGGATTAAGATTCGGAGTGCCGTTAAGGACATAGCTGACAAGCGTCGTCACGTCCGTCACATCAACTTCTCCATCCCTGTTGAGGTCACCGGTATACACAGTCAATGCTTGGGCGCACAGCGGCAGCATGGCCGCAACGATGAGCGCCAGAGCGCTCTTGGAAAAAGTAAAATGACTCATATTCATCGTTATTTGGTTTATTGGTCAATATTGCGCCCATCAATCGTCGCTTAGCACCATTGCGATCAGGGCTGTCACGTCATTAATATCGATCACGCCGTCGCCGTTGATGTCGCCCGCCGCGAACATGTACTGGTCCCAACCTGAAGTGTTTCCTGTTGCATACGAGATGACCATTGTCACGTCGCTGGTGTCAATCACATGATCACCGTTCACGTCACCCGGTCGGTAGCCCACCACCACGGTGACGGTCTTGGAAAAGGCAGTCGGATTCGGGAAAATCACATTCTGGCGATAATCAGGAGTGGATTTTATGGAACCAATTAGGGTAAGGGAGCCTCCTGTGAATGTTGGCTCAAACTGAAATGTGATGTCATACATGTCGTCATAGTCCCCCGCATCCCATTTGATGGTTCCATAAGGCTCCATATCACCGTCGTTATCAAAATCCCAGTAACCGAAATCCAGGATTTTTGACGAAACCTCGGTATAGTTCCAGTCGACTGAGAGTGGTGCCACGAGAATCTGTTGTGCCCCATTGGAATCAAGATAAGGAATGCTCATGTCGTCACCTGTGGTAAACACCCTTGCTGCCATCCCTGATGGACAGCTGATGATCATCCCCCATTCATCAGAATACCCGCTAAAACTGGCGCTCACAGGAAAGGTGATGTTGTTGGCCATCAAATTGGGGTAGACCAACAGAGTGTCATTGACACCCATGGTGAAAAAGCCGTCAGCATATCCGCACAAAAAAGTCATCATAAAACAGAGTGACAAAAAACAGTTCTTCATAATCCTATCATTTAACAGTTGGTTGTTGTCATGCTCACGGAGCCGTGTATGCCACGCGAAGGGTGGTCAGAGCGCCATACAGGCTCTCTTCTATCCAATCCCGATGGAACACGACGGTGCCCTGCCCCTCGTAGCTGCCAATGCTGCCACCCCGGATTATCCTGCGTTCGAAATACTCGGTGGCGCAAGGATCGGTCTGGGGTGTTGACGGGTAATAGCTGTAATAATCCTGCACCCATTCATGCGCGTTGCCGCTCATGTCATACAGGCCCAGCTCGTTGGGTGCTTTGGTTCCCACGTGATGCAGGGTGTTGTAAGAGTTATCTTTGTACCAGGCCACCTCATCGATGTTGTCACTTCCCGCGTACAAGTAGCCATGGCCCAGGTTGCCGCCGCGTGCGGCAAACTCCCATTCGGCCTCGGTGAGCAGGCGGAAATGCATTCCCGTCAGGGCCTCGAGCTTGTTGCAGAACAGCTTGCACAGGTACATGGGTACCATGTTCACGGGATTAAGTGGATCGGGGTAGGCGCTGGGCTTGGTGCCCATCACCGCCTCCCACAGTTCCTGCGTCACCTCGGTCTGGCCGACATAGTATGCCTTCGTCAGTGTCACCTGATGAGCCGGCCGTGCACTGGGGAACCAGTCAGGATAATCATCAGTGCCCATGATGAACGTGCCAGGCTCGACACGTATCATCGTGAACGGTACGCCGTTCACCGTGAACGTTCGCTCTGGGGCGGTCGAATCATGGTTCAAGATAAGGTATATCAGGAATGACACGTCCGAAACGTCAACGACCCCGTCAGGGCTTGCATCCACATTGGCGATATTCCAGTAATAATCCGGTGTACCGTTAAGCACAAAGCTGATCAGCATCGTCACGTCCGAAACGTCAACGACACCGTCCTCGTTGACGTCACCTCGAAGCGTCTGAGACCAGGCGCACAGCGGCAACATGGCCGCAATGACAAGCGCCAGAGCGCTCTTGGAAAAAGTAAAGTATCTCATATTCATTCTGCATTATTTGGTTAATTGGTCAATATTTGCATGCCCATCAATCGTCGCTCAGTACCAGTGCGATAAGGGCGGTCACATCGTTTACATCTATCTCGCCGTCACCGTTTAGGTCTCCAGCAGCGAACTGGTACTGGTCCCAATTGGTGTTGTTGCCCAAGGTGTAGGCGATAAGAGCAGTCAAGTCGGACGAGTCAACTACATCGTCGCCATTGATGTCGCCTGGCCTGTTGCCAAGCTGGACAACAACCTGTTTTGAAAACGATAAAGGGGATGAGACGTTTCCACGGTCATCAGGACTGCAACGCATGTAGTAAGACAGGGTAACGCTTCCGCCATTGAAACCGACATCAAAACTGAAATAGACATCGAACAAGCGGTCATAGTAGCCCGGTTCCCATTTCACAGTCCCGTAACTCTCGAACACACCATTAGGATTGTACCAATAGCCAGATTGAGAGATGCTGGCCGAAGCCGTCGTAAACTGCTGGGCGTTAGTATATAATGTTACCATGAGAATGACAGTGTCGTTACTGCTGTTGACATACGGGATTCTCATATCCTCTGTCTCAAGCATTGCTGTCGCAGTCATGCCACTGGGATAAGTGAAAAATATATCCCAAGAATCGACACGGGCATCCATCTGGGCATGAACATGAACAGTCTTGCCGTTGGGAGACAGGTTGGGGTTGTACCAGATGGTGTCATTGATACCCATGGAAAAGGAACTGAAAGCTCATGCTGTGCCTGCACTCAGCAGGGCAATCATAATGAATAATGCTTTTTTCATACGCTTTCAATAATTATTACTTGTTATTCTTCGATGCAGAATTGTCCCTCGAAGACGTTGTTGTTCGACGAGGTGATGGTGAGGATGTAGTCATCAGCAGGCAGGGAGGAGATGTCGATGGTGTCACCCGTTCCGCCGATGGTGTCAAAATACACCATCAATCCCGTGGATACAGAGACGATGTCCACATCATAATAGGAAGCATAGCCAGAACCAACGATGATGATTTCCTGATCCTCCTCATCATAGTAAACGCTTGGCTGGTCAGCGGGTATAATTGATGGATTGACGAAATGGGTGCCATGATTCCCTTTGTATTGAAGATTGATGTAGTCCTCTCTATTGATAGAACTTGAGATCGTACTGTAGAGAACTAAGATGCAGACAAAAGTGATTAAGCGTTTTGGATTCATCGTTAAAACAGTTTTAAATGATTTGACTTTTAGGTTCGACTTTACCAGATAAACTAGGATTTAAAATCTCACCCATTAAATTACCACAAAATTATAACAAATAAAATGGAGATAAACAAAAAGTGAATTAGCTTTTTTGATATCTAATTCACTGAAAATAAATGAATTAAAAAATAAAAAAATTAGCCTACCGATTTTAGTAGGGCTAAAAAATGTATTGAAATCACTTAGTATTGCCTTGTAGATACATTTTGATGTAATCTTCAACCTTCATATCCAGTCCCATTTTCACCTTTAATAGTTTTTTCTTTTTTTTGCTGATGGTGACATCGTTTGTGTAATTCAAGCAAATCCTTATGAGTTGATTTGACACACCAGCACACATGAGCCAAAACAAGTGGTTTTCATTGACCGTGAGCGATGGATATTTCTGCTCTACAAATGTGGCAATTCCCATGAATTCGCCGTCAACAGACAACTTGAGGTTATCCCAAAAAGAGCTTTTGGGTGGTGAGTGCAGTATTTTCCTGTCATTATACAAATCCTTAATCAGACTGACTAACGGAACCGAAATTTTGGAATGACCTAATCCTGATTTCACACGAATTCCCTCGTTTAGTTCTTTCAGAGCCGCCAATCGGTATCTGACAATCTTTGAAACTTGGCTGGAGAGATCAGCCTCATTATATTTTGATTCAAGTGCCTGATATCTTTTGTTCATGTCAGACAGCTCACGGTCTTTCTCGTTCAGTTCCTTCTTGTTTCCGCTTAATTCGCTCTGGAGTCGATGCACTTTTTCATTCATGTCTTGAAGCATCGTGTCTAACTCCTGTCTTATACTCACCAATTCATTCTGATATTTACGGCCTTTTCGCCTAACCACCATATAGAAAACCGTCAAGAGCAAAGTTGAAACCAACAGGAGGATGGCAATCATAGTGTACAGCTTCGTTTTGGCTGCACTCCTCACGTTTTCATTATGCTTTCGGAAATCCCATTTTAATTCCTCTTGATGTAATGCTGATTTTCTCGCTTCTCCAGATATCCGAGTGTCTATTTTCACAGCAATCTCATTCAATTGACCATAATCATCGTATTGATGGGTTGCCAATGATAACTCAGCCAATGATTTGAAATGATTCATGCTGTCCACGGCATTGACTGGTGGTGGAATTAATGCCATCAGCCAACGAGCAGAATCCAAACAACCGAGATGTATGTATGCTCTTACAGCATAATAGTAATACTGGTTCTCGTCACACAATTCACGACCTTTCCAAAAGATTTTCATCGCCAAGTCTTTGGCTCGGCTATAGTTACCTGCATAGAAATGTAATCCTGCCAGTTTCGATTGATACAGGAAACGCTTAGGTGAATTTACTCTTTCTCCGAGATTAATGGCTTTCTCAAGATAGAAAATGGCAGAATCCTCACCAATGAGATTGGAAAAGCAGCCTTGAGTACCCAATGCTGTAACACAATAAGCAGAGTCACCTGTTTTGACAAAGTAACCATATGCTTTTTTCATTCTGGCGACTACCGCACTATCATTGGCATAATGTGACTGATAAAGTTCTGCGATTCGCAGGTTGGTGTATCCCAGGTTGTAGAAGTCTGAAGTATCAACGACTGCCTCGGCTTGCTTGTAGTAGAGCATGGCGCTGTCGGGGTGGCCGAGTTCCTCCATGACGGCTCCCTTGTAGATATAGGCGCGCGTGAGTTTCTCCCGCTCACCGCTGTGGTGGCGGTAGTAGTCAAGGGCACGGGTGATGTCGCTGTCGCTGGTGGCAGTGATGTAGCACTTGTAGCGCGCTTGGGTGAGCAGCAGGTCGCGGCAGGCTTGGTTGCCATTGTCAATAAGGCTGCCGGGGTTGACGGCTTCGATGATGGCAAGGGCGCTGTCGGGGTCAGCCTGCATGAGGCTGTCGGCAGCCACCAGACGGCTGTCATAATGGGGTTCACGGCTGCAGCCCGTGACCACCGCCACGAGCGCCACGACTACCAATATTACCCACGGCATCCTTCGCATTTCAACCGCAAAGATAATAAAAAACAGTCATCAATCTTACCACAACAGTATTATCTGATCCATCTGATATTTTGAGGATAAGTTGGCAAAAGCCAAATCAGAAAAAACTGATTAATCCGTAGTTTTTTGTGTTCGGATTACATCTGATATATCAGACTATTCAGTTGTTTGAGTCGTTAGAGTTGTATTTAAATTTTGTGTGAGGTTGGTGTGGCGGCCTTGATGGCTTGGTCGAGGCTGGGGCCTGAGTAGGTGACCAGGCCGGTGCTGTCGGTAACGGCATACCACGGCAAGGTGGTGATGCCCAGCATCTGGATGCCTTGCTCCAGGGGACCGCCGGGAGCCCAATAGTGGTTCCATTCCTTGGGGTCGTTAGCAATGGTTTGATGCCAGCGCAGGGTGTCGGCCTCGGCGAGGATATCGATGACACTGAACTTGCGTGATTCAGCTGTGCCTTGCAATTTCTGAATCAAGGTGTTGCGGTCAGATTGCGGGTTGGCCCACAGGCTGATGAGGGTCATGCGGTCGGTCAACTTCATCTCTTCAAAGTCGTTGCCATGCTTGAAGAGCGTGAGCGTCATCAATCGGGGTACACTGGCGTTCTTATGGCCCATGGGGTTGCCCAAGAAGGATCTGGTTAATGATTCGACTCGTGCCTCGGCATGAATGCTCTTGAGCAGTTTCCCCACCTTGTCGGCATCGCTGAAGTCGCTGTAATCGGCCATGAGCAGGACGGTCGAGAGCATGTCGTCGGGATGCTCACGCACATATTTCTCGATGGCGGCATCGAGTCGGCTGGGATTGGGGTCGGTGTAGAAGGCACTGTGCTCGTTGCGGAAGAGCTGCCAGTCCTCGTTGACTTTGCTGCCCTTGACCTTGATGCTCATTGCTTTGCTGGCATCACCTTTCAGCTTAATATGGTCACCATTGGCAGCCACCACGGTTATCAGCTGATTCCCATTTTGATCAATGATGTTGACCAAGACAGGCAGCGCAGCCTGACCCTTGAATGAGAAACGCCCTTTCTTGTCCACGTTGGCCCATTCATCGACGATATCCGAGTCGCCGTCAAAGACGATTCTCACCGTGTTGCCGTTAAGGTTCGCGAGGTTACCGTCAATTTTGAAGTTGTCACCACCGCACGATGAGAACAAGGCGGTAAGCGCCACCACTAACAGAGGTAATATGAATTGTATCTTTTTCATCACTTTTAACTCCTAATTTCTAACTTCTCTCCAGTCTCCGTGCTCCTTGATGAGCGCTACCAGATGGTCGATGGCTTCCTGTTCAGGAATGTTCATTTCGATGCATTGTTTGCCCTTGTACAGACTGATGCGCCCTGCGGCTGCACCCACGTAGCCATAATCGGCATCGGCCATCTCGCCAGGACCGTTGACGATGCAGCCCATGACACCGATCTTGAGGTGGGTCAAGTGGGCTGTAGCCTGTTGCACGCGTTGGACGGTCGTCTGCAGGTCAAACATCGTGCGGCCGCACCCGGGACATGAGATGAACTCGGTCTTGCTGATGCGTTGCCGTGCCGCTTGCAGGATGGCAAAGGCATAACGCACCACCTCAGAGCGGTTATGGCAATTGGGGGCCTCGAGCCACAGCCCGTCGGCACGACGGTTGAGCATCACGGCACCCAGGTCGGCACCCGCCTTGACTTGCAGCCAATCATTGGAGCTGTCGGCATAGGTATTGCGCACTACCACGGGGCAGTTGATGCCTGCCGCGTCCAGGGCATGTGTCAATGCCTGTTGCTCGCCGGGGATGTTGACCCCCACCGGAGTAATGACGAGAATCGTATCGTGGCGGTCCCGCAGGAATTCCAGGCGGGCAACGGGTGTGGTGGCGGGCAGTTGCAGGAACCGCACACTGGCATTATCGGGGCATTGGTCCCACTCGCCCAGGGTGAGCAACGGATAGGCGTTGCGCTCGCCTTTCCATCGATTGAGAGGCACCAGGAAACGGTGCATCCCGTCAATCATGCCATCGGGGCTATAGTAGATGTCGGGCTGCAAGGCATCGCTGTCAATTTCGTCGGGACGATAGGTGGCGATGACCACGGGCTGCCGGTTGCCACCGATGAAATTGCCCACCTCGGCCGCCGCGCGCCGCTCGGGGCATAAGGGGTCATAACCCTGCACGAATGTTCCGGCAATTGGCTCGTGCCCCTCACGCGATGAGATATATTCCACCAATTTGCGTGCCACAGGCACCTCCAGTTCGGGGTCTTCGCTCAAGGACACGCGGATGGTGTCGCCGATGCCCTCGGCCATGAGTGCACCGATGCCCACGGCACTCTTGATGCGTCCGTCCTCGCCAAAACCAGCCTCGGTTACGCCCAGATGCAAGGGAAAATGCATGTCCTCGCGATCCATGGCGTCCACCAGTCGGCGGACAGCCTCGACCATGACGACGACATTGGACGCTTTCATCGAGATGACGACTTGCAGGAAGTTCTCCTCAACGAACACTCGCAGGAATTCCATCACGCTCTCTACCATACCGGCTGCCGTATTGCCGTATCGGCTCATGATGCGGTCGCTCAGTGAACCGTGGTTCACTCCCAGACGCACGGCGGTGTGATGTTCGCGGCACACCGCGATAAAGGGTAGCAGCGCCTCGTGGATGCGCTCCAGTTCGGCTTGATACTCTTCGTCGGTATATTCCAGCTGCTTGAAGGTGCGGGCCGGGTCCACAAAGTTGCCCGGGTTGATGCGCACACCCTCACACACCTCGGCTGCCGCCAGGGCGGCTTGCGGGTTGAAGTGGATATCGGCAATCAGGGGAATGTTGCAGCCTTGGGCACGCAGCACCCGTGATATTTCGCCGATGCTGCAAGCCTGTTTCACGCCCTGGGCGGTAAGACGCACATAGGCTGCTCCCGCATAGGCGATGCGCTGGCATTGCGCTGCACTGGCCTCGATATCGTCGGTGGCGGTGTTGGTCATCGATTGAACGCGCACGGGCCACTCGCTGCCCATGGCTATGTCGCCCACGTTGACGCTCACGGTGGAGCGGCGACGGTAGTTAAAATTGTTGTTCATTGTTGGTTGATGGCTTGATTATCCAAGAAATCTCATGGTTAACGATACACACAGGAAACCCACTACCACGCCGGCGAGCACTTGCCACATGTTGTGTCGCTTGAGCGCCAGACGTGCCGATCCCAGCATTCCCGCCAAGATGACGATGATGCACAAGAGCCAGAACAGGTCAAATGCACTGAGTCCCTGCGCATGAATCTGGTAGACAAGCGCTACCACACCGCCGATGCCTGCCATGTGGGCACTGATTTGCCACTTGAGGTTGATGAGTGCCATCAGCAGCACCGTGATGGCCGATCCCACCATGAACATCGTGAACCACTGCGGAGAGTGGCAATAATACAGGTAATAGGCGGCCACGGCATAGCACAATGCGGCGAACAGGTAGGGGATGGTGCGTTGCTCACGTTTCTCGACATGCAGGTCCTTGACCAGTTTGAAGTGGCGCAGCACGCTCAGGAAGATGAGCGGCAGGATGCAGGTGATGCCCATGCACACGAGCAGCACCGAGACGCGTGTGCCATAGGGTAGGAGACACAATACCGATACCCACAGTACCAGGAAGACGCCATAGGTAGGCATCATGAGCGGACTAAAGATGGTGGACATCAGGTGGGCCGCGTCGGCAATGAGTTTATTGACTGTATATCGTTTCATTTTCAGTTTTTCAGCTCTTCACACTAATCCCTAAATCATTTGGCCATGCGTCGGCGAATCGTGCTACTGGGAATGTTGAGGGCATCACGGTATTTGGCGACCGTGCGGCGTTCCAGCTGGTATCCCATGGCCTTAAGGCGTTCGCACAGGGCGTCATCGCTCAGCGGGTGTGCCTTGTCCTCGTTCTCGACAAGTTGCTTGAGGTCATCATACACCTCGTGCCTGGATGCACCGTTGATGTCCTCGCTGAAGAAGGATTTCAGGCTCTTGATGCCCCATGGCAGCTGCACGTACTTATTGTTCACAGCGCGGGAAACGGCCGACACGTCCTTGCCGATCATGTCGGCGATCTGCTGTTGTCCCAATGGCTTGAGATCACGCTCGTCGCCGCTCAGGAAATACTTCTGCTGGCACTTGACGATGGCGCTCATGGTGTTGAACAGGGTCTCCTGGCGTTGTTTGAGCACCTCGATGAACATGCTGGCCCGCTGGTAGGCATCCTGAATCTGTTTTTTCTCCTTGTTCTCCTTGACGCTCAGGTCGCTGGCTTTTTTATAGCGGTCATTCATCAGGGCATAGCTCTCGCTGATTTGCAGCGTGGGAATGTTGTTGCGCAGGGTGACTGTCAGACGTCCAGTGTCTTCGTCCAGCTCGACATCAAAGTCGGGTGTCACCTGTTGGGTGATATAAGAGCGGGAACCGTATGCGCTGCCAGGGTAAGGATTAAGGCCACGCCTGATCTGGCGTTTGAACACATCCTCGAGCTTTGCAGCGTCAATACCTGATTTGCGGGCCATCACGTCAAATCGCATGGCAACGAGTTCGTCAAAGTATTTCTCGACCATCATGATGGCGATTTTGACATCCTCGCTGTTGGGTTTGCGCTTGAGCTGCAGCAAGATACACTCTTTCAGGTCGCGTGCCGCTATGCCCGGTGGGTCAAGGCTTTGGACGATCTTCAGCATCTGTTCGACTTGCGGTGCATCCACCACATAGCCGTCTTTAAAAGTCACATCATCGGCAATCTCGGTGACGCTGCGCCGCAGGTAACCGTCATCTTCAAGGTTTCCAACAATGGCACGGGCGATGATTTGTTGGGTCTCGTCAAGTTCCAACTCTCCGAGCTGATCGGTGAGATATTCGGTGAGCGTTTTCTCGCTCACGGCTGTTGGAGCGTAGTATTCGTCGTCGCGGCTGCGGTTGTTGGCAAAATAGCGGTACCATGCTGCGGTGTCATCGTCGCCGTCAGAGTTGATGTCGGTAGAATGGGGGTCGTCATTACCGCCCTTGTTGTTGTTCTGGGTGTCATCTCCGCCAGTGGAGTATTCATCGGTATCGTCGTCCGACTTTTTTTCCAGCGCCTGGATTTCACTGACCTTATTGTCAATGAATTCGGCCATCTCGGCATCGTTTTTCTCCAGCACAAGTCCCAGCAAGCGCTGCTGCTCCAATGCCAGGCGCTGCGTCTGCTTCTGCTCTAATGTGAGTTCCTGTTTTGCCATTGTCGATAGAGGTTTTGTTTTAACTTACAAAGTTACAAACTTTTTTTAAGTCATTTCACACAACGGCTAGTTTTTTTAGGCGCTGATGGGTTTGGTGGGGGAAATGGTGTATAGGATAGTTTGAATGATGCCGCGCAGGGCGAGGAAACTCAGGTAGGCGATCCACAGGCGGTTATTTCCCCATGCCTCGGGAGTCATCCAGTAGATGACAAAGAACAGCGACCAGGCGATGAAGGCCGAGAGGAGCATGCCGCCTGAGCGCGTCAGGCTGATGAAAACGCCGTCCCACACAAAGGCTGCCATTCCTGCTGCGGGAATCAGGGCACACCACACGCGATAGTCCATCGCGGCCTCGATGACGCTCTGCTGGTCGGTCAACAGCCAGAAGGCGACACGTGGGAAGGAGTAAATCAGCGTGAAGATGGCAGCGACTCCGGCTCCCCACACGAACAGGAGCCGCACGCAACGCTTCATGCGGCTGATGTCGCCCATGCCGTAATATTTGCCCACAACGGCCTCGCCGGCAAAGGCAATGCCGTCCATGAAGTGGCTATAGAGGGTGAAAAGTTGCAGGATGAGGGCATTGACGGCAAGAATGAGGTCGCCACTGCGGGCTCCGATAGACACGAATGCCAGGCTGACGGTCATCAGCAGAAAACTGCGCACGAAGATGTCGCGACTCACCCTGAAGTAGCGTCCGGCTCCCTTGAAGCGCCACACACGGCGCCAGTCCAGCATACCGTTCAGGTGCGGGAACTTGCGCTGCACGGTCAGGGCGGCATACAGCAGTCCCAGCCACTCTCCCGCCAGGGTACCCACAGCGATACCCACAAAGCCCATCTTGAACAGATAGACACAGATGAGGCTGGCACCGATGTTGAAGACGTTGGTCATGATGGAAATCCACATCGCGCTCTGCGAGTCCTGCATGCCCAGCAACCACCCCTTGAATGCCATCATCACCAGCACGGGCGGCACACCCCAGATGCAGATGGTGAAATAGGTGATGGCCAGCGAGGTGACTTCGGGTGAGGGGCCGATGATCCACAGCAGCAACAACCTGATGGGCCATTGCAGCACAATGATGATGGCAGAGATGAGCACCGCCAGCGCGGTGGACTCGCCCAGCAACTTGGCACTTGCCTTGAAGTCACCACTGCCGCACGTCTGTGCCGTCATGCCCGACGTGCTCATGCGCAGGAACCCGAAGTTCCAGTACACCAGGTTGAACATCATCGCGCCCACCGCCACGGCACCGATAAACACCTTGTCACCCAGATGTCCCGCGATGGCGGTGTCCACCAGTCCCAGCAACGGCACGGTGATGTTGGCGACAATCGCTGGCAACGCTATTTTTAAGATTTCCCGATTCATGCCCTCTTTCATGCTGCAAAGGTACATCAAAACAACTGAATAATCTGAGTTTTCTGATTCAATCCTCGGGAGAACCAAATCAGTTTCTTCAGATTATTCAGTTGTTGAATAAAGCCTGTCGGCGTTTGATTTAGAAGGGCTTTTCTTCGGTGCCGGTGAAGGACTGGAACAGTGAGTTGGCCAGGCTGGAGGCACCGATGCGGAAGTATTGGTTGTTCAGCCACTTCTCGCCCAGGACTTCCTTGACGATGGTGTAATACTTCACGGCGTCCTCGGTGGTGCGGATGCCACCCGATGCCTTGAAGCCCACCATGCGGCCATGCTGGATGAAATACTCCTTAATGCACTGGCACATGACATAGGCAGCCTCAAGCGAGGCACCCGGATAAATCTTGCCCGTCGAGGTCTTGATGAAATCGCAACCCGAATACATGGACAGGATGCTGGCACGACGGATGGCCTCGGCACTCTTCAACAGACCGGTCTCGAGGATGACCTTCAGAGGACGGTCGCCCACGACGTGCTTGATTTCGGCTATCTCGTCACACAGCTCCTCATAGGCTTCGTCCTTGAAATAGCCCACGTTCAGCACGATGTCCACCTCGTCGGCGCCGTCGGCGATGGCCAGGGCTGTCTCGGCAATCTTGGTCTCGATGTGTGCTTGGCTGGAGGGGAAGCAGGCGCTGCACACAGCCACGTCAACACCGCTCACCTCGAGCGTGCCGCGAACCACGGCTGCAAAGTTGCTATAGACGCAGATGGCAGCAACGTTCTTGAATTGGGGATAGTTGTTGTCAAAGTCGTTGACTTTCTGCACAAACTTG
>JAEEGL012084391.1_pt1 | contig 14087 bp, 7 predicted proteins | sample 9134231 | NCBI WGS metagenome assembly JAEEGL01 (sample SAMN16246548, study PRJNA631951) | gut metagenome | biome: gut microbiome; feature: rumen; material: fiber-attached | host: Bos | place: Iran: Karaj | collected 2018-10 | reverse complement strand
TCCCCAATCCCCATAATTTTCATCATATTTTTTTAAAAGATAAATTACTTGTTCGATTGAAATATAAAAATTATAATTAATTTTTTTAATTTTAAAAATAAATAATTTATTTAAAAAATCAAAATGGAAGATGACGTGGAAGAAAATTTTATAAACAAATCTCAAGACACAAACATAAAATTTGAAAATTTTCAAAATATAAAAAATTCAATATCAAAGAATAATACAGGATGTTTCAAAGAATTATTATATAAAATATTTCCATGTTTCCATAAAGTAGATAAAATAAATAAAAAGTATGTATTTTTCAAAGACACAAATTTAAATTACACATATTTTAGTAACAAAGTAGAAAATCATAAATATAATTTAGTATCATTTATCCCTATAGTAATATTTAATCAATTTAAGCAATTTGGAAATTTTTTTTATTTAGTAATGACAATAACTCAATTTTTTCCTCCTTTAGTAGTAGGCTTTTTATTTAGTTATTTATCTCCTTTAATAATAGTAGTTGGAGCAGCAATGTTAAAAGAATTATATGATGATATTAATAGAAGATATCAAGATAGAATAACAAATAATGAAAAATATATAATATGTAAAAAGAATATATTAAATGATAATGAAATAGATGAAATTGAAATTACTTCTTCAAATTTAAAGATAGGAGATTTTATTATTATTAATGAAAATCAAAGAGTTCCTGCAGATATAATATTACTTAAAACTTTTAATAATGACAAAGATGATAATCATGCTTTTATAAGAACAGATCAATTAGATGGTGAAACTGATTGGAAATTAAGAAAAGCTTTGGCTTTTACTCAAAAATTGTCTATTGAAGAAATTATTAGTATTAATGGTTTTATGGAATATGAACCACCTTCTAAATTAATATATAATTTTGAAGGAGTTTTTGAAGTAAATTTAAACGATGAAAATATTATTAAAGAACCTTTAAGTTTAGAAAATACTTTGTGGTCTTCTACTGTCTTAGCTTCTAAAAAAATTTTTGGAATGATTATTTATACTGGAAATGAAACTAGAGTTAGAATGAATTCTAGTCATCCTAAAATCAAAATTGGAATTTTAGACAATGAATTAAATAATATTAATATATATTTATTTTTTATTATGGGTATTTTATCTTTGATTGTTACTTCTTTAAAATATTTTGTTTCTGGAGTTAGAAATCCTTTACAATTATTTTTTATATTTTTTAGATTTATAGTTCTTTTTTGCGGAATAATCCCAATTTCTTTAAGAGTAAATTTAGATGTTTCAAAAACATATTTTTCACTAATGATAAATAGAGATGATTCAATTAGAAATACTATAGCAAGAAATAGTACAATTCCAGAAGAATTAGGAAGAATAACATATATATTTTCTGATAAAACAGGAACTTTAACAAAGAATGAAATGATATTTAAGAAAATAGCAATGGAAATAGATCAATTTTCAGAAGAATCATTTTCAGAATTAAAATTAATATTAGAAGACGAATGTAAAACATCAGATGCTCCTTTAGTAGATAGAATAGAAGAAAATATATCAAACAGCAATAATAACATAAGTAATAATGATTTAAATAGTGATGATATATCAACAAATTCATTAAGAAATTCTCATAATTCATCAAATAGACCAATTGAAGAGAAAAGGAATAGAAAATCTAGAAGATCAAGAACAAAAATAATAAGAGATTCAATTACTTCAATGGTTCTTTGTAATAATGTAACTCCAATTCAAAATAAAGATAATCCAGATTTATATACTTATCAAGCATCATCGCCTGATGAAGTTGCTTTAGTAAAATTTGCAGAAACATTAAATATGAGATTAATTTATAGATCTGATACTGAAATTCATATTAAAAATACTATTGGAACAATTGAAGAATATGAAATTTTAGCAAATTTTCCTTTTAGTTCTGATACAAAGAGAATGGGAATAATATTAAAAAATAAGAAATATGGTCATATAATATTTTATTTAAAAGGAGCTGAAAATATAATGTTAGATTTTGTAAAGGAAGAATATAAAAGTTATATAAATGAAAATGCAGAAAATTTAGCATCTAAAGGTTTAAGAACATTAGTATTAACTCAGAGAATAATATCTCAAAATGAATATGATAATTGGAATGAAAAATATAATGAAGCATTATCATCAATGAAAAATAGGAAAGAGAAAGTAAGCCAAATAATAAATACATTAGAAAATAATATGGATTTCTTGTGTGTAACAGGAGTAGAAGATTTACTTCAAGATAGAGTAAACACAACAATAGAAAATTTACGTAATGCAGGAATGAAAATATGGATGTTAACAGGAGATAAAATAGAAACAGCAAAATGTATATCAATATCATGTGGTTTAAAAGCAAAAAATCATAAAATATATACAATAAAAAATGATGATTTTGAACATGTAGATCAAAAAGATGATATAAATAAATTAAATGAAAAATTAAGAGAATATCAAAATATCACAATAGATAATCCTCATATATTTATAATAGATGGTGACTCATTAGATTTAGCATTAAACAATTTAGAGAAAGAATTTTTTGAGACAGCAATGAAAGCACCATCAGTAGTATGTTGTCGATGTTCACCAACCCAGAAGAGGATAATAGTGAAGTCAATAAAGAAGTACACAGATAAGAGAACAGCAGCAGTAGGTGATGGAGGTAATGATGTGGCAATGATACAAGAAGCAGATGTTGGAATTGGTATTGTTGGTAAAGAAGGTCTTCAAGCTTCTTTATCAGCAGATTATTCAATATTAGAATTTAATTATTTAGATACTTTACTTTTGTGGTGGGGAAGATTAGCTTATAAAAATACTAGTCAAATGAGTAATTTTATTATTCATAGAGGATTAATTATTAGTTTAATTCAATTTATTTTTTCTTGTATGTTTTATTTTAATTCTGTTGCTCTTTATAATGGAATGCTTATTATGGGTTATTCTACTGTTTATACTTGTTTTCCTTCTATTAGTGTTCTTCTTGATCAGGATACTGATAAAAAAAATGTTATGAAATTTCCAGGTCTGTATAAATATTTATTAAGGGGAAGAGAATTAAATTTAAAAATGTTTTTATGGTGGTTTTTTAAAAGTATATTCCAAGCAAGTGTTATAATGTTTGGAGCTATCTTTTTATTTGATGAAAATTTATTTTTAATTATTGTCACTGTTACTTTCACTTCTTTAATTTTTCTAGAAATATTAAATGTTTATACTGAAATTAATAAATTTCATAAATTTATGATTATTTCACTTATTGGCACTGCAATTTGTTATTTGCTTTCTTTATTTTTCTTGAATAATATATTGAATGTTTATTATATTTTTGAATTTAGTTTTATGTGGAAAATTACTGTTATTTCTTTAATAAGTTGGGTACCTTTCTTTATATCAAATAGAATTAAAAAATTATGCTTTCCTGAAACAATAGAAAAATTAAATGCTATTGATATTTAACATTTACAAATTTATTTTTTTTCTTTTGATTATTATCATATATTATTAGAATATTTTTCATTGATGTATAAACAATAATTCTCTTTATATTTTAATTTTATAATTATTTTTAAACAAATTATTTATAAATATTTTTTTATTTAAATAAAACAATATTTTTTTATTCATTTTAATATAAAAATAAAACAAAAACAAAAACAAAAACAAATAAATACAAAAAATTAAATTTCCATTTGTTCAAAAAAACCTAATAAATATTTATTTAAAAAATATATTTAAATAAGTGTTCCTCCTAATTTTTCTACAAACCATTTTTCAGCATCTTGTCTAGAAACTTTTTGGAAATTTCCTATTCTACTTTTTTGATGTTTCCTATGAACGACTCTTTTACCTTTTCTACATAAAACAGTGAAGAAATCCATACCATAAATTCCAGTATTAGGATCATATTTAATACCTAAATCAATATGTTCAGAAATTCCAAAACCAAAATTTCCAGTAGAAGAAAAGGCACCAGCCTTTAATTCATTATCTTTAACTTTTAAACCTAATTTTAAAAGTTCTTCTGCTTTTTTTCCTCTTACTGTGACATGACATCCTATTTCTTCATTTCTTTTTATCCCAAATGCTCTTATTGTATATCTTGCTTTTGATGTTATTGGATTTTGACCTGTTAAATCTTTTAATACTTTTATTGCCTTTGTTAATCTATCTCCTGATGCTCCCACAGATATATTTAATATTAACTTTTCTATCATTATTTCACGCATTTTATTCATCGATTTTTTTGAACTTTTTTCTTCTCCTTTCATTTTTTTAAATATTTATTTGAAGATATTATAATTAATTAAATTATTTTTTTTTCAAAAATTTATTTTATCAAAATTAATTATATGAAGAAAAATAAATTTAATTATTTTCCAATAACTATCAATCCAATATTTTATTATATAAAAAAAAAATGTATAATATTGATCTTTATTCATATTGGAAAGAACCATATACAAGAACAAAGAAATTTACTATTCATCCATTAGATGAACCAGGATTAGAAAAATATTTATCAAAAGACTCACATGTTGTTCATTATTTAGAAAGAACAGATCCATTTGTTTTTAAATCTATTGTTGGAGTTGATTATGAAACTTTAGTTAAACAACAAGAAGATAAAATTAGAGAAATTAATGAAGAAAGACTAAAAACTGGGAAAAATTTACAAATTGAAACAAAAGAAATAATTCCAAATAAAAAGACAGTTCAATTTGAAGAAAGTAAGAATCAATTTAATCAAAATCAAAATAATATGACAGGAACACATGTAACAAATTATGAAAATGATGAGAATAAAAATATGTTCGAAAGTGAGAATAATTTAAATAAGAATTCTGAAATGAATTTTTATAATAAATCCCTTAGACCAAATAATATATATTCAGAAAATATAATGGAAGCAAATCGTCCTTTTAATCCTAAAAATGCAACAACAAGACACTTTTTCCGTCCTTATAGAAAACCAAAAAATTTTTATGAAACATATGGTTATGATAATACAACAATGTTAAAAAATAATAAAGAAAGATATCAAAATGATATAAATAATTTAATGAGAAATACAAGAATGATGTCAGCTTCTAATTTCCGTGTTAGAGATTATAATATTGAAAAACCTAAATCTACTGTCTTTGATTCTTATAATAATAGATTAGCTACTTCTATGAATAAATTTATTAATAGTGGAATCAGTCAAGAAGAAGCTGAAAAAATTGAAAATGGAAATTTATGTAGAAATTTATTTAATCAAACTTCTCAAGGATTTAGAAGTAAATATAGATTACCTGATGTTTGTAAAATTGCTAATCAAAGACAAGTTATTAGAAATCATCATATTGGAAATTCTAAAGAAATGGGTGAAAGATATAATCCTTATGCTTTGATACCTCCTTCAAAAAATAGAACAGGAAGAAATTTCGTTGGAGATTTATTTAAACATTAAACAAATAATATATTTTTTTTTGGGTTTTTTATGAACAATAAAGAATTTATTATTTAATTTTATTATTTTTCCTTTCTATTATATTAAAAAAAACAAATTAATAAACAAATATAAAATTTGAGACCTATAAAATAAATTTGTGCATCTTGTGGTATTTCTGTAAATAGTCTTAATTGATTAATAATATCAAGGGTTTCTATTCTTAAACTACCAAGAAGGCAAAATATACTAATATCTGCAATAACAATAATTGTTAAATATTGAATAAATTTGTAAATAATTTCAATACATTTGAATTACCATATTTAAGTATCAATTTATGGTAAAAACCATATTCTTATGCTAATTAACGACTTTCGTGATTTCTTCTCGTTAATGTTATTTGATTAGGAGATGTAATATTGAATGATAGAATAATACCCCGATAAAAATAGGGATCATGAAAAGTAGTTAGTTGAGAAGAGGAATCTCCTATTTTTAATAATCAAAGTATTGACTCTTGGATATCTCCACATATTGACAAGGACTTCATTCTTGAATCAAGTTTGACTCCCTATTTAATGTATCTTTTAATTTCTTACAATTCTTTATTTACCGTTATTTTAATAAATGACATTTTTTAATTTGGTTTTCAAAGAGTCTATTTCTGATTCTTTTGATACTTTTTAACTTTTTGTTTCAGACAAATTTAATTCATTTTTTCATTTTTTAAATCACCATGATATACTTGGAATTATTTGAAAATTTAAAAAGATATAAAAACCCAAAAAAACCACTCTTTTTATAATGAATTTATTATAATAAAAAAAAATATATTTAAATTATTTTCTATTTGTTAATATTTATTAAATAAAAAACTAAATATAATCCAAGATATAAAATTTTAATCATCAAAAGTAGTTTCTTCAATAGTAACAACTTCTTCACTTCCATCATCTAAAGTATAAGTTTTAATTGTAATAACCATACTTTTTTTTTCAAAATTTTTTTTAATAAGTCTAGTTTTTCTTCTAATACAATTATCAGGAGCATCAGGATCATCATTAAAAGGATTATCATCATCATCAATATTATTACTTTCCATTAAATCTTCTTTTTTTAATTCACTTTTTAAAAATTCAGCTCTTTCTTTTTTTCTGGCTTGATTCATCATAGTATCAAGAGCTTTATTTCCAATATGAAGATTTTTTCTTTGAATAGGAATATCAAATAATTGTTTTTTATTTTTACTTTTAACACTTAAATTTTTATTTTTTTCTTTATCAGTATAACTAATAATATCTCCGATGTAATCAATAACAGTGCAAATATCATAATCTTTATGATTAGAAGTTCCAACACCAAAAAATTGATTTTTAATATTAAATAAATTATTTCTATGACATCGATCTTCAACACCATCATCAACTAATAAATTAATAATAACATCTTCTCCACTTAAACCACCAAAATCAATATTTTCACTTAAAGCTACATCCCATTCAATATATTTTTCTAATCTTTCTTCTAAATTTTCATCATTATCATCATTTTCATTTCCTTTTATTCCAATTTCATTTGCATATTCTTGAGAAGCTTTTGAAATTTCTTCATCATATTTTAATTCAGATATTGGACGCTGGCTTTTTAAAAAATTTATAGCCTCGTGATATGCGAAAGCACCTTCTTGGGTCTCTATACCTATCTCACTTCCTGGCTTGTCTAATATGTTTCCATCAAACCATTTTAGGTATTCTTCTAATATTGGAATGTAACTCTTTGGATTTGTACGGATACGGTTTGTCTCTTTTATTACTTCACGCTTTAGTTTTTGAAGTTCCTTTTCACTTTTCATTTTTTTATTTTTTTTTTAATTTTATTTTTAGTTTATTTAAGTTATTTTTAGTCTATTTCGGTCAGGGTTATTTTTATTTTTTTTTATTTTGATTTAATATATATTTTTTAGGTTTTTAATGGGTTTTTAGGAAAAAGAGTTGGAATTTAATTTTTATTTCAAGTTTGTTCGTTTAAAAACTATTTATTTTTCTTTTAATTTGTTTCAAATATATATTTCTTTCATTACTCTTGTTTAATAAATGACTTTTAATTAAATCTTTAATTCTTTCTTTCAATAATTTTCATTATATATTGTTCTTCTTTTTTCTCATAAGAATATAATGATTAATTCAAATTCTTTATTTTTTTATTATTTTGATATTAGTTTAAACTTTCTTGAATTTTTATTGTATGGGAAAAATAAAAGAATAATTATGAAACAATTAATAATAAAAACATTGAAAAAATGACAGATGAAGAAAAAGAAAATTTTACTAATTATGATTTAGATAAATGGGAGAAATCTCATTTACCAGAATTAAGAAAAAATTCATTTTTAAAAAGTCAAATAATGGAAAAAATGTCAAAAATATTTAATGAAAATCAATATAACAATTTAAATTTTAAATTTAGTTTAACAAAAAACATGAATAGATTAAAAATAATAAATAAGAATGAAAACATTCAAAATTTTTATAAAAATATAGAACAAGAAAATTCAAATGTACTTGCCCAGAATATAAATATGATGAAAAAAAGATTTGATTTTGATATATTTAAATCCCAAAATAAATTAAAATTAAATAAATTAAAGAATTCATATTCTTCAAAAGAAAATATATTTGATATAAAAAAGAAAAATTCATTAAGTGAAACTAATATAAGAAAAAATTCAAATAATATAATAAAACAAAAAGATGAATTATGGAAAGTTGGAAATGAATTAGGAATAAGAAAAAGAATAGTTTCTTCGACAAAAACAGAAATTAAAAATGATATTGAAGAAGAAGAAGAAATAAAAATAGATAATAAAATCTTAAAATTTAATAATTTAAAATTAGAAGGAAATTATAATAAAGTAATTTCTTTTGATGTTTATAAAGGAATATTACATGAGAAAAAGAAAATAGAAAAAAATTATAGAGATGAAATAAAGAATTTAACAAAAGAAATAAGAAACAAAGAAATAAAGATAGAAAATTTAAATAAAGAATTTTTAAGTTTATCTGAATTATGTGAAAAGAAAAAAAATATATTTTATGATAATTTTGATGTAGTTAAAGTAATAAAAGGAGAAGTTGATAAATTAGATATTAAACAAGATTTTAGAAGAAAAACAATTATTGCTGGAAAAATGCAAAATTTAGATAATATAGTAAAAAAGTCAAAAATAGAATTTTTAGAAATTAAAAAAGAATCAGAAAGTAAAATACCAAATTTAAAAAAAGAAATTAGTATTTGTAAATTAGAATTAAAAGCTCTTAGAGAAATATTATTTAAAATCAAAAAAGATTATATTATATATTTTAAAAATTTATTAAAAGAAGGAGTTGATGTTAGAGATGTTGGTTTATGTTGGATTTTATTTAGATTAAATGAATTAGGTGCTAAAGTTCTTGATACTGATTTTCCTAAATTTTTAGATTATAATAGTATTAATTATTTAAAGAATTATTCTGATAAAATTATCAAATTAAATAAATTAAAAATCTTATTAGATTTAGTTAAAAAGGATAAAAAAAATTTAATGAAAAATATAAATTTAAATCATTTTTATCAATTTAATACTGATAGAGAAAATAATAATAATAATATTAATTCAATTAATCTTCCTTATGATAAAATAGATGATTTTTTAAAAGAAATATTTGATAATTTTAAAAATAAAATAGGAAATAAATATGTTATTCAAAATAATATATTTAATATAAAAGATGAAGAATATTTAGTAAAAGCAAAAGAAGAAATAAGAAAAAATAATTCTCCTTTATCAACAACAAGAAAAAATTATTTTTTAAAAGAATCAAAATCAACAGGAAATTATAAGAAAAAAAAATTTAGATTAAGTCCAGAACAAAGTGATACAGTAAATACATTATTATCAATAAATAATTTAATTATAAAAATTGAAGAAGAAGTAAAAATTTTAAGAACTCAGCATTTATTATATTTTCGAAGAAAATATGAATCAATGAAATTACAAGGAACAAGTGAATGTATAAAATATGATTTAATGTTTTGTGCTCTTTTTGGAAATTTTGCTGTTTATTAAAATTGATTTTATAAAAAAAACTTTATATATATTTTTTTAAAATTATAAAAAAATAATTTTTTCAAATCTTAAACTTAATTGTTTTAATATTTCAATTAATATTGATTTAATTTTATTATTAAAATGAAATAATAATTTAATGATAAATAAAATATAAAAACTAACAAAAGAAAATATCAAAAAATAAAAAAAATAATCAACCAGGAATAATAATTTCTTCTTTACAAGAAGGGCAATTTTTTTCTTTTAAAAGCCAAGTATCAATACATTTGATATGGAAAATATGAAGGCAATTTAATTTTTTAACATCATCACCTTCTTTAATAATATCTTGGCAAATAACACAATTAATATTATCATTTAAATTATATTTTTCACTTTTAATTTTATTAATTTCTTCTTTTTTAAAACCTTTATTAACATAACCAATTTTATCTTCTAAAGCTAATAATTCTTCATAGGTCATATTATCTATATTAGGAGCTCCATCATTTAAACTTTGTAATATTTGATTATTCATTTCTACAAAATAATTATATAATAAAGTTTCTTTTCCTACTCTATTCTCTTCTTTTGATAAATTTTCTATTTTTTCTTTAAATTGATTTATTTGATTTTTTAAATTTGAATTTTCTTTTGTTAAATTATTTATTTGTTCTTTTGATTTAATACATTCATTATTTTTTACATTTAAATCTTCTTTTAATTTCTTTATTTCTTTTTTTAATTTTTCAATTTCTGTTTCTTTTTTTTCTTGTTTTTTTGAATAAGTTGATATTCTTTGTTTTTCCTTATAATTTGAATTTAATACATTTCCAAAATTAAATTCATTTTTATTGTTATTTGATTGATTTATTGATTTATTCTTTATTAATTGAATTGGAGTAAAACTTCTTTGAAATTGAACTTTTGCTTTTTTAGGTGTTTGATATTTATTTTTTACATTTTTTGAAATGTTTATTAAATATAAAAAAGGATTTTTTTCTTTGACATCATTTAATTCTTTTCTCATTTTTTTATAAAAAACTTTTATTAAAATAAAAATTTTAAATTAATATGAAAAAAAAATAAAAAATCTTTTATTATTTTAAATATTATTTTTATTAATTTAATTTACTTTTATGTTCAATAATTATGCTATAATTTTTTTTCTTTTAGAAAATTTAATTGAATTTTTTTAATTGTTTTTATACAAATAAATTCAATATTAAAAATATTATAGTTTTATTTAGTTTAATTTAATATCTTATTGTTTTTTTCTTTTGAAATTATTATTTCATAATTTAATATTTTATCTTCAATAACTCCAAGGCCTTGACTTATTAAAATTAAATCATTTAAAATCGTTTTTAACTCTTTTTGATTATCAGTTTTTAATTCAATATATTTTAATATAATTTCTTTTTGTTCTTTTGTAAATTCACTAAATTCATTATTTGTTTCAAATATTTCTTTTAATTGAAGAAGAGAATTAATTTTATCATATTTAAAACATTTCATTAAAAATAGAGTAAATTGATTAATTGTTAAAGAAGAAAAATGAGAGATTATACTAAATGAAGTTTTCATTAAATTTCCAATATGCTTATTAACTAATTCATTATTTCTTGTTTTAGAAATAAAAGTTTGAAAAGCTCTAAATATATTATTAGTTAAATTATTTTCATTAATAACTTTTAAACCATCTAAAAATAAATTTAAAGTATCTTCAATATTAGTTATATTTTTATTATCAGTTATAATTATATCTTTATATATTTCAGTAAAAAACTGTGCTAAAACATCCATTGTTTCTATTTGATTTTGATTATATTTTAATATATTTTGACTTATTGTTTTGATCAGAACAAAAAAATTATTTGATATTTCAGTTTTTAAATTTATATCATTTGAATGTTCTAATATAACAGAATAAATATTTTTTAAAACATAAATTGAATGATAATCTCTACTATTAGAATATGATTTTAACATTAATTCATTTAATTGAGGAAAAATTTTTAATAAATATTCATGTTTTATCTTTTTCGTACTTTTAATATATATTTTTGTTATTGAAGAAATAATATTTGAATTTCTTTTTTGTTCTTCAGGAATATTATAATAAAATTCAAAAATTTTAATAGTATCATCATAAGTAACAGAAAATAATTCTACAAAAAATTTACTTAAAAATTCCATATTATTAAGAAAAAAACAATGTTTTAAAACTTTTTCCAAAATTTGATAATTTTTTAATATTTCTAAATTAATTTTTTCAATGGGAATATTATTATTATTATTTTGAATAATTTCTAAAGTTTTTTTAATCCTAATTTTAGCAGGTTCACATAATTTATTATAATAATCATTAATTGTATTAAAAGGAGTATTAGTTTTTGTTTGTTCATCATCAGAATTATTAAAACACATACAAAGGGCTTCACATAAATTACAAACAATTTCTAAATCCAAATTATCATATTTTTCAATATATACTTTATATATATTATTAAATATTTCTGGAATATTTTCTTTTAAACATTCACTTAATCCTAAAATAATAGTAGAGATTAATTTTTTCCTATTATTATTTATATCATTTTTTATTAAAGAATTTAATAAAAATTCATTTAATTCATTATAAACTTTTTTATCATTTACAATGTATAAATTACTTTGTTCTATAAATAATAAAAAGTAAACAAAAACAAAATTATTATTAATTGCTTTTGAATTAAGTAAAAAAGAAGTAAATTGAATTAATGGTGTTGTATCTAATTTTAAAGATTCAAATACAGGAATAATACTTTTTAAAACAAAAATAACAATTTCAATTGAAATTAAATCATTATCATTTAAAATATCATTATTAACTAAATCAATAATTGAATTAGATATTTTACTTAAAAAATAATTAATTCCTCCATTTTGGAAATTTTTGGCAAAAATTTCAAAAATATCAAAGAAAGTATCTTCTGCATATCCTCTATAATCATTTATTGAAATTTCATTTTCTTCTATTGTTATATCTTCTCCTTTTGTTTCATTGTCATTTTCTTCATTTAAATTTAAATAATCATTATCAACTAAAATTTCATTTTTAATTTTTGGATTTTTTAATTTTGCATTATTCATTATTGATATAGCAATATTAATTAAATAATCTGAAAATTCTCTTTTTTCTTTGTCTGAAAAATTTGAAAATTTATAATATGTATTAATAAATATTTTTATTTGGCTTAAACCCTCAAATAATTTAAATGAAATTTTTCTTCTTTTATTAGCAATAAAATAAAAAAACAGCTGTAATAATTTTTGAGAATTATCATTTTTAGTAAAAAAAGTAAAAACAAAATTTTCACTTATTGAAGCAAAAATTTTAGCTAAACCATTAATAATATCTTCATCAATATTATTATTATTATTTTGAATATAATCAACAATAGTATCAATTAAATAAGATAAACTAATTATTTCATCATTATTAGTTTTAGAATAAAATTCACTAATATCAATATCACTAAAATTATTTTCTAATTTAGCACTTATAGCCGAATTTAAAGATTCACAAAATAAATTACTTATTAAATCTATATTACTTTTATTTATATTCTTTAATATTGCTTTTGTCATTTGTGGCATTTGTAAAATATTTAATTCAAAAGTTATAAAATTTTTTGCTAATTCTACTGTTTTAATATACATTTTACCATCAATTTTTTCTGAATTCATTAATATTACATTTATAAATTCTTTTATTTCTTCTTTTTTTTCTATTAAATATGATTTCATTTGAAATTTTTTATTTATTCCTATATTTAATTCATCTAATTCATTATTGCAATTTGATAATATTATTATTGTTAAATAAGTTTGAAAATCTGATATTTTACCAAAATTTAATATATCATTTATTGAATTTTCCCAATAAGAAATTAATCCTAATAACATTATTATTGTTATACAATAACATATTCTTTCTATTATTAAGTTATTATTTAATAGTTGATTGTCTTGTTTTGTTATTGATTGTAATATATCATTAAAAAAAATATTTTTGATATTTTCAAAAAATATTTTATCTTTTAATATATGATTTGCATGTTCTTTTATTATTTGATATAATATTATACAACTAAAAATTTTATCATTTTGGTTATTACTTAATTTAAATATTTGAACTGCTATTTCAAAAGCTTTATCACTTTGCTTAAATTGAGTTAAATATAAATTTGCATTTCTCTTTTCTTCCATTGAGTTTGAATAATTTAATATATACCATTGTTTAGAAATATTTTCAGGGGTAAAAGTATTATTTATCATATTTAAATACACTAAAAAATTAATCAAATAAATAACTTAAATCCAAAAAATTAATAATTTTTAGAAAGGAAAAATATAAAAATTATTTTAAAAAAAGAATATAGGAATAAAAAAATAATTTATTATTTATATTTTAAAAATTGTAAAAATTTTCAAAATAAATTTTTTGGGGATTGGGGATTGGGGATTGGGGATTGGGGATTGGGG
>JAEEGL011705623.1_pt1 | contig 14087 bp, 12 predicted proteins | sample 9134231 | NCBI WGS metagenome assembly JAEEGL01 (sample SAMN16246548, study PRJNA631951) | gut metagenome | biome: gut microbiome; feature: rumen; material: fiber-attached | host: Bos | place: Iran: Karaj | collected 2018-10 | reverse complement strand
TTTTCTGTACTTGCTTCTATATGTTCGTTATGTCCTGACATATTCTCCATTCAAAGTACTTCCATGGAATTTATTATTTGTTTTTCGGCTTCGTATTTTTCATATCGGACTTTACACTACCTGATTTCATCATTACATTTAATCACTCACTCCGCCACTATGATACGGTTTCTTCCCTCATTCTTTGCACGGTACAGCGCCTGATCGGCCTTCTCGAAAAACATCTGATCCGTCATGCCATGCTCGTACTTCGCAATACCCGCGCTGAAAGTAACCTTTCGATTGATCCCCGGGAAAGACTGTTTCCCGAACTGTTCATGGATCTTTTTCAGAATAGCAACTGCTTCATTCATCTCCATATCCGAAAAGACAAGGGAAAACTCCTCGCCGCCGTATCTGGCCGCCAGTACTTTTTGACCGTCTTCATTGCCCGGCACTTCATCGGCAGCGGTCTGCATCATATTTGCAAGGGCCTTCAGTACCACATTCCCAGTCTCATGGCCGAAATCATCATTGAAACGCTTAAAGAAATCAATGTCAATCACACTGATCATCAGCTGCTTTCCTTCTTCATACTCATCGATCTTCGCATCCATGTATTCAAACAGACCGGTATGATTATAGATCTCCGTCAGACCGTCCACCTTGATCTCTTCCCGCAGCTTATCATTTTCAATGCTTCGTTTCATGATAAGCTGTTCTTTTTTATTCTCATATTCCACAATATTCTTCACAAGCAAATAAGACAGCGGTATCATGCAAAAGGCGACTAACACGTCATAGGGAAACTCCGATGGCAGGTTCCTGCCGGGCGTGATCAAAATGCATATCATATCAAACACATAAACAGGCATCAGCAGGTAAAAAAGCCTTCTTGTGATCTTGGTATTCCCGTATATGGATGAGACATAGATCGGAACGATAATGGTCGCGTATAATGCCGAGAATACATAATGCACGACGATCAGATTGGAAACAACGACCGTCAGCAGGACCAAGGGAAGCATGGCTCTTACAGAATGGGAGATCTTCCCCCTGTGGTTTAACCAGAGGCAGGTTGCGAATGCGGCAATATTGATCAAGGTCGGACGCAGGATATAAAGCGGGATATACTGCGGGATTGGCACAGAAATCGTACCCTTCGCATTCAGAATAAACATAAAGACGATCTCTATGCAAAGGGTGATCAAAATAATATAAAGATTGATACGGTAGATTCCGTTCTGCCATTCCCGCAGGATCTCATCATATGCCGCATCAGTCACTCTGGAGTTTTTATTGCGCCTCATATTTTCCTCTGATCATTTGCCGCTGATATATCATATATAGACTACTCCAAATTGACTGATTTGTCAAAGAATTAGGTTACTATTCGTTCAACAATAACTGCTTTCTTCCCGCAGAACACTGACGATTCTGCGGTCGCTTCTGTCATAATAATAAACATGATCGGCCAGCACTTCCTTCGGATCGAGCTCCATACTGTTCACCTCCCGGACCATGGTATTGAAACAGTAAGGCTGCTGCGATTCGGGAACCAGAATCACCTCATGGATACTGCTGGGAATGATATAAAGATTCTTGCCGATACTTCCGGCAAAGTCATCGAGCACCCCCGGATATGCCATGGTCGCCGCGCCGTTTTGCCTGATCGTGTTTGACATGACATACATCGGGATCTCCTGCTGTGCAAACTCAGGCATGAAACCCGCATCTCCCATCAGTCTTTGCAGTACATCATTCATATTGATGATATCCACGGGAAGGAGCCGCGGCGTATTCGCAAGCGCATCTTCTTTTAACTGTTCCGCCGTGATCTTCCAAATATCCAGATGGGTCTTATGGATCAGTATCGTCGCATGCTCATCTTTGATCCGGCCCGGAGGAAGGATGTAATAAAAGACCATGGCCAGATCCATATATTGTGTATAAGGTATCAGATTGAGCAATTCCGAATTTTTCTCAGCATTGATGAGCTTATATGCGATCCTCGTTTTTACTTTCTCATAATCCAAAAACTCATTCACTTCAAAGTCTGCTTTCGGAACCGACACTTTCAAAACATGAAGGATCTGCTTTGCTATATCCGTTATCGTCCTTCCGTTTTCATAGGCTTCCAGATATGGCGACAGATAGATATTCGGCGAAATATTACTTCCTTTCGCCGTAAAACTGATGCCATCTTCGATCACATTATTATTCTTTCTGACATGCGTAAACACCATTGACATACCTTCCGGGAGCTGCGGGGCGAGCTCCTTTTCGAGCAGATCATAAAACTGTGACATTTCCATATTCTACCTCCGTAATTATTCGTAATTCTTTGTAACAAAAAGACAACAGGCTGGCTGTTGTCTTTTGGGTAAGTCATGAAAATGTCTGTAATATGCTTATACTCTGGAAAGGTATTCGCCGGATCTGGTATCGATCTTGATCACATCGCCCTGGTTTACGAAAAGGGGAACCTGAACGGTTGCGCCTGTCTCTACGGTAGCGGGCTTGGTTGCGCCGGTAGCCGTATCGCCCTTGAAGCCTGGTTCTGTTTCCGTGATCTCGAGTTCCACGAAGAGAGGAGGTTCAACTGCGAAAATGCTTCCGTTATGGGACAGCATCTTGACCATCTCATTCTCTTTTACAAAAGTCATGGAATCACCGACAGAATCTTTGTTAAGTGCGATCTGCTCATAGGATTCGGTATCCATGAAGTTATAAAGATCGCCGTCAGAGTACAGATACTGCATCTCTTTTCTATCGATCCGTGCCTGGGGACATTTCTCTGTGGGGCGGAAAGTCTTTTCAACTACACCACCACTCTTGATGTTCTTAAGTTTGGTACGAACAAAGGCTGCGCCCTTCCCCGGTTTTACGTGCTGGAATTCAATGATCTGGAAAACGTTGCCTTCCAATTCGATCGTTACTCCGTTTCTGAAATCACCTGCGGATATCATACTTACATTCCTCCTAATATTTTCAACGAAAATGATACGACAAATAGTATAAACGCTTTTATCCGTTTTTTCAACAGTTTTTTTTATTTCGTGATCTTCAACGTTTATTCAGCCTTCTCGCCGGTCGTGCCAACCACAGCTTCTGCCGGTTTCATCAGTCCTTTTAGCATCTCCAGCGCTTCTTTATAGCCCTCAAACCCCTTGCCAAAAATCTGTCCGTCGCAGGCTTCTTTTGTTACGGATACTTTGCGGAAATCTTCTCTTGCCGTGATATCCGACAGATGCACTTCGATCTTCGGGATGCCGGGAATGCTGGCCAGTGCGTCATGCAGCGCATAGCTGTAATGTGTCAGCGCGCCGGGGTTGATGATAATACCGCTCATCTTTTCGTTGTAAGCCTCCTGAATGCGGTCGATCAGCTGCCCTTCATGATTGGACTGGAAAAAGATCGCTTCAAGCCCCTGGTTTGCGGCCTCCACTTCAATATAGTTCATCAGGTCATCAAAGGATTTGTTGCCGTAGATCTCCGGCTCACGGATTCCCAGAAAATTCAGGTTCGGACCATGCATTACCAGGATCCTGTTTCTGGATTCACGCTCGATCCTGCGCTGCCGTCTTTCATGTTTTTCCTGTTCAAAAGCGTCCACACAGAGTTTGCAGACCTCAGAAGGCGTCAGGCCGTCTACTTCCACGATCTTGTCTGCGATCTTTTCATAGATCGGTCCGCGCTCAGCTAAGAGCTGCTCGATCTTTGCCTTCGGATCCTCTGTCTGGAGCAGGGGCCTTTTTTCATCCCCTTCCAGTCTTTCATAGAGGGTATCCGCCGAAGCTTTCAGATAAATGATGATTCCCTGTTTTTTCATGATGCGGCGGTTTTTCTCGCGCATTACCAGGCCGCCGCCGGTTGCAACGACGTATGATAATTTGGTGTCAAACATGCTGATCAGCACGCTGGTTTCCATATCCCGGAAGGACTGTTCCCCATCTTCTTCAAAAATCTGGTTGATGGTCCTCTTTTCCTTCACTTCCACCATGGAATCCAGATCCGTAAACGGTTTTTTCAACTGGAAAGAGAGCTTCTTTCCGATACTGGATTTTCCACAGCCCATGAATCCGATCAAAAAAATGTGTTTCATAATAACCTCCCCTTTATAATTTGCTAAATATCCGATTCAATACTTCCTCATCCGCCGAGATCTCCCCGTTCCATCTGCCGGTAAAGAGTTCGTAGGCGATCACGCCCTGATACAGCAGCATCGCCAGTCCGTTCATCGTTTTGCCGCCCCGTTTGCTGATCTCGGATAAAAATACCGTCTCTGCAGGTTTGTAGATCAGGTCTACGCCGCCGTCAAAGCTGTCAAAGATTGCCTTGCCCTCATCTGATCCCGGATCGATCACGCAGTCCTTATCATGGGGCGCAAGACCGACACTGGTACACTGGATGGCAAGAAATCTGTCGTCCGACATAACAGAGCACAGATCGCTTAACGAAACCGCACTGATCACCGTTTCCTGATCCTGATCCCGATCCCTGTCTTTGTTTTCCGTCGCCATGATTCCGGAATTTCGGATATCTTCAACAATTCTTTCTGCCTTGTCCACGCTTCTGTTCGCGATCAGGAGTTTTGCCGGTTTTTCACCGGCGCACATAAATGCCGCTGCTCTGGCTGCACCCCCGGCGCCGAGGATCAGTACGTTTTTACCCTGTATTTCAAATCCCGCCCGCCGCATCGCAATAGACAGTCCGGGCAGATCCGTATTATATCCTTTAAAACCGCTGACTGTCCGAACCAGCGTATTGACTGCGCCAACCTGCCCGGCCAGCGGATCGATCTCAGACAGAAAAGGAATGACATTGCTTTTATGCGGGACCGTCACATTCAGTCCCAGGATTCCAAGAGCGTGCGCACCCTTGACAGCGGCTTCCAGATCATCAGGGCTTACCGGAAAGGGAACATATGCCAGATCATCTCCGAAAAATGCCGCCAGCGTATTATGGATCAGCGGGGATTTGGTATGTTCTACCGGGTATCCCAAAAGTCCGGTGATTCGGGTTTTACCGCCTATCGATATGAGGTTGTCGTTTTTTATATTTAATCTTTGTTCCTTCGCTTTGACTTTCTCATATTCCCGCATGACGATGCGCTCCAGAATACGCTTCAGTATGATCTGGATCTCTTCGTGCTTTGCCAGCTGTCCCACCAGGATGGAATGCATGCCGGCTCTGTTCGCGCCCCAGACATCGGTAAAGATCTGGTCACCGATCAAAACGGTGGTCTCCTCATCGCTCCCTAACATGACCATTGCTGCCTGATACTGTTTGATGGATGGTTTTGCCGCCTTGTAGATATAGGGGATCTGCAGTGCATCCGCAAAGCTTTTCACACGGGGCTCTTTATTGTTGGATAGTACCAGGATCTGAAATCCCAGGCCCTTGAGTTCTTCGATCAGCGCTCGGCTGCGGTCATCAGCAGGTGCATTATGCTCTACCAGTGTATTATCGATATCGTACAGTATCGCCTTGTATCCCCTGGCGCGAAGCCCTTTATAATCCACCTCATATGCATTTTCGGCTGTTTCTTTCGGATAAAATGACTGAAACATGATATTTCCTTATATTTTTTGTGTATATTATCGAAAAAAAGGCGCCCGAAAGGCGCCTTTGAATTATCGTAAGATCAACCCTGATCAAGCACCTTCTTAAGTTCTTCCATAAAGGTGTTGATATCCTTGAACTCTCTGTATACGGATGCAAAACGTACATAAGCAACCGCTTCGAGATTCTTGAGTTTTTCCATTACCATTTCGCCGATCACGGTGCTGGGGATCTCTTTTTCTTCCTTATTAAAGATTTCCGTCTCGACTTCATCCACCAGCTGATTGATCTGATTGGCACTGATCGGTCTCTTATGGCATGCTCTCAGTACGCCTGCTTCAATCTTGGCACGATCATAGGTTTCACGGTTATTGTCCTTTTTGATAATGATCAGCGGGATCGTCTCCACCTTTTCATAGGTTGTAAAACGCTTTCCACATTCATCACAGACGCGCCTTCTCCTGATGGAATTGTTCTCCTCTGCAGGCCGCGAGTCGATAACTCTTGTGTTTTCGTGTCCGCAAAATGGGCATTTCATGTTGTGTCCCTCCTGAATTAATTAGTAGTTGTTCGGCTCAGTATTCTCATACCGGACTTAACACTACCATTGATCATTAATTGATTTGTTCAATCATTTTATATTTGTTCCGGCATCATACCGGTCACGCACTATTTTATATAAAGTCTGCGTCATCCACGCGGATGCGCTTTGCTATAGACATCCCTGATCCTGTTGTGATTCATATTGGCGTAGATCTGGGTAGTCGAGATATCCGAATGTCCGAGCATTTCCTGAACGCTGCGAAGGTCTGCGCCGTTTTCCACCAGATGTGCTGCGAAACTGTGCCGCAGCGTATGCGGTGTGATATCTGCCGTGATCCCGGCTTTCTTGGCGTAAAACTTGATCAGTTTCCAGAAACCCTGTCTGCTCATGGGCTTGCCGGAGCAATTCGCAAACAAAACATCAGAGGTTTTATCCTCGATCATGCTGTCCCTGACATCTCCGATATATCTGGTAAGTGCGCTTCTGGCCTGACCGCCGAATGGGATCATCCTCTCCTTGTGCGCATCTCTGCACATGATAAAATTCATCGGAAGATTTACATCGGAAACCTTCAGTGTGATCAGCTCCGTTACCCTGATACCTGTCGCATACAAAAGCTCGAGCATGGCCTTGTCGCGGATCTCCTTCGGTGAATCGCCGTTTGCCTGATCAAGAAGCCTGACCACTTCTTCCATGGAAAGTACTTCGGGGATCTTCTTTTCGATCTTCGGCGCTTTCAGAACCAGCGCAGGATCGTCAGATACCCTGCCTTCCGTCATACAAAACTGGAAAAATGCCTTCAAAGAAGCGATGTTGCGGGAAATGGTAGCACAACTCATTCCCTGATCACCGAGCGAAGCAATGTAGTCCTTCAGGTCCCCCTCTTTGATATCCCCCGTTTTCGTGATACCGCGAGCCGCCATGAAACGAACTACTTTTAACAGATCCCTCTGGTAAGATAATTCCGTATTCGAAGATGTTTTCTTTACATTATGTAAATAGGATATGTAATCCTGAACATCCTTCTCCATAAAATCAAAAACCCCACAATATAAGCTTTTAACCTGTCCGGTCAACAAAATGTGCCGTAAAAAAACATTATGTAATCTACCGCGCAAGACTTATTATATAGGGAAATCTCAAGAAAAGCAAACATTATTTTTGCATGAAAAGTGCCGTAAAACGGGCGTTTTCGGGGAAAATCGCAAGATATGGAAAAGCCCTCAAAACGCCCACCCAACATCTTGTAAAAATTATGTAACAAAAAAATAATATTTACATAACATTTTAGTCTTATTTTTGTTATGTTTACATGAAAAGCCAGTCTCCGACGAAAAAAAGCAAGGCGAAAATCATCGATTTCCGCCTTTGAAAATTCGTATAAATTGATTTCAACCGTTACAGTCAATATACTTACAAATGCTTTATGAATGCGCCAGGTACTTAGCCTTGTATGCCAGGACAGCGGCAACCGTCTTGGAATCCTGCAGCTTTCCGGTATAGATCATCTCAACAAGCTCACCTGGATCCATCGCAACGACATTTAAATACTCATCTTCATCCAGATGCTGGGAAGTCTTCTCAAGATTCCTCGCCACAAAGACATCGATCTGTTCGTTGCAGAAGGCCACCGTTGTACGAAGAGAGATCAAAAACTCCATCTCTTCTTTTTTACAGCGATAGCCGGTCTCTTCTTCCAGTTCACGATGGGCACAGTCCAGAAAAGGTTCCTGACGTCCATCCCTGCCGCCTGCAGGGATCTCCAATGTTTCCCGCTCCAAGGCATTGCGGTATTGCTTTACCATTAGAAGCTTCCCGTCATCCCTGACTGCCACAACCGCCGCCGCGCCTTTATGATCCACAAAATCCCAGCTTGCGGTATTGCCATTCGGGATCTGCATGGTATCTTCATAGACCGTTAGAATAGAGCCTTCGTAAACAAGTCTCCGATCCAGTCGTTTATATAACTCACTCATGATCAGTCTTCCGCCTCATCATCGACTATTGATGCCACAACCGAAGATACGGTACCTGTCACGGTTGCCACAACAGCGAAAATGATGATAAGAAGTCCGCCGCCGAGCAAAAAGAAAACTGAAGCTGCTGCATTTGATGCGTCCATGTTGTTTCTCCTGTTTTTTTATATCTATTTAACATTTATATTTTACACGGGTAAACCTTATTTATCAAGCATCTTTTTATTTCATTTTTTCGAATTTCATTCATTCTTATTTTATATAGCACTTGCATCATTTGGCACAACAAAAGACCCCGGGCTAACCGGGGTCTTGTTTTCGCTTTTACTTGGCGAAGTCCGTAACGCGCGATTCTCTGATCACATTGACCTTGATCGTTCCGGGATATTGCATCTCAGCTTCAATCTGCTTTGCGATATTCCTTGCCATCAGGACCATGTCGGAATCAGTAACCTTTTCAGGAACTACCATGACACGAACCTCTCTGCCCGCCTGAATTGCAAAAGATTTGTCAACGCCTTTGAAATTGTTGGTGATTTCTTCTAATTGTTTTAACCTTGTGGTATAAGTCTCTAAAGTTTCCCTTCTTGCGCCCGGTCTGGCTGCAGAAATGGTATCTGCTGCCTGTACGATACAGGAGATCAGAGATGTAGGCTCCACATCGCCGTGATGGGATTCCACTGCATTGATCACAACAGGGCCTTCTTTATATTTCCGGCAAAGTTCCGCACCGAGTTGTACGTGCGATCCTTCTCTGTCCTGATCGACTGCTTTTCCGATATCGTGTAACAGACCGGCCCTTTTTGCCATCCTGATATCCAGCCCCATTTCTGAAGCGATCAGGCCCGACAAGTGGGCTACTTCAATGGAATGTTTCAGGACATTCTGTCCGAAACTGGTACGGTATTTCAACCGGCCGAGAAGTTTCACAAGTTCAGGATGGATACCATGTACGCCGACTTCAAGCGTTGCATTTTCTCCTTCTTCCTTCAACATTGCTTCGACTTCTTTTTGTGCCTTCTCCACCGTCTCTTCAATCTTGGCGGGGTGAATGCGTCCGTCAACGATCAGCTTCTCAAGGGCCATACGGGCCACTTCACGTCTGACGGGATCGAAACTGGACAATACGACCGCTTCGGGCGTATCATCAATGATCAGGTCAACACCGGTCATCGTCTCGAGAGTTCTTATATTTCTTCCCTCACGGCCGATGATCCTGCCCTTCATCTCGTCACCGGGAAGCTGGACAACGGTAACCGTTGTTTCGGATACATAATCAGCTGCACATCTCTGGATGGCACCGACTACGATCTCTTTGGCCTTTTTATCAGCCTCTTCCCGTGCTCTCTGCTCGAGTTCCTTGACCATGACTGCAGTTTCATGTTTGACATCTTCTTCAACAATTTTCAGCAAATGCTCTTTTGCCTGTTCAGAGGTCAATCCTGAGATTCGTTCGAGTTCCTGTAATCTTTGCTCATTCAGACTTGCAATTTCCTTTTTCTGCTTAGCGAGATCTTCCTCTCTTGCAGCCAGCGACTGCTCTTTCCGTTCGATCGCATCGGTCTTCTTGTCGATGTTCTCTTCCTTCTGCTGGATTCTTCGCTCGGAACGGGAAATCTCCGTACGGCGTTCCTTGATCTCTTTATCGAGGTCATTCTTCGCCTTGATCGACTCTTCCTTAATCTCCAGCAGGCCTTCCCTCTTCTTGGCCTCCGCTGTCTTAATGGCTTCGTCGATAATGTTCCTTGCTTTCTCATCCGCATTGCCGACCTTGGTCTCCACCTCTTTTAACACATTAGTTTTGGTGACTTTGGCCGTTACCGGAATCGCAACCGCAAGTGCAACGATCACGCAGATCACAGCAATTGCAATTGGTGGCATTACAGGAGCACCTCCTTATTTAGTTTTCATTGTACACATATGATAATGGGATATCAAAATTACCATATCTCAATTCTCAAAACATACAACACTACAATTCTAAACTTTTCTGTATGTTATGTCAAGCAAAACCGCAAATATCTACAAATTTTGGACGAATTTTCGCGAAATAATCAGACACTTTCACCATAAATCGGTATCAAAATCTCCGCTCATCTGTCTATATCAGCAGTTGATTTCCAGCCGCTATCCGGATCTTACAGATATTTAGCCGTTTCTTTCACATGCTCACGGTTTGCTTTTGCTTTCTTGGCTGCCTTTTCGAGTTCCTTTGCTTCTTTTTCCAGTGCTTCGGCTATCCTCGCTTCTTCCATCGCATGCTTCAGTGCGATCTTCGCCTCTTCCTGCGCGATCCTGGCTCTTTCCTTGGCCTCATTGGCAGCCTGTCTTGCTGCTTTCTCAGCCTCGGTTGCCTCGGAAAGCTTCTGCAGCTCAATCTGACGCTGTCTGTCCTCTTCTTTGCGACGCTCGATATCGGCCAGCTCTTTCTCCGTAAACGGCGTATAACTGAAGATCTGAACGGACAAAGCCGGCATCTTAAAGCCAATGCTGTTATCCCGGTTATCCCATTCCTGCTCATCGGAATGGATCGCCCTGACATTGACAAAGCCCTTGCCGCCGAACTTCTTGGCGTCGGAATTCAGGATTTCCTTGTATTTTCCGGCAAAAGGCACGCCAACGCGGTACTCCTTCCGGTCTTCATTTGCAAAGTTGCAGACAACCAGCAGGAAGTCGTTTTCTTTTTCGCATTTGCGAAGGAATACGACCACATTTTCATTTGCGGAAATGGCATTGACCCATTCAAAACCATCCGGATCATAATCCATAACAGACAGGGCCGGATATTTCGCATAGAGTTCATTCAGCGTCTTTACATAGGTTTGCAGGCCTTTATGGCTGTCATAGGAAAGCAGATCCCATTGCACGGAGCGTTCTTCGTTCCACTCATCGAATTCACCGATATCCTGACCCATGAACAAGAGCTTTTTGCCGGGATGCGCCAGCATAAATCCGTAAAATGCACGCAGGTTTGCGAACTTCTCCGGAATATCTCCCGGCATCTTTCCTATCATGGAAGACTTCCCATGAACCACTTCATCATGGGAGACTTCCAACATAAACTTCTCGCTGTAATGATATACCATAGAAAGAGTGACCTGACCGTGATGCTGTGCGCGGAAGAACGGATCAAACCGCATGTAATCGGTCATATCGTTCATCTGGCCCATATTCCACTTAAAATCAAATCCCAGACCATCTTCTTCCGGTGCTTCCGTTACCTTCGGCCATGCAGTGGATTCTTCTGCGATCAGAAGGGCGCCGTCTTTTGCACCATGGATCAGACCTGACAAGGTGCGGCACAAGTCAATGGCATCGAGATTTTCTTTTCCGCCATACATATTCGGAATCCACTCGCCGTCTGCTCTGCCGTAGTCTAAATACAGCATTGAGGAAACTGCGTCCATGCGGATGCCGTCTGCATGATAAGTCCGCAGCCAAAACATGGCGCTGGAGATCAGGAAGTTCTTTACTTCCGGCCTGCCGTAGTTAAAGATCAGCGTATCCCAGTGCGGATGAACGCCCTGTCTCGGATCCGCATGCTCATACAGATGCGTGCCGTCAAAATAGCCCAGGCCGTGTGCATCCCGCGGGAAATGCGCGATGGACCAGTCTAAGATCACGCCGATCCCCGCTTTATGCATCTCGTTCATAAAATACTGAAAATCCTGCGGTGTACCGAAACGTGCCGTCGGCGCGAAATAGCCGGTGATCTGATAGCCCCAGGAGTTATCCAGAGGGTGTTCCATGACCGGCATCAATTCGATATGGGTATATCCCATTTCTTTCACATAGGAAATGATCTTCGGCGCAAGTTCTTTATAGTTATAAAACTGCGGCGCATCTTCGCCTTCCGGTTTGGCAAAAGAACCCAGATGCAGTTCATAGACACTGATAGGTGCCGTATCCGCCTTGAAGGCCTTACGGTCCTTCATCCACTTTTCATCCTGCCAACGGAAGGAAGAAAGGTCTGCGATCACGGATGCCGTATTCGGACGAAGCTGCGCTGCCAGTCCGTAAGGATCTGCTTTTAAGAACACCTTGCCGGAACGGATCTTGACTTCAAATTTATAATTATCGCCTACGTTTGCGCAGGGAACAAAGATCTCGAAAATGCCGCTGTCGTAGAGCCTTCTCATCTGATGGAACCTGCCGTCCCAGTCATTGAAATCGCCGACCACGCTGACACGCAGTGCATTCGGTGCCCAGACAGCAAAGTAAACTCCGCGGACACCATCGATGGTTTTCGGATGTGCCCCGAGGATTTCATAAGCCTTATCGTGAATACCCTGATTGAACTTATCGGCTTCTTTTTTGCTGATCTGAGGTGCGAATCTGTAAGGATCCTCCACTTCCTTTGTGCGGCCTTTTTCCATCTTCACCTCATAAGTGTAAGGCGGAATGTCCGGCGTGGTGATAAAATCGGCCCGCGGAACCAGGACTGCAAAATACCCTTCTTCATCCGCCAGTTCCATGGCATATTTGTTTTTGCCGATCACAACCCAGGCTTTTGTCGCACCCGGATAAAAAAACTGAAACAGAATGTTTGCTCCCTTTTTCTGCGGTGCCAACAGCCTGTGCGGATTGTCATCTTCCGAATAAACAATTCCCTCAATATCTGCCCAGTTCATCATGCGATACAGTTTCTTTGTCACGATCCGTACCTCCTAATTAATTACATGGTTATCGCTTGGTATTTATACTACGGTCTCTTAGTTGTTTTATTCATTCTATACCCGATCATCCTCATATCCGGCTTCCCCCTCTGGGGGAAGCTGTCGCCGAAGGCGACTGATGAGGGGCATTTACCTTTCAATCTCATGGATAAAGATCCCGCTCCGAAGCTTCGGCTCAAACCAGGTGGATTTCGGCGGCATTAAAAGGCCCGCATCGGCAACCGCGAAAAGCTCCGCCATGGACGTGGGATACATGGAAAAGGCTACGACGCAGTCAGCATGACAACGCTTTTCCAGTTCGCCAAGTCCGCGGATACCACCGACAAAATCAATACGCTTATCGGTCTTCGGATCCTCGATTCCAAGAACCGGTCCGAGCAGGTTGTCCTGCAGCAGGGAAACGTCGAGTCCCTTTACCGGATCATCGGACTGAAGTTCATCGCGGATGGTCAGTTTGTACCAGGTATCATCCAAGTACATACCGAACTCACCTTTCTTTGCAGGACGGCAGGCGCCGTTATCCTTTGCATCGGCCGTACCTTTGTCAAATATTTCCACAGTAAAAATTTCTTTTACCTTATCCAAAAACGCTTCTTTGGAAAGACCGTTTAAGTCCTTTACCACTCTGTTATAATCAAAGATCCGAAGCTCGTCATCGGAAAACAGCACCGATAAGAAATAATTGAATTCTTCTTCTCCGGTGAAATCCGGCTTTGCCGCCCTTCTCATGCCGGATACCCGCACAGCGGATGCGCAGCGGTGATGTCCGTCAGCGATATAGATCGCATCCATGGCACCGAATGCGTCAGCTATTTTCTCGCAAAGATCCGCGTCTGCGATCTTCCATACTTTATGCATAATGCCGTCATCGGAAGTAAAGTCGTAAAGCGGTGCGCTGTCTTTTTTCACCTGCTCCTTCACAGTTGAAAGGATCTCATTTTTCCTGTGCGCCAAAAAGATCGGGCCGGTCTGGGCGCTTAGGGCATCCACATGACGAATCCTGTCTTTTTCCTTATCCGCACGGGTATTCTCATGCTTTTTGATCACACCGCTTTCATAATCATCTACCGAAGCACAGCCGACAATACCGGTCTGGCTGCGGCCGTCCATAATCAGTTCATACAGATAATAGCAGGCAGCATCTTCCTGCACAAAACTGCCGTCTGCCTTACGCTCTTCATAAAGTGCATTCGCCTTGTCATATACCTCATCTGCGTAAGTATCCACTTCATCCGGAAATGAAGTCTCGGCCCTGTCGATGGCCAGAAACGAAAGCGGATTATCTTTTACCACGCCGCAGGCTTCCTTTCTGTTATATACATCATAGGGCAGCGCCGCTATCTTTTG
>JAEEGL017330805.1_pt1 | contig 14088 bp, 12 predicted proteins | sample 9134231 | NCBI WGS metagenome assembly JAEEGL01 (sample SAMN16246548, study PRJNA631951) | gut metagenome | biome: gut microbiome; feature: rumen; material: fiber-attached | host: Bos | place: Iran: Karaj | collected 2018-10 | reverse complement strand
CTCGAGATGCGGAGACTACTACGTCGCTGATGAGACCGAAGAACTCGGTCACGATTTCGGCGAATGGAAAGTGACTACCGAACCGACCTGCACCGAACAGGGTGAAGAGACCAGAACGTGCTCGAGATGCGACGCGTTCGAAACGCAGCCGGTCGATGCGAAGGGCCACGACTACGTCGCGACTGTCGTCGCCCCGACCTGCACGGCGGGCGGCTACACCGAGCACGTCTGCTCGAGATGCGGCGACACGTATACCGACTCGGAAACGCCTGAGCTCGGCCACGACTACGTCGACACGGTCGTAGAACCGACCTGTACGGCGGGCGGATATACCGAACACGTCTGCTCGAGATGCGGCGACAAGTACACCGATTCGGAAACGCCTGAACTCGGCCACGACTACGTCGCGACGGTCGTCGCCCCGACCTGTACTGCGGGCGGTCACACCGATCACGTCTGCTCGAGATGCGGCGACAAGTATACCGATTCGGAGACTTCGGCACTCGGCCACGATTGGGACGAGGGCAAGGTGACGACCGAACCGACCGAAAAGGCGGAAGGCGTCATGACCTACACCTGCCGCAGATGCGGTGAGACGAAGACCGAGCCGATCGCGAAGCTCCCCGTCGACGTCACCAAGAAATTCAAAGACGTCGAGACTGACAGATGGTCCGCTCCGGCGATCCAGTACGTATTCGATCAGGGACTGATGACGGGCGTCTCGGAGGACGAGTTCGATCCCGAGGGCGATATGACCCGCGGAATGATCATGACCGTCATCTGGAAGATGGAGGGCAAGCCCGCAGCGAAGGGCAAAGCTCCGTTCGGTGATCTGACCGAAGACTGGTACAAGACCTCGGTGGCGTGGGGCTATGAGAACGGCATCATCCTCGGTTACTCCGACGATATCTACGCTCCCGGCCAGGCGGTGACCCGCGAACAGCTCTGCGCGATCCTGTTCAGGTTCGCGAACTACAAGGGCAGAGATACCTCGGCTCGCGGAAGCCTCACCGGATTCGGCGACGCGGACAAGATCTCCCCGTACGCTCAAAACGCGTTCTCGTGGGCGGTCGCCTCGGGCATCATCAAGGGCAGCAACGATTACGGCAAGCTGTACCTGAGACCGACGGATGACGCGACCAGAGAACAGGTGGCGGCGGTCCTCATGAGATACAACACCATGGGTTGATCATAGGTCAAACATAAAGAGGAGAGTCGAAAGACTCTCCTCTTTTTTCGGATATCAAAAACGAGCCCTTTTTCAGGAGGGCTCATTTTATTCTTTTCGCTCTTTCTTTTTCTTCTTTTTCTCTCTTCCAGTCGGGCTTTTTTCTGATTTCCTCGCGGATCGCCACGTAACTTTCGTGGCGGCTTTTTGCTATTTTCCCGCGTTCGATCTTTTCGATAACGGCGCAGCCTTCCTCTCTCACGTGGGTGCAGCCGGTGTATCTGCACTTCCCGAGGCAGTCTCCGAATTCCCTGAAGCAGGACGGGAGGTCCTCGGCGGACAGAAAGTTGAAGCGCGTGAAGTCGAGCATCGAAAAGCCCGGCGTATCGGCGAGATAGACGTTCTTGTCTCCCGCGGGGACGGAGTAAAGCTCGGTGCATCTCGTCGTGTGTCTTCCCCGTTCCGTCTTCCGGCTGACCGTTCCGGTCTTGAGCGACAGAGACGGGAAGAGTTTCGAGAGCAGAGTCGATTTCCCGGCTCCGGACACGCCTGCGAATGCGGCGCGGACAGAGCCGTTTTCCTTTTCCGCGTCCGCCGCCACTTCGCCGAGGAACCGGATAAGATCGCCGCACCCCTCGCCCGTCACGGCGCTGAGCGTGAACGTTTTGTATCCGGCTTTTTCGTAAATATCCCTCAGTTCTTCGGAGGACTCCCGGTCAAGGTCCGCTTTGGTCACGACGACGACCGGCTCAACTCCCGCCGATTCGAGAATGGCGATGAGCTTGTCCGCCGTGAGAAGATCCGGTCTCGGCCGGCAGGACGGGATGACCGCGAACATATAGGTGAGATTGGAAAGAGGCGGTCTTATCAGGACGTTTTTTCTTTCCCCTATTCCCGTTATGACAAAGCGGTCGCCGTCCGCGGCGCCGGCTTCGGTATCGGGCTCGACCGTAACGTCGTCGCCCGGAAGAGGCGTGATCCCGTCGAGACGGAATTTCCCTCGCGCGGAACAGAGGAGCTCGCCCGTCAGCGGCTCGCCGGGAGCAGGCGCGACGGAGTACAGACCTCCGACGCCCTTCGTTATCATCCCGCGGATCTCGCGGGAGGGGACGCAGTTTTTACCGTCCGTCATCCGTCGACGTTTTCGGGGGATTCCTCTTCCCCGTCCGATTCGCTCTCGGTATCTTCGCTCTCGGACTCGGATTCGCTTTCGTCTTCACTTTCGGATGACTCCTCGTCCGACCGGGAGGAGGAAGAGGAGGTCTTATCGGGATTCTTTTCCTTGGTCTCCGACGTGACTGTGATCTCGTCTATGGGATCCAGCGTGATCGGGGTGCCGGAATCGGGCTCGCTGCCTTCGCTGTCGGAATCATCCGAGTCGTCGGCGATCGCGCCTTTTCCGTATCTCGGGCCGCCGCTCACGTTGAGATCGATCGGGGTGTGCGCGGTCACTTTCGTGCCCGGGAGGATACTCTGGGATATGACCGTCCCTGAGTCCTTGTCCGAACGCACGTAGATCACGTTCCCGACGGACAGACGCAGTTTCGAGAGCATGATCAGAGCGTCAGCTTCGGGCTGACCGACGAGGTCCGGGGTCTCGATATCGCCTTCCTCGGGCCCGCGGCTGACGAACAGGATCACGGTCTCGCCGTTCTCGACGACCGTCCCGGCTTCGGGATCGGTCGCGACCACGTACCCGATCTCGATCGAGTCGTCGTACACCTTTTCAACGGTGCAGACGAGACCCAGAGACCGGAGCTCGGATACGACGAGACGGTAATCTCTCACGGAAAAATCCCCGAGGGTGAGTTTCTGTTCACCCCCGCTGACGACCAGTTTGATCTTGCACGGTTTCTTGCCGCGCTGGACCTTTTTTCTCACGCCCTCCGAGGGAGACTGCTCGATTATCGTCCCCTGCGGAACGGTCCCGCTGTACCTATATTCGACGTCGGTGACCGTATAGTATTCGGATTTTTCAAACCATTCCTTCAGCTCGTCGGAGTAGACCGAATCAACGAAATTGTCGACCGTTATCGTCTCGTATCCGACCTGGGAGGAACTGTTGAAGACGGTGTTGAAGAGTATGACCCCCATTAGAACGAAGACGATCAGAAAGGCTGAGAACACGCCCATGATCATGGGAAACATCGTGCGGCCTTTTTTCTTCTTGCGGAATTTCGACGAGAAGAATTTCCTGATCTTGTCCGAGGGAGAGGGCTTGAAAACGATATTCGGGTTCTCTCTCAGCTTGACGAGCTGCGAGAGCATCTGCGACGCGCTCTGATACCGCACGTCCGGATCTTTTTCCATCGCCCTCATGATTATCTGCTCGAGCCCTTCGGGGATGTGCGAGTTGACCTCGCGCGGGGCGGCGGGAGTGTCGTTCACCTGCATCAGCGCGACGGAAACGGGTGATTCCGCGTCGAAAGGCAGGGAACCGGTGCTCATCTCGTACATCATCGCGCCGAGCGAATAAAGGTCGGAGCGCGCGTCTATCTGCTCTCCGCTCGCCTGCTCGGGGCTGATGTAGTAAACGGTACCGATCGCTTTGTCCGACATCGTCACGGTGTCCGAATTGGGCAGCTTGGCGATGCCGAAATCCATCACCTTGATCACGCCGCTCTTCAGCAGCATGATATTCTGCGGCTTGATGTCGCGGTGGACGATCCCCTTCGCGTGCGCGTGCTCGAGCGCCTTGAGGATCTGTATCGAGTAGCCGACGACCTCTTTGAAGCTGAGGACCTGACGGCGGGTGATGTAGCTCTTCAGCGTGATGCCCTCGATGTACTCCATCACGATGTACTTTACGTTGTCCCTGACGGAGACGTCGTAAATGTTGACGATGTTGGGGTGCGAGAGCATCGCGACCGCCTTCGATTCGTTGATGAACCGCATGACGGAAGGCTCGTCCGTCGCCATATCGTCCTTGAGGATCTTGACGGCGACGATGCGGCGCATGAGCATATCGAGCGCCTTGTAGACGACGGCCATGCCGCCGACGCCTATGAGGTTTTCTATCTTATATCTGTTGTCGAATATCTGTCCGACGTACTTTTCGTAGTTTTCCATTATCAGAGTCACCCCCTTCAGTACGCGAGGATAACGGCCGTGATGTTGTCCGCGCCGCCTCTGTCGTTGGCAAGTTTTATGAGTCTGTCGGCCGATTCCTTAAGCGCGTCGACCTCCGCGGATTCTTCAAGAGCGACGATTGCCGCTATCTCCTCCGGTTCCGCCATGTTGGTCAGTCCGTCCGTGCAGAGCAGCGCGTACGTCGGTTTGCCGTCTTCTGACGGCTCCCGCTTGATACGGTAAACGTCGGCTTTGACGTTCTCCTCCGTACCTATCGCGCGGGTGATGATGTTCTTGTTCCGCGCGGTCCGCGCCTTTCTCGGCGAGAGTCTGCCGAGATCGATCAGATGCTGCACGTACGAGTGGTCTCTCGTTACCTGTCTGATGCCGTCGCGGTCGATCAGGTACATCCTGCTGTCTCCCACGTTTACGACGAAGAGGTACTCGTCGGTCGCGAGGATCGAAACGAGCGTCGTGCCCATCCCGTGAAGCTCGGGGTCCGACACGCTCATCGCGTAAACGGCGAGATTTGCGGCGGAGACTGCGTTTTCGAGCACCGCGGGGATCGAGACCGCGTTCGCTCTGGTCCCCTCCGGTTCCGGGTTCATTCCGGCGAGAAGATCGGAGTACTCGTCGATATGGTCGACAAAAGTCGAGACGGCGAGAGAGGACGCAGTCGCGCCTCCGTTCGCACCGCCCATTCCGTCGCAGACGACGGCGAGAGTCACGTCCCCCGGGTACTCCTTTACGGTAAAGGTGTCCTGGTTGGCAGTTCTCTTTTTGCCGACGTCGGTCGTTCCGTAATAAACCATAACTAACACCTCGCCTTCGGGTAAATGCGTTTACCCCGCGGCAGCGGATACTGCCGCGCTGCCTTGATTATACCTCTTTTGTCCTTTTTTGTAAAGACCGCCGCAGCTGGCCGCACGCGGCGTCGACGTCCGCGCCCATGCTCCGCCTGACCGTCGCGTTCTGTCCTCCGGAGCGCAGGACGGCGGCGAACCGCTCCGCGGCGGAGGAGTCGGGAGGAGAAAAACCGGTCTCTTCGACGCGGTTGAGCGGGATGAGATTCACGTGCGAGGAAACTCCCATCTTCTCCTTCAGAAGACGGCAGAGCCCCTCCGCGTCCCCGCGGGAGTCGTTTTCGCCCGCGATGAGCGTATATTCGAACGACACTCTTCTTCCCGTCCTGTCAAAGTAAAGACGGCAGGCGGCGAGAAGCTCGTCGAGGGAATACTTCTTTGCGATCGGCATTATCTTCCGTCTGACGTCGTCGCGGTACGCGTGCAGCGAGACGGAGAGCGTGACGGGCAGGCCCTCGCCGGCGAGCCTTTCGATCCCGGGAACGATCCCGCACGTCGAGAGGGATACGTTGCGCAGGCCGAGGCCGATGCCCTCCTTGTCGTTGAGTATGCGGAGGAATTTCACTACGTTTTCGTAATTGTCGAGCGGTTCGCCTATGCCCATCAGGACGAGCTTGTCGATCCGTTCGCCCGAATCGTTTCCCGCGGCGATGATCTGACCGAGCATCTCCGACGGGTAAAGGTCGCGCACTTTGCCGGCGAGCGTGGACGCGCAGAATTTGCAGCCCATCCTGCAGCCGACCTGAGACGATATGCAGAGGGAAGTCCCGTAATCGTGGCGCATCAGCACGCACTCGACGCACTCGCCGTCGATAAGGGACATAAGATACTTTTCGGTGAGCCCGTCGCGCGAGCGCTTTTTCGTCAGCACGGAGGGAAGTCTGAACTCCGTCTGTTCCCTGAGCTTTTCGCGCAGGGCGAGCGGCAGGGAGGTCATCCCGCCGTAATCCACGCCGCGCGATAGGAACGAGAAGATCTGGCCTCCGCGGTAGGGCTTCTCGCCGATCGATACGGCGTAATCCCGCAGTTCCTCGCGGGTCATTGACAAAAGATCGGGCTTTTCCGTCATTCGCTTTTCCTCCGGAAACGGGCGATGAAGAAGCCGTCCCTCGGGGTATCGCCCCCGGCCGGGAACAGCGTCATCATGCCGTTTTCACTTTTTCCGATCCCCGGTATCTCAAAGTCGTAAGGATCGAAATCGGGGAAAGACGCGGAAAACGCCGCCGCGACTTCTTCGTTTTCTTTTTTGTTCAGCGTGCAGGTGGAGTAAACGAGGACTCCGCCCGGCGCGGCGTAGGACGCGGAGGCGGCGAGCAGTTCTTTCTGTATCCCGGGCAGCCTGCCGAAGTCCTCTTTCTTTTTATAACGGATCTCGGGCTTTTTCCCGATCACTCCGATGCCGGAGCACGGCGCGTCGCAGAGGACCCTGTCGCATTTTCCGAAGAGTTCGGGCAGCGGGTCTCTACCGTCGCGGCACGACGCCCGGACGATCCGTATCCCGAGTTTTTTCGCGCCGTTCCTTATGAGCGACAGCTTGTTATCGTGAAGATCGAACGAGAGGACCGTCCCTTCGTTCTTCATCCGCAGGGCGGAAGAGAACGATTTGCCTCCGGGAGCCGCGCAGACGTCCGCGACGGTCTCGCCGGGGGCCGCTCCGAGCACCTCGGTGCAGAGGACCGACGAGGCGTCCTGAACGAACCAGTCGCCCTCGGATATCCCGTGCCTCACTTCGGGCGACACCGTGTCGACGAACGCAGCGATGCCGCTGAGCGGGCCCGCCGCGGGGCGCGCGTTTTCCGGGAGCGCGATCTCTTTGAGCGTGTTGAGGCGCAGACAGACGGCCGCTTCGCCCGAGAAGGACGAGAGGATTTCCTCCGCGAGGTCCTCGCCGTACGACTCCGTCAGGACGGAGACGATATCGGGGGACGCGGAGTACGCGACGGACAGATATTCCGCCGTGCTTTCCGGCAGTGGCATCTCGAACGTCGGTTTCCGGCGCAGAAACTCCCTGAGAACGGCGTTCACGTAGCCGCGGTATCTGTAGCCGATCGCTCCGACCGTCGCGTTGACGGCGGCGTGATCGGGGATCCTGTCCGCGTACATTATCTGGTAAAGACCGACGCGCAGGGCCGCGAGACATTCGGCGCCGAGGCGCTCCGGCGGGGTATCCGAGAACTCCGAGATCACGGCGTCGAGGGTGAGCTTCCGCTCGAGCACGCCGTAAACGAGACGCGAGTAAAGGCGGCGGTCGGCGTCCGTCATGGACGACGATCCCGTCACGGAATCGATCTCGATCGACGAATATCTTCCGTCTTTTTCTATTCGCAGAAGCGATTTGATCGCGAACGCGCGGGGATCCGGGCCGGTCTTCATTGTCTACTTCCTTCTTCCGACGATCAGAATGAGTCGGATCATATTGCCGAGCGCCACGAACAGCGCGGCGACGTACGTCATGGCGGCGGCGGTGAGGACTTTTTTCGACGCCTTGATACCGTCCTCCGATACACGTCCCGACGAGGAGAGGCACTCCACGGCGCGGCGGCTCGCGTTGAACTCCACGGGGAGCGTCACGAGCTGGAACAGGACGGCGGCGCCGAACAGGATAACGCCCGCGTACGCGAGCGGATACCACGAAAAGATGAGTCCGATGATGACGAGAGGGAGGGCGAGCGTCGAACCGACCTTCGAGATCGGTATGATCGCCGCGCGCAGTTTGATCGGAGAATACCCGCGCGCGTACTGGACCGCGTGGCCCGCCTCGTGAGCCGCGACTCCGACCGCCGACGCCGTTTTCGCGGCGTAGACCGGCTCGGAGAGGCGGATGATATTGTCTTTGGGATCGTAGTGGTCCGTCAGATTTCCTTTAACGGGCACGATCTGAACGTTCGTTACTCCGTTCTGCTCGAGGACCATCCGCGCGGCGTCCGCGCCGGTCATCCCGCCGTCGGACGGAACGGACGAATATTTCTTGAAAGTGGAGGATACCTTGATCTGCGCCCACAGCGAGAGGACGATCGCGGGGATGACGAAGACGAGATAAGTCCAGTCGAATCCGTAGAAATACGGCATGGCACTGTCCTCCTTTTACTTATTGCTTATTTCCGAGTTTATCTCCTGAGCAGACGCCTCTGCCTCTTATAAAAGAAGCGGCGTCCATTCTGCCTTTTCCCTCGGGGACGACCTCGGTCAGATCGACCGCGCCGTCGGCGCACGCGACGCGGATCGCGCCGCCCGCCGAGATAACGGTCCCGGGCTCGCCGCCGCCCGGGGCGAGCGAGGCGCCGGTCACTTTGAGGAGCTTTCCGGACGGAAGAGAGGTTACGGCTCCGGGGAACGGGGAGAGGCCACGTATCAGGTCGCGCACTTCGCACGCCGGCTTTGAAAAATCGATGATACAGTCTTCTTTCGTGATCTTTGAGGCGTACGTCGCGCCGTCTTCCGGCTGCGGCGTCCTCGGAACGGAGCCCTCGCGGATCATGTCGACGACGCGGCACATCGCGTCGCCCGCGAGAACGGCGAGTCTGTCGTGAACGGTCCCTGCCGTGTCGGACTCCTCTATCGGGGTCTTCAGCGTCAGAATGATATCGCCGGTGTCGAGTCCCTCGTCCATGTACATCGCGGTGACGCCGGTCTCGCTCTGCCCGTCCATGACGGCGCGGTTGATCGGGGCGGCGCCCCTGTATTTCGGGAGGATCGACGCGTGCGCGTTCACGCAGCCGAACTTCGGGTAGTTTATTATATACGGCGGCAGGATCTTTCCGTACGCCGCGACGACGATCAGATCGGGGTCGAGCTCGGAAAGCTCGCTCTCGAACGCGCCGTCCCGGAGCGTTTCCGGCTGATATACGGGTATGCCGAGCTCTTCCGCCAGAGATTTCACCTCGGACGGTACGAGGCGCATGCCGCGCCCCTTTTTGCGGTCGGGCTGCGTCACCGCGCCGATAACGCGGGCGCCGTCGTGGGAAGAAAGCGCGCGGAGCGCCGCCGCCGCTATCTCCGGCGTTCCCATGAATAAGATACGGACTTCGCCGCCGCTCATCCGATCAGCTCCTTGACTTCCTCGGGGGTGAGTATCTTCACGACGTCGTCGGTGAAGAGCTTGCCCGACAAATGATCGATCTCGTGACAGAAGGCGCGGGCGAGAAGACCCTCGCCGGAGACGGTGAATTCCTTGCCGTCGCGGCCGGTCGCCTTTACGGTGACTTTCATCGGTCTGTGAGTGATCCCCCAGACTCCGGGGACGGAAAGGCATCCCTCGATCTCCTCCTGCTCTCCTTCGCGCGAGACGATCTCCGGGTTGATCAGTTCGATATATTCCCCTTCGTTCTCGACGATCGCGATCCGTCTCATCACGCCGACCTGCGGCGCGGCGAGACCGGCGCCTTCGGCGTCGATGAGCGTCTCTTTCATGTCGTCGAGCAGACGGGCGATCCTCGGCGTGATCTCGGGGACCGGACGGCACTCCTTCCTGAGGACGGGGTCGCCTTCTTTTACGATATTAAGTATTGCCATTTTTATCGCTTCCTTTCGGGATTACATGGATGACGGGTTGAGATCGGCGGAGATCCGCAAAGATCCCTCCGTTCTGCCCTGGCGCGAGCCGCCGCGCATGAACTCGCAAAGGAGCCGGGAGATCATCTCCCTCGTTCTTTTGTCGAGCCTGCACTTTATCACGAAGCGGAGGCGGCACACGTTCTGCACCTTGTATACGGGCGCCTCGAACGGGCCGAAAACCACCGTCTTCACGTCGGAGAAATCGCCCCCGAGGAGCTCTTTCATCCTTTCGGCAAGCCGTTTCGCCGACGCGTGGAGGAACGCCTCGTCGGGACTCGAGAGGGTCAGCACGGCTATGTCGCAGAAGGGCGGGAACGTCAGTGCTTTTCTCATTCTTATCTCGCGCTCGTAGAACGATCTGTAGTCCTGCTTCGCGGCGAGAGTTATAACGTCGTTGTCGGGGTTGCACGTCTGTATGACGGATATGCCCGGGTCGTCTCCTCTGCCGGACCGCCCCGTGACCTGCGTCAGCATCGAGAACGTCCTCTCGGCCGCGCGGTAGTCCTCGGAGAACATCGACGAGTCGGCGTTCAGGACGCCGACCGTGGTGACGCCCGGGAAGTCGTGGCCCTTCGTCACCATCTGCGTTCCGAGAAGCACGTCGGCCCCTCCCTTGCGGAACCGCGAGAGAAGGGCGTCGTGGGCGTTCTTCGTTCCGGTCGTGTCGTGGTCCATCCTGAGGACGGACACGTTCGGGAACACCCGCGTGAGGTGATCCTCGGCGAGCTGCGTTCCGCAGCCGAGGAACAAAAAGTGATCGCCGGAGCATTCGGGGCACTTGACGGGGACCGACGTTCTGTACCCGCAGGTGTGGCAGGACAGATATCCCGCTCCGCGGCGGACCTCAAGGTAGTTCGAATCCTTTCCGGCGCGCATAAGGGAGCGGTCCGTCACGTGGTACGTGAGCGACACCGAGCAGCTCGGGCAAAGGATCGGTTTCCCGCACGTGCGGCAGGAGATATAGTTGTTGTATCCGCGGCGGTTGAGGAAGAGGATCGACTGTTTTCCGCGCCCGAGGCCTTCGCCGATGCGGCGGATGAGAAGACGGCTGAGCGGGGAGACGTTCCCCGCGGAGAGTTCCGCTCTCATGTCGCATATCTCGACCTTCGGCAGACCCGCTCCGCCGTATCTTTTGTTCATCTCAACGAGCGTATAAACGCCCTTTTTCGCTTTGTAGTAGGAAGTCACCGACGGCGTCGCCGACGCGAGGAGCATCATCGCGCCGTGGCGGCCGCACCTGAACCGCGCGACGTCGTGCGCGAGGTATTTCGGCGACGTATCCGATTTATACGTGTGTTCGTGCTCCTCGTCGATCACGATCAGCCCGATATCGGGGATCGGAGCGAAGATCGCGGAGCGCGTTCCTATCGCGACGGACGCTTCGCCGTCGCGGAGCCTTCTGTATTCGTCGTACCGCTCTCCGGCGGACAGACCCGAGTGGATCAGGGCGACGCGGTCGCCGAATCTCGCGCGGAAGCGTCCGACGGTCTGTGCGGTGAGGGCGATCTCCGGCACGAGCATTATCACGCCCTTGCCCGCGGCGAGAACGTCCTCGATCAGTTTCATTATGACGTTAGTCTTGCCCGAACCGGTGACTCCGTGAAGGAGCGCGGCGCGCGGCTCGGGATCGAAGCAGAGTTTTTTCAGTTTTTCGTAGGCCGCGCTTTGTTCTTCGGAGAGAACGTCTTCACCGCCGTAAGCGGAGAACTCGCGGCTGTCCTGCGGGGACGGGGTCCTCCAGACCGTTCTCTTTTCGGTCGTGACGAGTCCCTTCTTGGTGAGCGCGGACAGACACATTCTCACGACGGAGAGATCGAGGCCCAGACGCGAGGAGAGCTCCCCGTCGGTGACGCCCGGCGAGGCGACGGCCTCTCTGAGCACGTCCGCACGCCGTTTGCTTTTCATGAGCGCGGTGAACTCCTCGATATACGAGCCGTCCTCCGCCGCCTTTTCGGCGAGCTCCGCCGACGGCGTCACGACCGTCTCGTATTTCGTGTTCGAGCCTCCCTCTTTGAGGGCGGCCCGCTTTTCTATCAGACCGGCCTTGAGGAGCGCGGGAAGGATATCGGTGCACTCGTCGCCGAACTTCGATCTGAGATATTCCTTTGAGGCGTCCTGCTTCGCGCTTATCGCCGCGAAGACGAACGCCGCCTTTTCGCCGAGCTTGTCGGCCGCGCGGGAGACCGCGTCGCCGGCGTTTTCGGCGACTCTGTATACTTCCTCCATCCGCGCCATGGCGGCGGCGGGAACGGAGGCGCGGACCGCGTCTCCGAACGTACAGAGGGTATAGTTCTTCAGAAACAGGCACAGGTCGAGCCCTTCTCTCTGCAGAACGGGCGACGGAGCCGCTCCCTCGAACGGGAGCAGGGGCTTCATCTTTATCGCGCCTTCGGCGTCCGGGTCGGAGTCGAAGGTGTCGAAAACGACCGCCGCCATCCGGCGGTTGCCCCTTCCGAACGGGACCTCGGCGACGACTCCCGGGACGATCCGGTCCCGCATATCAGGCGGGATGAAATAGTCGTAAGGGCGGTCCGCCTGATACGCGGCGTCGATGATATATACACGGGCGGTATCAGCCATTCGGTCCACCCCCTTCCTGAAGTCCTTTTGAAATAATTATCAACCTTTTGGCCTTATTGCCCCGAGTTCTCGGGAAGAGTCTCCTCGACGATCCTGAATTCGCCGTCGGTCAGAAGCTCCACGGCGCTCTGCACGGGCTTTTCGTCCTTGAACTCGTCACTTACGAGAACGGGGACCGGTTTGTCGAGATCTCTGCCCTCGACTCTTTCCTCAAGTTCTTTCTGAAGGATGAAATCGTCGGTTATCATTCTTGCGCATTTCGCCGTTGCGATGACGAGCTCGTATCTGTTGATACCCTTTTCCTCGGCGAATTTGTTGATCTCAGTGTTGTTCATTTTATCTCTCCTCTTTCAGAATGTTTTATTTGAGTATCGCGTCAAGGCCGTCGACGTAGTCGCTGACGTAATCGGCGCGTCTTGACGAACGGTTGTGCTCGGCTTCCATTATCTTCATCACGAGATCGGCGCACTCCTCGGCGCGGCCCGTCTCGTTCGTTACGAAGTAGTCGTACTTTTCCGCGGCTTTCAGCTCGTCCTTCGCGCGCGTCAGGCGGCGGCGGACGGATTCCTCCGTCTCGGTGCCGCGTCCGCGGAGGCGTCTTTCGAGCTCCTCTGCGCCCGGCGCGGCGAGCATTACCGTGACGACTCCGTCGCCGATCAGATCCTTGACCTGCATGGCGCCCTCTACCTCGATCTCGAGGATCACGTCGAGCCCCTCGCCGGTGATGCGGTCGACTTCCGACCTCATCGTCCCGTAAAGGTTACTGCAGTATTCGGTGTGCTCGATTATCTCGTTCTTCGCGAGAAGTTCCTCGAACACCTCGCGGGAGATGAAGTGGTAACTCACCCCGTCGGTCTCTCCGGGGCGCGGGGACCTCGTCGTCGCGGACACGGAGACTCCGACCTTATCCGTCTTGCTCCGTATGATGTTCACGACGGTCCCTTTGCCGGAGCCCGCGGGCCCCGATATGATGAAAATAAGTCCTTTTCTCACAGTTCCGTCCCTCCGGTCACGCCGTCTCGTCCGTCGCGTTCATCCTTCCGGCGACCGTCTCGGTCTGCATGGCCGACAGGATGACGTGATCGCTGTCCGTTATGATCACGCACCTCGTTTTTCTGCCGCAGGTGCAGTCGATGGCGCGCCCCGCGGCGCGCGCGTCCTGAACGAGCCTTTTCGACGGGGCGGCGTCCGACGATATCACGGCGACGACCCTGTCGAAGTTCACCATGTTGTTGTATCCGACGTTTATTAGCTTCATATCCGACCCCTTATTCGATGTTCTGGATCTGTTCTCTTATCTTTTCGAGTTCCGCCTTGACGTCGACGACGAGCTTCGCGATCTCGAGGTCGCCCGACTTCGAGCCGATCGTGTTCGTCTCCCTGTTGATCTCCTGAAGCATGAAGTCGAGTTTTCTGCCGACCGGCGCGTCCTCGCGCGCCGTCTCTTCGAACGCGTCGAAGTGGGACGACAGTCTGACGAGCTCCTCGTCGATCGAGGCGCGGTCGGCGAAGATCGCCGCCTCGGTGAGTATCCTCTGCTCCGCGATCTCGATATCGAAGCTGTCGAGGAGCTGGCGTATCCGCTCGGTGAGTTTTTCGGGATATTCCGCGATGTTCCGCTCGGAGAGTTCCTTTATCTTCGCCGTGACGGAGCGGAGCCCTTCGAGCTTCGATACGATATCCGCCATGAGCGCCTCGCCCTCGCGCTGTCTTGCCTCGAGGAACGCGTCCGTCGCGGGGGTGAGCGCGGCGAGAAGATCCGCCCAGTCCTGCTCGGCGTCTTCCTCGGCGCGGCAGACCTTGAAGAGATCTCTGTTCTGGGCGACCGTCATCACGGAAATATCATCCCTGAGT
>JAEEGL016282991.1_pt1 | contig 14088 bp, 15 predicted proteins | sample 9134231 | NCBI WGS metagenome assembly JAEEGL01 (sample SAMN16246548, study PRJNA631951) | gut metagenome | biome: gut microbiome; feature: rumen; material: fiber-attached | host: Bos | place: Iran: Karaj | collected 2018-10 | reverse complement strand
GTATATTCCCAACGCCCGCATGGACCGTGTGAAGGTGGATGAAGATACGTTTACGCTGAAGTATTTCGCGGAAATCATCAATTCCCTGTCCTTCACCAGTGTGTCCGTGCTGGACCCCCATTCCTCCGTCAGTGAGGCGCTCATCGAGCGCATTCGCATCTTCCGTCCGGATAAGTATATCCGTGACGTGGTCGCCGATATCAATAGCGACCGCCTGATGATGTTCTATCCTGACGAAGGCGCCATGAAGCGGTATTGCACCGCACTGAACGTTCCCTACGCCTTTGGCGTGAAGAACCGGTACTGGCAGACTGGGGCAATTCTGAACCTGGAAGTTCTGGGAGAGAAAGATGCCATCAACGGCGCAGATATTCTGATTGTTGACGATATCTGCTCCAAGGGCTACACCTTCTACTTCGCCGCTAAGGAGTTGAAGAAGCTTGGTGCCCGTAACATCTATCTCTATGTCACCCACTGCGAGGACAATATCCTGAAGGGAGAAGTCCTGACCTGTGGCTGGATCGAGAAAGTTTACACTACCGACAGTATCTGCAAAGTTGAACATGAGAAAGTTGAGGTGCTTCCGTTATGATTAAGATGAATGCTCTGTTGCTGAAAGATTTCTATAAGGCTGTCCACTCTGAAATGCTGCCTGTCGGAATCACGAAATCCGTATCCTACTTCACCCCGCGTAAGAGCCGGGTGGACCAGTGGGATCACGTCGTGAATTTCGGCCTGCAGGCTTTCTGCAAGATCTGGCTCATTGACTACTTCAATGAGTGCTTCTTCAACGTCCCCGAGGACGATGCGGTGGCCGAATACAAGCGGGTCATGGACAATACTATGGGAAAAGACATCTACGATATCGAGAAGGTTCGCAAGCTGCATCAGCTGGGTTACCTGCCGGTGGAGATTTTCTCTCTGCCCGAAGGTGCGCTCGTGCCGATGCATTGCCCGATTTTCGGTATCACGAACACCCACGACGACTTCGCATGGCTGCCGCAGGCGCTGGAATCTCTGATTTCCTGCGAAATGTGGTATCCGATGGTCTGCGCAAACGTAGGTAATACCTACCGCAAGATCGTCAATTACTGGTACGACAAGACCTGCGATGACGACGTTCCGCGCCGCAAGGCACTCGGAAACTTCGATTTCCGGGGCGACCAGTGCGTGGAAGCCGCTCTGAAAGCCGCGTCCGCCTGGTGTCTATCCTTCGTGAACAGCGCCACCGTACCGGTGGTCAGGTATCTGGAGATGTTATACAATTGCGATTGCACAGAAGAAGAAGTCGCCTTCGGCGCCGTTTCTACTGAGCACTTCGTGATGTGCTCCAACTATGCCGTCGATGGTGACGAGCTTACCTTCCTGCGGCGACTGTTGACCGAGCTGTATCCGAATACGTCTTTCTCCTGCGTCAGTGACTCCTATGATTACTGGCGCGTGGTGAATGAGCTGTTGCCGGAACTGCGCGATGAAATCATGACGCACAAGGGCTGTTTCCTGGTACGCGGCGATTCCGGCGACTGTGTCGAAATCGTGACTCAGACCGTTTTCCGGCTCTGGGAAATGTTCGGCGGTACAGTCAATTCCAAAGGCTACAAAGTCCTGGATACTCACGTAAAGGCCATCTACGGCGATTCTATCACCGTTCAGAGGGCCAATGAGATCTACTCCATTCTGGAGAAGAATGGCTTTGCAGCTCAGAACGTCGCTCTCGGCGTCGGCTCCTTCTCTATGCATTGCATTGAAGAGAATGGCCAGCTGAAACCGTTTACCCGGGATACGTTCTCCAGCGCAATCAAGGCAACTTATTGCGAGATCAAAGGTAAGCCCTACCAGATTTTCAAGGACCCCAAAACCGACTACACTACGCCCGGTGGGAACTTCAAGAAGTCCCAGAAGGGCTGCTGCCTGGTAACCAAAGAAGATGGCGACTACAAGTACGTGGACGGATTGAACTGGGCTGATGTCAAGGACAATCCGAACAACGAAATGGTCACCGTCTTCAAAGATGGTGTCATGTGGCTCGACGATTCTATCGCCGATATCCGCAACAGACTGAATGGAGGAAACTTCTGATGGATAAGACCGTAAAAGTGTTCGACTACGAGAAAAAGTTTTTCATTACTGATGAGAACGCCCTGGAATATGCCGACAAGATTGGCGCCTTCCTGAAAGAAAGGCTGGCCGCTTCCGGCATGGAAGGATACGTGCTCGGACTTTCCGGCGGCCTGGACAGCGCGGTAGCGGCTTACCTCTGTAAGAGGGCCGACATCAAGCTTTATGTCCTGCAGATGCCGTACGGAGAAACCATGAAGACGACCGGTTCCGGCTCCCGGGCTGATGAAGTCATCAAAGACCTGGGACTCGAGAACTTCGCGGTAACGATCGATATCAAACCCGCCTGCGAACCGGCCCTGGCTCGGCGCAAAGAACTCGCAGCACAGTTTCCGAGTTACCATCCCCATGCGGCCGCCAATTTCAGACTTGCTTCTGAGAATCGGCCCGCCCGCCAGCGGATGGTCGAACTGTACGATTTCGGCCAGGTTCATCGCCTGTTGGTGCTTGGCACCGACAATCTGGATGAACACTGCCTGGGATACTTCACCAAGTATGGCGATGGCGGCAGCGACATTGAGCCGCTGCAGTATTGCCTGAAGAGCGAAGTGCGAACCCTCGGCAAAGCCCTGGGTATTCCGGAATCTATTCTGTCCTGCGCCCCCTCTGCGGAGCTGTCTGATGGGCAGACTGATGAAAAGGATCTCGGCTTCAGCGACGACGACTTTGACCGGTTTGCCATGACTGGCACGTCCGGTTCAAAGGAAATCGATGCCGAGATTGCGCGGCGCTACTATGGTAGCCAGCACAAGCGCGAGTTCCAGCCGGCTTTCAACGACTAAACCCCACAATGAAAAAGCCCCGAATCGAATGATTCGGGGCTATTTTTATGTTGAGTAGATTAGCCGAAGCGATATACGCTGGTGTCATTGACGATGACAAAACCTTTACCATCATGCTTCAGCATGCAAGTTTCATCAACTGCGTCACACTGGAACACCTTCGCAGTACCCTTCTTGATATTTGTGCCTGTGAACGAATTAGTTCCGGGGTCGTATACTGTGCCGTTACGGTAAGCAATATTCGAGAGCGGTGTTGCGGAATAACGGATGATATTATCATCGTATTCCTTGCCGTTTTCCCCAAAGACCATGGTCCGGAAGGAGCCACTCGCTTCTTCGTAGACGAAGAGCCAGGTCTTAGTGATAACGTCGTATTTGATGGCATACTCCTTAATTTTCGGAGCATCCTGCATCTCGACATCGCGACCTTTGTAGCTAAACAGAATACGGTCACCGTAACGGTTTACTACAAAGTACTCACCGTTTTCGTTCAGAGACAGCAGCGGATTTCTCGCCTGGAACAAGGCTTTATCCTGGAATCCAACCGGAGAAAGCAGCATACTATGCAGAATATCACCGCGATCGACATATAGCACGTTCGCGCCTTCAACCGCATAGGAAGAGTTGTACATCCGGTCAATTTCGGAGACCACATTACCATTTTCGTCCTGAATCCGCATTACTGCGGGAAGCATAGAGACGAGATAGCGGCCGCCAGACATGAAATGCATTCTGGCCTTGGGAATCCGTGGGAAGATCTTTCTGGTCGGAATATACACAATATTGTCAGCGACATCGAAATAGGTGTCCTGATTAAGCATAACGCGCACATTCGGATCGGAGAATACCAGAGCGACCTGCGGGCCAGCTGCAGTAGGCGTAGCCACAATCTGAATAACCTGCTTGACCTTCGCGACACCCGTACAGAGCGGGCAGCCAGTGAAACGATCATAGTAGTAAAGGTTGTGTACCTTGCACAGTTTGCTGTGTGCCAACTGCTCTTCCAGCTTATCCGTGATTGAATCGCGCCTTTTGCCCTCAAAGGTGTCCTTCATGGCACCCAGGAGCTCAGGATTCATCCAGGACCAGCTAAAAAGAGTATCGTTATACACGATATCGTGCTGCCCCAGAAGAGAGAGGTGGTTCTTAATACGATCAACGGTATTCATATTGGGTACCTTCTTATAGTTGCCACCAAACGGATGAATTCTGGTCAGGACGTAAAAAGCTAATACGTCGAAACCGAAATTATCGGTTTCCTGGGATAATATCACTCGTCCGCCCCTATACGCTTCCGGAGGAGTAAATGTCTCCGTATAAGCGTCAGGATCAAGACCGTTAATTCCCCAGCTGTCCGTGTCAATCAGAAAAATCTGATGATTAGGATCGGTTGATGCCATGAAGTTGTTGTCAGAAACGTCACCAATGACATATCCGGCGCTATGGACATTGTCCATGGCGCGGCTAAGCTGGGTAACAATCTGTAGTGCATCGAGGTTGGTATAGCCATGGTCGCGCATGAAGCGCGCCTTTGTGAAGCTATGGAGCGGTTCGCCGCCAGAAATCATCGTCATCTGGTAGCCGACAAAGTGGCCACCAATCGTGACGGAATCAATCGGCAAGATCGCGATATTTCCGCGAGATTTTTTACCGAGCATAGCATTAACTTTCTGCTCCTTGATAGGAAGTACCGCCGGATTCTTGAAAATCTTCAGAACGGTATTCTTATCATAGGCGAAAATGACAGCTTCTCCACCCTCAGCTAACTTCTTCAGCTTATTCAACTGACTCTTTGTTATCTGAATCGCCATTATATCACCCCTTACAATACGATAGTTATGTCATCTTTGAAAACACTGGCGTTACGATTGATAATTTGGCCAATTTTCCCACCTTTGCTGGTGAGCAGGGCCTCTTTAAACCTTTCTTTCTCCACATTGTCGAGCTTAGCGACATACTGATAGCCATCGCTACCTACTCCGACATTCTTATATTTCTCTTTCGGGAAATACTGAACCTCAAACCGAACTCCGTCCTTATAATCGGAGAGATGTTCGGCATCCATGAGATTATAGACGAAGTAAGGCGGATAATTATTGTAGCCATGGTCGACATCTATGATTTCCAGCTGATCATCCTGCGTAATCGCAAAGATATAGCCGTCACCGCAAGTAAAGACCGTAAAATTGGTCTCAGTTTCGATAACGGCGAGGATAGTGAAGCAGAAATTCTGGAACAAGTCGTCGTCAGTAAAACCCAGACCGTCCCGGAGCTTTTCCATCACCACGAAAACCACATGGTCGAAAGTTGCAGCCGTGATATCATTCCGTTTCGCAAGGGCCTGAGCAAAGAGCCCAACCCCTATTTCGGAGAACCGACCAGAGCTACAACCATCAAGGGATAGTTTAATGTTCTTGAATATAGCACCAAAATCCTGTCGATTCATGCCCTGAAAGCTATGATCCGAGCCGATTTTTGATACTATAATCGGCTTAGTTTCCATCAAGTATCACTACTCCTTCTTAAAAAATAGGGCGCCCCAAATGAGGCGCCCTTCATCAAGATAGATAACGTCATCAGACATCAAAGAATGAGGTCTGGCTGGCGCCAGCTGCAGTGCTCTTGGATGCGCTGATCGCAGACTTACTCATGATTCCCCAGATCTTCCGGAGTTCAGATGCCGTAGCGGCTGTCTCCATGATATCCTGGGGCGGAACACCCAGTCTCTGGGCGATACCCTTCGCATCATCACCGAAACCCACGAAAGCAACGGTAATTTCCTGCTCCCTGAGTTTCCGAATGGCTTCAGCGGCATCCGCTTCGTCACGCCTGGAATAGGTATCATCGCCATCACTGAAGATAACGAGAGTACCACGCGTGCGCACACCAGAACTGTTCAGCTGATCCATATAGTCCATCAGCCGCTCCTGCCCGACGATAATCGTATCGTAGAGCCGAGTCATGCCTCCGGCCTGGTAGGATGTGTCCATATCCTTGACGTTCTGGAAACCAGTAACGTCGATGTCTTCATCGAACCTTGCCATCGAAATCAGCATTTCGTCATCCTGCTTGGATCCCTCGATGGAATCCTTGAAGCTGTCCATTGCCTTGATCATCTCACTGGTGTGGCGACTCATAGAGCCGCTGCAGTCCAGAGCGACGAACATCAGGTACATATGATCATTGTCAATCTCGCTGATGTCAATATTCGGGACAACCTGTGCAGTTACGTCGACGTTCATGTTCTCTTCCATTATTCATTCCTCCTCACAGAATCAGATCAGTACTGTTGACGATGTTGACGCCCATACGCTGGAATTCGTCGAAAGCATCATTCATCTGCTTCTCGAATCCGCCGACCGCACTGGTGCAGTCTTTCAGGATATAGATGCGCTGAATGATGTCCGGGTAATTCACGAAGCGTTTCAGGATCTGCCGTACGCTTTCGGCCAGGCAGTGGCTGCCGGCTTCGCCGCCGATAATGATCTTGTCCCAGATGAACTTATTCAGCTCACCGGTACTGTTATCGAAGCTGGCGATAGCATCCAGCAGGGCCTTGGTAACGATGTTACGGGGGTTGTATTCGGGTTCCAGGACACCATACATCTCGCTGAATTTATCAGTTCCTTTGAAACCGATAATCGGCTCGACGTTCCGCGCCGCAGAATGGAAATGCACCATCTGCATAAGCTGCGGATCCAGGTTCCACCCGGAAGTTCCGATGAGGCAGTGATACGGCCAGAGGAAAACTCCGCCCTTATTGGCTTTTTCCAGGTAAGATACGCACTTGTACGCCTCGTTCGGATCGCCACCCACAAACCTGTACTTGCCGGACTGGATGTCCGCCGTGGTAATGGGGGTAAGCGGCGGAACGGCCTGGCCAGCCTCGTCACGCCACATGGAGTTGTGGAAGATCTGCCACACGTAATGCGTATCAACAGACAGCATAACGCGGGTAATCTTTTCGAAGTTGTTGTAGAAGAACCGCAGGTAGTTGTAGAGATCCTGCTTCGCTCCAGGAACGCTCAGAGTCCCGAAGGGCTCGCCGGGCGCAACCTGAGAAGCATCAGGGACAACGAAGGCATTCTGATAATCGATACCGATCAGCAGGATGCGCTGTCCATCCTTATTGGCCGGAAGAACTTTCTCCTGCAGCGCAAGCGGGATGATACTGGAAGGATCCGCGAATCTACCGGTAGCGATATCGTCGACTTTGACGATATCCTCGAACTTGGTCTTCAACATGTGAATCAAACCTCCTCTTAAGATGAATGAATTATTGTTCTTATCTCAAAAAACGATGTTCTTCATAATCTACCCTGTAAAAATACAAGAGCCATCAAGAAAAACACCGTCCTCAAGACTCTACGCAACTATTATACATCAAATAAGCATAATTGTCAATAGTTTTTATTGCCAAATTGACGGTTTTATGTTGTTATAAGATGAATTTTGACGTTTTTCGTGTCATGTTATACTGAAAGTGATGAAGAAATACATTATCGTGAGGACGTTTTGCTCGGACAAGATGATTGCCGAGGAAATCGAAGACGAGCTGCTTAGCAAGAAGCTTATTGCTGGCTCGCAGAAATCATTAATTCATTCAAAATACTGGTGGAAGGGGCAACTCGAGCATACGCAAGAATACAAGCTAGTATTTCGCACTAGAGATGATAAATATGACGAAATCGAGAGCGTAATCCGAAAGATTCACAATTACGACGTCTGCGAGATCTCGGCGGTCGAGATTATCGATGGTACACCGGAGTTCTTCCAGTGGATTGATGACGCGCTAGAGGAATAAAAAATGACCCTGCGGGGTCTTTTTTAATGGAGCCGCGACCGGGATTTGAACCCGGGACCTCATCCTTACCATGGATGCGCTCTACCGACTGAGCTATCGCGGCACTTGGCTAATTATATCATATTAGTTTGTAAGTGTATAGCCGCCAGTGTTATCCTCGAGGCCATCGGTCATTTTGTGCTTAGCATAGATAGCGAAACCGATCATCGCAACAGAGGCAACTAGCATCATAATAAAGGCAATTCTGCCAACTAAATCAACTAAGGATGAGGACTGACTCTGCGAAAAGGTATAGCTTTCCGGATCTTTCTCATCCTTAGTTTCATCGCGCAAAATCAGATATTCGCGCTTGCATTTCTTGCATTTAACAGATTTATCGCCGAGATGGAACTTGACCCTAAAATTGCACTTGGGACAATCTTTTACGATTCTATTCTCAATCTCTTCTAAATCCATCTTACTCCACTCTGCGAACGACCTCGACGATCTTTGGCTGGATGTTTGGAATCTTAATTAAGATAGCTTCACCACCAACATTCCAGTATTCTGCTTCATCGATCTTGCTAACATCAATGCGGAGATTGTAATCTTCGTTACGGGTAACAGAATTGAGCTTAAACTCAGTGAGACCGCGCATTTCGGCAGTGATAAGGATTAATGAACCCGAATAGAAGTAATCATCGGTCACGCCAAGATCAGAGGTGGTAATTTCGCCACCCAATGAAGCAATAGTCGAAACTACTTCATTATATTTGCTTTGGCTATCGATGACATAGTAGTTCTTATCCGTGCCAAGAAGGCGAAGCAATGAGGTAAAATCGGTTTCTTCTTCGCCACCATCGACGGCTGGATAGTAACCGTAATTCTTCCACTCATAATTGACGGCAACAACATCCGTAATCTGCTCTTTTTGCGTATGCTTGATGCGATTTTCGTGATATTTTTCGCCGACGATTACGCCAGTAAAGATTAAAGTTAATACGAAAACAATACCCAGCAATACGCCAACGATTGCTGTCAGAACCATTTTGAGGCTAATTAAGCTCTCTTGTTCTTCTTTTTTTCCACCCTTGTCTGACATTTTTGCCCTTTCCCTTAGATTTTCATTATTTCCGCTTCTTTTTCAGCGAAGAGTTTATCGATTTCGGTGTTGAAATCCTTAATCATATCGTCAACCTCTTTTTCGGCGCGCTTTTGAGCGTCTTCGTTGAGGCCGGCGGCCTTAATATCTTTACGAGCATCATCACGGGCCTTGCGAAGCGCAATCTTGGCTTCCTCGACCTTGCTGCTAGCATTCTTGACGATTTCCTTGCGAGTATCCTCGGTTAGTGGAGGAATTGGGACGCGAATAACGCGGCCATCATCAGCTGGGTTCAAGCCCAAGGTCTGATCGGCGCGGATAGCGGCAGAAATCTTCTGAATATTCGCGACGTCATATGGGGTCACGAGGAGCATAGTTGCACCCTGTGCGGTAATATTAGAAACCTGGTTAAGTGGTGAAAATTGGCCATAAACTTCAACCTTAATGTTGGCGAGCATATCTGGATGCGCGCGGCCGGTGCGGACCTTCTTCATTTCCTCTTTGAAGCGGTCGACAGCTGCGGTCATTTTGGTTTTTACGCCGTTAGAATTGAACATAGTCTCTCAAACTCCTTTTCGTTCTTAAACTTTAATACGATATCACCTGAGCCGCGTACGCTCGTGTGAACTTTTACTTTCATACCTAAATGTTCGCTAATTGCCTTAGCACGTGCTTCCCCGCTGGCAGTTTCTGGACGTGGCTCAGCGGCCTTCTTAGCCTTCTTGAGCTCAACCATATACTGCTCAACCCTACGAGCACTCCAGCCTTCGTTGATGATACGTGGCAAAACAGCCTTAATCTGATCTGGCGTAGCGGTAATAAGTGGGCGCATCTGGCCTTCGGAGAGCTTGTGCTCAACCATAGCATGTTTGGCTTCATCTGGAAGCGTCAAGAGGCGCATAGTGTTAATGACGGCTGGCTCACTCTTACCGACGCGTTTAGCGACATCGGCCGAGCTGAGATTAAACTGGGTCTTAAGCTTAGCATAGGCCGTAGCGATTTCGATAGCATTGAGATCTTCGCGCTGAACGTTCTCAATAAGGGATAATTCTAGGCGATTCTGGGCATCAAGCGTGCGAATAATAACTGGCATTTTATCAAGACCAGCAATCTTCGAGGCACGCCAGCGACGTTCACCGGCGACAATCTTGTATTTATCGCCCTCTTTGGTAACAACAATCGGCATCAAAACGCCGTGTTCGCGAATGGAATCGGCGAGTGCTTCGAGTTGGTCTTGCTTGAAATTGCGGCGAGGTTGGTCTTCGTCTGGTATGATATCGTCAATCTTAACGTCGCGAAGCTTGCTTTCTTTCTTATCCTCACCGGCGGTCGGATCAAAAGGCGCCTCGACCATGTCGGTTGGAATTAATGCCTCAAATCCTCTACCTAATCCATGCTTGGCGGCGCTCATTTGGTACGCTCCATGACTTCTTCCGCGAGGGCCTTATACGCTTTTGCACCCTTACTGAAGCGATCATATTGCCCAATGGCTACCCCGTGGCTTGGCGCCTCAGCGAGGCGAACGTTACGTGGAATTGTAGTATCAAATACTTTTTCTTTGAAGAATTTCTTTACTTCGGCAAGCACTTGCGAGCTCAGAACGGTGCGGCGATCATACATAGTAGCGAGCACGCCGAGGAGCTCGAGGTCTGGATTCATGGCGTCACGGACCAGTTTCATACTCTTGAGCAGCTGAGAGACACCTTCAAGTGCGTAAAATTCGGTCTGGACTGGGATGAGGAGATAATCAGCAGCAATCATGCCGTTAACAGTCAAAAGCGAGAGGCTTGGCGGGCTGTCGATGATAATGTAATCATAATCATCCTCAACGATGTTGATGGCGCGCTTTAAGATGGTGAACTTATTCTCCATCTCAGCCATTTGCACCTCAACGTTAGCAAGTTCTGGGATAGTTGGCGCAACATAGAGCTTTTTTACTTTGTTGGCGACAATTACATCTTTGAGCTTACACTCATCGAGCATCACATCGCACATCGTGCGGTCGAGGTCATTTTTATCTATGCCGAGACCAGAGCTAGCATTGCCTTGAGGGTCGAAATCTATCAAAAGGGTTTTCTTGCCGGCTTTGGCGAGATAAAAAGATAGGTTAATAGAGGTAGTAGTTTTTCCTACACCTCCTTTTTGATTGGTAACAGTTATTACCTTTGCCATGAACTTATTTTACAATATATTTCACGATTCTAAAAGATAGAACTACCAAATATATGACTCAATAATCTCAGGGAGTGGGATTTCGAGCAAAATGAGAGCTTTCTCTTCAAGACGGGAGCTTAAATAGCTGACCAAATCGAGCTCTTCTTCGAAGAATTTAACCTTCTTATTAACAGCCATGCCCTCTGGTTTTTCGCCAAGAATTAGGATTTCAGACATGAGATCATAATTGACGCGCTGGAGTTTGCGAACATCATCCGTAACTAAGATACGCGTGTTAGCCTCAAGGTTATAAATAGTCTGAAGACCATATTTAACAGAGGTGGCGGAAGTTTCAGCACTATCGTCGAGAATAATCGCGCCGCGGAGACCCTTGGCTGGCGCCATAAGGCCATGAATTGGGCGAATCGTTTCAACGGCCTTCGTAATATCGTCGCGATGAACCTTAAAGAGACGAGCAACGCCGCAAGCCATAGTGATTGGTCGAAGGTTTTGCTCGCCGATAATCTTTACCGTAGCCGGAAGTTTATCGCGCTCTGGATCATAGAAGATGCCTTTGTAGCCATCGAGCGTGAAATCTTCGTCCTCAAAGTAGAAATCGGCTGGATGCTCGTTGCCATAGGTGTAAACATCTGGGTTAGCAAGCAAGTGAGCGTATTTCTGCGGGACATCATTGAAATTCAAGAATAGATGCTTGGAACGATTAGCAAGTGCGAAATATTCCTGTGCTTCCTCATCGGTTTCGCAGGCGGTCATGACACAGACGTCTGGATTGATGTCTGGGAACTTGTCCATCGAGTTGTAGTCGAGAATCATGACATCCTCGAGAACGTTCTTATTGATGCCCATAGTGACTTTCATGGTCTGGCCAAGGATAATCGCGAGAGCACGGATAGCCGATTTGCGACCATAGCTACCACAAACTACGATAACTTTGATGGTTGGGTTCTGAGCGACGTATCTTTCCATACGCCGCTTTGGATTAGAGAAGAGTGCCATTATTTGCTCTCTTTCTTGGTGGTTTTCTTGTTTAAGTGCCTGCGAATGATGTGATGGTTGACGCGTTCAGCGTGAAGCTCAGCCATCTCATCTTTAGAATGAATGCCGAAGAAGAGGTCAGTAAGACCATTAACAAGGAGATAGGTGCCGAAGAGCTTGATGTGCGTGGTGAGCGATAGGCCGTTATCAGCGAGCATGACGAAGCCGAAGATACAGCCAAGCATACCGTTAACTACCCAGAGGTAGCGATCGGTGAGGTTCTTGAAGTATTTGAAGCCCATCGCGATGGTAAGAACGCTCGCAAAGAGGATGTAGCAGCTTAAGATGAGAATACGGAACCAAGTGAGCTGTTCTGGTGAAAGATTTGAATTAATCGAGAAGAGCACGCAGATAGCAACAATAAGCTCAATAATACCGAGCGAGAGCGGAAAGCTCCAGTTTTGACTACGGCGAATGCGGTGAATAGTGTTAATGATTTCTACGCCGCTAAGGAAAATTAGGGCAAAACCGATGACGGTGGTAAGATAGCCGAGGTCTTCTTTGATGGTCAACATCATGCATAGACCGGCGATTAATGAAACTACACCTTTGGTAGCAAAAGTAAGCCAATGGCTCTCAATAAATTTACGTTTTGTTGCACTCACTGCAAAAAGCTCCTATATTACTCATTCAGTATAGTTTAAGCACGAGCGTTTTGCAAGCAATTACCACTTAAACGTGGCGGATTTTAGCGCGAGTTTTTTCGAAGATGTAATTGAGTTTATACTTGGCTGGTTTAATGACGAGGTCATGGGCGTGGAGATAGATTAATTCTTCGACGCCGAAGCTGCGCTTGAACTGGCTGACACCATAGAAACGATGATTCGTATCATCAAGCGCGGTAATACCCCAGAAATTATAACGTTTAATGCCGCGTTCGCGCGCATCGCGCATCGCCTGCATATGGAGGAGCGGCGCACCAGAGTATTTAGTGCCGAGCTCAGTAGAAACACCGTAGTGATACGAGCATTCGTTGCCGTAGAAAATCATGAAGTTCTGGGCGAGAATCTCTTTACCAAGCTTAGCAGTATAGAGCTTAACCTCGTCATATTTTGCGAAGGCCTCAAATTGTTTGCGGAGGAAATCCTCGGAAAACTCAACGAACTTCTGACGAGCGGCGGTTTCGAGCTGAATTTCGTAGAATTTCTTAATATCCTTCGGATCCGTGCTGGTTTCGACCGTGATGTCATTCTTGGCGGCCTTGCGAAGCTTGCGGCGGAGGCCCTGAGCGGCACCAGCAAGAATCTCCTCTTCAGACTTGCTGATATCGAGAATGCCAGCGTATTCGACGGATAGATACATTGGGGCTGGCGTAAGGCCGAGATCTTTGAAAAGTTTGCGATTTTTCTCACACTCGGTGATTTGTGGGCGAATGCGTACAAAAACGCATTTATTCTTCGCGCCCTGCTCTTTAATATCGGCAAAAACCGCTTCGCGGAGCGCCTTTTTACTCCAGTCCATGATTGGGCCACCCGCAATCGCCATATAAGTGCCGCGTTTGGCGGTTTCGACCTGGCCAACATAGGCGGCGATAATTTTGTCGGAATCATCTAGTGCGATACGGCGCACAACGGTTTTATGGCGAGCTTCATGAAAGTCGCCCCACGCCCACGACTGCAAAAAGTTCGCATCTTCGTGACTCGTGACGAATTCGTCCCATTTTTTCTGATCAGTTGCATCTACGATTTTCATTTGCTCTGCTTCTTCGCCTTGAGATTGTCATAAATGATAGCGCCAATGCCGAAGAGAACAAAAATAGTACCGATAGCGACCATAATGATGCCGAAGACACTATTACTCTTCTTGAGGTTGGCAATGTATTCCGAGGCGGTCTGTTCGCCCTCGGTAATATCGTAGATTTCCTGTTTCCTCTCAGTGTAATACGCTTCAAACGACTCGCCGGCCTGTTTAGCAATAACAGTGACATCTTTATCTTTGACATATTCGTAGTGAATGCGGAAATCGCCAATCATTGGGCGGTCCATATCGGCAGCGTTGGTGATATATTCGCCAACCAAATCGTATTTACCATCATAAATCTCGATAATTTCATCTGGACCCATTACGGTGTCGTAACGAAGATCGTTAATTAG
>JAEEGL016050307.1_pt1 | contig 14088 bp, 9 predicted proteins | sample 9134231 | NCBI WGS metagenome assembly JAEEGL01 (sample SAMN16246548, study PRJNA631951) | gut metagenome | biome: gut microbiome; feature: rumen; material: fiber-attached | host: Bos | place: Iran: Karaj | collected 2018-10 | reverse complement strand
GAGAGCCTTATCGTCACGGAGGACGGCACGAGCTATCTCGCGCTGCCATGAGCGCTAAGCCGCGCCGCGCCGGGAGCGCGCGTGCGCGAGCTCGGCGGGAGGAGCTATCTGCTATTTCGCACTTGTGATTGAACGCGCTTTGGTCTATACTGGAGACATCCGGAAAAAGAAACGGGGCGATGATATGCGCATGACCGATCTGATCGCGAAGAAGCGCGACGGCGAGCGTCTGACGACGGAGGAGATCGCGGAGATGATCCGCCTTTACACCGCGGGGGAGATCCCGGACTATCAGATGAGCGCGATGTGCATGGCGATCCTCTTCCGCGGCATGGACGACGGCGAGATCCTGGATCTGACGATGAGCATGATGCGCTCGGGCGAGACGCTGGACCTCTCGCCGATCCGCGGCGTCAAAGCGGACAAGCACTCCACGGGCGGCGTCGGCGACAAGACCAGCCTGGTGCTCTGCCCGATGGTCGCCGCCTGCGGCGTGAAGATCGCGAAGATGTCCGGCCGCGGCCTGGGGCACACCGGCGGCACGATCGACAAGCTCGAGAGCTTTCCCGGCTTCGTCACGGGCATCTCCGAGGAGCGCTTTTTCGACAACGTCAACCGCATCGGCATCGCCATCGCCGGCCAGACGGCGGAGGTATGCCCCGCGGACAAGAAGCTTTACGCCCTGCGCGACGTCACCGGCACCGTGCCGAGCATCCCGCTGATCGTCAGCTCCATCATGTCCAAGAAGCTGGCCGCCGGCGCGGACGTCATCGTGCTGGACGTCAAATGCGGCTCCGGCGCCTTCATGAAAACGCCCGAGCAGGCGCGCGAGCTGGCCGAGGGCCTCACGCGCGTGGGCGCGCTGGCGGGCCGGAAATGCGCCGCCGTCATCACCGACATGGACGAGCCGCTCGGCTTCGCCGTCGGCAACGCGCTGGAGGTCAAGGAGGCCGTCGACGTGCTCGCTGGCCGCACCGAGGCGGGCGAGCTCAAGGAGCTGTGCCTCACGCTGGGCGCGAACATCCTCACGCTCGCGGGACTGGCCGCGGACGAGGCCGCGGCGCGCGAAATGCTCGCCGCCACGATCGCCGACGGCAGCGCGCTGAAAAAGCTGGCGGAGATGGTCGAGGCGCAGTACGGCGATCCGCGGGCGGTCTATGATCTCTCGCTGCTGCCGCAGGCCCCCGTCAGGCTGGAGGTTCCCTCCGCGCGCGCGGGCTGGGTCGGCCACATCGAGGCCGAGGACGTGGGGCTCGTTTCGATGCACCTCGGCGGCGGCCGCGCCACCAAGGAGAGCGCGATCGACCTCTCGGTCGGCGTCGTGCTGCACAAAAAGGTGGGAGACCGCGTGGAGGAAGGCGAGAGCCTGGGCACCGTCCACGCCTCCGACGCGGCGAAGGCCGCCGAGGCAGCGGAGCTGCTGAGAAACTGCTATACATTTTCCGACGAGCCGGTGAAAAGAGCTCCGTTCATCAAAGGCGTCGTGCATTGACGCGGACAGGATAAAGCAAGCGGCCCCCATCCGCCGGATGGAGGCCGCTCGCTTTATGTTCGATCATTCCTCGGAAAAGCCGCCGGCGAGCAGCTTTTCGGCCATTCGCCGCGTCCCGAGGATCCAGACGAGGTCGCCCTGCTGGATCGTCATGTTCACGTCCGGCTGCAGGATAGGCAGGCGGTCGCGCTGCAGCCCCAGGATCATGCAGTCGTACTTCTGCCGCAGGCCGCAGCTGCGGATGCTTTTTCCCGCCAGCTCCGAGTCCCGTCCCACGGGGATCGCCGTGGCGTAGAAGGGCTCGGCGGCCCCGTCCTGCGCCTCGGTACAGGCGCGCAGGGTCGGCAGCTCGGCGCTCTCATCCAGACCGAGGCTCATGCGCAGCGAGCGCAGATCCTCGCTGCGGCCGACGAGCAGCAGCTTATCGCCCGCGTGCAGCTCCGTATTGGCGGAGGGCATGAACAGCCGCCGCTTTCCGCGCTGGATCTGCACGGCGTTGACCGAGAAGGTCTTTCCCCAGTCGAGCTGGCGCAGGCTTTTTCCGCTCTGCGCCGCGCCGATCTCCAGCTCCTCGACGAAGAGCTTTTCATCCAGCCACTCATGCCCCTCGCCCTCATCGCCGCGCTGCAGGCTGCGCTCGTTGAAGTTGGCCATGAAGCGCGCCTCGGCGGAGATATAGGCCGAGGACAGCCAGCTGCTGCGCTCGACAAGAAAGATCACGCCGAGCATCACGAGCAGCAGCCAGCCCCCGCCGATGCCGAGCAGCGCCTGCAGCGGCAGGAAGACGATGAATACGATCAGCAGATAGCGCAGCGCCGTCAGCGTCAGCAGCGGCAGACGGCAGAGCCGGTTTTTTACCCACAGCGTCGTGTATTCGGAGGAATGCAGGTCGAGCATCGGACGGACGAAGAGCGCGACGCCCACGACACAGAAGGCCGCGCAGATCCAGCGGATCAGCCGGCCGTCCAGCGGCGTGCGGCCCAGCAGCGGCTGCAGCACGAACTGGCCCAGCAGCGTCACGCCGGCCATCAGCACGCCGTAGAGCGCCGTCACGCGGACATAGCGCTTGAGATAGCGCAGCCAGTCGCCGTCCTCATGCGCGCCGCCCTCCTCGCTGGTATAGCGCTCGAGCTTCTGCGCGAGGGCCGCGGGCAGCAGCCGGCGGACAAGGAGATAGATCTTTTCGGAATTTCTGATGAAGAAGGGCGTGGTCAGCGTCGTGATGACGGAGACCGAGACGACGATGGGATAGATATAGTCGGCGATCACGCCCAGACTCATGCCGAGCGAGGCGATGATGAAGGCGAATTCTCCGATCTGCGCCAGCGAGCAGCCGCAGCGCAGCGCGCGCTGCAGGCTCTGGCCCGACAAAAGCACGCCCAGCGAGGAGATCAGAAGCTTGCCCAGGATCGTCACCGCCGTAAGGATCAGGATCGGGACGAGGTATTTCACGATCATCGCCGGGTCGATCAGCATGCCGACGGAGAGAAAAAAGATGCTGCCGAAGAGGTCCTTCACGCCGCCGGAGAGATGCTCCACGCGCTCGGCGTGCACCGTGCCGGCCAGCAGCGAACCGGCGAGGAAGGCGCCCAGCGCCGAGGAGAAGCCCAGCTTCTCGGCCAGCAGCACCATGCCGAAGCACAGCCCCAGCGATCCGAGCAGCAGCGTTTCGTCGTTCATATAGCGCTCGGCCTTGCGCAGCACGGTCGGCAGGATGTAGATGCCCAAAATCAGCCACAGCGCGAGGTAAAGCACCAGCATTCCCAACTGCAGCGCCAGCGCGCCGCCCGAGATGCTCTTGGACACGGCGACCGTCGAGAGCACGATCATCATGAAGATCCCGGCGATATCCTCGACGACCAGGGTGCCGAAGACCAGCTGAGCAAAGCCCTCCTGCCGCACGCCGAGCTCGTCGAAGGCCTTGATGATGATGGTCGTCGAGCTCATCGACAGCATGCCGCCGAGGAAGACCGAGTCCATCATGCCCCATCCGAGAGCCTGACCGACGAGATAGCCCACGGCCAGCATGCCGAGCACCTCGGTCAGCGCCGTGACGAGGGCAGTCGCCCCTACGGAGGCCAGCTTGTGCAGATTGAACTCCAGCCCGAGACCGAACATCAGCACGATGATGCCGATCTCGCTCCAGGTCTGGATCGAGCTCTCGTCCGCGACGGTGAAGAAATAGGGCATGTAGGGCCCCACGAGGAAGCCGGCCAGGATATAGCCGAGCACCAGGGGCAGCTTCAGCCGCTTGAAGAGCACCGCCACCACGCCCGCCGTCAGCAGCATGATGGCGAGATCGGAGATCAGTTTCGGCAAGCGCGCACGCCTCCTTTTCGCATTTTGCTTCATTATACAGAAAAACCCGCGGCGAAGCAAGCGCCGCGGGCCTTTCTTAACGAATGCTTTTTTTTACCGTTTCGCGACCAGCACGCTGCGCCCCGCGACGGAGACCTCTCCGCTCAGAGACTTCAGGTCCGAGCCGAGCAGCGTCTTCCATTTCCCCTCCGGCATCGTGACCGTCAGGGCCTCCGCGTTCGGATTGACGAAGGCGCAGGCGACGAGCCTGCCGCCCTGCGTCCAGCGCACGGCGATCGCGCTGCCGTCGATCAGCTCGGCCGAGACCTCGGCCTTCGTGAAGAAGGCGTTCGAGCGCCGCATGGAGATCAGCGCGCGGTAGTACTCGACCATCTTCCACGCCTCGCTCCCGGGCGTGAGCGCGTCCCAGTCGATGTTGTTCACCGCGTCGGAGGAGGCGTAGCTGTTGCCGTCGCCGCCCTTCGTGCGCAGCATCTCCTCGCCCGCGAGGAAGAAGGGCGTGCCCTTCGAGATCATCACGACGGCCGCGCCGAGCCGCTGCATCGCGAGCAGCTCCTCGTCCGAGGCGCCGGGGCAGCTGGCGTGCAGCTTGTCCCACAGCGTCTGGTTGTCGTGCGAGGACATGTAGTTGACCACCATCGCGTCGTTCACATGCCAGTTCACGGCGCTGTTCTTCTCTCCGCCCAGGATGCCGAAGATCAGCTTTGCGGCCGTGGACTTGCCCGCCTTACCGTTGATGTAGCCCTGATCCCGCGGATCGAACACGCTGCCCTTGAGCCCGTCGCGGATCGCGTCGTTGAACACGGCCACCGAGCCGATCGCGCCCGGGGAGGCCGTCAGCTCGCGGATGTTGGCCTGGCTCGCGCGCTGATTGTCGCGCAGCGGGCTGGCGCCGCCGGTCCAGCCCTCGCCGTAAATCAGCGCACAGGGGTTGATCGCGTGCAGGGCGCGCTCGATCTCCTGCATGGTGTCCAGATCGTGCAGGGCCATCAGGTCGAAGCGGAAGCCGTCCACCTGATACTCCTTCGCCCAGTAGCACACCGAATCGACCATGTACTTGCGGAACATCGCGCGCTCCGAGGCCGTCTCGTTGCCGCAGCCGCTGCCGTTCGAGGGGCTGCCGTCGGCGTTGAAGCGGTAGTAGTAATAGGGGACGACGCGGTTGAGGCTGGAATCGAGACTGTAGGTGTGGTTGTACACCACGTCCATCACCACGCCGATGCCCTGGGCGTGCAGGGCCTGCACCATCTGCTTGAATTCGTTGATGCGGACCGCGCCGTCGCGGGGGTCGGTGGAATAGCTGCCCTCCGGGACGTTGTAGTTCTTCGGGTCGTAGCCCCAGTTGAACTGCGGCTTATCGGAGCGCTCGTCCACGGTGGCATAGTCGTACACGGGCTGCAGATGGACGTGCGTGACGCCCAGATACTTGAGATAATCCAGCCCAGCGGGCAGACCGGAGGCGTTCTTCAGCCCCTTCTCGGCGAAGGCGAGATACTTGCCCTGCCGGGACGAGGCGGCCAGACGGTTCGAGAAGTCGCGGACGTGCACCTCCCAGATCACGGCGTCCTCGTAGGAGCCGAGCTTTTTGATCGGCCCCGCCGCGCGGAAGCCCCGGGGATCGGTGGAGGGGAGGTCGACCACCATGCCGCGCTCGCCGTTCACCCCCGCCGCGCGGGCGTAGGGATCGACGGCCTCCTGCGTGCCGAGACAGGTCGTGACGGAATAGCTGTAATAGGTGCCGTGGCCGCAGGCGTATTCCGCCGACCACACGCCCTTGTCGCCCTTCGTCATCGCGAGCTCCGCGAAAGGCTCGCCGCCGTCGCCCTTTTCAAAGAGCCGCAGCGTCACCGCGCTCGCCGTCGGCGCCCAGAGCTTGAAGACGGTGCTCCCGCCGCGTATCGACGCGCCCAGGTCGTCGCCGTCGTAGACGTACTGTTCGATGAACTCCTTGCTGTCAAAGATCCCCGTCGGCACGGCGGGCGCGCTGCCGTAGCCCTCGATCTCCACCGTGTAGCTGCGGGACAGGTCCACGTCCTCGCCGAGCAGGATCGTGCCGGAGACGACCTCGTTGCCGAGGCTGCTCAGGCCCTCGATCGGGAGCGCCCTGTCTCCGTCGAGGACGCGGATCTGCTCGAGCGAGCCGATGCGCACGGCGGGCGACACGGTATAGCGGATCTCCCTTGTCGAAAGGATACCGGCCATTTTAAAGCTGTGCTGAGCTTCCAAGCTTACGCCACCGTCCTTGCTGAAGTACTGCATCTGATCGCCGCTTTTCAGATAGATCTCCGTGCTCTCGCCCGTGAGGACGGCGAAGCGGTCGCCGTCAAAGTCCTTGGTCGCGCTGCCCCAGGAGCTGCCGCCCGGATCGCTGCAGTCCCGCCGGACGATGAAGCCGACCTCGCCGACCTCCTCCGGCACGTTGAGCACGATCTTCGCGCCGTAAGCGCAGGGGTGGAACAGCTCGCCGTGGCCGTCCTTGCCGGGATACCAGACCCACACGTCGCAGTTTTCATAGCTGCCCGTGGGGCTCTTCCAGTACAGCGTCAGCTGGCGGCAGCCGTCCTCGGGAGGAAGCGTGTATTCCTCCCCGGCCGGAGCGGCGGGCGCCGCAGGCTCCGCGGCCGGGACTTCCTCCGCGGCCGGAGCGGCGGTGGCCTCGGCGGCGGACGGCGCGCTCTTCGTCTCCGCGCAGCCCGAGAGCAGCCCCAGCAGCATCAGCGCCGCGAGAATGAGGGCGACGAGTCCTTTTTTACACATTCAAATCACCTCGTTATATTGCTCATCCGCCGCTTTCGGCGGCGGATGAAGATGCGTGAAGGAAGGATTCAGTCTGCCAGCAGCTTCTTCAGCGCGGCCAGACGCATGCTCAGACAGTAGATCTCCATCGCCTGCTCCAGCTGCCCGATCGGCGGGAGAGAGGGCGCGACGCGCATGTTGCTGTCCCGCGGGTCCCTGCCGTAGGGGAAGGTCGCGCCGGCGCCGGTCATCGTCAGGCCGGCCTCCTTGCAGAGCTGCCAGGTGGCCTTCGCGATGCCGGGCATGGTGTTGACGGAAACGAAATAGCCGCCGTTGGGCTTCTCCCACGCGGCGATGCCGCGCGGGGCGATCTCACGCTCGAGCCAGTCGAGCACGCAGCGGAACTTCGGTCCCAGGATCGCGGCGTGGCGCTTCATCAGCGCGATGACGCCGTCCTTGTCCCGGAGGTAGCGCACGTGGCGCAGCTGGTTGACCTTGTCGTAGGAGATCAGCTGGACGGTGAGCAGCTTTTTCATGTATTCCATGTTGCGCGTGCTGCACGCGAAGACCGACACGCCCGCGCCCGGGAAGGTGATCTTGGAGGTCGAGGCGAACTCGAAGACCATGTCGCCGTTGCCGTACTTTTCGCACTCGCCCAGGATGTCCGGGAAGGGGAGATAGTCGCCGAAGAACTCATGCACGCAGTAGGCGTTGTCCCACATCAGAAGGAAGTCCTTCGCCGCGGGCTTCATCGAGGCGATGCGGCGGATGGTCTCGGCGCTGTAGACGATGCCGTCGGGGTTGGAATACTTCGGCACGCACCACATGCCGCGCACGTCCGGATCGCGGATCAGCTCCTCGACCAGGTCCATGTCCGGGCCCTCCGGCGTCATGGGGACCGTGATCATTTCCATGCCGAAGCTCTGCGAGATCGCGAAATGACGGTCATAGCCCGGCGCGGGGCAGAGCCATTTGACCTTGTCGAGCCTGGCCCAGGGCTTGTCGCTCATCAGGCGCCCGTGGGTGTAGGCCTTGGAGATCGTGTCGTACATCAGCGTCAGCGAGGCGTTGCCGCCGCAGAAGACGTTTTCCTCCTTCACGCCCAGCAGCTCGGCGAACAGCCGGCGGCAGGCGGGCAGGCCCTCGAGATTGCCGTAGTTGCGCACGTCGATGCCGTCGCACATATAGTCGCTGTCGGAGCGCAGGATGTCCATCATCTCCGCCGTCATGTCCAGCTGCTCTTTGCCGGGCTTGCCGCGCGCCATGTTCAGCGACAGCCCCCGGGCCTTGATCGCGTCGTACTGCGCCTGCACTTCGGCGAGCTCGCGCGCGAGCTCGTCTCTCGTCATCTCGGCGTACTTTTTCATAGATCCGTTCCTTTCTGATCCCGCGGCCTGCGGCCGTCGTAATAATGGGGTACGCTTTTAGTCAATCATACCATATAAGAAACGTTTCATCAAGCAAGTTTTCGGCAGGATTTCATAAAAGAAGCGCTGTTTTCGCCTTCCGGCGGGACTTTGCTCTTCCCCTTTGCGCTCCGCCGTGTTACAATGCCCTGTGAAAAGAAACGCCGGAGAGGGGGAAAGAGCGATGCGCGCGATGCTCATGCCGATGGAAATGACGCCCAGGATGATCCTGATCGTCGTGATCGGCGTGTTTCTCGCCTCCTTTACCGACGGCGTGGCCGGCGGCGGAGGCATTATCTCGGTGCCGACCTATTTTCTCGCCGGTCTGCCCGCGCATCTGGCGCTGGGCACGAACAAGCTCTCCTCCTCGATCGGCACGGCGGTGTCCGCGGCGCGCTTCGCCCGCGGCGGCTACGTCGACTGGAAGCTGGCGGTGCCCTCGGTCGCGCTGGCGCTTTACGGGGCGCATCTCGGCACGCGGCTGCAGCTCGCGCTGGACGAGCGATATCTCAAATGGCTGCTGCTGCTCGTGCTGCCCGTCGTGGCCTTCGTCGTGCTGCGGCAGAAAAAGCTGCCGGAGGAGGCGGGCGCGCTGCCGTTCCGCCGCCGCGCGGCGATCGTGTGGGCGGCGTCCTTCGTCGTCGGCGCATACGACGGCTTTTACGGCCCCGGGACGGGGACCTTTCTGATCCTGATCTACTGCAATCTCGCCAAAATGGACGTGCGCACCGCCTCGGGCAACGTCAAGCTCGTCAATCTCGCCAGCAATCTCGGCGCGCTCTTCACCTCGCTGGCGAACGGCAAGGTCTTTCTCGTCCTCGGCCTGATCGGCGCGGTCGCCTCGGTGGCCGGGCACTACATCGGCTCGGGCATGGCGATCAAAAACGGCTCGAAGATCGTGCGGCCGGTCATCCTTTTCGTGCTGGTCCTGCTGGCGGTCAAAGTGATAACGGAGTTGGTCTGATGAAAAAAACGATCGGCATTCTCGGCGGCATGGGGCCGCTCGCCACGATGGATCTCTATAAAAAGATCATCCTCTCGACCGAGGCCGACTGCGACAACGCCCATATCCGCGTGTATATCGACGGCAATTCCGCCATCCCCGACCGCACGGCGGCGATCCTCGCCGGCGGGCCCGACCCGGTGCCGGAGATGCTCGACGCCCTGCGCAATCTCGAAAAATGCGGCGCGGACTGCGTGATCATGCCCTGCAACACCGCGCACCATTTTCTTCCGCGCCTGCAGGCGGAGACGGCGCTGCCGATCCTCGACATGAGGGCGATCACGGCCGCGGTCTGCGCGGAGCGCTATCCGGGAAAGCGCGCCTGCCTGCTCGGCACGAAGGGCACGATCGCGGCGCGGGTCTACGACGGCGCGCTGAAGGCGGCGGGCGTCGATTTCCTCACGCCGGACGCGGACGAGCAGACCGAGCTGATGCGCCTGATCTACGACGTGGTCAAGGCCTCGAAGCCCCTGGAGCCGGAGACGGAGAGTTGGTACGAGCTGCTCACGGCGCTCATCGGCCGCGGCGCGGAGTATTTCATCCTCGCCTGCACGGAGCTGCCCATCCTGGCCGAGCATCTCGGCCACCCCGGCCCCTTCGTCGACCCGACGCTGGAGCTGGCGAAGGCGGCGATCCGCTTCTGCGGCTGCCGGGTCAAGGAATAGGGGAAAAGTATAACTGTCTGTGCGGCGGTCTCCGGGAGAGACCGCCGCTTGTCGATTATGGATAATTCCAACGCAGCCGCTTTGGGAAAGATGACGAAATTGTGAACGAGAGACGAAAAGCCCTTAACTTTTCACCGTTTAGCCAGTATAATACTCTCAGGATTATATCCAACAAAATCGGTCCAAAAAAACGAGAAGGGAGAAAACAAGTCTATGAGTCAAAAGAAAAGAATGAACCTCGGCGTGAAGATCCTGATCGGCCTGGTAGCCGGTATCGTCGTCGGAGCCATCTTCTGGGCGATCATGGGCGCAGAAGCGGCCAGCGCGTTTACCGCCAAGTACATCAAGCCCTTCGGCGATATCTTCGTCAATCTGTTGAAGTTCATCGTCGTTCCCCTGGTGCTGCTGAGCATCATGGACGGCGTGATCCAGATGGGCGATATCAAGAAGGTCGGCAAGATCGGCTGGCAGACCGTTGCTTACTTCCTGGTGACTACCGCCATCGCCTGCGTGATCGGCCTGATCGTCGCCGGCCTGTTCAAGGGCAGCTTCCCGGTGCTGGGTCTCCAGGAGGGCGCGGAGTATCAGGCCAAGACCGCCAATCTGATGGACACGATCGTGAACATCTTCCCGTCGAACGCCATCAATCCGCTCTCCACCGCCTCGATGCTCCAGATCATCTTCATCGCGCTGATTTTCGGCTGCGGCGTTTTGATTGCGGGTGAAAAGGGCAAGCCCTTCGGCGACTTCGTCACTTCCTTCAACGACGTCACCCAGCGCGTCATGAGCTTCATCCTCGCTGTCTCCCCCTACGGCGTCTTTGCGCTGATGGTGTGGGTCGTCTCCGCTCACGGCCCGAAGATCCTCGGCTCGCTCGGCCTCGTCCTGCTGGCCGCCTATATCGGCTACATCCTGCACGTCGTCCTGGTATACACGCTCTCCGTCAAGATCTTTACCAAGGTCTCCCCGCTGACCTTCTTCAAGAAGATCTTCCCGGCCGCGGCCTTTGCCTTCTCCTCCACTTCCTCCGTCGCCACGCTCCCGATCACCAAGGAGTGCTGCGATGAGATGGACGTCGAGAACGACGTTTCCTCCTTCGTCCTGCCGCTCGGCGCGACGATCAACATGGACGGCACGGCGATCTACCAGTGCGTGGCCGCCGTTTTCCTGGCCAAGTGCATCGGCATCGACCTCACAGTCGGCCAGATGGCCATGATCGTCATCACCGCGACGCTGGCCTCCATCGGCACGGCCGGCACCTCCGGCGCCGGCATGATCATGCTGGCGATGGTGCTCGAGTCCGTCGGCATCGACCCGGTCTACATCGGCATCATCTACGGCATCGACCGTCTGTTCGATATGGGCCGCACCACGCTCAATATCATCGGCGACGCCTCCTGCGCCCTGTGCGTCAACAACTGGGTCACCAAGAAGGATAAGCAGACCGCATAATGCGTCCCTGCTGATCAGAAAGACAAACAAGAAAAAAGACGGCCTCCTTTTCGGGAGGCCGTCTTCTGTTTTCCGCGCGGCGGGAAGGAGCGGACCGTCACATCAGCCCCAGGCCCTTGGCGACGATGCAGATAAAGTCCTGCACGTTCGTGACGATCGTCGTGGCGGAGAGACTGCCGCGGTCGATGAGCTTGTTGACCACGAACTCGTCGGCGTCCACGCAGTAGAAATACACGGGCCGCACCGTGCCGTCCTCGCGCACGCGGAAGGAGGGGGTCATGTTGCCGGCCGCGATCGTGTGCAGCATCGTGGCCAGACAGATCACGGTCGAGGCCTTTTCCACCAGCGCGCGCATGCGGCTCTGCGCCTCGTAGGCGTTGCCGACGACCTCCGGCAGCGGGCCGTCGTCGCGGATCGAGCCGGCCAGCACGAAGGGCACGTTCTGCTTCACCACGCTGTACATGATGCCGTTCTCGATGTGATAGTCCTCGATGAAGCGGGGGATCGAGCCGCTGCGCCGCACAAGGTTGAGGACGTCGAGATGGTTGTAGTGGCCGTTGGGCATCGACTGCTGGGTATAGATGTCCTGGCCCAGCGCCGTGTGCAGCAGCGCTCCCTCGAGATCGTGGGTCGCCAGAGCGTTGCCCGCCATCAGACCGTGGGCGTAGCCGTTCTCGACGAGCTGCTGCATCGCAAAGCGCGCGTCGCGGTCGAAGGCGAAGGCCGGGCCCATCACCCACAGGATGTTGCCCTCCTCGCGCTCGGCCTTCAGCAGCTCGATCAGCCGGTCGTAGTCGCGGGCATAGGAGGTCTCGCGGCTGCGGCCCTGGCGGAAGACGAACTGGTCGCTGAGCGCGGCCGCGCTCTCGTCGAAGCCGTGGGCGTGGAGATAGATCCCCTCCTCGCCCTTCTCCGTGCGGCCGAGGATCACGCGGTCGCCGCGGCGCAGATTGCGGTTTTCGACGACGGCCGGCGTGCCGTCGCCGCGCAGCACGACGCTCGAGTCCATGCGGCTCTTTTCGGCCAGACGCCACTCGCCGCCGATCTTGAAATACTCGGGGTACATCGAGGTGCTGTGAAAGCCGTCGGGCGCGACGCCGTCGCGTTCGACGACCGCCCAGGCGGCGTCGGGCGCGTTTTTCAGCTGCGGCGCGGAAAAGTCCGGCGCGTGATAGCTCGGATATACAAAAGCCATGGCAAAAGACCTCCGACGATCGTTTTTTACTTCTCTATTGTACACCGCCGGAGCGCAGGAATACAAGGCCTTCTTGCAAAACGAAGCGCTCCGTCCGGCGGGACGGAGCGCTTTCGCGATCGGCGGCGGACGCGTCAGATCCAGTATTTCTCCAGATTCAGTACCTCGCTGTTCTCCATGTACTCTTTGAGATAGATCTCGCAGCATTCCTCCAGCGTGGCGTCGCTCTTGCTGTGCTCGAGCATGATGGAGATGATGCGGCTGGGGATCACGATGTCCAGGATCTTGGCGGAGCTGTGGCTGCGCGCCATCGCCGCGACGGTCCTGCGGACGTCGGCGTCGGCGAAGAGCTCGGTGAAGAAGGCGCTCTCGTCGGCCTTGCGCTTGTCGAAGGAGCGGTTGTGCAGCGCGCGGATGCCCGTGGCGATCAGAAAGGTCAGCGGCATGATGGCCGACAGCGGGATCCAGTGGGGCAGGCGCGAGAGGAAGCCGTAAAAGTCGTTCCAGCCGCCCTTTTCTTCTCCGACGATCGCGACCATGACGTAATACACGGCCGCGTAGATCAGCACCGGGATCAGCGCCAGCAGCGAATCGCGGAGCGTCAGACGCTTCTCGCTCATGAAGAAGCAGAAGGCCACGATCGCAAGGAGCGGGCACACGCCGTGCAGGAAGAAGCGCGAGCCCGTGAAGATCAGCACGAAGCCCTTGGCCGGCGAGAGGATGAACAGCGAGACCAGAAAGGTCAGCGCCACGGAGGTCACACCCATGTAGACCAGATCCACGATCCAGCGCGGCATGTGATAGTTGTGCGTCCGCAGGCCGTCGAGCGTATAGGGGATGACCATGGCCATCGCGGCCGCGCAGAGGATGTTGGAGTTCACCGTGAACATGCAGAAGGTCCTCAGCCCCATGTGGTCGAAATTCTCGTCTGCGACGGTGGTCAGGTTCATCGTCACGCCGACGCACACGCAGACCACGACGACCAGCGCGCTGAAAAAGGCCAGCTGACACTGCCGCCGGGTGATCTTTCTTGCTCTGTCCATAACACAGCTCCTTTCAAGCGGTTCTCTCGCCCCGCCTTTTCGGGGGAGATCGCGGACGGTCCGCGCCGCCGTTCCGTCACGGCGCGTCCCTTTTTCTTTCTCAGTATCCCATGACGACGCCGAGCGCGATGAAGCCCAGCACCAGCAGGAAGTTCAGCAGGAACAGCGGCGCGCTTTTGCGCACCCAGGTGAAGTACTCCACCTCGATCATCGACAGCGAGATCAACAGCACCGGCGAGGTGGGGAAGATCACGTTCGTATAGCCGTCGCCGAAGGTGTAGAGCAGCACCAGCATCTGCTTCGACAGCCCTGTGTTCACCATCGCCAGCAGCCCCATCACCAGGATCGCCTTCGCCGTGGAGGAGGAGATGAAAAACTCCAGCAGCAGCACGATCAGATAGATGAACAGCGCCACGAGGACCGGGCTGCGCCCCTCGATCAGCGTGTTGATCGAGTTGACGATCGTCGGCAGAACGGAGCCGCGGTCGAAGACGAACTTGATCGACGCGGCCAGCGCGATGAACACGATCGTCGGCGCCGCGCCGCCGAAGCCGCGCAGGAAGCTCTTGAGCACGAAGCGGAGATCCCCGCAGGCGACGGCGCCCGCGGCGAGGCCGAAGATCAGAAAGTAGGCGATCAGGATCACGACCGTGTAGCCGCGCAGGACGGGGGAGAGCGAGGAGACGACGATCAGCGCCAGCGCGGCCAGCAGGAAGACCGCATAGCTGATCTTGAGCCGCCGCGCGCGCCCGGGCGCGGCCTCCTCCGGCCGCAGGG
>JAEEGL014586605.1_pt1 | contig 14088 bp, 5 predicted proteins | sample 9134231 | NCBI WGS metagenome assembly JAEEGL01 (sample SAMN16246548, study PRJNA631951) | gut metagenome | biome: gut microbiome; feature: rumen; material: fiber-attached | host: Bos | place: Iran: Karaj | collected 2018-10 | reverse complement strand
ACTTTTGTTTTCCTTGTGACTTAATCCTATCACCGCAACTGTGTCATAAAACTCCCAGCTCAAAAAGCCAGTACCCATGCGGTTTTCAAGGTGATTTCTTCCCTGCATTCATCTCAACAACTTCCAGGATATATTTTGTCCTTTTTTCCTGTGGAAGTACACTGTATTGATATAAAAAGAGCTTTTCCATAATCTCTCTGCAGCTCTTGGAACCACAGTTCCTGATCTTGCTGATCTCTGTTCCTCCGGCAATTGCCTCTGCCAGATCTCCGATAGTCCCAAATCCGGCTCTTTTCAAACTGTTATATGCTCTGACACCGAGGTCCAAAGCCTCAATTGGCGTCTCGCTCATCTTGGAATTCAGGTAAATATTGAAAAAGAACTTCCCGCCCTTTTTCTCATGAATCCTGTCCCCTGTTATCTGCTCGATTATCTGTGACAGTGTCTGACTCTGATCTGCGCTCATATTCAATTCCTCCGTAGACGTCCTTGATAATCTCCCGGACCTGGCGCGCATGATATTCAACGATATCATCAATGCAGGCCTTTTTGATTATCTTGGCCATGTAATTGATCTGCTCTAGAGAATCGGATACAGCAACAAGATGAATATGATATTCCTTGAGAGTGGTATAGATCTGACGCACATACACTGTTCTGGTGGCGACATATTCCAGCACCCTGTCAAAGCCCTCGGGCGTTGTAATGATATCGATCAGCATCGTTATCTCATCATCTCTCTTGATGTAAGTGTTATATTGGCGGATAATTCCGGCCTCCTCAAGCCTGGCTATTCTCTTCTTGGCAGCCACTCTGGAAATGCCCAAAGCATCGCCTATCTCCTGATAGCTCTTGCGGGCATCACCTTTGATCATATTCAAAATCTGCTTATCTTTTTCATCCATGCGTTTGCTCCTTATCAGTGTCGACTCTGATGAGCTGATTATATTTGGCGAACGAAATCGTGGCAATAGCAAAGGTTACGAAACGTAACTTTTTGGTTTCATTCCGTAACCCCGTAACCTCTTTACAACAGTTTACTTTGGATTGTATCCAGGATTATTTTAGAATCAATCGATCCGTTTAATCCATCCTCAGACACAATAAGGCAGTTTTCCTCAGTTATGTTGTGAGCCGCATATATTTTCTTCTTTTCTTCCCATCTTCTACTATATTTCAAATCACCTAGCATCCCACAATGTTCCCAGTAATAGGTTTGCCCAGTTCTCTTATTAGTAATTGTGAAGTCCGGATATCGCACGCCATCCTGTCCAAGCGCTAATGGCTCTTCGTATGTATAATCCGTAATGCCATTGCTGTATAGTAGGTTGGCAATTATAACCTCCGACTTAGATCTTACAATATCTCCCCTAATTGTCTTGTGAATCTTGTTGCTCTCAAAGAAGCTATTCTTATAGGCTACTATATCCGGAGCTTCAAAGAGATTTGTAAACCTTCGTGCTGTATCCGAATAATAATCGCTGGCATAATCTCGTAACTTAAGCGCACTGTCATTATAAAGAATAATCACCTTATCCTTCTGGCGTGTCATTGCGGTATATAGCATCTCTCTAGAGATCATTCTTCCAGGCTCACCCAATACAAGGATAACTGCTTTAAACTCACTTCCTTGTGCTTTATGAACAGTCAATGCATATGCCAACTCAACTTTTGAAGAGCCTTCCTCTGTTACTCCCGAATTGAAGAAGAAGGTTCTTTCAGGTTGTGTAGTGAACTTAATCAAATGTTTATGGGTTGTTTTATCAATTACATTAACAACCAATCCAACCTCCCCATTGGCAACATATACTTTACCACCATCCATATTAGGAGATTGTGCGTATTCCTCGTGATTTGCGACATTTATTACTTTATCTCCGAATACTATTCCATCTGAGCCAAGCAGTTTTTGAGTCTTTTTGACAGAATAATCGGGGAACTTTCGAGTTTCACAGCTCTTATAGCGTGACTGAATTCTTCTGTTTATCGTTAGCGTTCCTAAAAATGGATCAGCCCTATATGTAGACAATATTTGCCAGTCTTCTATTTTGGAAATATCACCACCATAATTCATCCAGCCTGATGAAATATCACCTCCGAGCGATAGATCGAACCCTTTAACATCATCTATATCAGTCATTCCAGTAACATCTTTTATAGTTTCAAACAAAATGCTTTGCAGGTTTTCAGGACTGTCCCATTTTTTGAATACTACATGCTTATTATTTGTTCCATTTTGTATCCTGCTAAATACTGCTTCGTCAAGCCCTGCATTGTCCTCAGTAAACCACGCAGCTAACTCAGTATCATCACGAGATTCACCACTCTCAGCTATCTGTCTTCTAGACTTTGTAAGCTTACCATAGCATTTCCCAACCTTTGGGAATTCAGGTATGTCCTTATCAAGATAATCGACAATATCCTTAAAAGGGCGTCCAGCTCCGATTGGTGGTAACTGGTTTGGGTCTCCAACCAAAATAATACGATCTGCTTTCTTGACCGCTTGGAATAGAGCCCCCATCATCTCTTCAGTCACCATGGACGCTTCATCAATAATTACAGTCTTTTTATTATTCTGCCCATCCTCATCAGATAACCTATATACCATGTTGCGGGCATCATAGCGATGACTTTTTCTTAAAAATTGGGCTATAGTCATATACTCATATGCGTCGGATTTGACGGGCATGGCCTGCCTCATTCTAACGCTTGCCTTTCCAGTTGGTGCCAATAAGAGTACACCTTTATCTGCTATGGCACTTGATCCACATAATGCTGCGATTACCGAAGTTTTGCCCGTTCCTGCACCACCAATCAAAACTGAAAATGGTGATTCTGCCATTTCCTTTAGTATCGCTATTTTTTCAGCTCTTGCTCTTTCTTCATCTTCATCTTGAACGGCATTTTTTAATACATCCTCAAGTCTCTGTTTCCAATCTTCTACAACAGTATATCGATTCCAACTCTCTTTCCTCGTTATAACAGTATCGCGGATAATACCATCAACATCGTTATAGCGATGTAATTGGTATGCTAAACCATCATTTTTACACTTTATGGGGGTCAGCTCAGCGTTCAGAAATTCTGCATATAACCCTACAAGATCGCTGTCAAGTTCAAACGAAGGACTTATTGGAAGTTTATTAAGTTTTTCAAGTATCATTTCAATTGGGAATACAGTATGACCACTCAAAGCCTCGTTTTCCAGCAACCACATAATATAAGCTCTGACACGCCTTTGATCATTTTCTGATTCTACAGCTGAAGGCTCTGGAACAGGACATGCATCATCGATTATGTCATTTGTATAAACAGCCATATCTACTGACTTTATACTTATTGACAAATTACGTGTCCCATCTTTTGTCTTTTCATACAAAAGATATGGGTTTGCAATAATTTCCTTATCTGAACACGTAATACCCGCTTTTGCACGGTTTTCAGGCAAAAAGACAGCCTTAGCTTGGTCTGTTGTCAAATTCATTCTTGCCAGCAGCCAAAAGAGACTTTTTCGCTCATCATCAAAAGATACTATTTTAGAAACTAATTCTGGACGGATTGATTTAGCAACCCGCTTAGAGAAGGAATTTTTATAATCTTTCAAAAGTGCGTATACTCTATCCTGATATATGCTCATGTCGTCGATACTATCTCGTATCTCATGAGACATTAAAAATCCGCACTTAAATCCAACTGCCTCTAAGATTGACCCCAGGCCCGGATACGGCCCTCGTTCCTCCCATACTTCATTAAGGCATTCCTTTGTCCACTTAATGCACTTAGACCAGTTGCCTGGTATGCCGCACTGCTTAATTGCTCTTAGCGCATTAAGTGTTTTATTTAACACATCAATTACAGCATCATAAGAAACATGTTCTGTGGCGTAGGAAAACTCATCCCTATAATCATCATCCGCAAACACAGTAACACTACTCATATCAAAATCAGGATTATCCTGTTTGTATTTCATCAGCTCCACGTATGGAAATAAAAAGCCGTTTTCCATTTCGTCTCTTATTGAATGCTCCAGCATTGTTTCCCATAAGCAGGATCTTAATTCTCCCTTGCCCGAGTAATTATATTCTGGAGGGGATACTAGTTTTGTTATATAACCTATTCCCATTACTACTCGCCTGGAATCCTCTATAAAAGGGACTTGCTTTGCATAGAGAATTACAAGTGACTTCTCTGGAACGACTTCTCTGTAAAAAGCCTCAAAAACTGCTCTTTGATTGTCACAATCCTGAATCCACAGCTTATCCCAGGACAAAACCGGCTCCATATCAGTGTCGTACTCAAAGCCATATTTTTCTGCAAGATAATTAATATGCTCTTCCTTGCCAGTTGAATCAAGAGACTTCATCAACCATCTATATGGTCTTCCAACAACAGAATATGGTAGATATTCAAGTTTGGTCTCAGCAAAATGCCCATGTGTTTTAGATCCATTCCATGCATATGGATGATTGGTCATTTTCACAAAGGATTCTTTGGACATAAAACAACCACTTTCAGACAAACATGGCACCTCTTTTTCATGTCCATGTATGTCGCAGCCTTTTAGGTTTTCTTCGAGCTCATCATTACGTTGTTCAACAATGTTTTTCAAACATAAGCAGGCATTATTAAAGCATGGTTGTTCACATACACAACCATAGTATCCGTTATCTTTCCATGGAATTCTAGCAGACAAATGTTGAACCATACACAATACCTCGCCTTGAAATGATCACTATAATGCCTTTATCTCATCGATAGACAACACGTCCAAATGTGAGAGCTTATTCCTTGCTTGTTTATAGTTTTTTAGCCTCTCATACTCGTTATAAGAAAGATTTAAGGTTCCTGCACCAGCCATATATACAAGTGTACCCAACTCAACATCCTCTGGATCCTCATACACTTCATCATATGCTGATTTTATTGGAAGCTGGATTTTTATTGCAGCAGCATGCTTTTGAACAAATCCCTCGCGAAACTCTTCAAGTTTTGGATAAATCGTCCTTATCTGAGCTTGCCAAACGCAATGCTCTACATCTTCTTTGGTCATATCAAAAATAAACTCATTTCCCTCTTGGTCAGTCTGAGTTTGTACAATCCGGCAAATTAAACCATAAGGATCGTTAAGAAAATCGTTGTAACACTCAATACACCTTGAGCACAATTCAACATTATTGCCTACAACTGCCGCAGCCAACTCAGTTAAGTAGTTCTTTATAAAAGTATCTTCTTTAACTGACGAAGAAGCCAAAGTCGCGAAAACTATTTTGTCATATTCATTAATACAATCATCAAATGAATATACTTTTATACCTTTTTTCTGCCCAATTTGCTCGATATTCGGCCACTCAAAGATGAATACCGCTGCCTCTTTCCCCTTGTCTCGAGCTTTCAAGTAATCTGACGCAAGCATCGTCCATCTGTCCAAAGAATCTTTACTATCAATACAAATCCACAAATAATGTGTGTGTAAGACTATGTCATCGCTCTCTGCAAAGAACTTTCCATAAGTTTTTGTTGGACGATACGATGCTCTTTTCTCGGGTTTACAAAACTCATGAAGAAGAAAAGCGCCTGGATCCTCAACATCATCAAGCATCTTGAATGTTTTTGAGGAGTTTTCCTCTCTAAGGCGCTCTCGGATAGTTTGAACAAACTCACCCCTCCACGGAATGCACCCAGAGTACTGAATCATTACACTTTTTTCTTGTATTAAATTATCAACGATATCATTTACATATCCTAGTGCACTTGGCACCTTGTCCCACCAAATCTGTTCCATAATCATTCACCCATGTACTCAACTAATTTCTCGTCAACTTCCGGACTTGAACCCATCATTTGGAAGAAAGTAAATCTTGTGAACAGATAATGTGTTTCATCTGTACTTCGCAGCACATTTAATTCTTTGAGCTCTTCCATAAATGCAGTCAATCTATCCGTGCCTAACTTGGATATCTTGTCTATGGAGTATTCTTTTCCAACATCAATAACATCCTGCACTGTATACCCGAAGCTATAGCCATTGTTATGATATAGGTAGGCCATGATAAGGGCTATTATGTAATAGTAATTATCTTCATCCAGTTTAAGTGTTATAAAATACTTTTCTCTTATTTGCTGCATGAAATCAGGATCAGCAAGCACTTTCTTTATATGTTCCTCGCTAACCTCATATATAGGCGAATCAACCTCGTCATATCCCGCATAATCCTTATTTCGCATAGCTTCAATAAGCTTTGCACAGTACATCTGAATAAGCCCAGGGAAATAATTAGTTGTTGCCAGAATCAGAGTTACCAGTGATTCTTTATCTTTAGGGAACCTCAGTCCCAAATATCTAAGAGGCACCTCTAACAATTCTCTTGCTTCAGATGTATTAAACGGCTTAACAGTCATTGGTTCAAGATGAGTAAGAACACTATTATTTCCTAAAGCAGCCTCTCTCTTGAATCTGACAATATTTCTTAAACCAGCAATGACAAACTTGAATTTTCCTGAACCAATGCTCTGAATATCTTTTAGCGCATCAAATGGCTTGTAGTTTACCTCTTCGCAACTTTCAATAAACGTATCGGCCTCATCCAATAGAAGAAGCAAGTAATGAATAGGTTCTTCATCGGAACGTAACCTATTCTTGACTGCCCTAGCAAGCTCGTCCCAATCCTCTGTTTCTATTTCCTTTTTTAGAATAAACTGATCATACAATTCATGACCCACTTTTTTCGCTGCAGCCTTATAATCAAGCCCCTTAATCTCTACATAGATGGCGCGATCTCCATTTTCATTCCAGTCTATGTCATCTTTTGCCTTTTTAAGTAACGCTGATTTTCCAAGCTGACGACCACCATACACTATGTTCACGCCAGTTGAGGATTTTATTCTCTCCAATTCGTGCTTTCTACCCATGAAAATCTCAGGAGGCATTACATTCGCAGATTCCCAGACATATGGCTGATAATACCCAAATGGCGTGATAAGCGAGATCAGCATACGATTGATCTTGTTTTCATCATAATTCTTGAAAAGAAACATCATAACGGTTCTATCGATCACTGCGAACAGCTTATCACCCAATGAATTCTTGGTTTTCCGGGCAAGAGTTCTCCTCTCACTACGTTTAAGAGCGTTATCATACAAAACCAATGTATTCCTAGCGTTACCGATCAGTTTCATGATATCTATTAGACCAGTCGCATCGTATACTCCATTAACACATACTACCCGAAATCCTTCACTGGCGGCACCCGAGCCGAACGCTGCAATTGGGTGTGTATAATTGCCCTGATGACCATTTATTTCAGACAGTGTTTTAACATAGTAATTCTCAAATTTGCCAATTGATTCCTCTTTCGAAACAGAATTCGAGTCCACCTTAAAACCAAAGCATGACAACAAGGCCGTCAGCTTTTCCTTGCCCAAAATTCCTCCACCCGGAAGCCAGTTGTCAACCATTTTCTTAGCTCCGCGTGTTTCCTTATTTCTAGCTCTACTATTTACTAAAGATGCGAAATTAGCTTTTGGCATGGAAACCGGCCGATAATAATCATCATAGTTTTCCAAAAATTCTTGAAGAAAGTCCTCATCTTGGATTTCCTCAATTCCATCTTCTGGAATATCAACTCGAGCAAGCAGATCCTCTGCCACAGTATAATTCTGCTCCTTAAACATTTCCTCAATTTTAGCTATTCTCTTCTTTTTTGAGTCAGCTGAGACTCCAGGAACATCTGCAGCCTTAAAATCTTCCAGCTGAGTACGAAGATCCTTTTCTCTGCTTTTTGATGATTCCCGTATATCGCTCAAGTAGCTATCCATTATTTTCATAAAGAAGCCATAGTTAGCAGTCTCTTTCGCCCATTCATACCACCTATCAACTATCTGTAAAATCCTATCCTTTTTATCCTCCTCAGAATTATCAATCTGGCCATAGCTTTGAGCCAGCTCAAGCTCCCCAATAAAATTGTCTCGCCTAAGCTTTGCCGTATCCTTGACGTAACTCTCTCCTGATGTAATAGCTTCTTCAAAGCCCTTCAGATCATCACTTGGAGATATTTGCTTCAAATAATCTACAATCAGCTTCGCAGAGCCATAGTCATCTCCTTCATCTTCTAAGATATCCTTAAGCCTTGCTTCATATGTCACAGAACTGTTATACAGTTTTTTAACATGATTCAGAATGCGTTTTTCAGGCTGTAACGCTGCTAATGATGACAGTTTCACATCTAAATCTGGCAAATAATTATCATCAAGTGTTACATCATCTGTAAGGAGAAATGGAACATAAAAATAATAATTTGATAACTCACTCATGGTGCCATCAACGCAAGATTTGATTTCTTCGCTAGTTTGTAAAAGCACACGCAATCCCGCTTTGTCTTCTAATGAATACAAATCTGAGTTTATTCCATCATTTAGTTCCCCAATCGCTGTTTCTAAATTATCCAGCAACGGCTTTCTTATCCTTTTATATTCAACCGCCGCATCATCTTCTGTACTGTTATTAACTTCCTCTACGAGATTGCACCACTTTGCAATCATCTGTATAGCCTTTAATGTCAAATTTGTTATGTTGCTACGTAGATGACTTTTTAAATCCTCTCTTTTCCTAATTGCCATTACTTCGCTTGCATCATCCCAGAATTTGACAATATAATCCCATAGCATGTCTCCATCAATTGTGTTTTCGGAAATCATGCTGTCCTCTTTAAAGAACTTTTCCTGTAAAAATGAAACTGCCAACGGCTGTAAATCATAGCTACTATCTATTATCGCCTTTAGATACTGTGCAATATCATTATCTACATTAAAGATTCTTTTCTTGGTCTCAAGGAATCGCTTATGGTTAGTGCTCTCTTTTTTCTTACTTAAAATAATGTTATCGTAATAGCTTTGTGCATCATTCTTTACTGCTGCAATCTGTCTATCTCTTTCTGCTTTGCTTTTAACCCGGTAATCAGCAACAGCATCCATTCCCTTTTTTTGATTTTCCTTAAATTCCATCAGCGAATAAACAACTTTGCTTAGTGATGGCATATCTGTCAGAACTTTATAATCCTTGATTCCACTATAGAAAGACTTAATGTTATAGTCATAGCGCATCTGGTTAGAAAAAAACATTCTCATAGACATAGAAATTACCAGTGCATCCTCAAATGAACTGTCTTTCGTAATCAGATTAAATTCACTTTCCGTTGAATATATGCAATGACGCATAGGATCATTTAATGCATAGGCGAGCTGATCATATAGCATTGTATATGCACTGTTCCTATTTGCGCATGCCTTAGTATATGCAACAGCAGCATATAACTTCTGTGCATTTATCAAGCTGTATACATTATCTTTTATGGAGTTACCGTCTTTTGACTGGTCAAGTTCAATACTAGATTCTAGCTCTAATTGAGGTGAATCTTTAGTATTACGCTCATCTTCGGTAATAGGCGGTGCTTCAGCCGCTACAGTATCTGCACTCTGCCCTACCTCGCTCGGCGCATCAATTCGTTCATCCTCTTCTTTTACTACATCCTCATCAGCCAAGTCACCCTTTATATTCCATAAGTCATCTACCTCAATTGAATCAGGATATGAATAATATATGTCACCCGTAAGGCTGTATAGGAAGGCCTTCTTTTCTCTAAGGTTCTCATTATGTTCAATTAAGGTTTTTGCGAGTGCTCTAGCCCTATCCAAATCAAACGAAGCATAAACTACCCGGGCATAGTCATTATCTCCATTAAATACATCCCCTATTACTCTTACCAAATCTTCCACATCTTCTGATGTGTTGTTTTCATCCCAAAAAGCACCTATCCCAAGGTCACCATTCTCAATATCATCAGCTGGAACAACGGCATTTACAAAAGCCGCATTTCTCATTGCTGTAGTAAGATTTGAGGAAAGCACCCCTGCATCAAACGCATGACTTCTCAGCTTTGTAAAAACCTTTAAAAAAGCTACTCGGTTGAGCGATTCATTCGCTTTTCCCTCATCTGCATCATGCCAGTCACTTTCATTAACTTTTCGAATGTCTATGTATTTACTTCCTTCTTTGTAAGAAGCAGCCTTAATCAGTCTAGGCGAAGGAGTGTAATAATCTCCATATGGTGCAATGACAAATCTCCGTAAATACCCTTTGCGGCATAAGTAATCTAAATTAATCTCAACAACATTATCTGGCATTTTCTCTACATTAATCAGATATTCTGCCGATACCACAGTTAGGCTACACACTCTGTTAAGGATCTTTTTCTCTGCTTTTTCACTTGCGCCTTGCCTCATTTCATTTGAAAATATGCTTGCAGAGATTTTCTTTGTTTCTGCATCTTTAGTCTCACAAGTCAGGAAGCCTACATTTTCTCCTTTATTAAGCCAAGCGCCGTTAGCCTTCAATTCCTTGACTAACTCCGAGTCCTCTTTAACTACCTCCGCGGCATCATTATCTTGATTATTATCTTTTTCATCAGCAGTATTATCGTCTAATTCCGAAACGTTTTCCTCTTCATTCTCCTTTATGCTTTCATCGTTATTAATCTCATCCTCTTCTTCAGTAGCCTGCTCTGTGAGCTCTGCCTTTGTTGGATCCATATCTTCTTCAAGAGCAGGCTCATTATTCTGAAGCTCGTTATAAGCGTTCTCATCAATATAATATTTTTGCGCTGTTAAGCCGCTCAAAGCTCTTCCTGTAAAATACTCTGCAGCCTGATCGACCATATCAAGTGTTTCTTCCGAGTCGGGATCAGGACTTTTCATTATCTCCATAAACATACCTGGACCAGCCATAGCATCAGAGATACTATCCAGCTCGTCATCCTGAATACTATCGCTGATTTTTGAAAGCAAATCTTTCGCCTGCTCTTGATATGGCTGTAATGCCTTTTCGTATGCTGAAATAAGGGATTTGACCGACAGAAACTCCATAAGAGTATTCTTAATATCTTCAATCCTATCTTTATACTTCAGTGCCTTGCTGTTCTTGATTGCATCATAATACTCAGCAGCGGGGCTACCATCTTCTGGTAATTCTTCCTCCGAAAGGAGTTTTTCTGCAAACTGGTGTAAGCCCTCGTACTTAGAGCGCAGTAAATCTATAGAAGAGTCAAAATCTCTAATGGCATCTTCTTCCGGTACTCTGCCTCCTGAAATAACAGAAAGAATATCCTCCATTAACGTCTTTGATTTGTTGGCCTCTAACTGAAATGCCTCAAATAATTCTTCAAAGTTTTCTGGCATCATTGTCTCCTCCACGGTAGATGGTTCCTCTTCTATAGTCATAACTTCGTCTATATCCTTCATAAGCTGTTCACATTCACTCTTTGTCAGGTTTTCATTTTCCAGCTTCTTAACAGATGCAGCAAAATCATCTCTTATTTTTTCCAATACATTTGCTTTCTTATGGCTTACGCGTACACGATGTGTTTTCATGGTCATCCCTCCAGGACAAAGAAACTTGTTTTATTTGAGATAATATAATCTTGACCAATTTGCTTGTTCAGCTGTTTTTTATCATGCTCTGTTCTAACAACACCAACCACTCCCTTAACTTCATCATTTTTACATATTTTATGCAGTATGCTCAGAAATATATTTACATTGTAGTTTTCATCGTCCCAAGCAAACACATAGTAAATATCCTGTAATGAAGAAATGCTCGTCCCCATTATCATGTCAGTCTCTTCAGAAAATGGAAATATAAGATAGTCTGTTTGATTAGACTTCTCAAAGTATTCCTTAAGAATCACACATCTAACAAACTTGCTAAAAGTGAGGTCTCCATTATCAAAACTCAGCTTCTCTGGCAGAATATTGTGGGCTCCTTTTCTTAAGCTACTAACTATACTGTTCCGCTTAAAACATTCCCAGCCTTTAGATGTCAAAGCAAAGTATTGACCTTGGACCATTCCTGAATTATCACTTATTCTCATTATGAGCTCTGCTTCAAGTAAGCTCTTATAAAGCTTTTCTGTGGAGTCTGTCACCATAACAAGCTTTTTTAATGCCAGGTCAAAAAGAAGATCAGTATTATCACCAGCATCTATCACGCTTAACAGTTCGTTATCCGTTATATCTACAGCGCTAACATCCAAAAGTTGCAAAGCCCTTAGTGGTTTATTTTCTGGGTCTCTTTCCATCTGAGCAGGAGTATTTTGTATAAATAACAAATACTCCTGGATTTTGGTCATAACGGATTCACAAGTCTCTAGTGATGGCCCGGCATCATTATTTAGCTCATTTTGAAATAGTATTAAACTATCTCTTAGTGCTTCATTAGGTGTCTTCATCGGAGATTCCCTTTCAAATTGTTATCATCCGTAATAATATAAGTCGGCCATGGCTCTTGTGCATGATACTACCTTTTGATTTAGAGTCATGTCCTCTGCATAGACTGAAACAGACGGAAACTCTAACCCTTTTGCTGAAAAAACGGTGTAACATGGGATTCCTTTTCCCGACGGTTCTACCGCATTAGTATCAAGAAAATCAAAATCATTTTCTTCCATATCCAATAATTCACATAACTTACGGAACTTATCACGATTCTTTACAATAAGGACATTTTTATCCTTACGTATGCACTCTCTAAATTGACTCATTGTAGAGATTGTCTTTGGTTTTTGATTTTCCCTAACCTTACCAACATAGTCCATTTTTTCTTTAAAAGAGCGATTACAAAAATCCACAATGGCTGCTGTATTTCTATAATTACGATTCATGGAGTACACTTTACCTACACCTGCCTCAGTCTCCCAATCATGAATGCCGCAAGCCGTGTGAAGCACCTGCTTTGTATCACCAAATACATTAAGGACAGCATCCGGAAAAAGGCTATGCAAGATATCATAATCTGCCTTATGTAAGTCCTGACCTTCATCTACACATATCAATCTGTATTTAGGTATAAATGCATTGGGATGGAGGCGCGCATAGATTTTGATGTAGAAGAGAAGGTCTGACTTATATAAAATCCTCGTTTCTTTTTTCCTGTTAGTGTTTTCTATCTCATCAACCTGAAGCGTCTTTATTCCGTATTTCTCCTTCTCAGGTGCCAGAGCATTCCAAACCTCCTGCTCAAAAACAGTGCTCTCAATCCTTGATAAGAAATATCGTGCACGTTCCATCTCTGCACGGCGCAGTGTTTTTTTAGATTCTTCTCCTTCTAACTCCTCGACCTTGTTCTTTAACCAAACAGTATACTTTTCAATATCCTTGGAAAGAACATCCATTTCCTCCGTTCGCTTATTAATTCTTGTAGTTAAATCTTTTTTCCGCTTATCATTTTTCTGTATGGTATTATTAACATCTTCTTCAGAAGATGCTTTCTTCACGGCATCCTCAAACTCCTTGCAAAGCCAATCAAGATCCTTAAGATAATCTTCATCGCTCTGGAAAGTATCTCCCTTTGTCAAATCAAGCAATTCATATAGTCTCTGTGCATACTTGGCAGCAAAAAGAATATCTTCTGAATCGTCCGATGCTTTTTCCGCGATTGAAAGATTTTTTCTAGCTGTCTGTATCCGACTCTGCCTAACCTTTAACCATTCCTCACGTTCTTGTATTGCATCCTGTAAATCTATAACGCACTTATCAAAATCACTCACTTCACGATCTAAAGTTTTTTCTTCTTCAAGCAGGCGATTAAGAGCCTTTTGGGCAGTATCATACTTCTTTTGCAGAGCTTCATACTCAGCTCTCTTTGTGTTATACTCGTCATCCATCTGCAATAACTGCTCTCTGGCATCGTATGCTTCCATCTCCGAATCAAGTTTTTTCACCAGATCTGATATATACCCAGCTGTTATCTTATCGGGGACGCTCTCCCCAATAGCGCTGCATCCAGACTCAACATACTTTCTTATTGCGATGTCTATTTCATTTTCAATCTTCGTAATGTTTTTAGGTTCATATACGCCTTGGAGATACTCATCTGGAAGGTATTCTTCGGATAACTCAAACTGATATTGACGGCTCCTAAATCTTTCGTCGTAGATGCTCAGCAATGTCCTGTACAATTCTGCTATAGAGCAATTATCTACGTCAGTTAGTTGATACCTTTTTACAAGTTCAGCTGAGTAATTCCTAAACAATTGTGTT
>JAEEGL013614578.1_pt1 | contig 14088 bp, 8 predicted proteins | sample 9134231 | NCBI WGS metagenome assembly JAEEGL01 (sample SAMN16246548, study PRJNA631951) | gut metagenome | biome: gut microbiome; feature: rumen; material: fiber-attached | host: Bos | place: Iran: Karaj | collected 2018-10 | reverse complement strand
TTCCCGGTTGTAGGCCCATTCAAGGAGACGGCCGTCAGGGCTTCGCTTTCCTGCAGTTTCCCGGCCGTGTCCGTTGTCGATGAGGATTTTCATAGGACACAGAGTTTAGGTTGCAGGTCGGCAGTTGCAAAATTACTGAAAGTTTTTTAGTTTCCACTGTTTCCACCAGAGCCGGTTCACTTCCTTCCAGTATTCCCTCCCCTCCGGAGTCTTGCTCCAGTCAAAGCACCGGCCAAAGAAGAATTCGTCGATGACCAGGATACCGGCAAGGGTTTCGTCCAGGTAGTTGGCCCCGCACTGGGTGTAAAAGGCCGCATCAAACTGCTTTTCACAGTCATTCTGCCGGAGAAAGCTCCGGAAGCATTGGTAGGTTTTGTTTGCCATGATTCAGTACTACCTTTTTTCGTTGAAGAGTTCAGGGATGAATGCGATGGCGCAGAGCAGGTAAATGATGATGGACATAGTATGTTGTGTTAAAATAAGCCGCTGTATCAATGCATTGGCAAAGGTACAGCGGCTAATTGACAGGTTGTGACAGCTACAAAAAACTATCTCCAATCTTCTCCTTGGACAAAGTATTTTTCTAACAAATCAGAAATCTTCCTTGAACGTCCTGTCGATGTTACGGCCAAGTACATGGCTGCTCGAGAGATTCCGACATAAAGGTAGCGGTTTACTATGCTTGTGGAATCCAGATCATCGATATCATAGAAGAAAGCGACCTCAAACTCCATTCCCTTGACTTCCTCGATGGGGAAAATTCTGATAATCGTCGGATCGGCTAGCGCTTCTTCAGAGCATACTCGTACTTTCATTCCCGCATTAGCTAATTCATCGCAGTCATCCAGAGCTTCCTTTAAGCGCTCACCTGTTTCCTTATCCTTGGTAAATACTGCAATGGTCGGGAATTCTCCATAATTCCGGTATACTTCAAGAATGCGGTCCGCAATCCACTCTGCCTTATCATCAATGTCTCCAGACTCGAGCCAAAGGGGCTTCGGGGTGTCCATATTCTTTAGATAACACTCGTAAGGTGACTTCCGTCCAGTTTCTTCTTCGTAGATTTTTCCCGCAAGATCCATCAATTCCTTGCTCTGTCGGTAGGACACCTTTAATTCCTTGACGTTCAAGTTTTCGAAGATCAATGGATGGTGTAACACTTCCCAGTCTTTTATACCATCTTCCCTCATCATCTGCATAGTGTCACCACATAGTGTGAATGACTCAACCTGGTAGTGCCCAAATGAACGTATAGCAAAGAAATCAACGATACTATAATCGGTCGCTTCATCCACACCAATGACTGGTCGACACAGTTCCTTGTAGGCAAGCACGTACTTGTGGTTTGACTTCTCAAAATCCTGCGGTCTCACCCTGTAATAATCACGACAAATGCGGTTGATGAATCCAACCAGGAGCGCTTGCTCCTGAGGACATAGCGCTCTGTTCTTTGTAGTCTCTACAATATACTGAAGGATATCCGGATTCCAGAGCTCCTTCATCTCATCAGAAAGGCTTTTCCTGTAGTTTTTATAGATTCTGGGGATAGTGCTAAAGATTGATTGCAATGAGCCACGCAGTGCAGGGTAAACATATTTGATGAAATATGCTGACTGCCCTAGTTTCTTTACATCATCTTCGTTGATTACAGGTTTGATGATTTCGTAAAGTGCAAGATCTCTTCCCTGTATTTTTGCGCTGCTATCTTCAGTCTTCAGGGCCAACTTCCGGAGCAAGCCGCGCACGCGTCGTGTTATATCAATGATGATATCACCGTAGTCAACTTCCTCTTCAACCATTTCATCCTCTTCTTCCTCTTCTTCCGGTCGGTCCCTGTTTACTTTTAAGTCATTGACAAATTTCTTCGCGGCGGCCAGCATTGCTTCATCTCTTTTAATGAGCACCATGGTATTGTCGGCAAGAAGCTGAATCTCCTCATTGAATTCATCGTTGATGGCAGCTCCTCGTATAATTCTTCGACCTTCCACAAAAACATGCTCGTCAGCCCGTTCAATTTGGATAAGGAATTTGAGTAAATCTGTCAGTGACTGGACATTATTGATTTTCTCGCATTCTCTCTTAATCACGCCTCCGAGGATGTTCCAGGTGAATCTTTTGGTATCGACTCTAGAAATCTTGAGGTATTTTTCTTTGGTCTGCGCAATGAAGAAATCGATAAAACTAGATATAATTGCAAAGTGGTCGCCTATGAAAATCGGGACGTTCTCATACCTTCGTTTTGCAAAATCAAATGGACAGTCTTGGCCTGCCAACACGTACTTGTCGCGCACAACATTGGTCAGATAATCTTTCCAAACGATCGTACGCTGGTTTGTTTGCGTCAAACCCTCGTAGTTCATGTTGTCCTGAAGGTACTTCTTCAGCAGCTGGTTGGGAGAAAAGTAAACCCAATTGTCTGTGCCGGTAACGATATCAATTTCTTTATCTGTCAGCTTACAGTCAAGGTGGTTTGCTCTAAAGTCCTCTAGGTCCCCCTTGTCTATCAATAACTTTAGCCGCTGAATCATCGTAGTCGTTTTTCCGGTTCCAGGGCCGCCATTGATTACCTCAGCCACTCCATTGAACACGTTCGAGAACTTGGCCGCATTCTGATTCTTGTCGAGCACCGGGTTGTTTCTCAGAGCTACCTGCTTTCTAATAAACGCAGTTGCCTTGTTGTATTTGTCTATTAGAGCTTGCCGTTCTGCTTCCAGGGCAAGTCTTTCTTGTTCAAGTTTCCGAGCTTCTTCCTCTGCCTTTCGTGCCTCTTCTTCTTGTTTCTGGCGCCTAAGTTCCTCTGCCTTCTTTTTGGCCGCCTCTTCTGCAAGCTGCCTTTCCTTGATTGATTCGGCATTCTTCCCAATCGCCTCTAAAGCCTTTCTAACACTTGGATAAATTGACCAGTCTTCATCTCCAGCAATACCAAATCTAAGGTTATATGCATTCCCCCCGTCGTTAATGTAAGAGGCGGAATTCTTAATCATGAAGTTGAAGACACGCCCGTCGGCCGTTCGGTTGACGTGCGTCCCTTGATAGTTTTCTAACAAAGCGCGGGCATACTCTTTATTCTTGGAAATAACCCTTCCGTCATCTTCAAGATTCTGAGGCCTTCCTACTATAGACGTCCCCTTAAAAGTATTATTGATATCAAACTCAATCCTGGAGCGCATCTGATACTCTTTGTTTACAATCCACAATTTCTGTGGGTCGGAAATGCCGCTTATCCGGATAACACCCCGTCCTATGCTAAGGTCGGCATATCGTCCTTGATACTCTCTTCGACAATGCTGTTCAATATCGGTTAGGATGTCCTTGATTTCACTCATAATCAGTTCTGGTTTTCGTCATTCAAAAGGGTTTCCAATTCCTGAAGCAATACTTCCGGTACCTTGGAATCATATTTCTTAAATATGGCAATCTCTGCCTTCACTTCTTCCAGGCTTCTCTTGGGTGATGCCTGGATGGAATCATTTTCGTCTTCTAAGCCCTCTGGGTGTTCAAACGCACTGTCCGGTCTACCCTCCATTAACCACTGAACATACTTGAGATACTTCGATAAAGATGAAGTCAGAATATTTCTTCTTCTGCTGTCGAATTCGGACATAAGCTCGTCACCTTCGAATTCCTGCAGATACAACTCCACTGTGGGCAGATCATCTATGCTTAGGATGCTTTTATGCCTTGAATCATACTTGCTCTTAATGATGGGATCAACATCTTTTTTTAGCCCTTTGATTATCCTCTCCACTGTACCGTCATCAACATTCATCCTACTGAGGAAATACTTGAATTCAGGCTCATTTTCGTATATATTTTCGATAACTACCGATGTCTCTTCCTCAACAGTTTCGTTTTGAGAGGTGTGCAACATATCCACAACTTCCTGACCTTCCTCGTAGTCATTCATGTAGATGACATCCCTGCTTTCACCGGTTCCTTCTCCTGAATACGGGCTGTAATTCACAGAGCGTCCTTCAAAGTGATATCGCCAGTGACGCCTGGCGGAAGGAAAGCCAAACCGGTTATACAGTCCAACGTTATCGAGGATAATCAGCTTCTCTTTACCCTCAGCCGGCCTTAAACCACGTCCCACCTGCTGAAGGTACATTGCAAGAGACTTTGTCGGTCTCGCAAGCTGGACGAATTCGAGGTCGGGGCAGTCAAACCCCTCACTAAAGATATTGACATTGCAGATGATGTCAATGCGCCCTCTCTTGAAATCATCGACCAGCTTTTTCCGTTCTTCAGCTGGAGTTTCAGAGTCAATGGCCACAGCATTATAACCGCGTTCAACAAATCTGGAGCAAACATGTTGGTTATGATCCCTGTTGATGGTATAAACAATACCTTTCTTCCCTCTCGCGTATCTCTCGTATGAATCCACAATACCGGCGCGGATCTCAGACCTATCCATCACGTCAATCATAGCAGCATCCAAGTAGTCGCCGTCCAAGGCAAACCGTGTGATGCTGTTGATGTCTCTTTGCACTCGAGAGTCAGGTTTGATCGAGTAATACTCGTATTCACTCAACCATTTTGCCTTGATAAAATTCAGTACCGGCTTTGATACGATAAGATCATCAAACTCTGGGTGGAAGCTGGCGCCATTCATCCTATATGGTGTCGCTGTAACGCCGAGCACTTTTGCCCTGGGGAATTCTTTCAGGATTCGCTTGTAGCTATCGGCTTTTACATGATGTGCCTCATCTATAATAATGACGTCGAAATCTTTATCAGTCCATCGAGACAGCCGACGAATCAATGTTGGAACAGAACCAATTTGTATGGAATACTTCTTTTGCTCAATACTCTTGGACACAATCAAGGCGTGCGCCATGTTGTATTTTTGTCCGATATGGTCATCAATTTGATCGATGAGTTCAATTCTGTGAGCCAGTATTAGTATCTTGACAGGCTTTTTATGCTCAGCCCCCCAATCGAAAAGGTCCCTGGCAATAGAGGCAAACAGCCTGGTCTTCCCTGTGCCTGTCGGCATCTGGAACATGATGCTTCTCTTCTGAATCCACATCTTATAGATTGCTTCCTTCGCATCTCTCTGGTAATCCCTTAGATCCTTGTCTTTGAAGGGGTTTAGCTCAGCAAAGTTCACTTTATGGGTGAAGGCGAATGGTGCCAGATAGTTGGATATTAGAGTCGTAATGATTGCCTGTGCATTCTCTTGCTCAAGCATCAAGTCAAACAGTTCCTCATCGATGCGAATAGTGTTATAGGAAATCTGTTTGCAGAAAGGTTCACTTCCAATATGCTGGAATGGCATATCAACATTACAGACAAAGGGATTGTTTATCTGCATGAATTTATGCCAATTGCTTTCATAGAAAAGCTTCAGAAGATGGTTCTCTTCTATCTCGGGACTGTCATAATACCCATCCCGGACCATCTCCGTGACGGTTATCATCAAAATCGCCTTGTGGGGAGCTTTAAACCCTCCAGAGTTGCTGACTCTCAACTTCCCAAATTGGTTGATGTATGTAGCAAGTGTCGGCATATCCTACAATTCCTCCAGATTTTTCTTCACATACTCCTTCACATACTCCAGGAACTCCGGGCTGTCGATAATCTTGATTTCATGGCTCAGTCCCAGGAAGAACCGGCAGGCTCCCACATAGGAACTCAGGTCGGTGTCCAGGATCCAGTAGTTGCCCTGGCGCTTGATATCGGCCATGGCCAGTGGGTATTCCTCCAGAAGAAGATTCTTGGCCATCACGGTCATTTTCCACTTGATGTGGCCAATGGTTGGCCCGGCCATCCGGAAGACGTCCATTCCCTGGCGCTTGTGCTGCTTCTCTGCGGTCCAGCCCTCCTCCTGCACTTCTACGCTGCCGATACGGTTGATCTTGAAGATTTTGTTCTTCTTATCTTCCAGGTCGTAGGCACAGACATCGATGTAGTCGGTAGTGAAGCCATAGGGCTCCACGTAGCGGTCGCGGACGGTGTGGCTGTTTCCGGACTCGTAGCCCTTCAAAATGACTTTCTTCTTCTCTTTGGCAGCGTTCCGGAGGTTTTCCACGTGGGCAGCATTGCTCCGGAAGTCGGTGAACTGCTCGATGGAGGTGGAGTCATAGACCACGGCCAGCTTCTTTTTGATGCCCTTCTTCAGGGAGTTGGTGGGAACGATGGCCTCGATGACGGAATGGATCAGCGCAGCTTCCTCCTCAGAGAAGTACAGCAGCCGGTCAAAGTCCGGCATGTTCCTGGGCACCTTCTCGATTTTGTAGGTGTTGGAGTAAAGTTTCGTGACCGTGAGCCCAGCTGCCTTGAAAGTATCAATGTAGCGGTAGATGGTGCGATACGACATGTCCAGATGCTCGGCCAGTTCATCAATGGAGTAGTTGATGTTGCCGGACATCATCAGCATCATGCGCAGCATGCGTTCTATTTTGGGTTGGTCCATAGGGCTATCTTGAAAATGTATTACACTATGAAGAAACGGTTACTTATGCTGACTTATTTCTGTCGTATTAATACTCTTATATCATTTGACATCGCTGGTACCAGATCTTCTCCTAAGATGGTAACAACATTATTCCTATAAACCGTATAGTTTGCATTAACCACTGGGTATGTTCCGATGTCCAGGCCCGCCTGTGCGGGAGTAACGAAGGCAATCTTGTTTGAGTCTGTTTCGAGAATATATTGCCCCAATTCCTTTGCTTTGACCAACCCTCCACAGAGTCCCTGGAAGTAGTCAATACAATCTTTAATGTTAGGCGTAACAACAACGACTGAAACTTCTTCCGTATCTTTCGCATCATCGAGCAAGCTCGTGATCCTAGCTGCAGACACGTCATCCATTTTCCTTAATGTCCCAAAGGCGTGAGTATTATCCTTAACATAGACTAGGTGCTTTTTGTTATGAATAGATGCCCATTCTATGTACGGCAAATTTGCCAGTATCGTCTCCGGTTGATTACGACTCGTTCCAGAGCCGTTAAGGACCTTATCAACATGGACTGCTGGCGATTTCTGGAGGGCATTCCATATCTTTTCCAATTCAAGAAGTGGACGGCTTTTAAGTTGACGATTTGCAGCCAATAATTGAAGGTTCCCGTGCTCTTTGTCAACGGACTGTATAGTAAGCCCAGCGCCTGGTCTAATACTCTCAAGATACAGACCTTGCAATTTGCAAATGTCTTCTATAAGATCGTTGAATGTCATATCTTACCTCCTTGTAATAATGGTGGGAATTTCAATACACTTGCATCTTCATCAGAATCCTCAATAGCTACGATATCATCAAGCCATTGACGCAAGAAGTTTTCTGTGTCAGGATCTTCTCCCCCTACTTTCATAAACGTAACCTTGCTTGGTAAGTCTATTCTGAAGGTTCCTTTGTCGTGTGGTTCTAGTGAATCCTTTAGATCTATTCCTGCGGCAAATCTTCTGATGTCGGAGACGAAGTCCAGTACTATAACCCTATCTTTCCCTTCTGCAATTCGAAGTCCACGTCCCAATTGCTGGATAAAAATACGCCTAGAATGTGTTACACGTTGGAAAACAATGATATTCACATCGGGGACATCAATACCTTCATTGAAAATATCTACCGCACAAACTACCTGAATGTTGCCATCAGCAAATTCACTCAACACTCTGTTCCTTTGATATTGAGACATAGGCTCGAATTTATTCGTAGCCCCTCCCGAATAAATTGCAGCAGCCTTGCAAAAGCCCAGGGCGTTAATCTTATCCCTCATGATGAGAGCATGCTCAATGGTGCCGCAGAAAACAATTGCTCGAGGATTATTTTGTTCTTTCCAAGCATCCTTCAGGGTTACTACAACAGAATCGTCCCACTGGTTAATGAATAGACTTCTGTTAATCTGCTTAGGTGTAAAACTATGGCCGTTTATATTTTTTAGTGATTCCCAGTTAATGTTGTCAGTATACATTCGGTAGTCAACATTAGCTAGAAAACCATTCTTGAGCCCCATTACCATATCGATACTTACTACGGGATTTCCAAAATATTCGGTTAAATCCACTTCATCTGGTCTCCATGGGGTAGCAGTAAGACCCAGCGCGAAAGAGCCGCCAGGCTTTCCCGCAGTAAGAGATTCAAATACTCTGTTATACATCGATGAACCAACATGGTGACATTCATCGATAAGCAAAATGTCATAGTCTGGAAGTTGGCGGCCATCCTGAATCCAGCCTGATACTGAATCGACACACGCAAAGGCAAAATCAGTGGAGAAGAGCATGTCTTCCGTGGGCCGTTCATTGGCATTCCATATTAGAGTGGTTTCAGAAGGTTTTAGGAAAGGCCAAAAAGCACGTTCTAACTGATAAACCAGATCATTAGTATGCGCGCATACAAGAACCTTACATTTAGGCTTATTAGCTCTAATCCGGCGGATGCTCTCTCCGGCAACAAATGTTTTCCCCAGTCCGGTAGCCATTACTGCAAGTGCACGGTTCTCATGTCTTAGATAACAATTGACAATTTCTGAGATAGCCGTTTCCTGATAGGGGCGTGGCTTTCTTATATCATGTGCACATTCAGGGAGTTTCGCTGCTCTTTGTATCAGAGTGTCCGAATCCCATAGCTGGAGTGGTATTCCACGCGCCAGTAGCGTTTTCTGCTGCTCTTTGACTGCTGATTCAAATCCCATCGAAGAGACAATAACAGGAATTGCTGCTTTATACTCTATGACAGCGCTTACCGTTTCCTCTAAGACCTCGATACCAATAGGTTTTTTCCAATGTTTAGCTTGAAACAGCCACCTTTTCCCGAACTTTGTTGCAGTAACGTCTGCACCATGATCTCCTGTCTGACCTACGAGGCGCACATTTTCATAGCCTTCATACATCAGCAGCCGGCAGATATTTCGTTCAAAGGCCTGCCATGTCATTTCTGACATTATCTGGTACTTGCTCTTGAACATCGTCAAACCATTTTTTCTCGCAAGAATTCCATTGATAGCTTCACCCTTTGAAGTGTGATTGTATCAGAGTATCTGTTATCCACAAAAAAGATGATGTCCTGGATGGAGTTGAAGTATTGCTCAAGAATTTTCTTTCTCGCCTTCTCAACATTCTCTGCGCCCAAAAGTTCCTCTCCACCTTTGGCCAAAGATGCTGTCCAGATACCTCCATCGAAAAAAGAATCAGGTTCATGCGAATACAGGAAGAGAATGAAGCTGAAAGGAGCAAAAAGCAGATAATCTCCGGTTTCTTTTAACTGGCCAATTGTTGATAAATCAACTCCTTTTTGTATAAGATTGGAAGTGAGGACTTTCTTCTCTTCAGGTCCTAAATCATCAAAATAGTTTGCTGCGTCAGGACCCAGTATGTCCTTTATCCGCACCATCATATCATCTAGGAATTCAGAGGCCTCTTTATACAGAGAATCAAAGTTCAATTCAACGGAATCGCTCCAGTTGCTTCTAATAACGCTCCAGGTTATATTACCAAGATTGTGATCTATATGAGAGAACAAAGATGAATTGAAATCGTAAAGGTACATAGCAACTTCGCTGGCTATGAGTTGCTCTCTAGAAAGGTTACACTTGGTGAAGAAAGGATGTGAGAAGTCAGCAAAGATTCTCAATTTCCCGATAGACTTATCGATGATTATGGGGAATGTTTCTTTTGTCGAAGGTGATACAAATGGACGCTGAGCAGAGTATACCTCAACGCATACAGGCTTACTCATCGTGCCATCAGCAAGTCTTACCCTCATATCTTCATTAGACAACGAATCTACCTTATCTGAATGGGCGAGAAGCTCCTCAACGGATAATGGATTCTTTGTGCCTTTAGGGCTCCCACAAGATTTGCATACATCTACTGTAGCAATATTCTTCTGACCACAAACTTCGCATACCCAAGGTTCAATAATCTTAGGATGTTGGTCGGCCCCACAATTTGGACAGACTTCAGCCGAGAATGGGATCTCCTCTCCACAAGAGACACACTTTTTCCCTTTGAGGATAGCTCCACAAACTGAACATATCTCGGCATCTTTTAAGTTTTGCGAGCCACACTGAGGACAAGTGGGCAACTCTTCTACGGGTTGCTGGTCGGCTGATTCAACTAGCTTCCACCACTCAGAGTCATCAAAATAACCAGGAAGCCGTTGTTTGAATTTTTCGTAGTATTCTTTTTCGATATCCCTGGATATGCGTCGGGCACTCCTGCTATCTGGATCCCAATATCCCATGTACATATCGCCCTTCCCAAAATTCCTGACTCTACGATATGCTTGGTATAGTTTATACAGAGGGGAGTCATTTTCAGATGCGCCGGGTTGATTAGGTTGCAACGAACTCTTGCCTCGGATGAATTCCATAGCTCGTTGCCATTCTGCACTACTTCGCTGAAAATCCTGCTTTAAAAAGTCAACCGGAACGTGATCAAGATGAATCTCTCCTACAATTCTTCCAAATTGCGAGTCAATGGGATAGTCCTTTGTGACATGTTTGAATTCATCAACGTATTCAAAGAATGCATTTTGTTCCCCAATCTTTATTGCTCTACCATTACGGATAAGATCTATGCCATACTGTGTATCAGAATCGAATCTTTGTATCCCTATCCAACCATATACCCGCTCTTGAATTGTGCGCACTTTTGTAGAGTTACAAGCTGGGCAATACGAGTCGTTATCGTTGAGTATGGTGGAACATTCGCCACATCTTTTAGTGCTATGCAGGACGGTATCAAATCTCATTACAGCCGGGACATTCCCTGTCTTACGAACCACAAAACGGTTATCGCCCCATACGCAGTGCTCAAAGGGTTCGCATTTTTCTCCATTGATCTGAATTTTAATTTCTCCTTTACGGAGAATCGTGGCATATCTTCTACCTACCTCTTCTCTGATTTTCGGCATCCCATATTGAACAAGTTTCTGAATAAAGCCTTTATTGGCGTTGCCGTCAGGCCACCAGTCTTTTACTTCAATGATGGTTCCATGTCCCCCTTCTTTAAACGGAGCAAATTCACTTTTCGGTAATTCCTCCGCGTCAAGTTCATAATCTTTGGAGATGTTTATCTTTTCGAGGTTTATGACTGTCTGGACATATGTAGAGCTATCAGCCCTTGCTGTCATAAACGTTGTAATATTGCCTAACTTTCCTGTGGATATATTGAATCCCATGCCAAACAATCCAAGAGTGTCATAAGGATTGTTTCCGGAGAAGCCGGCTTTAATCGCATTTTCTGCGTTCTTAGCAGTCATTCCAGGGCCATTATCCTGGATTCGAAGAATGCCGGTATTCTCAGAAAGTTGCTTTCGTGTCGGTAGCTCTACTACAACAATGGGATTAGGTTCACCCAATCCTTGAATTTGTGCACTATGAAATGAATCAATAGCATTATCAATAAGCTCGCACAATGCATCTAAAGGCTGCATCGGAGTATGAGTCAGCGCGAGCAGAACTTTCGGATCTGGAGTAAAGTCAAATTTCATGGCTACTTATTTCTTTGTTTCAGTGCATTATCAATATAATCTTGAATAGTTTGAGCGATACCATAGGCCATCAGGAATGGGACCCCGTTGCCTATAGTTTTGAAACAATCGGTCAATGTCATTTCTGGCGGAAGACAGAATCCCTTAGGAAGAGATTGCAAGCTCATAGACTCAGCCACTGATAGCCTTCGTGCTTTATATGGATGCAGATGAACCTCGTTATTTCCGTAAGCAACAGTAGGCGAATATCTCCATCTATGAATCCTCTTGTATGATTTCTTATTGGAATCGCCTTCCGGGAACTCTCGCATTTTCTGCAGACCTGCTTTGGGTGTGAAAAATCGGTGAGCATCAGGATGATGTTCCACATCATTCTTCTGGAACCAGTATTCAACAGTCAGGTCCTTGATAACTCCATCAGGACAATTTGTGGTGGAGTTTTCTTTGAAGGGCTCCATATCTGGCCAAGGTACTCTTTTTATATCATTTAGAGCATATTTCATGTGGCTTTCCCACGGAAAGGCAACTAGCTCTGATTTCTCATTATAAAACTTATGTGCCAAGAGACTTTTCTTGATGCCAACCATAAGAATTCTTTCTCGCTCTTGTGGTACTCCGAATTCAAGAGAGTTTACAAGGCGGTCAGAAACACAATAGCCAGCATCTTGGGCCTTACTTTTCATTTCATCATAAAAAGTCCTATGCCGCGCGGTCTTCCATAATCCCTTTACATTCTCAAACAGAAAAAAATCGGGTTTCATATCTGTAATGAGATTGAAGTAAGATAGCGTCAATTTACCGTTATCTCCTTCCCGCCCTTTCTGTTTTCCTGCAATGGAAAAATCCGGGCAAGGAGGCCCTCCGATGAAGCCTATAATAGAGCCGTCCGAACGGGCATCTTTGAGGAGCTCCTTCATTTGTTTTTTCCCATTTCCCATGAGGAAATTATTCACATCCTCGTTGAGGTAACCATAACTAGGTGCCTGGATTCCCATTTTTGCTCGAGAATAACAGTATGCATCCATAAATGGTTTATAAAACTCATTCACGAGTTCAATATCATATCCGGCCTGTTCAAATCCTAAATCAAGGATACCACATCCTGAGAAGAATGAGAAAATCTTGGCTTTTTGCTTATAGCTCATAATTGTTCACTTATCAAATAATCATCGGTTGCTACTTTCTTAACGCAAAGAAGCATACCAATGACATTGGTTTAGTTATACCATTTACTCACGTGTAATAATCTGCTAATGGCCAAATTTACAAATTTTCCTCCATAACCCAATACTATTTGTGTCAAAATCTCCATTTTTCACCAATACCTTCCAATTGCTTGCAAAGAAAAAACAAAGAACGCCCCAGGAAAGTGCCCGGGGCGCGGCTGTGCATATCAAATTGTTTATCCGCTTATTACCAGTTTTTTATTTTCCTCTTAGAAGCTTGCATTTTCTGCACTTTCTGCATTTTGGGTGTTATGGCTAAAAATGGGAAAGTGCGGAAAGTGCAGAAAGTGCAAGCAGGCATAAGGGAGTTATTTATAGCGCTTCTCATACTGGCCGTGGGAGATGTGGCGGAAGAAATTGCTCTTTAGCCATTCTTTGAAGGTTCGCTCGCTCATATCAAAGCCTGCGGCCACTTCAAGACCTTCGGCGGTGGTGAAGGAGATAGGCAGTTCCAGGTAGATTTTCCGCTGCTTTTCGTTGAGCTCATCGATGGGGTTCAGATTGAATTTCTTCCTCGCTTTCAGGCCACAGGCCGTGAAGTAGTAGCACAGATCGATGCCGCCCTTGACGGATGCTGCAGAAATGGTTTTGAACATTTTCCCGCTGGTCCCGTATTTCAGGGCCTCCAGCACAATCGAGAAGCGAATGCAGTAGCGTTCCATCTTGGTCAACATCTCGGCCACAGCAGCGGAACTGGCGTTTTTCTGGTCGGCCAGAGCATTGAACCACTGGGTGTAAACCTCCAACGCATCACGCGACAGCTTGACGTTCTTGGCGCCGGGCTTGAACGGGATTTTGTAGATGTTGTCCACAATTTCGCACCAGGTCTTCGTGAGTTCCTTCGGCAGCTGGTCATTGTTCAGTTTCGGGTACTCGCTGTCATCCGGGAAGGCAAAGAGCCAGCGGTCCACAAAGCCGCTCTCAGTCTTTCCTTTTGCGAATTCGTAAAGAAGGCCGGGCTGGATGGTTCCGATGACTCCAATGCACGTGTCCTCGATGTTCAGGGGCTGGCTGCTGACGCGGTTCACGATGACGGATCCTCCATTGTAGAGCTGTGTCCAAACCTGCTCATCGTTGCCGGAGCGGTACTTGTTGAAGTTCTTGATGAACCCTATCAGCTCATCCACGTAAACGGCCAGGCTGCGAGCATTGATCTTGTGCTGTCGGACCAAAACTTCCGTCGTGAAATCCGAGAGTACAATCTGCTCGTATTCAGGCTCCACAGGCACATTTTTCCTCTCCTTCAGGGGCTTTTGCATAGCCTGTTCATAAGCAGCTCTGGCGCGCTCGTACTTCTGCAGGGATTTCTTGTCACGGTCCACCAGCGGCTTGAAGGCGTACTTCAAAGGGGCGCTCTTGTTCGTTCCTGGTTTCCCAACAATTGCGATGTAGAGGATGGCCTTGTCCAGCCATTCATTCTTGATT
>JAEEGL012766557.1_pt1 | contig 14088 bp, 10 predicted proteins | sample 9134231 | NCBI WGS metagenome assembly JAEEGL01 (sample SAMN16246548, study PRJNA631951) | gut metagenome | biome: gut microbiome; feature: rumen; material: fiber-attached | host: Bos | place: Iran: Karaj | collected 2018-10 | reverse complement strand
GCGCAACAATGGATTCAATAATCAGATCGGCCTTTTCATTCTCAATCAGACAATGCCTGACTGGAACAACATGATGGCTTCCAGCTGCATAAACCCCGGAAATGGGGCGACGGGCGCGGTCCTGAGCAAAGACAGCGTGGACCTTGTTGCGGTAATGCATCGGGTTTTCCATACCAAGAATAGGATCCACAGTTCCGTAAGAGGACAGCAGAGCTTCAACCCGTTCCTGCTTTTTCCTGAGCTGGACATGATAGGGATATTTGAGAAGCTGGCAGGCACCGCACTTTTCTGCATAGGCACAGCGGAACCAGATGCTTTTTCCTGAAGTCTTTTGATCAACCGTCTTTTCTGGCATGACAATACCTCCATTGAGTGCGGAAGGGCTTTGGAAAGAATCAATCTATCCGTATTCTACACGAACACGAAGCGGGTGACAATTGCAGGAACAGATCATCGCGAAAAAGGCAAAAAAAAACGACCTGTCCACCAGATCGTAACGGACCACCTCCAACCAGATTCGAACTGGTGTTTCCGCCTTGAGAGGGCGGCGTCCTAGGCCACTAGACAATGGAGGCAAAAGAGCTGGGGAGCCAGGACTTGAACCTGGACTGTACGAGTCAGAGTCGCATGTGCTGCCATTACACCATTCCCCAACATGCTGCAGTTCTTGACTGCGAGGCGTATTATAGCAAAGGGTGACATTTGTGTCAAGCATTTTTTTCACGCATTTTATCGGGTTCCCTGTAAAATACAGTGAAGTTGTCGGCAGTGGCTTCCGGAAAAGCATGAAAGCAGCCTGCAGCAGAAAGAAGAACAATCAAGGGGCGGAAAAAGGCAGGAGAGGAAAAGGCGCCATGCTTGTGCATGGCGCCTTGACTGCGGTTTAATCGTTCAGAGACTTCAAATCCTTGGTAACCTTTGTTGCTGCAACCCAGTCTTCAACAGCCTTGTTATAGGTGGCATCTTCGTTTTCTTTCTGGACATCGGCCTGGACGGTATCGTGCACATCTTCAAGTGCAACGGGACCTTCCTCAACATCGCCGACATATTTGATAATGTAATAGCCGTAGAGATCACTTGCAATCTTGCCGGAAGTATCCCCGACCTTTTCAAGTGCCATGGCGGCATTCACGAAGGCAGAATCAAAACCGGACATGTTTTCACACACAGCATAACCGGTTTCAGCGGTTTTTCCACTCTTCATGCCGGGATCTTCCGTCTTTTCAGCCATCAGGGTATCCCAGTCAGCGCCGTTGGCGATTTCAGCAAGAATTTCGTCAGCGCGTGCGTCGATGTTGGCATAGGCCTTTGCTTTGGCTTCCGTCTGCATGGCGGTGTAAGCATCGAGCTTGGCCTGAGCTTCCTTCGGGGCACGGACATTGGCCTTCACGGCGTCATCCAGGTCTTCAGCAAGCGTATCGGTGGTTTCTGCGGTATATTCAGGTGCAGAAGTCACAGCGGGCTCTTCTTCCACAGGCAGATCGGTTGCGGTGGCAGCGAGATCCGTTGCAGTGGCTTCAGCAGTCTCTTCGGTCTCAGCGGCAGCTTCTTCTGCAGCAGGAAGATCCGTTTCAGCAGCTTCTTTCACTTCTTCGGTCAGGGTGACCGTCACGTTTTCAAGAAGAGCATCCACGTCTTCCACACCATCCTGGGACAGGGTGTTCCGCAGGGTGGAAATGTTGGAATTCAGGGAAGAAATCTTGCTGCTCAGATCATCCATCAGCGCCTTGTCATTGTCGGTGAACTTGGTGAGGATCTGCTTGACCATACGATAGCCGGCCGGACGGTAATACACCGTGGAACCACCGTTGACTGCAGAGCCATAGGCGCTCAGACTGTTGGCATAATTGGTCTTGGCTTCTTCGACACGGGAGTCGAATTTGGCCTTGATCTCATCCTCAGTCGTCGTGACGTCCTTGACGGTCTCAGCACGGAGAAGTTCCTGAACCTTGGTAGCGGTCAGGGATTCCTTGGTGATGCCGAAATAGTTGGTGACATCGGCTGTTACAGCGGCATCAAGCTCTTCTTCGGAGAGCTCGCTGTCACTGTACAGATAAGACTTGATCATGTCATAGTAGGAAGTCCAGAGATCATCGACTTCCTTCTGAGCTTCTTCAGAGAGGGTATCAAGACCAAGTTCCTTGGCCTTGTTCTCAATGACGGTCTGCTCAGTCAGAGAATCCAGAACGGTGTTCTGTGCTTCTGCGATGATTTCCGCATTGGTGATGTCGATGGACTGTCCATAATACTGGGAATAATAGGACTGCATCTGTGCCAGATATGAATTAACCGCGCTCTGAACCTCGGCTTTGGTGAATACCTTTTCGCCAACCGTCAGAATCGGGGTCTTAGCGTCAACTTCCAGATCTTTTTTGACCAGCGAGCAGCCGGAAAGCAGCAGGGCTACAACCAGCAGGCACGCAAGCAAAGCTCTCTTGTGCATAGTTCTCGTCTCCCATCTTTGTAAATCAACTGGATACTTGCGGTATTATAACGCACTGCGCCATTTCACGCAAGCTGAAATGGCGCAGTGGATGTAAAGGAATTGTGAATTTCGGGAATTCTGCAGGTTTTACTCCTTCAGAGACAGGGTGAAACCATAATCCTTCATATAGGAAATCAGGTAATCCACGGTCTTCCTTCCGGGGAAAAGCGTCAGAGAACGGGCCGGAATTCCATTCATGGCATCCTCAATGGAAGTATACAGGAAGAATTGGGTGATGCCGTTGGCGGATTCCGCATCTTCCGGCATGGCTAGATCCAGCGCGTAGGTTTCCCCGCTGTAATTTTCAGCGGGCGTTGTAATCAGATCGACCCCCGGGGCGTAGAGAACGACCTTATGCGGGTTCATGCCTTCCGGAAGTTCAATGACAAGATGGGCAGCCGAATCTTCCACGAGATAAAAGTCCGTCTCCCCGAACAGAAGGGGCAGCGTCTGGGACGGGTCCTCGAAGGAGAGCTTGGAGGCGGGGGAGGCTGGAGTGAGGGCAAGGGCAGCCGCGGCCGGCCAGGCCGGATTGGCAGCGAGGGCCTGCACTGCTTCCTCTCCGGAGAGAAGACGGAAGGAGTCAAGCAGAATGGACTCGGAACCGTTCATGGAAAGACGGAAGGAGAAAGTAAAGGTCACTGTATGCTCACCTTCGGGAAGAGGAAGCGCATAGGATGTCCAGTCCGCGTTTCCGCCAAGCGCAAAGGCTTCAGTTCCGTCGATGGCAGCGGTCAGAAGGTTGACTCCGTCGGTGCAGGCGGTTTTCAGATCAAATGCCAGGACATCTCCTTCCTGGGCCCGGACAAGAACCGACAGGGAAGAGCGGGTTCCGGCGGTCTGCGGACCGGAAGGGCTGAGGGCCAGACGTTCACCGTCTTCGACAGCCTTCATCGGCCAGACAAAAGGATCCTCGGGATTGAGATAGGTCAGGTGCTCGTCGTCTCCCAAAGCAGAGACCAGTGTCTCCGCGTTTTCCCCTTCCACACCGGCGCGCGGCCCGGGGAATCCGTCGAGGGAGACAGACTCCGTATAGTAATCTGAGGTAAGAAAGTCAAAGAGCTGCAGGAAATCATCGGCAGAAGTCTTTGCTCCGGCCTCCTGGAGCACGATTTTTCCAAAACGGTCAACAACGACCGTGACGGGAATGCTGCCCGTCGTAAAACGGGCAGAAAGGGAAAGTTCACTGTCGGAAGCGACATCAAAGGTGAGGCCCAGGTCATCGGCATACTTCTTGAGCACGTCGGGACTGTCTTTGGGTTCCACAGACAGTGCAAGCACCGCCACAGAATCTGCGTACTGCTCATAGGCCTGCTCCATATAGGGGAATTCCATTTTGCAGGGTCCGCACCAGGAGGCAAAGAAGTTGATCAGAACCATCTTTTTTTCCTGGAGCACATCCTGAAGAGAAAAGGTCCCGTTCAGTGTCTGCACGGTGAAATCCGGCATTTCCTCCGGCTCTGCTGAAGCGGAAAGGCAGAAAAGGCAGAGAAGCAGGACAAGAAGGGAAAGAACACGTTTCATAAAAACCTCCGGTCATCTGAGTTCCGTCAGATGATAATGATGTTTGAGGAACCCATCAAGATTGCCGTACTCACTGACGGTGATGGCGGGAATCTGAAGGGCTCGCATGCAGGCAATCAGGATACAGATTCCATGGACAATGATGTCGGCACGGTTGGGCTGGAGTCCGGGGAGGGATCTGCGCTCATCCGGGGACATGGGGGCCAGAAGGCATGCTTCCTTTTCGACCTGGCTTAAGAGCAGGGTGGTTCCGTGCATGCGGGTGCGGTCCGTCCAGGGAACGCCGTTGACCATGGCAGCCAGCGTGGTAAAAGTCCCGCCGGTACCATACCAGGCAGGGACCGGTGCGAGAGCGGGCAGGGTGTCCAGCTTTTTCAGGAGAATACCGGAGGCTGCCTCAATGACCGTGTCCATTTCGGATACGGAAGAGAGCGGAAACATCCGGCTGAGACGGACGGCACCCATCTGGCAGGAAAAGGAGGAGGAAAGGTTCATGCCTTCTCCTACAATGATTTCCGTGGATCCGCCGCCGATATCGATGACACCGCACAGGCCGTTTCCGGAGGCACCGAGAAAGGACAGCTGGGCTTCGGTCTCCCCGGCAATGATCTGGAGTTCCAGACCAGAGCCTTCCCGGATCATGGACGCAAAGACATCCGCGTTGGCAGCGTCACGGGTGGCACTGGTGGCAAAAAGGAGGATTTCCTGTGCCCCGGCTTCAGCAGCACTTTTCGCCATGGCAGCCACGGAATCCGCACTGGTTTTCATGGCCTGGGGGCTCAGGCGGCGCTGGGCATCCAGACCGGCAAACAGGCGTGTCCCGGCACGATCGCGGCGTACACGGTACCCCACATTGTTTTCAAGGTCTGCAATAAGCATTCTGACCGAATTGGAACCGATCCCGATGACTGCAACTCGCATAGATACCGCTTCCTCTCTGCAGCATTTGATTACAAAAAGCCCATGCAAAAGCATGAGCCCTCTTTATTCATCATCCAAGGCCTTCTGTTCCATCAGAATCTTCCACTCTTCCGGCGTATAGTTATCCAGAAGTTCTGCGTTCTCCACTTCAAAGCGGATTTCGTCCGGACGCAGATAGAGCAGTTCGGACCTCGCACGGCTTTCGATATAGGATTTGGAGCCGACGGACGCAAGTTTGTTATCCAGATCAAGGCGCTCTTTTTCCGACACGGAAAGCCGGAACTGGAGCTGTGAATAGGTATTGTTCGCCGTTTTCAGATCATTCGAATTCCAGAGCAGGCCGGCGATGAATGCAAGGCAGATGACAGAGACAATCGTAAGAAAGGCAATCCAGTTGATTGTCTGCGTCCTCCATTTCTTCCACATGTCGGTTCCCCCCTTTTGGAAAATATGTTATTCGACCCGGCTGGCCTTTTTCCTGCCTGCCGGTGGTTTTTAGGTTTCCTTCACCCTCTCCAGCAGGGTGTCCAGCGTGGCAAACCATTTGGCATTGTGCTCGGTTTCCCAGAGCACGGATTCCGCCAGCATATACTGGTATTCAGAAAGCCGGACATAGTCCTGGCGGCTGACGGCGGCATCGATGGCCTGCCGGAGCGCCTGCGGATCCTGCATGTTGACGGCGAGAGACTCGAGGTTCAGGCGGCAGGAGTGCAGAAGGGAGAGAAGATCCATGTCATATTCTTCGCGCTCCATGATCTTCTGGAGTCCGGACAGCATTTCCAGGGCTTCTTCCGGGGGCAGGCCGCAGCCGTACTGCTCCATCAGCCAGAGCCAGCACTCACACATGGTATCCCAGTTGTCCATGACATGGCCGCCGGCAATCACGACTTCCCCCTTGTCCAGGGAAAAATCGGAGGAAGCACGCTGAATCACCATCAGAGGACCGCCGCAGCGCTTGTGCAGGTCAAGCCATTCGTGGGACTGGAACGGATCCGGAGAGTCATAGCGGAACAGGGCGGAATACAGACCGCACTCATGCTTTGTGATCGCAAGACGGCAGGTGCCTTCGACGGCCTCCGCATAGCGGTGCCTGGAAACCATGGAATAGAGGAACGTATCATTGGCATCTCCGTACTCACGGGTCATCCGGTCAATCTGATCCTGGAGTTCTGCGAGCGTATAGGGCGGCCGGTCTTCTGGAATGTCCAGGTAGCCTGCATTGTCCAGGAGGACCTGGCTGAGGCGCAGCATGTCCTGTTCATTGCCGATCACAACAATACGCTGGCGGTAAAGAGTCGACATGACACTCATCTCCTTTGGTTTGGTTCAGAACATGGAAATCTGGCTGGTTTCACTGAGACCTTCAAGGGTTCCGTGCTGGCGGAGCATTTCAATGATACTGGCACCGACATGTCCCCGGGTCTGGAGGTCTTCAATCGATACAAAAGGCTGCTGGCTGCGTGCGGCAACGATGGACTCCGCAACGGATTCACCGAGGCCGACAAGGCTTGTGAAGGGGCAGCGCAGGTCACCGCCTTCAATCTTGAAGTGGCGCACATCGCTCTTGTAGAGATCGACGGGGAGAAAATGAATTCCGCGCATGTTCATTTCAAGCACCAGTTCAAGGGATGTCTGCTGTTCCTTTTCCTTGGCACTGGCCTTTTCAGCGTTTCGGATTTCCCGGATTCTGGCACGGCAGGTATCCGGGTCAATGAGCATGGTGGAAGCGTCAAAGCCGTCTCCGCGCACGGTGAAGTAGGAACAGTAGTAGGCGGAGGGAAAATGGAGCTTGTACCATGCAACGCGCAGGGACATGGTGACATAGGCAACAGCATGCCCCTTGGGGAACATGTACTTGATTTTCCGGCAGGAATCCATGAACCAGTCCGGCACATTGTGGTCCAGCATTTCCTTTTCCATCTCGGGCTTCAGACCGCGGCCCTTACGGACGCTCTCCATGGTGGTAAAGCTCATTTTCGGTGCACAGCCCATGCCGATGAGATAGTTCATGATGTCGTCACGGCAGCATACGCACTCGGAAAGCGTGGCGGTCCCGTTGGCGATCAGTTCCTGGGCATTGCCCAGCCAGACATCCGTACCGTGGGAAAGACCGGAGATCCGCAGAAGCTCCTCCATGGTGTCCGGCTGCGTTTCGTCCAGCATGCCGCGGACAAAACCGGTACCGAACTCGGGAACCCCATAGGTGCCGGTGTTGCAGAGAATTTCATCCTCGGTGACACCCAGCGCGTCCGGGGTGTGGAACAGGGAACGCACGCCCCAGTCATCCAGAGGCACATCCTTGAAATTGATGCCGGTGAGTTCCTCCAGCATATGCATCATGGTCGGGTCATCATGACCGAGACAGTCCAGCTTGACCAGAATATCATGCATGGAGTTGAAGTCGAAGTGGGTGGTGGTGAAATCGGATTCCAGGTCGTCCGCCGGATGCTGGACGGCGGTGAACTGATAGATTTCATATTCCTTGGGCACAACAACCATGCCGCCGGGGTGCTGGCCGGTTGTTCTCTTGACGCCGGTGCATCCCAGGGCCAGGCGGTCTTTTTCTGTGTTTCCGCACTGAATGCCCCGTTCTTCCATATACCGGGAGACATAGCCGAAAGCGGTTTTATCAGCCAGGGAGGAAATGGTTCCGGCACGGAAAACATGATCGTGCCCAAACAGTTCTTCCACGTAATGGTGGGCCTTGTTCTGGTATTCACCGGAAAAGTTCAGGTCGATATCAGGCACCTTGTCGCCTTCGAAACCGAGGAAGACTTCAAAGGGAATGTCGAAACCGTCCTTGACCAGGGGCCGTCCGCAGATGGGACAATTGCGGTCGGGAAGGTCCACACCGACGTGGTACTTTGTCTTGTCCACGTCAAAGAAACCGTGATGGCAGTAAATACAGCGGTAATGAGGAGGAAGGGCGTTGACCTCGGTGATGCCGCACATGCGGGCGACCAGCGAGGAACCGACGGAACCACGGGAACCGACCAGATAGCCGTCCTCGAGGGACTTGGAAACCAGTTTTTCAGCAATGTTGTAAAGGGTGCAGTAACCGTAACCGACGATGGACTTGAGTTCCTTTTCCAGACGCTTGAGCACGATGTCGGGGAGCGGGTCGCCGTACATTTCCTTGGCGGTATTCCAGGTCATGTTTTGAATGTTGTCGGCGGCATCCTCCCAGACGGGCTGGAAGGTATCTTCATCCTTCGGATGCTTGGGGAAGAGGCGCAGCGGCTCGACCATATCCGCAATTTTACGCGGATTGTCGATGACGACCTCATGGCATTTTTCCGGTCCGAGATAGCTGAATTCTTCCAGCATTTCATCGGTTGTCTTGAAATAGAGCGGCGGCTGCCTGTCGCAGTCCTCATAGCCCATGCCGGCCTGGATGATGGCACGGTTGATGGCGTTGTGGGGATCCATGAAATGCACATCCCCGGTGGCCACCACAGGAAGACCCAGCTCTTCGCCGAGGCGGACAATCTGACGGTTCAGATCCCGCAGGGCATCGTCATCCGGCACCTGGCCTTCCCGGACGAGGAAGGCATTGTTGCCGATGGGCTGGATCTCGAGATAATCATAGAAGGAAGCCATTTCCTTGAGCTTTTCCCAGGGCTCCTGCCGGAGAACGGCGCGGAAGAGCTCACCGGCTTCACAGGCACTGCCCAGGATCAGACCTTCACGGTATTTCTGAATCATCTTGCGGGGCATGTGCGGACGGCGGCGGAAATAGTCCAGATGCGAGATGGAGACAAGCCGGTTGAGATTGACCAGACCGGTCTGGCTTTTGGCGAGGAGAATAATGTGATAGCTTTCGCCGATGGCGCCTCCGGTTAACTGGACATCCAGTTCATCCAGAAAATGCATGCCCTTTTCGGTGCACTCCTCGTACATCTTCGCAAGGCAGTGGGCGGTGGCGGTGGCATCATGCACGGCGCGGTGCGCGTTCTTCAGGCTGACCCCCAGCTGCTTGCAGAGCGTACCCAGTTTATGGGTTTTCATTTCCGGATAAAGCTTGCGGGCAAAGGCAAGGGTATCGAGCACCGGCCCCTGCCAGGAAAGCCCGAGACGCCGGAGTTCGGCCTGAAGCACGGCACTGTCAAAGTCCGCATTATGGGCGGCAATCGGGGCATCCCCGATGAATTCCATCAGTTGCGGAATGACGGTTTCCGCACTTTCCTTATCTGCGAGCATGTTGTCGGTGATCCCCGTCAGTTCGGCAACCTTCGGAGGAATCGGAACGTGCGGATTGATCAGAATCGACAGAGAGTCCTCAATGGCGCCGTGGACCAGACGGACGGCACCGATCTCAATGGCACGGCAGGTGCCGGTGTTCAGACCGGTGGTCTCAAAGTCCAGAACAATGATGGGCTCGTCAAAGGCCCGGTGTACAGGATTCCGGACAATGACCGGCTCATCAATCAGATAACCTTCACACCCGGGAATCAGCTTGATCTTTCCCTTGGCAGCCTTAAAGGCAGCGGGGAAGGACTGGAGCACACCGTGGTCGGTAATGGCAATGGCCGGATGGCCCCATTTGATGGCGCGGCCGATGAGGTCTTCTGCAGGGGAAAGCGCATCAAGGGTGGACATGTTGGTGTGCAGATGCAGCTCAATCCGCTTTTCTGCCGCCTTGTCCTCGCGCTCAATCTTTTCCATGGGAACCAGGTCACGGACGGAAATGGACAGTTCATGGGCAAAGTTGTCAAACATGCATTCACCGCGCACCTTGACGTTCATGCCCATCTTGATCTGCTGCACCTTGTCCATGACGGCCTTGCGTTCCTCGTCCGTGATCGGATGCTCGTCGAGATCAAGCTTCTGGCGTCCGAAGGCGGAACGGCGGTAGCGCATGAAAACCTTGCAGAGAATGGACGAAGTATAGTCGGTGACGGCGAAGGTCAGAAGGAGCATTTCGCCGCCTTTGAGTTCTTTGGTTTCGAGCTTGAAAATATCGCCCTGCACCACCACCAGGCCGCTCTCGGAGTTGAGGCCTTTCATTTCCATGGGGTGGTCTGCAATGGAACGGCCCATGATCGGTTTTCCGATGGCGTTGTCGGTCATCTCGGGAACCGTTGAGTCTTTCGGCTTTTCCGGAGCTTTTTCCTTGGGCGTACGCGGACGTACGACGCGGGGCTTTGTTTCCTTTTCCCCTTCCGGCTTTTTCGCGGTCTCGCCGTTCCCGTGGTCGAGTTCCCGGGCCGTATACAGATGGCGGGAAATCGCTTCGTTCTCTTCCCTCAGGGCCTGGAGACGCTTCTCCTGGTCGCCGGCAACGGCGAGCTCCACACGGCATTCCTTGTCGAAAATATCCAGAATGGCACGGACCAGACGGCCCTGAATGTTCTGACGGGCCATGTAATCCATGGAGAAGGAGTCCGGGAAGGTCAGGGTGATCAGGTTATCGTTTGCGCGCCAGTCGATCTGGGAAATCCAGGCGGAAGAAGCGGGATAATTGCGCCGGAGAAAATCAATGAGCACCTGTTTGTATTCCTGAATGTGCTCCAGAAAGGCATCCTTGAGCTGGGGGCTCTTGACACGCAGGGCCAGGGGATGTGCCGGAAAACAATCGCGCAGCACCCGCTCCATGGTCAGAAACGCCTGTTCATCCACCAGGACACGGCTGTAGAAGGTAATATACACTTTTCGTTCCGACTGGATGTAGACAACCTGTGGCGGGTCCAGCTGACCTTTGAGCTGGGGAAGCTGCTTATAAATCAGGGCAAGGAGATCCTGATAACTCATTTTTCTGCACCTGCCATGCGCGCAGCCAGCGCGTGGGCTTCGTCGATGAGAATCTGGGCCAGGTCGCCCTCAATGCGGCGGGGAGCCTCTCCCTTGATGAACAGCGCACCGCAGCCGTCTCCTCCGGCAATGCCGATATCGGCTTCGCGGGCTTCACCGGGACCATTGACGACACAGCCCATGACAGCGACCTTCATGGGCACACGGATATCCCGGACTCCTTCCTGAACGCGGGCTGCGATTTCAGGAAGATTGATGCGGGTCCGGCCGCAGGTGGGGCAGGCAACCAGCTGGACACCGTTCTGACGGATATCCAGTGCCCGGAGAATATCCCAGGCCGCTTTCGCTTCAGGCAGGGGATCTCCGGTCAGGGAAACACGGATGGTGTCCCCGATTCCGTCGGCGAGCAGGCTGCCGATTCCGATGGCGCTCTTGATCGTTCCCTGTCCGGGCAGACCGGCTTCGGTGACGCCCACATGCAGGGGATAATCGCAGATTTCACTGGCAAGACGATAGGCGGCAATGGTTTCCCGGACGCCGGAAGCTTTCATGGAGAGCACGATGTCCGTAAAGCCCACCTTTTCCAGCATGCGGGCATGCCGCATGGCGCTGTCCACCATTCCCTTGGGCGTGACGCCGCCGTCACGGTCGAGAATGTCTTTTTCCACCGAACCGGAATTCACGCCGATGCGGATCGGAATATGATGCGCCTTGGCGCATTCGGCCACCATGCGGACGTGGTCTTCCCCGCCGATGTTGCCGGGATTGACGCGCAGTTTGGCGATGCCGTTTTCGGCAGCGGCAATGGCCAGGCGGTAATCGAAATGAATATCGGCCACCAGGGGAACGGGGGAGGCGTCGACCAGGGTGCGCACGGCTCTGGCGCATTCTTCATCATAAACGGAGACGCGGACAAGATCACAGCCGGCTTCGGCCAGTGCACGGATCTGGGCAGAGGTTGCCTCGGTATCCCTTGTATCGGTATTGGTCATGGACTGTACGAGCACAGGATTTCCGCCGCCGAGCAGCAGCGGACCGACATGAACGGTTTTTGTCATAGGTGCCTCCCATATATTTCAGCAGGACTCAGTGAATCAGATTCATGATATCACGATAGGTAAAGAAAATCATCAGCCCGAAGAGAAGGACAAAGCCTGCCAGATGAACAACGGCTTCCTTTTCGGGGGGAATCGGCTTGCGGCGGATGACCTCCAGCAGCTGGAAAAGGAAGCGTGAGCCGTCCAGTCCGGGAATGGGCAGCAGGTTCATGATGCCCAGATTGATGGAGATCAGAATCAGCAGGTTGATGAAGGCATCCATGCCGCCGGTCCGGACCTCGGAACTGACCAAACTGACAATGCCCACCGGGCCGCTGGTCTGGTCGAGCCCTTCGCCGCGTGTCACCAGATTCTTGAGGGCGGTGAGCATGGCGGAGCCGGCATAGACACAGTTGTTCCAGGCAATGGAGGCAGCGGTCGGGATGGACGCAGGCCGGGTCAGCACATGCACCCGGCCGTCCGCATCCGTGGTGGTGCGTGCAACGGTGCTGACGGAGATGCCGAAACGGTAGCGGGAGAGGGCGTCATCCCAGAAAGGTGTCAGCTGCAGCTCAAGTTCACCGGAGCCGCGGACAACGGAAAGCACAAGGGGGCTGCTGCCTTCCTGGTAGTGCCCGATGGCTTCCGTAAAGGACTCGAGGGAAGCGTCGGTCAGGTCGATGCCGTCGATCGCAAGCACCTGGTCACCGGCTTCCAGTCCGGCTTCCATGGCAGGACTGTTTTCCTCCACAGCGGTGATGACCGGGACGGTGGAGGTGGTGCCGCCGATCCAGACATAGAAGAAAAGGACGGCAAAAGCAAGAATGAAATTCATGCCCGGGCCCATCAGGACAGTGATCATCCGCTTCCAGACAGCCTGCCTGGAAAATGCGCGCGGATCTGCCAGTGCTTTTTCGTCGGTGGTATCTTCACCATAGAAAGCACAGAAGCCGCCCATGGGGATCAGACGAAGGGAAAACACGGTTCCCTTTTTTCCGGTTCTGTGAAAAAGCTGCGGACCGAAACCGATGGAATATTCGCGCACGGCGATACCGCAGGCACGTGCAGCGAGAAAATGACCAAACTCATGCACGGTAACGAGAATACCCAGCAGAAGAATGGCAGCGAGTATAGAGAGCATATCAGATTCCTTTCAAGATGATTTCCTGCGCGCGGACTCTGGCCAGACGGTCCGCTTCAAAGATGTCCGGAAGCGTATCGGCAGGAAGCGGCCCCAGGGAGGAGAGGGTTTCCTCTACGGTACGGGTAATGCCTCCGAAGGGAATGCGGCCCTCCCGGAAAGCAAGATTGGCGACTTCATTGGCACCGTTGAGCACTGTGCAGGCTGCACCGCCCTGGCTGAGACACTCACCGGCAATCCGCAGTGCCGGGAACCGGACCGGATCGCCCTTTTCAAAGGTCAGGTCATGCAGGGAGAAGAGGTCCAGCGGCTTTGTTCCGGTGGTGATCCTTTCCGGATAGGTCATGGCATAAGCGATCGGGACGCGCATGTCCGGAACGCCGAGCTGGGCAATGACGGCACCATCCCTGAATTCCACGGCCGAGTGAATGACGGACTGGGGATGGACAACCACCTGGATCTGCTCATGGGGCATATTGAAAAGCCAGTGTGCCTCAATGATCTCCAGGGCCTTGTTGAACATGCTTGCCGAATCGATGGTGATCTTGGCGCCCATGCTCCAGTTGGGATGGTTGAGGGCTTCCGCGCAGGTCGCCTGCTCGATTCTTTCACGCGTCCAGGTGCGGAAGGGACCGCCGGATGCCGTCAGCAGCAGACGGACGGGTTCATTGCCCTGGGCACCCTGAAGACACTGAAAGATGGCACTGTGCTCGGAATCGACCGGGAGCAGAAGCTTTCCGGACTGTCTGGCCGCATCCATGACCAGGTGGCCGCCGGTCACCAGCGCTTCCTTATTGGCAAGCAGCACCTGCCGGCCGGCATGAATGGCGTCCATGACGCTCTGCAGGCCGGCAATACCGACGATGGAAACGAGCACCTGGTCCGCCTCGACTTCGGCAGCTGCGATCCGCAGGGCATCTGTGCCCATTTCAAAATGGCAGAAGGAAAGATCCGAAGGAATTTCAGAGAGCGGCACTGGTCTGACGAGTCCGGCCATCCTGGGGCGGAAGGTCCGGACCTGTTCAAAGAGCTGCTCGGCATGGCTGTAGGCAGTCAGTGCGGACACTTCATAGAGATCCGGATGCTGACGGACCAGGTCGAGCGCCTGGGTGCCGATGGAACCCGTGGAACCGAGAATGGAAATGCGCTTCATATTTCAGTCTCCTGATCATGGTTGTGGACAGGGAAGCTCATCCGCGGATGGAGAGATAGACATAGATGACAATGGC
>JAEEGL012526893.1_pt1 | contig 14088 bp, 10 predicted proteins | sample 9134231 | NCBI WGS metagenome assembly JAEEGL01 (sample SAMN16246548, study PRJNA631951) | gut metagenome | biome: gut microbiome; feature: rumen; material: fiber-attached | host: Bos | place: Iran: Karaj | collected 2018-10 | reverse complement strand
GGCGAACATGCCCAGCTCCTCGCAGGCGGGGTCCCGGTTGATGATCCGAACCTCGCCGTCGCCTTTGTTCCGAACGACCGCGATCCTGACCGTGCGGTAGACGCTGCCGTCATGGTCGATTTCCATTACGCCGTTCCGGAAACAGAGCGTCATGGAACTGTCATTGGAGAACCACTTGCCCCGAAGCTTGGGCAGATACTCCCGGTCCACAATGGTGACATTGCCGTAGCGGCTGTGATCGGTGGGGTAGAGGACCTCCGTACTCTCCCCGGTGATGGGGAAATCGTCAACGAAGGTCAAAGCGCCGTCCTTGTACCAGCAGGCCCTGACAGAGGCGTAGGGCCGGTCGGAGCCCGCATACTGCAGCTCCGTTTTCTCCAGCTTCAGCAGTAGCCGGTCATCCTCCCGTTCGGTGGAGAAGCCGGTTTCCAGGACGGGAGAGCTCCGCCACAGCCGGATGAGCTTCCGCCCGCGAATCTCTGCCCGGGGCCCCAGATATCCTTTCGGCTCCCAGGCGCCGCTCAGCTTTTGCATCTGCCTTGCTCCTTTCGGGGAGGGGCGCGTCAGCGCTTCAGGGCCTGGAGGATCTCTGACTGCTTTGCGTCTGCGATGTCCTTGTCCGGCGGGCAGGTGCCGGCGCTGCGCTGGCCGCCGGAACGCAGGCTGAACGCGCCGAAATCTGCATCGGATGCCCTGCTGACGCTGGGGTTGCCGATCCTAACGGCGGGGTTCCGCTTCTGCAAGCACCGGGTCACATGGACGGAGATCCCGGCATTGAGGTAAAGGTCACAGACCATGAAGCGGTTTTCGGCGTGAATGACCGCTCAAAGCCCTCCATCAGGGTTTTTTGAAAATCTTGTTGTACAGGTCTTCACCAAAGGCGGTCTCCAGAGGCTCGCCGGGAAGGATGGTGAAGGTGCGGCTGCCGTCGTCCAGGCGCTGAGCCCGAAGGTACTGTACATCGTCCCGGTTCTTGAAGGCAATGGCGTAGGCGTGCAGATGGGTGACGGAAAAGACCTCCACCCCGTATTTCACCAGCACCTCGGTGATCTGCCGCCCGATCTCGCTGCCCTCCCGCTCGTTGGTGGCTGCGAAGGCCTCGTTGAAGAGCAGCAGGTCGCCGCCCTTGATGTAGTTGGCGATGCGGCCCATGCGGTCCAGCTCCTCGTCCAGCTTGCCGCTGGTCATCCAGCGGTCCTCTTCCTTCTTGAAGTGGGAGAAGACAGCCTTGCGAAGGGGGGCCGAAAACTGCTTTGCCCCCACGGGCATGCCGCACTGCCCCATGAGCTGTGCCTGTCCAAGGCTCCGCAGGAAGGTGGATTTGCCGCCCTGGTTGGCGCCTGTGACAATGTAGAGCCGCTTGTTTTCGGCGGAGAAGGTGTTGGCGGTAACGGCGGACTTCTTGGTAAGGACCAGGGCCGTGTCGTACATCTGTTCCCAGCTGCGGGACTCGTTCTCCCGTCCGGTCATGACCGGCAGGGAAGTGGGCATGCCGTACTGCTTCATCAGGTCCATGAAATTGAGGCTGCCCACATAGAAGGCCAGCTGGCCCCGGAGCAGGTCGAAGAAGGAGGCCAGATGCTCGGCCGACTGGGCCAGGGAATTGGTCACTTCGTTGATGGCCCGGTCCTGCCGGGCGGTCATATCCTCCGCCCCGGGATCGTCGTTTTTGCCCAGGTTATAGGTCTGTCCCTTCAGAAAATCCAGGTTCAGCAGCTTTTTCTGCCGACGCTGGAGGACGTAGTCCGTGCCCTGGAGATAGCCGCCCAGCCGGGCGCTGACCAGGATGCCGTCCCGGTTGGAAAGCTCGGTGAGCTGGCTTTTCACCTTTTCAATATAGCTGTCCGGCAGTTCCTCCCGCAGCATTTTGAAAAGCTGAAGGAAGCCTTTGGATTGGAATTTGCTTTCGTTTTCCTCCGCCAGCTTCCGAAGCCTGACCAGGGTTTCGGTGAAGTTGATCAGATATTCTATGGCTCCGGAGAAGGTGGAGGAGAGATAATAGTTGGTCATCCAGTGGCTGGAGGCCTTCCGGCGCTTTTCCGCTTCCAGACAAATGTCATAGAGGGCCCGCACCACCTCCGGCTGGGCGATGGCGTCCTTCATGACCTCGTGCCGGTAGGCGATGAGCTCCAGTTCCTGCAGAGGAGCGAAGATCGCGGACATACAGGAGGTGCGGATGGTCTTGTCCCCGCCGGAGATGGCGTCCAGAATGGTGTTCAGCTCCAGATCGGCCTTCAGGGTATCCTTGGAGAGCATGAGAAGACTGGCGGGAGCCGGGCAGCCTTCGGGCAGCATCAGATATACGTTCATGCCTGCAGCCTCCTTTCCAGCTGTTCATAGGTGAGTCCGTGCCGCGCTGCGATCTGCATGGCATAGGCCAGCCCGTCGGGCTTCTTCCGCAGAATCTTGAAGGTGCGCATGTGCTTTTCATCGTCGGAGACGGTGGTCACCATGCTGACGGTCTGGGGGCCGTAATCCGCCAGCTCCTCCAGGAAAGTGACCACGATGGCCGGGGCGCCTTTTTCCACCAGCGCGTCGATCATGTGGCGGCCGAGGACCAGAGCATCCTGCATGGTGGTGGAAGCGAAAATCTCGTTGATGACCACCACAGTCCTGGAGGTGGCGGCGTCCAGCAGCTGCTTCAGGCGAACCAGATCGTCCTGCAGCTTGCCGCTGAGGTTCTGCAGGTCCTCCTCCCGCTCAAAGTGGGTCAGGATCTGGTCGCAGAGGAAAATATCCGCCTCCCGGCCCGGAACCTTGACGCCCAGGGCGGAGAGAAAATGGACCTGACCGAAGGAGCGGGCAAAGGTGGTCTTGCCGCCCTGGTTGGGGCCGGAGACGACAATGATCTGTTCCGGCGCAGTCAGGGAAAAGCTGTTGGTGACGACTTTTCCCTCGGCCCGCAGAGCCAGGGCCAGGTCATAACAGTCCTCCGCCTTCAGCTCGTCCACCTTCTCGTGGATGACGGGATAGCAGAAGGGGAGGCCCTGCTGCCGAAGGGGCTCCATGAAGTCCAGCCAGCTGAAATAGAACTGTACTTCCTGGGCAAAGCGCAGAATGGTGTCGTCGTCGAAGTGGAGATTTGCCTTGCAGAACTCGGAGAGGTCCTTGAACTCCTTGGGATAGAGCTTTGCCACCATGTTGAGGATCTCGTTTTCCAGGACTTCGGACTTGGGATTCTCATTCATCTTCCGCCGGTAATCCAGCACGTCCCCCTGGCGGAAGCGGGCAAAGAGCTCGGCGATCTGATCCACATAACTGCCCTGCTCCTCGTAGGGCATGACCCGGATCTGACTGTTGTTGCGCTTCAGATACAGGCAGTAGCGGACTTTGTCGAAGGAGGCCCGGAGACGGGCGGCCCATTCCTGCATGCCCCGGAACTGTTCCGAGGCGCAGTAATCCGACACATAGGCGGCAAACTTCTTCAGGCCCTCGGAGCGGATGGGCATCCGCTTGAAGCCCTCGGCCAGTCCGATCACGACCCCGGAGAAAATGGTGGCGTTTTCCAGGAAGTGACCCATGTCCAGGTACTTCCCTGAGAACTTGTCGTTCACCAGGAGCTTGGCCCGCAGGCCGTCCATGAACATGCGCATGAAGGTGATCTGGCCCACGATGCCCTGGATGGCAAAGCGGATCCCGTTATCCTCCAGCTCCTGCATGATCTCCTGGCGGTAGCGGATCACCTCCGGGTCGGTGAGGGGAGTGTAAAAGTACTCCTCCAGCTGAAAGGGTTCCTTCTCCTGCAGCACCAGCTTCATGATCTGGTCCAGGTTCAGGTCCCGGAAAGCATCGTTCATTTCCTTTCGCCGGGGACGGAGATAGCTTTCCTCGTTTGGAAACAGAACACTGTAAAACATTATTTCCTCCTTCTTATCTATGTGGGATGGGAGAATTCAGACAAGCAGCTTGCGGGTCTTCCACCTGCCCGAAAGATAGTAGAACAAAACGATCACGCCGATCACGTTCCCCGCGATGGCGCCGCCCAGCCAATAGCCCCGGACGCCCATGTGGAAGGCCTCGCCGAACAGGAGGGAGAAGCCGATCCTGGCCACGATGCCGTCCAGGATGCTGGCGACAAAGCTCAGGGAGGCGTAGCCGATGCCGTTGAGCAGGGAGAAGGCGGCGGCGCGGGTGGCAAAGCCGATGAGGCTGAGTACGCAGATAACGGAGTAGGGCCTGGCCAGGGCCAGAACGGAGGGGTCCTTGTCAAAGAGGGAGAAGATCTGCTCCGGGAAAATCAGGATCAGCGCTGCCAGAAGCATGCAGTAGGCCGAACAGAAGCCCAGGATCCAACCCAGGGTGACGGAAACCCGTTTGAACTTCCGGGCGGCGAAATTCTGGGCGACGATGGAGTTGCCCGCCGTCTGCATGGCCTGGGTGGAGATGGTGGCAAGCAGGGTGATCTTGTTGCCCACGGCGGTGGCCGCCGCGGCGGTGAGGCCCAGCTTGTTGATACAGGCGTTGATGAAGATCATGGAACCGGAGATGGCCATGCTCTGGATGGAAATGGGAAGCCCCAGGGTGAGAATGGGCTTCAGCTCCCGCCGGTCAAGACGGAAGCTTCGGAGCCGGAAATCGAAGCCGAAGGATTCCCGCCGGCGGTAGAGGAAGATGATGGAAATGACGAAGGAAACGGACTGGCTGATGACCGTGGCGAAAGCGGCGCCGAAGCAGGCCATGTGCAGAACGCCGACAAAGAGAAGGTCCAGGGCGATGTTCAGCACCGCGGCGATGGCGACGAAGATGAAGGGGTGACGGCTGTCTCCCATGCCCCGGAGAATGGAACTGACCATATTGTAGCCGAAGACGGGGATCATGCCGCAGAAATAGGTGAAGGCGTAATCATGGGCGTAGTCCAGAGCCTCGGCAGGGACCTTGACGAAGCGGAGGGCCCAGTCGCATATGAGCAGAGAAAGCACCGTAAGCACCGCAGCCAGCAGAAGACAGAAGCTGAACAGTGTGCCGATGGTGTTGTTCAGCCGGTCCCGGTTCCCGGCGCCGATGTGCTGGGAGATGATGATCTGCCCGGCGGAGGCGAAGCCCATGGAGATGAAAAGAAAGAAGGTGGCCAGCTCGCCGCCGTTGGAGGCGGCGGTGAGGCCGGCGGAGCCCACGAACTGGCCCACGATGACCATGTCCGCCATATTGTAAAGCTGCTGAAGCAGGTTTGCGAAGATAAAAGGCAGGGAAAAGGCCAGAAGCTGCCGGACGGGATTCCCCTCGGTCAGGTCCCGGATCATGGTTTTTTGACTCAATACGCTTGCCTCCCAGGGTAAAAACTTGACTTCTTATTCTATCTGCTAATTGGAAAAAAAGCAATGCCCGCGGTGCATAAAAAACCATTCAGACGAAAAAAACGCCCTGAAATGCTCAGGGCGCCCCGTCCGTTTCCCCGGAATCCTCTGCCAGCTCCGTGCGGATCTCCTCCAGGAGCTTCCGATCCGCCTTGTCGGGGGAGAAGGCTTCCAGCATGTCCGGACGGCGAAGCAGGGTCCTGCGCAGGGCCTCCTTTCGCCGCCAGCGGGCGATGGCCCCGTGGTTTCCGGAAAGAAGCACCGGGGGAACGTGCATCTCGTGCCAGTTTTCCGGCCGGGAATACTGGGGGTATTCCAGCAGGCCGCTGTAATGGCTCTCGTCTCGGAAGCAGCTCTCGTCGGCCAGAACGCCGGGCACCAGACGGCATACGGCGTCCGCTACGGTCATGGCCGGCAGCTCGCCGCCGGTGAGGACATAATCTCCCACGCTGATCTCCTCGTCCACGCACTCTTCGATGAAGCGCTCGTCCACGCCCTCGTAGTGGCCGCAGACCAGGATGAAGCGGTCGTAATCGCTTTTCAGGCGGATGGCGTCCGCCTGGGTGAAGCGCTTTCCGGCGGCGGAGAGGAAAACGGTGTGCAGCCGCTCGCCCGCCTGGCGGCAGACATCCGCCCAACAGTCGTAGAGGGGCTGCACCTGCATCAGCATCCCCTGGCCGCCGCCATAGGGGTAATCGTCCACCTGCATCTGTTTGTTTTTCGTATAGTCCCGGATCTGGTGAGCCTCAATGCGGATGATGTCGTTCCTCTGGGCCCGGCCCAGGATGCTTTCGCCCATGACGGCCCGGACGGAGTCGGGGAACAGGGTGAGGATATCAATGTGCATGGAGACCATTTTTACATTCCCTCCAGAAGATGCACGGTGAGGTGGCCGAGGCTGGGGTCCAGCGAGCGGAAAAAACCGCCCTTTTCCGGAATCAGATGCTCTGTTTCCCCGCGAACGACAAAAACCCGCCCGGCGGGATAATCCAGCACGTCGATGAGGGTGCCCAGCACGGTGCCGTCCTCCTCCCAGACCGGGAGTCCCAGCATATCCTGCAGGAAGTATCGACCCTCCGGCAGCGGCAGCTCCCGCCGCTCCGCCCGGACCACGCGCCCCTTCAGGGCCATGGCCGCCTCCACCGTGTCCACATCCCTGAATTTCACAATGACGAATTTCCCGTGGACCCGGCTGCGCTCCACGGCAAGGGGCTCAGCGTCCCGCCACAGGGTCTTCAGCGGCAGCAGGGCCTCCGGGGAATCCGCCCAGGGCTCCAGCTTCACCTCTCCCCGAACGCCGTGGGTGTTGATGATTTTGCCGATCTCCAGATAGGGGCTGATTGCCATGCCTGTTCTCCTTTTTCAGACTGCTTTGAAAATTGCCGGAGAGATTCTCTCCGGCAATTGGGATCGTTCTTCACGCCGTGTCAGTCCACGATGTCCACGCTGACGCGCTGGTCCTTCCGCTGGGCCAGGGACTTGACGAGGACCCGGATCTCCTTGGCGATGCGGCCCTGGCGGCCGATCACCTTGCCCATGTCACCGTCGGCGACGCGCAGTTCCAGAATGGTCTCGCCGTCCTCCTCCCGCTCCGTGACCGTCACTTCCTCGGGATGATCCACCAGATTCTGAGCGATATACAGTAACAGCTCTTTCATAGAGAAATAATCCTTTCAGGGGCGCGCCGTTTTCAGATCACGCCGGCCTTCTTGAGCAGATTTTTCACGGTATCCGTGGGCTGTGCGCCGTTTTTGATCCAGGCCAGCGCGCGCTCGGCGTCCACCTTCACCTCGCTGGGCTCGGTCAGGGGATTATAGGTTCCGATCTCTTCGATGAAGCGGCCGTCCCGGGGAAAGTGGGAGTCGGCGACGACGATGCGGTAGTAGGGGTTCTTCTTGGCACCCATTCTGCGAAGTCTGATTTTGACCATGTTGATACACCTCGAAAAAAGTATTTGTTTATATGGAAAAGTCTCTGACTTTTACCGACAGGGGAAACGCGGGGGCAGCGGGGATTCAGAAGCCGAAGAGGCCCTTCCGGGGCTTTTTGCCCATCAGCTTCTTCATGTTCTTGCCGCTGAACTGTTTCGTAAGGGTCTGCATCTGCTCGAACTGCTTCAGCAGCCGGTTCACGTCCACCACCTGGGTCCCGCTGCCCTGGGCGATGCGTTTTTTCCGGGAGCTGTTGAGAATGGAGGGGTTTTCCCGCTCCGCAGGCGTCATGGAAAGGATGATGGCCTCCGTACGGCTCATGGCCTTTTCATCGATGGTGGCGCCGGCCAGGGCCTTGGAATCCATGCCGGGGATCATCCCCGCCAGGTCTCCCAGGTTGCCCATGCCCTTGAGCTGAACGAGCTGATCGTAGAAATCCGCCAGGGTAAAGCGGTTTTTGATCAGCTTGTCCGCCAGCTCCTGGGCCTTCTTCTCGTCAAAGGACTGCTCCGCCTTCTCAATGAGGGTGAGAATGTCCCCCATGCCCAGGATGCGGGAGGCCATCCGGTCCGGATGAAAGGGCTCGATGCCGTCCAGCTTTTCGCCGATGCCGGCGTATTTGATGGGCTTGCCGGTGACGGCCCGGACGCTGAGGGCCGCGCCGCCCCTGGCGTCGCCGTCCAGCTTGGTGAGGAAGATGCTGTCGATGCCCAGGGCGTCGTCAAAGGCCTTGGCGGCGTTCACCGCGTCCTGGCCGGTCATGGCGTCCAGCACCAGCATGATCTCGTTGGGGGAGACGGCAGCCTTGATGTTCTTCAGCTCGTCCATCAGGGCCTCGTCGATATGAAGGCGGCCCGCCGTATCCAGAAGGACCACGTCGTTGCCGTTCTTCCTGGCGTGGGCGATAGCGGCCTCGGCGATGCGCACCGGATTCTCCGTGCCCATCTGGAAAACGGGGATGTCCACCTGGGAGCCCACGGTGACCAGCTGCTGTATGGCGGCGGGGCGATAGATATCGCAGGCCGCCAGAAGGGGGCGCTTCCCGCTCTTTTTCAGCAGAGCGGCCAGCTTGGCCCCGTTGGTGGTTTTGCCGGCGCCCTGAAGGCCCACCAGCATGATGACGGTGGGGGGATGGGTGGCCATGCTGATCTTGCTGTTTTCCCGGCCCATGGTCTCGGTGAGCTCTTCGTTCACGATCTTGATGACCATCTGGGCGGGGGTCAGGCTTTCCAGCACGTCCTGGCCCAGAGCCCGCTGGCTGACCCTGGCCACAAAGTCCTTGACCACCTTGTAGCTGACGTCCGCCTCCAGCAGAGCCAGGCGCACGTCCCGCATGGCGTCTTTGATATCGCTTTCGGTCAGACGCCCCTTGCTGCGGAGCCGCTTGAAGGTGGCAGACAGTTTTTCGGATAAGCTTTCAAATGCCATAGTGCATACCCTTGTGATTCATAGCTTCATTTCGTCCAGCCGCTGCTGCAGCCGGGTGCAGAGGCTCAGGAGCTCGGGGCTGCGCAGGGAGCCGGCGTTCAGCGCTCTGATCTGACGGAGCAGGGCTTCCGCCCCCTCGATCTCCTGCTGAAGCTTTTGGTGCCGGGCAGCCAGCCCCGTCTTTTCCTCCGTGTCCCGCAGGGCTGCCTCGGCACGGAGCAGGGCGTCCCGGACGGACTGACGGCTGATGCCTTCGTTTTCCGCGATTTCGCTGAGGGAGAGGTTTTCGTTGTAATAGAGGTCCGCGTATTCCCGCTGCTTTTCCGTGAGAAGCTCCCCGTAAAAATCCAGCAGGAGGGAGAGATAGACTGTCTTTTCCATCCCTGCGCCGTCCTCTCTGTAAGGTGAATCGCCCTTACAGGCGTGCATTGTAACGGATGGAAGCGCATTTGTCAAGAGGAATTTCGCGCATTCCGGGAATGTGGAGGGAAGAGACGGGGAATCCTATCCAGGCTATGAAAAAGAACGAACTGGAACTGTGCATCGAAACAGAAAAGCTGCCCAACTATGGCGAGAAGACGGCCCGGCTGCTGCGTCTCCGGGGCCGGGGACCGGCCCGGCGGGAGGCCCGGGAGTTGGAGCGGGCCGAGGCGGAGCTGGAGGAGCTCTGTAAAGGGGAAAGCCTTTCCGGCCGCCCCGCCCGGGAGTGGCTGCGGGACAACCTGCACGTCCTCCGACGGGACGCGGCCGCGGCCTCCGCCGCCCTCCGGGGAGAAAAGCGTCTGCGAAGGCTGGAGGACGGCGTCTCCCTGCTCTGTCGGCTTTCCGGGGCCCTCGTGGGTTCCGGCGCGGGCAGAGCGGACCCGGCGCGCACAAAGGCGTTTCTCCTGGGCTTCCAGCGGGTCTGCCCCCTGGAGGAGCGGGAGCTCTGCCTTCTGCCGGACGCCCTGCGCAGGGCCCTGATCCTCTGGCTTCGCCGTCACCCCGATTCGGCGCCGGAGGTGTTTGCCTCCCTGCAATGGCTCAGCGAAGGCTGCCTGTCCCCGCTGCTGGAGGCCTGCAGCGCCGTGGACCGGCTGCTGCGGCAGGACCCGGCGGGGGTCTATCCCCGGATGGACGAGGAATCCCGGCAGGAATACCGGCGGGAGACGGCCCGGCTGGCGAGGAAACAGGGCCTCAGCGAAGAGGAGGCGGCCCGCCGGGCCCTGGGCCTGGCCCGGGAGGAAGAAGGGCATGTGGGAGAATATCTTTTCCGCCGCCCCCTGGGCAGGAAGGAGAAGAGAAAGCCCATTGGGGCCTATCTCGCCCTGCACCTGCTGCTGCCTCTGTTCCTGGCCCTGGCCCTGGGATACGGCACCGGCGCCCTGTGGCCGGTGCTGCTCAGCCTGTGTCCGCTTCACGACGCCGTGAAATTCCTCTTCGAGCGGATCTATACCGGCTTCGTGCCGCCCCGCCGTCTGCCCCGCCTGGACTATTCCCGGGGGATCCCGGCAGAGAGCCGGACCCTGGCGGTCTCCGCCGTGCTGCTGACCGGCCCGGAGGCGGCCAGGGAGGCGGCGGGAAAGCTGGAGACCTTCCGGCTGGCCAACCGGGATGCCGGGGACCAGCTCTTTTTCGGCCTTCTGGCGGACCTGAAGGAGGGCGGCAGCCGGGAGGCCCCCGGCGACGCGGCCATACTGGACACCGCCAGAAGGGAGATCCGGCGGCTGAACGATACCTACGGCGGAGGCTTCTGCCTCCTGCTGCGGGAGAGGAGCTACAGCAGGCGGGACCGCCTCTGGCGTCCCGGAGAGCGGAAGCGGGGCGCCGTCATGGCGCTGACGGCCCTGCTCCGGGGAGAGGAGAGCGGCCTGCGTCCGGAGGGGGATGCCGCGGCGGTGGAGGGGATCCGCTTCCTCATCGTCCTGGACGGGGACACCATGCTGAACCTGGGAAGCGCGGCCCGCCTGGCCGGGACCCTGGCCCACCCCCTCCAGTCTCCGGTGTTCGACCGGAACAGCCGAACCGTCCGGCGGGGCTTCGGGCTGCTGCAGCCCCGGATCAGCGTTTCTCTCCGGGACGCGGAGCGCTCGGATTTCGCTCGGGTCTTTGCCGGACAGGGGGGCCTGGACCCCTACGGCAGCGTCAGCAGCGATCTCTATCAGGACCTGTTTCAGGAGGGGAGCTACGCCGGAAAGGGGATTCTGGACGTGGAGACCTTCCACTCCGTCCTTCACGGGCGCATTCCCCCGGAGACCCTGCTCTCCCACGATCTCATCGAGGGGGGCTATGTCCGCTGCGCCTTTCTCAGCGACGTGGAGCTCACCGACGGTTTTCCCGCCGGCCTCCTGAGCTATTTCGAGCGGCAGCACCGCTGGGTCCGGGGCGACTGGCAGACACTTCCCTGGCTTTTTCCCCGGGTCCGGAACGGGGCGGGGGCGTGGGAAAAGAATTCTCTCACGCCGCTTGGGAAATGGAAGATTCTGGACAATCTCCTGCGGAGCCTGACGCCCGCTGCGGAGTTCCTGGCGGTCCTGCTCTGGGGCTTCCTTCCCGGACGGGCGGCCCTGGGGACTCTGCTGACGGTGCTGGGCTGTATGGCGCTGCGGGTGGCGGTGAATTCCGCCGGGGAGATGGGAAAGCATACCCGCCGATATCGGGCCCGTTTTCTCGGCACGGCCAGGGGCGACTTTCTGCAGCTCCTCTGGCTCATCCTTCTTCTGCCGTATAGGGCCTGGGTGCAGGTGAGCGCGGTCACCCTGGCCCTGTACCGCAGTCTGGTCAGCCGACGGAACATGCTGGCCTGGGTCACGGCGTCGGAGGGGGATCAGAGGGGAACGGGAGATGTGCTGCTCTATCTCCGCCGGATGTGGTTTTCTTACCCGGCGGCGATCCTGGGGCTCCTCTGTCCCCAGGTGGTCCTCCGGGCCCTGGGGCTCCTCTGGCTCCTCACGCCGGTCCTGGGCTGGGCCATCAGCCAACCGAAACGGAACCGTTCCGTCCCCACGGAGGAGGAGCGCCTGTTCCTGCTCCACTGCGCCGGGGATATCCTGCGGTTTTTTGAAGAGCTGGTCACGCCGGAGCGGCACTTCCTTCCCCCGGACAATCTTCAGGAGGTCCCGGTCCGGGAGGCGGCGGAACGGACCAGCCCTACCAACATCGGCCTTTATCTCCTCTCCTGTCTTGCCGCCGCGGACCTGGGCTTCTGGTCGGGGGAGGAGAGCTGGAAGCGCATCGGCGATACCCTGGCTTCTATCCTGCAGCTGCCCCGGTTCCGGGGCCATCTCTATAACTGGTACGATATCCGCTCCGGACAGCCTCTGGAGCCTGCCTTCGTTTCCACCGTGGACAGCGGCAATCTCCTGGCCTGCCTCAAGACCCTGGAGGCCGCGGCGGCGGAGGCCGGAGAGGAGCAGGCCCTGCAGACCATCCGCAGGCTTTCGCGGGAAATGCGCCTGGATTTCCTCTATGACCGAGAGAAGGAGCTGCTGCGCATCGGCTGGGACCCGAAGGAGGACCGGCCTGCCGGAGGCTGGTACGACCTGATGGAGAGCGAGGCCCGCATCACCAGCTTTCTGGCCGTGGCCAGGGGCGAGGCGCCGTACCGGCACTGGCGGCGGCTGGGCCGGCCCCTGAAGGACGGGGCCGGCATGAGCGGGCTGGCCTCCTGGACGGGCACCATGTTTGAGTATCTCATGCCCGCCCTCTTTATGCCCAGCCCCGGCGGCTCCCTCCTGGGAGAAAGCCAGGAGTTCTGCCTGCATGTTCAGCGGCGCTGCGCCCCCGGCGGGGTCTGGGGCATGTCGGAGAGCGCTTTTCATGAGCTGGACGCGGCGGAGCACTATGCCTACAAAGCCCACGGCGTCCAGGGCCTTGCCCTGAAGCGGGGCATGGACCGGGAGCGAGTGGTGGCGCCCTACGCCTCTTTCCTGGCCCTGGAGGAGGGAAGACGGGCGGCCATAGCGAATCTGCGCCGCCTCCGCGCCCTGGGCGCCGAGGGGAGATACGGCTTTTACGAGGCGCTGGATTTCACCGAGGAGCGCAGGGGGCGGGAGGCCTTCCGCGCCGTGCGCTGCTTTATGTCCCACCACCTGGGCATGAGCCTCCTTGCCATCGACAACTGCCTGACGGAGGGTATTCTGCAAAAGCGCTTTCTGGCCGCGCCGGAAAACCGGGCCTGTTTGGAGTTGCTGGAAGAAAAAACGCCGGTGGGCCAGCGCATCCGTCCCCTTCGCAGCTACCGGGCTTCACCCAGGCCGGAGCGGGGAAGAGCCGAAGGCTTCCTTCTGCGGAGAGAGGGCTATGACCCGCTGCGGCCCGCCTTCTTCCCCCTGGGCGGGGAGAAGTACTGCCTTGTACAGAGCGAGCTGGGGGATTACAGCGTCCGATGCCGCCTGCCGGTACGGGGCGGGAGCCCGGCGGAGATCCGGCCCCACGGGGGAGTGTTCTTCTTTGCCGGGGATGAGAATGGGATCTGTTCCCTGCAGCCTCTGCCGGAGCTGGGTCTTCCCGCAGGCTTTGACTGCAGCTGGGACGGAAAAAGCCTGACCAGGTACGTCCGCAGCGGCGAGCTGGAATTCCGGCTGCGGAGCTATGTGCCCAGAGAGACGGGCGGGGAGGTGCGGCAGGTCACGCTGGTGAACGGAGGCCGCCGAAGAAGCCTGACCCTGGTCCTCTGGCTGGAACCCGTTCTCTGTCCGGCCCGGGATTACGAGGCCCATCCGGCCTTTCAGCGACTCTGTACCGAGTGTTCCATGGAAGAGGGAATCCTGACCTTTTCCCATCGGCCGGGAGGAAGGCTTCCCCCCGCCTCGCTGTCCCTCGGCTGCGATCAGCCCTTTGAGGCGGAGACGGATCAGGCCCTTGCCTTCGGGCGGGGCGGCCTGCGGAATCTGCCCGCCGCCATCCGGCGGCAGGGCAGCGACGTGCGGGCCGCTTCGGAGCCCTGCGCCTTTCTGCGCCTTTCTCTGCGCCTGCGGGCAGGGGAGTCGAAAACCGTGACCTTTGTTCTGGCGGCGGCCCCCGCGCCGGAGGAGAGCGCCGCAGCGGCCCGTCTGCTGCTGAAACGAAGGGAGCCGGAGCGGGACCTCGCTCCCGCTTCGCTGGGGCTCCTGGGAGAGAAGCTGTCGGCGCAGGAGGCTCTGGCCCTGCTGACGCCGCTTCTGTGGGAGGTCCCGGAGAAGCTCCGGCGGAGAGGGGAACTGACGGAGGAGGCCCGGAAGGGCGCCCTCTGGCGGTTCGGCATCTCCGGCGATCTCCCCGTGGCCTTTGGAGAGTGGGAGGAGGGGGAACGATTGCTGAGAACCTGGGCCTTCCTTCACACCCTGGGGGTCCCCTTCGACCTGGCCCTTCATATGGGGGATGAGGGCATCTACGGCCGCCCGAAAGCGGAGGCGCTGAGAAGCCTTGCCGCCGGGTGGGGCCTGGCCGGGTGGGAGAACCGTTCAGGCGGCTTC
>JAEEGL012510625.1_pt1 | contig 14088 bp, 8 predicted proteins | sample 9134231 | NCBI WGS metagenome assembly JAEEGL01 (sample SAMN16246548, study PRJNA631951) | gut metagenome | biome: gut microbiome; feature: rumen; material: fiber-attached | host: Bos | place: Iran: Karaj | collected 2018-10 | reverse complement strand
CGCCGTCCTCATATAAAGGAAATCGCCCGCAATAACAGGCTCGCCAACGTCTGGAAGTTTTCCGCCCGACAGTTTTCTTGTGACGAGTTCATTTCCGTTTTTGTCCAAGATGGAAATCCACATAGCAGAGCCGGTTTTCTTGTCGTCATAGCATAGCACATACATATCTTTCCATTGTGATGTTGCCGAATAAAAATTACTCCCACCAGCAATGGACTGCCAGCACCAAAGGACAGCAAGAGTTTTTTTGTCAAAACATACAAGTTCAGTGTATCTGGGAAACAGCGCGTCCTCTTGTCCTGCGACAATTATCTGGTCATCGTATACATCCACACTAATTAAATCATATGCATAACAATTTTCGAACCCCGCTTCTCTAGCTTTTCCGCATACTTCAAACGACCTTTTATTTCTTCCCTCCCTGTCTGTCACAATAAGCACACCATGCCCTGAGTTGAAGTAAGTGTCATCACTGGTTATGCAGTAGATGTAATCATCATCGCAATCTATGGATTTTGAGCAGAACATAAGGTTCTCATATCCCAAATCTTCTATATAAAAAATCTCTTCTGCATGATAAGAAATCTTATTCTCAAATGGTTTTTCACTCGGACTAAATATGGCATTCATAAAGCCAATCATTGTGTCACAAGAGATAAGAAGACTGGAGATTGATGCGATCAACAATCCATGTTTAATTCGTCTCATTTTTGTCCGTAACATGATTATACGCTCCTATTATCGCTTCTTTTTGTTGTGTATAGGATTGCTCTCCTATCTTTTTATTCTTTCTGCCCACGATTCCTCTGATTGCCGAGAAACTGGTTCCCTGAGCATAGTCAAAGTGAGACGTGGCTGAGCACGTTATTGTTTTGTCTGCATTTCTTCTTAATCCCGGAGCGGTCATCCCGAGGCTCTTTCCCTGGAATGTGTCCCTCACGGGAACGAAGCAGTCCTGTGATGTGAGGTCATTGGAGCCGGAGACACAGAAGGACCACACCTGCGGGAATCCCTCCATAGTGGCAATCGGAATGTTCATTGCCGCAGACTTGAGCGCCCAGAAGGGAAATGCCCACCACTGGGAACAGGCCTTCGCCCAGTAAGAATCCCGCTGGGAGATAAAATATTCGAGCACAGGGCCGACGACTTCCCATGCGGGAGTCTCATACAAATCACCGTTCGTTGAGACGATGAATGCCCGCCGTATATCTTTTTTCTGTCCATCTACGGTACGGCTCAGTTCCTTCTCCACTTCCTTTGAATTGTTCATTATGTCGCACATGAAACTCCCCGTAGGGTCAAGGTCCTTTACGTTGTTCGGGTTGTCAAAAAGGACATCGGGAATGAACTTCCATTCATCCCCACGCCCTGCTGTATCTCCAGCCAGAAGCTGAAGCAGCGGAATGGATATGTCCCTGATAATCTCATCATTTGTCATTTCTGTGGCATCTCTTGAGGCCTTCTCAGTAAGTTTTCTTAAGAAACTCACCGTTGTCTCCCCGCTGTCCTGAAAATTCCTCAAGAAATCATCCGCTTCGGATTTGCCTGATGCCTCGGAGCGGCCTGTCAGTAGATCCAGCCAAAAGAACATTTGCGAAAATCCGCCGCAGATGGTGACATAACCGCCAATCATCCCGACGGACGTGAGTGCCCATCCCCTGTTTGTCAGGCGCTCTCCGCTGAGTGGACTTGACTGGGCGATGTAGCCCACAACATTCTTTCCGTTTTCCTCCGCAATTTGTGTCATCCGGCGCGACACGACTCCGCCGAGGGATATTCCGTAGAGTATCACATCCTCATCGCATGGAAGTTTATCCACGAATTTCTTTGCTGTCTTGTCTATGCCCGCGGAACTGTGATACCATCCGTCCTCGGTAAGTGATTTTCCCGTCGGAATGTTCGCTGTATTCAACAAATCAGCCTCATAATTTGTATCTACGTAGTATACGGACTGTGCGTGCATGTTTCCCGTTAGTGCAAGTGCTATGAAGCCCAACGCCAGAATGAATTTGATGATTGCCTTTTCCATATTTATTCATCCTCCTCAAAGTTGATTTTCACATCCGTAAACTCCTGCTCAACAAACGCCCTGTACTCTACGTCTGCTATTACATAAGTCACAATTCCTGTAACTTTCCTGGGAACAAGAAATCCTTCTTTGACATCATAGGAAATGCTCATCTCTGAAACTTGTGTCCTGTCATCATTCTCACTCCGTATTCTTGTAACCTGCCCAAGCAGTGAGTCAAAATCTATTTTGTAGCTTTTCTCCCCTGACTTTTGCCTGAATGAGTACATTCTTCCGTTACGCACATAGTCATCAGTGAAATTCATAAGCGAAGCGAGCGAAAGCAAAGTTGGTGTCATCACTCTCGCCGTATTTGAAAAATCATCAAGACGCATGATGTTGCTTTTGTTACCCTCTCCGTCCACATTGTATATGTTTTCTCCATCGCCTATGGTTTGCGTCAATTCACCGGAGCTGTTCTCTGATTCAATATGCATGCTTCCATCTTTTCGTTTTGTGACGTGGGTTGTACTTGTGTCCTCAATGTTCCCTATGAATCTGTTCGCCAAACAGGTCTTTGTTTTTATCTTGCATGAAAAATTCAACGGGGAAGCAAGGACCGCTTCATCAAGGACTGTTATTGGCACAATATCCATAGCGGTATCTCCTGTGTTGGGGTCTCTGGCCTCAACAGAAACTTCATACTCCCCACTTTCTTGAGGAACAGTCCATTTTATTCTGTTTGGGCTTATGACATTCCATTCTCCCTCCAGGTTCCACTTGTACTCAATACCCTTATTTTTATTTGCATAGGCAAATATCTCTACCTCGCTCCCCGGTGTTACAGGATGCTCATAGTCTGCCACAAATCCCAGGCGGGTGATTGAGAGTTTTCTGTCAGAGACATTTGTTTCGTTTTTGCAGCCCGACATGAAAAATAAAACTGCCATTCCTGCAACAATACCTGCAATCTTAAATACATTTTTCCTTTTCACCTTTCATCTCCTTTTGATTTCAGTGCACCTTAAAAAAGATGCACCGGAGTTTTTTTGTTTTCCATGGCCTTTTTCCACGCCTACTCTATCATTACCACCACTTTCGGCAGAAAACAAGGTGCAAAAGGGGCAAATATTACCAAGGTAATACGGAATTCGCCCAAAATATTACCAAGGTAATATGAAAAAATGCAAAATATTACCTAAGTAATATGCTAGGTTTTTATACTTTTAGGGTAAAAATAAAAAATTCCTATGGAAGAAAGAGAAAAATAGGTTTATAATAGAATAACTTGTTTTATTTGCCTATGAATTTTACAACATTCCTGCGCAAAACCAGCGCCTGTCTTGCTTTACTTTTTATTCTCCTGCCCGCAAGTGCCCGTGTGGTACGAATTCCTTCCTATTATAGTTACGATTATTCTTCCAGTGACACACCTGGAATTACCGCCCTTTATTACGAAAGCCTCATGAGCCTTCTTGCAGATGCCGCTGACTGGGAATATGACCTCATGGACTTAAATGGTAAAGCCCCCATCGATGCAGTTTACGACGGAGAAGTAGACCTTCTCTATGATGTGGTCAGATACGATTCTTCTGTGGGCAAAGACCTTTACTGGGGAGACGCCCCCTCCGGCACAGAGTACCTTATGCTGGTTACCAAAGCAAGCAACAACAAATACAACGGTACTTACCTTGGAAATCTGAACGGAGCCAAAATAGGTTACGAGTCCCGCAACTATGTAATGTTCAAACTGCTGGAAGCCTTTTTGCAGACAAATAAAATTCAGGCCACCCCGGTTCCCTGCGACTCAAACATAGACTTACGCCGGCAGATGGACAACGACAAAATTGACCTTTATGTTTCAACCCGTACAACCCCCAATCCAAAAGAAAAAATCATCTACACCTTCGGCCACTATCCCGTTTATTTTTTGAGCAGCAACAGGGAGATTATCAGCGAACTTAACGCCGCAAGAAATAAACTTTACAAGGGAAACCCCCTTTACCTTGAAAATATACTTGTGCGTGCAAGCGGCATGCCTTCTGTGGATGTTGCAAACATAAGCACTGCAGAGCGCCACTACATTCAGAACCGCAAAACCATGAAAGTCATGGACGATGACTTTAACTACGACGGAACAAACGGACAGATACGAAGCGAGTTCTGGCAGCACCTTACCGGCATTACAGGACTTGAGTTCACTTTTGAAAAAGGAAGCGGAAGTCCTTCTACCTACGAAGAGCCATGCCTTTATGATGCAGTGATTACCGACAAAGTGCGTGACACCGGCATTTATTACACCTACCCTTACTGCAGCATGGGAGTGAGGCTTCTCTGCGCCCCGGGAGTGAACATCCGCGACGTACTTTTAATTGACAATCCTGACTACGACACAAACCGTAAACTCAGACTTGTTCTTCCACCGGACATGCAGAAAGTTCTCCCTTATTTTTCAGAACGTTTTATTCCTTATGAAACAACAGTTCTTTCTTCCGCTTCGGAGTGTCTGCGTTACCTTTCCCACGGAACATACGATGTTGCCCTCATAAACGATTTTTCACTTCAGCAGCGTTTTTCAATCAACGACTACAAAAAACTCCGTGACCAGGACATAGTAGTTTACAAAGTTCCAATCAGCATTGTGGCAAAGTGCGACCACCCTGACCTGATTACTTCAATTCTGAACAAAGCCTTTACCCAGATGCCCTACGACTTTTACAACAGCCTGCAGAATGAACACCGACTTTACATTACCCGTGAACCTTCCATGGAAGCAGTGCGCTACAGAATTGTAAATGCAGTTTTCATCTTCTTTGGAATTTTTATTTTATACAACCTTCTCATTACAATTTTCCATACCCGCCGTTATCAAAAGCAGATTAAGGTTGACCAGCTTACAGGCCTTTTGAGCATGACAGGATTTGAACAGGATGCGGGTAAACTTATTGAACATTTACCAAACGACAAGTTCATGCTTACAGAACTTAACGTAAGGGATTTTTCTTTTATCAACAGGCTTTATGGTCCAGGCTCTGGCGACAGAATGCTCACCTGTATTGCCCGTACACTGGATAAACTTTACTCTCAAAGAAAATACTGCTGTATGGCCCGCGGCTATGCAGATAATTTTTACATCATTCAGAAAGTGGAGTTCTCCGTAAACGACAGTCTTAAAGACATGGCTGAGTGTCAGAATATTCTGCAGGAACATCTCCTGAGCGAAGAAGGATTCCGCGTGGTTGTAAAATGCGGTAACGTAATTGACTTTGGAACAAGTGACCATCCGCTAAATGTTAAGGACATGATAAGCAAGGCAGGTTACGCCCGCCGTTCAAAACAGGAGAGTATGGTAGAAAACTTTTCTGTTTTTGATAATGAAATTAAAAAGCAGCGGGAAAAAGAAGAGCGCATAGAAAACTCCATTGCAAAAGCACTTGAAGAAAATGAATTCTTTATCATGCTGCAGCCAAAAATGGATCTTACCGGAGAACGCTGTATTGGAGCAGAAGCTTTAGTCCGCTGGCAGACAAAAGAAAACGGAGTGCTCACTCCAGACCAGTTCATTCCTATTCTGGAAAAAAACGGTTACGTTGCAAAAGTAGACTTCTTTGTTTACAGAACTGTATTCAACTTTATACAGCAGTGTCTTCAGGAAAAAATTCCCATGGTGCCAATCAGCCTGAACATTTCCCGGCTTAACCATGACTCTTCTACTTTTACTTACGACTTTAACCGCCTTTTCAAAAAATACGACATTTCACCCCGTCTTGTGGAACTTGAAATTGATGAACACCAGGCAGGCGGAAACGAAGTTGTCATTAAAGAAATGGCCCGTGCCCTTCACGAAGATGGTTTTGTTGTCTGTCTTGATGATTTTGGAACAGGAGATTCTTCCGTAAACATTCTTTCCGAAATTCCTGTTGACGTGGTAAAATTTGACCAGCGCTTTTTGCACTACGCAGAAGTGTCAGATAATTCCAGAGTAATTCTTGTAAGCCTGATTAAGATGGCACATGAACTTAACAAATACACAATCTGCGAAGGAGTTGAAACCCTGGAGCAGGTAGAACTTCTCCGTTCAATGAAGTGTGATGCCGCCCAGGGCTTTTACTACGCAAGACCCATGAGCCTCGACAACTTTAAAATGTACCTCATGTCCCATCTGTAATGATTATGGGTTTAAAATAAAGAGGGGGCTGTCTGAAAAATACAAGTTTCGGTGGTTGAGCCTGTCGAAACCACCATGTTTTGTGTACATGGTCATTTCGAGAGCCTTGGTTGTTGAGCCTGTCGAAACACAATGACCGTAGACAATTATCTTATTGGACAGCCCCTACAGTGTTTCCATTTACATGGTGAGGATTTTAACGCAGGCGCTTAAGGCCGCTTTCCAGACACCAGCTTTCCGGAGCGGAACCATGGTGGCAGAAAAGCTGAACGTTGGCATCAAAAGCACTGGTTGCAATATTGCTCACTGAATCAGGAAGTTTGAGTTTTGAAAGATTCGGACACTGGGCAAATGCAAGTTCTCCAATACTGATTACCGTATTCGGAATTTTTACAGAGGCAACGCTTGTTCCAAAGAAGGCGTAGTCACCAATACCTTTTACTTCTGCAGGAATTGCAACATCTGTTTCTTCTCCGCGGTAGAACAAAAGCATATTGTTTGCGGTGTTCACCACCATTCCGTTTAAATCCCTGTAAGTGCGGTTTGTAAGAAGAATGCGTCCGGTACCGGGGAATGCCTTTGCAGAACAGGACATGATATTATCTGAAAGTTCAATGCCTTTAAGACCGGTACAGGCTTCAAATGCCCTGGGGCCAACACCAATCACACTGTTGGGAAGCTTAGCGTACTGCATGCCGGTACAGCCGGAAAATGTTCCTTCGTCTATATAGCGCACGCCCTCAGGAACTTCAATCTGTTCAAGAGAACTGCAGTCTGCAAATGCATATCTTCCGATTGATACAATACTTGCGGGAAGAGTTATTTCATGCAGATTAACACAACTGGCAAAAGCCCTTTTTCCAATTACCTGCACACCTTCTGGAATGGTCACTGAAGTAACTGCTCTTGGATTTTTAATAAAACCTTCGCAAATTTCAATCGTACCCAGTGGAATCTCGATGTTTGATTCGTCCATTGTCCGCCTCCACGTTGCACAAGTATATCATAAGAAGGCCTTTCTTGTCCATGCAAACTTGAATAAAGCTCCTATATCAGATAAAATCATAAAAAAAAGAACAGGAGCGTAAAAAAATGACTGGTTCAATGATTCAAATGATGACCGCCTTCGTGCTCTACCTGGGCATGATGATTTACATCGGCGTCTCATTCATGGGAAAAAACAACAGTTCAGAAGACTTTTTCCTTGGTGGAAGAAACCTTGGTCCCTGGACAACAGCCTTGAGTGCGGAAGCCTCAGACATGAGCGGATGGATGCTCATGGGTCTTCCGGGAGTGGCATACCTTACCGGAATGAAAGAAGCATTCTGGACAGCCCTCGGTCTTGAAATAGGAACATACCTCAACTGGCTAATTGTTGCAAAGCGTCTCAGAAAATATTCTGTTTCATGCGGAAACTCAATCACAATTCCAGAGTTCCTTACCAACCGTTTTAAAGACGACAGACACATCATCAGTGCAATCTCTTCCATATTCATTGTTCTCTTCTTCGTAGTTTACACTGCCAGCGGTTTTGTTGCCTGTGCAAAACTTTTGAACACTGTATTTAATCTTCCATATTTAAGCGGACTTGTAATCGGTGTTGTGGTAATTCTTCTTTACACACTTCTTGGCGGTTTCCGTGCAGTGTGTACAACAGACTTCATTCAGGGAACACTTATGTTCGTTGCACTGGTAATTACAGTTGTTGTAATGTCCATCTCCATGGGCGGACCTGCGGCGGCAGTGGAAAAAGTGAGTGCTTTCGGAAGCCAGTTCCTAAACCCATTCTCTTCTTCTGGGGATGAGAACTTTGGTTTGATGAGCATTATTTCATCCCTTGCATGGGGTCTTGGTTACTGCGGTATGCCTCACATTCTTGTACGTTTCATGGGAATCAGAAGCAACAGGGAAATTAAAATAAGCCGCAGAATTGCAATGGTATGGGTAACAATTGCAATGTTCAGTGCAATGCTTGTGGGTGCCTTTGCAAAAGCATATCTTAACACTCCGCTTGCAGACGGAAAACAGGAAACTGTAGTTATTGCTACCTTCCTCCAGACTTACCAGCCTTTCATTGCAGGTATTTTCCTCTGTGCTATTCTTGCCGCCGCCATGAGTACTGCAGACAGCCAGCTTCTTGTTGCCGCCAGTGCATTCAGTGAAGACTTCTGTCAGACAATTTTAAAGCGCAAGTTTGACCCCAACACAATGGTTCGCATAAGCCGCATTACAGTTCTTGTAATTGCACTTGTTGCCTTCCTGCTTTCTCTTAATGAAAACAGTTCCATCTTTGGTCTGGTTAGTTATGCATGGGCAGGTTTTGGTGCAACCTTCGGCCCCCTCATTCTTCTTGCCCTCTTCTGGAGAGGTGCAACTGCTAAAGGTGCAATAGCAGGTATTCTTGCAGGTGGAATTACAGTTGTTGTATGGCACAACATTCCGGCAAGTGTTGCTCCCATCTTCGGCCTCTATGAAATTCTTCCCGGCTTCGTTCTCTGTCTTTTAGCAGCAGTTGTGGTAAGTCTCATTGACAAAAACAAGGATCCCCGCATGCTTGCAGACTTTGACACCTACCGCGAAATGGAGGACTAATTTTATGGAAGAGCAGCATCACACAGAACAGACAAAAAAGAAAAAGAAACCTTTTTTTATAAAACTGCTGACTGGCATTTTTTGGCTTGTCCTCTTCGTGGTGCTGCTTCTACTGGCCGGCTTTATTTTTTCCGCCCTTCATAAAAAGAATTCCCTTTCCATGCTTCCTCCAGACTATTCCCTTCACTTACACATGGACAATGCATGGAAAGCAGTTAACCCCCTTGTGGATCTTGAAGCCGCAGACATAATTCTTTCACAGCCACAATTCCTTTCACTCAGACCGGCCTTCATGTCCTGGAGAACCTCTGCCCTAAGGCAAAATAAACTTGTGGCCCTGGCCGCTTCCCGCAAAATAGATGCAGCCCTTTACACAGAAAATTCCTTTACAGATTTTATTGCAGTGGTGGACTTAAGTTTTCTTTCCCTTGCCACCCGTCTTCTTCCCCTCTATAAATCTTTAATCAATGTAGAAAATCTTTATTACATAGAAACTACCCTTCACCCTGGCGTAGAAAAATTTTTCGCTTTTCATGTAAGCAATGACATGACAATTTACATAAAGCCAATACAGAACACTCTTGTTCTTTCAAGCAATCTTGAACTTTTTGAAAGGGCAATTACCATAGACAACAGCAGCGACTACACAAAAGATGCCCTCATGCTCATAAAAACAAAAACAGAAAATCCAATTCATGTAATTGCAAATGCTTCAAAACTTTCTTCTACACTCCTTACTTCTACAGAAGACAATTACATGCTCTCACAACTGCTCCCCCTTATTAAAGAAAATACTTTCAGCCTCATCTCCTTTGGCATAACAGATTCCCGCATTAAGGCAGAAGCAAATATTCCCTTAGACCCGCCGGAAAACAGTTCACTTTCCAGACTGGTAACTTCTCCTTCAAAACTTCCGTCACTTCCTGTAAGACTAAGCGACAGGGTTCAGTATTACACCCTCATAAATGCAGGCTCTCTGGAAGAACTGAAAAATGCAGCCTTCCCCCTCTTACCGCCTGAAAAGAAAATAGACAGTCTCTGGTCTACAGGTAATTCTCTCTGCAAGGCACTGTTTAATACTTCACTGGAAGATTTACTTTTCTCCTGGAGTGGAAATGAATTTGCAGTGCTCGGCATGGAAGGAGTAGACAATCCGGTTTTTGCAATACAGGTAAAGGACGAAAAGCAGCGTCAGAAAATTTTTGACAGGGTGATTTCTTCTATAATTGTTAAAAGCGACACAAGCCTTATTGTAGACGGAATGCGACTCCCCCAGCTCATGCTTCCTTCGTTTTTACAGGCACTTCTCGGAGCCTTTAACATAAATCTTCCTTCGGCCTACTATTATGTTCACGACGGTTACATCTATCTCTCTCTTTCTCCGGAACCGCTTTCTGCCCTTTACTCTTCATCTGCTGCAGGAAGTTTCATTGCAATGAAAGAGGAATGGAAAGACGTACAGCCCCGCCTTACAAGAGGAACTTCGCTAAGTCTTTTTTACAATCTGGCACAAAGTACACCTTTCTTTTTAAGAAACGATAATGTACTCACACAGATTCTTGACCTTTACACCATTGGCCGCACAGACCTTGCTCTGGGAAACTCAAATCTTTCGCTTACATTAAATGCAGTTTCCCGCCGTTCAGGAGACTTGCGTTCACTTAACGGATTCCCGCTTGAACTTTTGGGTAAACCTTCACCCTATACCATTGCAAAACAGACAAAGGACGGTCCTTTTATTTTCTGGCTTGAAGACCAGACAAAACTCTCTGCACTTAATACCGTCACAAAGGAAAAAACAGAACTCACTCTTCCCGACCCCTGCTTTATTACGGAAAACACATCTGCTTCTGACGACAGCTATTGCATCTGGGCAAGTACAAGACGCGGAGAAGTTTACCTTATTAACTCATGTTTACAGATAAAAGCCGGCTTCCCAATAACTCTTTCTTCTACTCCAAGTGCAGATGCATCTGCCTTTGCAGGAGGACTTGCAGTTCCCCTTTCAAACTCAAGTCTTGCTCTTGTAGGAACAAACGGCAAAACCAGATACGTTGAACTTCCGCTTTTTGGTTCACTAAAAGCCGCCCCCGGTGTTCTGGGAGAAAACATTGCCCTTTACGACAAATCCATCATGGGAAGTATTTTTATTGTTAAAAACGGAGTCTGCATAAACGAAGATGCACCTATGGAAGTAAACGGAATTGCCTTTGGTTCACCGGCCCTTATGGAACAAAAAGGTTCTCTGCTTACAGCCTTCATTACCCAGTCCGGAGAACTCTCGCTCTGGAGGGACGGAAGAATGGAAACTGGTTTCCCCAAACAGCTGGAGGGAATCTTTTTCCATAATCTTGTTGCAAGCGACTCCTACTTTTATGCTCTTTCAAGCGATGCCCGTCTCTTTAGAATTTCACCTAAGGGAGAAGTGCTCATTGTTCAGATTCCAAACGCCAGTGCAGAAAATCCCTTCCTCTGCGTGCTTGAACCAAACAAAAATAAAGTTTCCCATGTCTATGTCTGCCCTGACGGAAATGCAATCTATGGCTTTAACGAAAAACTGGAACTGCTCACTGCCTTCCCTCTTGCAGGCTGGGGCACTCCTTCTTTCATGGACACAAATGGAGACAAACGCGCCGAATGCTTTACGGTTTCCATGAACAATACTCTTAACGCCTGGAACTTGAGGTAGGTAAAATGAAAAAAATAATTTTTTACAAAAGCCTGACTGCTTTATGTTTTAGTTTTCTTTTCATGAACTTTTTTTCCTGCGCCACATTAAAAGATGATGTGCAGGTTTCAACAGAAGACAGTCTTGAAGAAGATGCCATGACTCTGCTTGAAAAAAGAGTTTGTGAACTGGATGCCCAGACTTTTATGGGAATGCCTTCCGATTCTTCAGGTGAAAACCTTACCCGTCTTTTAGAAGATGCAAAAGCCGCCTCCTCTTCGGTACAAAAAGCACAATACGCAAAGCTTCAGGCACTGCAGGGAAGAATTTACCTCATGGAAGGAAAACGCAAAAAGGCCAAAGAATGCTACACAGATTCTGTAAATACTTACAAGGGAGAAGTTCAGGGGGTTATTCTTGCAAACAGACTTTCTCTTGTTCATTCACTGGACGAAGAAGCCGCCAAACTTTCCACCTCCCGTGACAAAGCCCTGCTCACTCTGGAAAAAGCATTACAGGCCTACGGAGAAAATCAATACGCTGCATCCCTTTCTCTTTTTGACACAGCCTTTATTTCTCTTCCTGCCTTTTATAAAAATGCCTACAAAGACATACGCGCTAAAGCCTGGGAGTACAGAAAAATTACCGGAAGTGAAAAAGCCGGCACAGACCTGTTAAAAAAATCCACAGTCACTGTGGGGGAACTTCTTGTTATTGCCTGTCAGGAAAATGAAAAACTGCAGTCCCTTCTGGGAGGAAGTGCTGCTTCACAAAACACCCTTTACAGAAAAGCCTGTGCCCTTGGTTTTCTTTCCAGTGTAACGGAAGAATCTGCCCTGCCGCTTGAAAATGATTTTTGCAGTAAAGTTCTTGCCGCACGTTTTTTCTGGAATGTTCACGCCTACCTTACCGGCATGGAAAACACCGCCCCTTACACAGAAAAACTTTCCAAAAGAAAAGCCTCTCCCTTCCAGGATCTTCCCTTTGGCAATGCAGACTTTGATGCAGTAATGGGCTGTGTGGAAAATGAATACCTTAATCTAAAAGACGGCATTCACTTTGAACCGGAAAGTTCTGTAAGCGCACTGCTTCTTTCTGAGGCCGCAAAAAAACTCCGGTAAAAAATGTTTCCGCCCCTGCCAGAAGAAGAAGCCCGTCTCTTTTGCATAAAAACTGCAGAAGAAATAAAAAAGGGAAATCTCATTCTCTCACAGCCACTTAGAAAAAGCCTTGTCCGTTCACAAAATGAAGTAATGCTCGGCTGCCTTGTGTGCAGAGACAGGACTGGAAAAAAAATAAACCTCATTACCACAAGCGGAACTTCAAGAAGTCTTTCTTTTGCAAATGCTGATGAAGAAAATTTTTCTGAAGGTGAAAAAACAATAATTGTCCCTCCAATAGTTTCGCCTGAAAAAATAGACCTGGCCCTTAAAAAAAATGATGAAGAAATTCATCTTCTTACAAAAAAAATAAATGAATTAAAAAAACTGCGCACTGATTCACGCACCCCAACCAAAGAAGAAGCAGAACTTCTTGAAAAAAGAAAAGCCCTTACCACAGAATCACTTTTAAAATTTCACGAGCTGTATTCTTTTAAATGCATTGACGGAAAAACTTTAAGCCTTTCAGAAATCTTTAATGGAAAAAATCCGCCCACTGGAACAGGGGAATGCTGTGCTCCAAAACTTTTTCATTTTGCTTTTTCAAACAATTTAATTCCTCTTTCCCTGTGCGAAATTCTTTTTCCAAACGACCCTTCCTTTACCGCCGTTCCTCCCTGCGACGAGCGATGTGCTCCCCTCCTGAACAAAATGCTTGGCCTCCGCATTCTCTACCGGGACAGGGATATTATTGTTGTAAACAAAGAAAGCGGCATTTTAAGTGTTCCGGGCCGTGGTCCTGAAAAATTAGACAGTGTTTCTTACAGAGTGCGCCGACTTTTCCCTGACTGCATTGAACAGCCTGCCGTACACCGCCTTGATATGGAAACAAGCGGACTCATGGTACTTGCCTTAAACAAAGAAAGTCACCGTGAATTAAACCGTCAGTTTGAGAAGAGGGAGACAGAAAAAGAATACCTGGCACTGCTTGACGGAAATGCAATTAAAAAAGGAATTGCCCCTCATGGCAAAATGGAATTGTTTTTCAGACTGGATGTAGAAAACAGACCCCACCAGATTTGGGACGATGTATATGGAAAAAGTGCCGTAACTGAATGGGAAATACTGGGAGTGGAAAAATACAAAAGCCCCGCAGGAAAAATTTCTGAGGCTACAAGGGTAAGGTTCATTCCCCACACGGGCCGCACCCATCAGCTCCGTCTTGCCAGTGCAGACAGCCACGGTTTTGGCATACCCATTATCGGCGACACCCTCTACGGAACCTGCCTTCCGGGAGAGAGACTGATGCTTCATGCCGCAAAGCTAACTTTTACCCACCCTGCCACAGGGGAGCGGATGTGTTTTGAAAGTAGAACAGAATTTTAAACTAAACATTCTCTTAAAATATTAACTGCCACTCCCACCGGGAAGCCCTTCCATTGCTTAAAAGTGCAAAATACAGTATTCTCTTGAAATAAGCCAATATGAATAGGGAGGAACCCATGGACGGCACAGAAGAAATCTTAAATCTGCTTAGAGACAATGCACGCAT
>JAEEGL011604757.1_pt1 | contig 14088 bp, 11 predicted proteins | sample 9134231 | NCBI WGS metagenome assembly JAEEGL01 (sample SAMN16246548, study PRJNA631951) | gut metagenome | biome: gut microbiome; feature: rumen; material: fiber-attached | host: Bos | place: Iran: Karaj | collected 2018-10 | reverse complement strand
GCACCGTTCGAGCGGCGCGGGCGGTCAGCACATCAACAAGACCGACTCCGCCATCCGGATCGTGCATATCCCGACCGGGATCGTGGTCGGGTGCCAGACCGAGCGCAGCCAACTCCAGAACAAGGAGACGGCGCTCCGGATGCTGAAATCCAAACTGCTCGAGATCAAGATGCGCGAGAAACTGGCGCGGGTCGAGGACATTCAGGGGAACAAGGCGAACATCGAGTGGGGCTCGCAGATCCGCAGTTACGTGTTCATGCCCTACACGCTCGCCAAGGACACCCGGACGGGGTACGAGGTCGGCGACATCAACGCCGTGATGGACGGCGAGATCGACGGCTTCATCGACGCCTACCTGAAACAGAATGCCGACGGCACCGCCTGACGGACGCCGTACCATAAAGAACTGAAAGGAAGGAAACCGAAAATGAAAATGACGAAAGACAAGATGAAGGGTCTTCTCGCGATCGCGCTCTTCGTGCAGGCGATCTGCATGATCATCGTCTCGCTGACGCAGTTCAGGCGCCGCAAAGGGCTCGCCTTCTCGCTGCTCGGCGTGGGCGCCGCCTGCGGCGTGCTTGCCGCCGCGTTCGGAAAGTTCGAGTACACCGACCTGGACGACGAGGACGAAGAGAAGAATGAGGAAGCCGAAGGAGCGGACGACGAGGACGAGTTCGAAATCGACCGCGATATGCTCCGCGCCGACCTCTCGCACGGAACCGACGACGAGGAAGACTGATCCCCTTTTCAAAAAACCGTATTCAGGAAGGAACCGATTATGCAGGAACTGAAACCGAGGAGCGAGATGGATCCCGCGTTCCAGTGGGACCTGACGCAACTCTTCAAAAACCCCGACGCCTGGCGTGAAGCCTACGCCGAAACCGAAAAGAAGATCGACGCCCTGCCCCGGCTCGCCGGGACGCTGGGAGATTCCGCCGCGTCGCTGGAAGCGGCGCTCTCCGAGATCGACCGCGCCGCCGAACTCTGCGAGCGCGTGGGGATCTACGCCTTCCTCTGCAAAGCGGGCGACAACGGCGATCCCGAGGCGCAGGATATGGACGACCGGGCGACGCGCCTGTACGTCAAACTCGGCTCTTCCGTCGCGTTCGTCGACCCCGAGATCCTTTCGATCGACGAAAAGCGCCTGACCGAGTTCCTTTCCGACCCGGCGCTCGCCGCCCACCGTCACTACGTCGAAAACGTCAACCGTCAGCGCGCGCACACCCTCGACGAGAAGGGCGAACAGATGCTCGCCGCCCTCGGGGAGTTCGCCGCCGTGCCTGGCACCGCGTTCGATATGCTGACCAACGTGGATATGGAATACCCGACCGTGACCGACGAGAACGGGAAGACCGTCCGTCTCTCGAACGGGAACTTCTCGGTCTTCCGCGAAAGCGCCGACCGCCGCGTGCGCGAGGACGCCTTCAAGGGGTACTTCGGCACCTATCACAAGTTCATCAACACGACCGCCGCGCTCTACGCCGGGGCGGTCAAGGCGGCGTCGTTCTACTCGGCGTCGCGTCATTTCGGGGGGAACTGCGAGGCGGCTCTCTTCGACAACAACGTGCCTGTCTCGGTCTACGACTCGCTGATCGAGGCGGTGCACGACGGGCTTCCCGCCATGCAGGAGTATATCAATCTCCGCCGCGAGGTGCTGGGGCTCGATACGATCGACGTCTTCGATCTCTACGTCCCGATGGTCGGCGACGTGGATTTCAAGATGCCGTACGAGAAGGCTAAGAAACTCGTCCGCGAGGCGCTCGCCCCGCTCGGAGAGGATTACTGCAAGGTGCTCGACCGCGCGTTCTCGGAGGGTTGGATCGACGTCTACGAGAACAAGGGTAAGGAGTCCGGGGCGTTTTCGACGGGGGTTTTCGGCGTGCACCCCTACGTGATGCTGAATTATACCGACACGCTCGACGACGCGTTCACGCTCGCGCACGAACTCGGACACGCGATGCATTCCTATTATTCGGATACGACGCAGGACTACGCCAACCACGATTATCGGATTATGGTGGCGGAGGTCGCCTCGACCGTCAACGAAGTCCTGCTCACCAAGCACCTGCTCAAAACCGAGACCGAACCGCGGCGCCGCGCCTATATTCTGAACCACTTCCTCGAAGGGTTCCGCACCACCGTTTTCCGCCAGACCCTGTTCGCCGAATTCGAGCGCAAGGCGCACGCGCTTTACCGCGAGGGGACGCCGCTCACGGCGAAAACGCTTTCGGGCATCTACCTCGACCTTGAAAAGCAGTATTACAGCGCCGCGAAGATGCAGGATCTGATCGCCGACGAGTGGTCGTATATCCCGCACTTCTACCGCCCGTTCTACGTCTACCAGTACGCGACCGGATTCTCGAGCGCGGTCGCGATCGCCGACGCGATCGAAAAGACCGGGAACGCCGCCGATTACCGTCGGTTCCTCACCCTCGGCGGGAGCGACTATCCGCTGAACGAACTGAAGGTCGCGGGGATCGACCTCACGTCCCCCGAGACCGTGCGGAGCGCGCTCGGCGTCTTCCGCGATACGATCCGGGAGTTCGCCGCGGCACTCGGCAAGTGACGGTCAAAAACCCAGAAAAGCGTCCGGGACGGGCGCTTTTCGCTTTTCCGGGCGTTCCCCCGGCAAAACGCGGAGCGAAAAAGAGCAATCCGAAGCAAGAAAAACGGCAATCTCGTATCTTGAACGGCACGTTATAAAGTGTTATAATAAGTATCTAATCTCATTTTGATTATAGGCGGCGCATGCCGCCCGGTAAGGAGAAAAAACCGTGAAAAAACCGTCCCTGTTCCTGATCCTGCTGGCGGCGGCGCTGCTGATACCGGCGCTGATTCTGTCGGTTTCCGCCGAACCCGGAGAGATCGAGGACCTCTCGTACCAGACCCTCTCGGGCGCCGACGTGCTTGACGACGACACCGATCTGCGCTTCGTGTTCACGGTCGGCTCGCTCGGCTACAACGAGGTGGGCGTCGTCTGCTCGAAATCGGTCGCGGAACCGACCTACGACGCCGCGGGTTGCTTCACCTACAAGACGAACACCGTCCATTCCGCGATCACAGCCGACGGCAAAACCTTGAACGCGCCCGCCGGGCGGTACTACGTCGCGGTCAAACTGACCGGGATCCCGCACTCCTATTTCGACGGTCCGCTCTACCTTCGCGCCTTCGTTCGCGACAGCGGCGGAGTCCGTTATTCCGAAGTAAAGTCGCTCACGGTCTGCCGAGCGCTCGGACACGAACACGAACTTCCGTGGAACGCCCTTGGCACGGCGACCATGCTGACCGCGGGGACGCTCTCCGGGCATTGCGAGGGGTGCAATCTCGACGTTACGAAAACCGAAGTGAAGCGCGAACCGATCGTCTACAACTCCGCCGAGCCGAGCGGTCCGTTTGCCAACGGGTTGGAGTACCGGATCTCGAAGAATCTCTCCGACGTCCGCGGCGAAGATCATTTCTACCCGACGCAGGAGCATCCGGACGGACAGGATCTCTGGTTTGAGTATTCCTTCCTTTGGAACGCTTCTCTTGAAAACTGGGATTGGTCGACTGCGCTTGCGGAAATAAAGGTCGCGGCGATTTTTAACACCGCGGGCAAACACCGTGAGTTCTTTCTCCTCTACACGCGCGACAACAACGATCCGTTCAAAACGTCGAACGACTGCCCGTACGAGGGGCACTTCGACTATTCCGCCTTCGCGCCCGAAAGCAAGGCGTGCGTCCTGTACGGTCCTGACTCCGGCTACTCCTCGAACATCATCCGGAGTTCCTCTCCCTACATTTACGACGAAACGTGGTTTGACCACAACGGCTGGCACCGCATCGGCGTAAGACACCATTTGGAGGCGGCAAAAGATGGAGGCAGTGCGGTCTATTCGGGATTCGCGGAACTCTATCTCGACGGCGTTCTGGTCTGGCGGATCAACAGCAACGTCGACGCCCTTGCAAGCAACGGTCTTCTGCTCTTTACGGCGGAAGTCGAGAACGACGAACTGGTCTATCACGACAACGATGACGCGATGATCCAGATGAAGATCGAAAGCGTCGCCAGATCCACCGAGCCCGTGTACGTGGCGGTCGGCGATATTGCGTGGAGTTGCGGTTCGGGCTTTGTGCTCGACGTGGAAAGAGAACCGTTTCCGGAAGACGCGACGCTGGATCTCGATACCGACCTGACGGTCTCCGCCCCGTTCTACTACCGCCCGAAGAGCGCGCCGCCCGCAAACTCTTTCACCATCGCGACCTGGAACATCGGACATTTCTCAAACGGTTCAAGCAAGAATTCGGCGATCAACGACGGCAACTTCGCCGCGGCGTCGCTCAAGTACAAGACCTATATCAACGACGTGCTCGGCGCGGATATCGTCTGCCTGAACGAATACAGCGCGAATATGGCGAAATCGTCCTCCCATCCGGCGAAGAGCGAACTGTTCGGCGCCTATACCGAAGTCGCCTTTGAAGGCGAGCAGCGCAACTACAGTTGCAACGCGCTCTACTCGAAACTTCCGCTCTCGAACGTGACCGTTCACGAGTTTGACTGCAACGTGGGCGTGGATATTCAGTACACAAACGCGGTCGAGGCGACCGACTACTACTATATCACGGGCGAACTCGAGATCGGCGGCGAAACCGTCGTCATCGTCGTCGCGCATCTGGCGTTCGACGACTATCTGTACGAAGTGGAGCCCTATATCGACACGGTCTGTCAGGACGAGATGCGCGAGTTGATCGACGTGTTCGCCGACGTCGAGCACGTGCTGATCCTCGGGGACTGGAACGCCTACGACTACGATTACTTTGATCTGTTTGCGGACGCGGGCTACACGCTCGGGAACCGAAACGAGATCCCGACCTGTACGGGCTCCGCGACGGGAGACCTGCAGTGGTCGGTCGACAACATGGTTGCGAAGGGACTGACGATCCGCGACTTCCGCGGAGAGCCCACCACCCTCTCGGATCACGTCGCCGTGATCGCCACGATCACCCTCGCAGACTGAAAAAAGACGACGAAACAACCGCACGCCGGTCGGCGTGCGGTTGTTTTTATATAACGGGAGCAACTTTATTTCTTATACCAATAGAACGGGCAGTACACGTTTTTTAAGTACGAGGCGGCGGTGGCGGGATCGCCGAGCGAAACGTCGGTGCCCGACGCGGCGTCCCGGACGGTCGTGACGAACCACTCGCCCTCCCCGTAAAAGGTCGCGGAGGACAGGGCGGTACAGTTCCGGAACGCATCGTCGCCGATGAACGCGAGGCTCTTCCCGAACGTGACCGACGAAAGCGCCGAACAGTTCTCAAACGCTCCGGAGCCGATCTCCGAAACGGTATCGGGGAGCGCGACCGAAGACAGCAGTCCGCATTCGGCAAACGCGTGCGTGCCGACAGCCGTCACGCCATCGTGGAGCGAGACCGACGAAAGCGCCGCACAGCCCGAGAACGACCACGCCCCGACCGTCCCGATCCCGCGCCCGAAAGTGACCGAAGCAAGCCCGGTACAGCCGAGGAACGCAAAATCGGGGATCACCGTCACGCCGTCGCCGAACGCAACGCTTACAAGGGCGGGGCAATCGATGAACGCGGGTTCCGAATCCGAACCGGCGACCGTGCAAGCGGCGGCGTTCCAGACGACCGAGGTCAGCGCGGGACAGTTTGAAAACGCCCCTTCCCCGATCCCCTCGATCCCCGCCGGTATCACGACCGATTCAAGAAGCGGACACTCGGCAAACGCTCTTGCCCCGATCGAAACGATCGGTTTTCCGTCGAAATCGTCGGGAATGACGATCTCCGTCACGCTCGCGCGCAAACCGGACGCGATCCCGGTGATCTCGCCCTCGTCCGAAACCGTGAACCCGGGCGTCCAGCGCGCCGTCAGCGTCAGGTTGCCGTACTGCCCCGCCAGGTTGTCGACGCGGTTGCCGTTCTGGCTGTACCACCCGGCAAACTCGTAGAGCGAGCGGGTGGGGGCGGTCAGGGCAACGTCGTCCTCGATCGTGTAGGTCGCGGGGTCGGAGCCGCCGAGCGTCCCGCCGTCGGGATCGTAGGTGACCGAATAGGTCTTCGCCGTCCACTGCGCCGTGACCGTAAGATCCCCCGCGACCGCGGTGCAGTCGTCGGCGCGATCCCAACCCGCGAAGGAATAGCCGTTCCGGGCGACCGACGGGAGCACGGCGGGATTGCCGTACCGTACCCTCTGCGTCGCGTTCCCACCCGAGACCGTGCCGCCGTTCCCGAGGAAGGAAACCGTGTAAACGTCGCGGGTATAGTAGAGTTTCAAGGTAAGCGAGCCGTCGGGCAGAACGGTCCCCCGAACCACGCTTGCGGTCGGATCGAAGGTGAAATGCGGATAGGTATTCTGCACCGCGGAAACCGTCGCGTCGGTCGCGCCGGTCGCGGAAACGGTTTCGGAATCGTACCCCGTCCCCGCCGCGTTTTCAAGGTAGTATTCGACGGTGTAGGGCGTATTCGGGTTCGGCGTCCAGGTGGCGGAAACCGTAAGCGCGGCGGTCACGGGACGGGTCAGATCAAGGTCCCAACCCGCGAACGTATACCCCGTGCGCGCTGGATCGACGGGGGGCGTCAGAACCGTGCCCTCTTCGACCTGCATCGGGGCGGTCGCGCTGCCGCCGTTGGCGTTGAACGTGACGGTATAGAGCGGTCTGCGGTAGATCACGATCGGATAGAGCGACACGCCCCCGTCGGACAGCACGCCGAGCGTGAAACGGTTGTCGCCCTCGTTAAGCGGACAAACGGTCACCGCAAGCGAAACGGCGTCGTTCCATTCCCCCTGCACGACGCGCCAACTCGCCCCATGCGTAACGGTAAAACGGTCTGCAAACGAGAACTCCGCCGTCGCGTTCGGAACGGTCAGGGTCAGCGTACCGTCGACGTTTGCAAACCCCGTCGCAGAAAGCAGAGCCCCCGTATCGGACGACGCCGTCGACGCCGTGTCGGTCGTGCCCGACGGAACGTCCGTTCCGCCGCGTTCACAGGCAAACAGGAACGCGAGCGAGAGGAGCAGGAGCAGTACCGCCGCCATTCGTTTCATCTTCATCGGTTTTTTCCTCACATCGCCCGTCCCGTCGCGGGACGGATCATTTACCTTTTTATTATATCATAGAACGGAAGAAAAAATCAACCCTTTCGCGCGGCGTCCTTCGGGGGGAGCGGGGCGTTTTTTCTTTTTGCCCCCTTGCTTTGACAGACTTCCCCATTCGGCGGGTGCTACAATGGGAGCAGAACAAAAAACCGTCCGCCCGAGCGCGGACGAAAGGAGAAAGATATGCAAGAAACGCAAAGAGGCGTCCCGGGCTTTCCGAGCGTGGCGCAGGTCGCGTTCTCGTGCGAGGGGTCGACGCTCTGCGCCCGCGTCACGGGCGAAATCGACCATCACGCGGCGCGCCGGCTCCGGGAAGCGATCGACCAAGAAGTATTCCGCACCCTGCCCGCGACGCTGGCGCTCGACCTGTCGGGCGTCGGTTTTATGGACTCGGCAGGTCTGGGTTTGATCCTCGGACGTCTCAATCTGATGACCAATCGGCGGGGGGTTTTGAAACTTTCGGGGCTCCGTCCCGCCGTCGCGCGCATCCTGCTGCTCGCGGGGGTCGAGCGGCTGCCGGGTCTGATCCTGCCGGGTCAGCCCGCGCCGGATACGGAAAACGCGCGCGCCGAGAGCCCCGCCGGGACCATCTGAGAAAGGAGAACGAGATGAGAACCAAACAGACGGTACTGAACCAACTGGATTGCATTTTGCCCGCAAAGAGCGTGAACGAGGGCGTCGCCCGGTCGGTCGTGGGGGCGTTCCTTCTGCAGATGGATCCGACGGTCGAAGATCTGTCCGACCTCAAATGCGCCACCTCCGAAGCCGTGACCAACGCGATCGTGCACGGGTACATGCGGCAGGACGGCGAGGCGCCCGACGGCTGCCCGATCTTCCTTTCCCTTACGATCCTGCCCGAGCGCGTGGTGCGCGTGACGGTCAAGGATAAGGGATGCGGGATCGAGGACGTCGCCCGGGCGCGCGCCCCGCTCTATACCACCGGTCCCGCCGGGGAGCGGAGCGGTATGGGCTTTTCGGTCATGGAGGCGTTTACCGACCGTATGACGGTGCGGAGCCGCCCGGGCAAAGGCACGAAAGTCACGTTGTATAAAAAGATGAAGTAAGGCATGGACGCCGAGAAGAAGTACGAAAGCAACCCGCGTCTTCTCTTTTCGGCGCGGGCGGGAGACGCCGACGCCGAGGAGGAATTGGTCAGAAACAATCTCGGACTGGTGCGGAGCGTGGCGGCGCGCTTCTCGGATCGGGGGTACGACCGGGAGGAACTCACCGACGTCGGGCTGACGGGATTACTCAAAGCGATCCGCACCTTCGATCCCGCGCGCGGCTGCGCCTTCTCGACCTACGCCGTCCCGCTGATCTTCGGGGAGATCCGGCGCTTTCTGCGGGACGACGGACCGATCAAGGTCTCGCGGGAAAAGAAGCGGCTGGCGGCGATGATCGCGGCGGAACGCGAGAGAGCGGCGGCAAACGGCGAACAACTCCGCCTCTCGGAGATCGCCAGGCGGGTGGGCGCGACGCCCGAGGACGCCGCCGACGCGCTCGACGCCGTTTCCCCCGTCCGCTCGCTCTCGGAACGCGCCTACCGCGAGGACGACGGTCCGACGCTCGGCGAGATCATACCCGACGAGGGCGAGAACGAAAAGACCTTCGACAAGATCGCGCTCGCCCTCGCCGTCTCCAAGTTGCCCGCGCTCCGGAAAAAGATCGTTCTGCTCCGCTATTACCGCGACCTCTCGCAGCAAAAGGTCGCCGATCTGCTCGGGCTGACGCAGGTCAAAGTGTCGCGCGAAGAGAAACGCGCGATCGAGTTTCTTCGGGGGGAACTGTCCTGAAAACCCGCCCTTTTCGGGGCGGCTGCGCGGGCTTTCTCCCGCCCCCTTCCTGGGCGCTTCTTTTTGTTTGTGAACAAAGTGTGAATTCTTGCAAAATCGCTTGATTTTTTCGGATCAATGATTTACAATAATACCTGAAAATTGGCACTCGCCCTTTTTGAGTGCTAATCCACTCGTTAATATTTCCGAAAGGAACAGGAGGACAAGACAATGAAACTGATTCCCTTATCCGACCGTGTGGTGGTCAAGGCGATCGAGGCGGAGGAAACGACCAAATCCGGTCTGATCCTGCCGGGCTCGGCGAAGGAGAAACCGCAGGTGATGGAAGTGATCGCGGTCGGCCCCGGCGGCATGGTGGACGGCAAAGAGGTCCCGATGACGGTGAAAGCCGGGCAAAAGGTCATCACGAGCAAGTATTCCGGGACCGAAGTGAAGGTCGACGGAGAGGAATACACCATCGTGCGCGTCGGCGATATTCTCGCCGTCGTGGAATAAGGTAACGAAACAATCTGATACGAAAGAGGAATACGATCATGGCAAAAGATATTCTGTACGGAATTGAAGCAAGAGACGCCCTTCTGCGCGGCGTCGATAAACTGGCGGACACGGTGAAGATCACCCTCGGTCCGAAGGGTCGGAACGTCGTGCTCGACAAGAAGTACGGTTCTCCCCTGATCATCAACGACGGCGTGACCATCGCGAAGGAGATCGAACTTGAGGACGCCGCCGAGAATATGGGCGCGCAACTCGTCCGCGAGGTCGCGACCAAGACCAACGACGCCGCCGGCGACGGTACCACCACGGCGACGCTGCTCGCGCAGACCCTGATCCGCGAAGGTATGAAGAACGTGACCGCGGGCGCCAACCCGATGGTTCTCCGCAAGGGAATCCAGAAGGCGGTCGACGCGGCGGTCGCCGAACTGAAAAAGAACTCGAAGAAAGTCTCCGGCACCGAAGATATCGCGCGCGTCGGTACCATCTCGGCGGGCGACGCCGTGATCGGTCAACTGATCGCCGACGCGATGGAGAAGGTGACCTCGGACGGCGTCATCACGGTCGAGGAGTCCAAGAGCGCCGAGACCTACAGCGAAGTGGTCGAGGGTATGCAGTTCGACCGCGGCTATCTGTCCCCCTATATGGCGACCGATACCGACAAGATGGAAGCGGTGCTGGACGACGCCTATATCTTGATCACCGATAAGAAGATCTCGAACATTCAGGATCTGCTTCCCCTGCTCGAACAGATCGTGCAGGCGGGCAAGAAACTGCTGATCGTGGCGGAGGACGTCGAGGGCGAGGCGTTGACCACGCTGGTTCTGAACAAACTGCGCGGCGTCTTCACCTGCGTTGCCGTCAAAGCGCCGGGCTTCGGCGACAGACGGAAAGAAATGCTCCGCGACATCGCGATCCTGACCGGCGGCGAGGTCATCACCGACGAACTCGGACTTGATCTCAAAGAGACCACCGTCGCGCAACTCGGCCGCGCAAGACAGGTCAAGGTCAACAAGGAGAACACCATCATCGTCGACGGCGCGGGCGACTCCGACGCCATCAAGGCGAGAGTGGCGCAGATCCGTCAGGCGATCGAGACCACCACGTCGGACTTCGACCGCGAGAAACTGCAGGAGCGTCTTGCGAAACTCGCCGGCGGCGTTGCCGTCATCAAGGTCGGCGCCGCGACCGAGACCGAGATGAAGGAGAAGAAACTCCGCATCGAGGACGCGCTCAACGCGACCAAGGCAGCCGTCGAGGAAGGCATCGTCGCGGGCGGCGGTACCGCCTATATCAACGTCATTCCCGCCGTCGAGAAACTGCTTTCCGACGCCGAGGGCGACGAGAAGACCGGTATCAAACTCGTCATGAAGGCGCTCGAGGCGCCGGTCCGTCAGATCGCCGACAACGCGGGGCTTGACGGCGCCGTGATCCTCGACCGTGTGAAGGCGTCCGGCAAGACCGGCTACGGCTTCGACGCGTACAACGAGAAGTACGTCGATATGCTCGAGGTCGGGATCGTCGATCCGACCAAGGTGACGCGCTCCGCTCTGCAGAACGCCGCCTCGATCGCTTCCACCGTTCTGACGACCGAAGCCGTCGTCGCGAACAAGAAGGAAGAGGCGCCCGCCGCCGCTCCCGCCGCAGGCGGAATGGGCGGAATGTACTGATCCGGCGCCGTTTCCCGGGGAGAGCAATTCGCTCTCCCCGTTTTTTTATCCTTCGCGCCGACAAACGGCGTCGGCGGACTCGTCCCGTTGCAAACGGAGTTTCTTGCAACCGCCCCCCTTCCGTTTTGTTGCCCGCGCTGTTCTCGTTTCCGACCATTGAAAGAGAAAAAACAGAAAAGTGTTGACTTTTTCGTTTTCCCTATGATATACTTATACTACATTTTTTGGTGCGGGCGCGCCCGTCTTAACAGGTAACGACCGCATCGGAAGGAGCGGATAATGGAAGAACTCTATCAATTCCTGGTAGACAAAATGCCCGGATTCCTCGGCTTTTTCCAGAAGGCGCTGCCGTTCTTTTTCATATCGGACATCGGCAGATATTTCTTCGTTTTCACGGTTTTCTGCCTCGCGATCTTCCTTGCCATCGTCCTCGTCATCGGGATCTTCAAGTTGAGTTTTTTCCGGCGGCTCGCGCGGATCATTCTGGTCTCTGAGATCGTCTTTTTCGAGGGGCTGTTCATGATCGGATTCTACGCGACCGAGGGCGGGCTTGACGTTCTCGTCGATATCGTCGTCGGCGCACAGAACACCGTGATCGGTCCCCCGCTTGCAAAACTGTTTCCGTTCTTCGGAGAGAAGATCGTCGGTTCGTTCGTCGTTCTGGTCGTTCTGTTCTTCGTGATCTGGGCGATTATGCACGCGGTCATCATCTTTTCGAAACGCACCACCGGCAGGAGAAGACGTTACTGAAAAGTCTTGCTTTTTCTCCCCTGATGTGCTATACTGGAATAAACTATAAAAACGGTGCAGAGAGGTCGCTTCGACCGAAAAACCGCATCGAGGAAGGGTACATATATGACACAGTTCTACAACTTCTTCGCCGAAACGTTCAAGCCGCTGTTCGGCTTTATCGGGAAGGCGATCCCCGCGCTGACCGGCGCGGCTGACGTCGTGAAATTCATCATCCTGGTCGCTTGCCTGGCGCTCGCCGCTTTCGCCGTCGTGGCGATGGTCGTCGGGTGCTTCAAGATCCGGTTCTTCCGCCGGCTTGCCCGCGTCCTGCTCGTCATCGAGACGCTGGGTATGGCGGGATTGATCCTGATCGCCGTGAACACGACCAACACCGGTGCTTTCCCCGAGAACCTGGTCGCCGCTCTGAAAGAGGGCTCGCCCCTTGTGTTCGATCTGATCCAGGGGATCTTCGCCGATTTCGGCGTCAAGACCGTTCCGAGTTTCATCATCATCCTGGTCCTGTTCTTCGTGATCTGGGCGATTTTGCACCTGATCATCTTCTTCTCGCGCAAGATCATGAAGCGCAAAGACGTCGCCGACGCCGACGCGCCCGACGCGCTCCCCGAAGAGGAGTTGCTTGAAGAGGCGCCCGCGCCTGCCCCCGCCGCCGCCCCTGCCGAAGCCGTTGCTTCGGTTCCGGTCGAAGAGCCGATCGTCCCCGCCGACGTTCCCGAACAGGAGATCGAGACGGTGACCGAGGCCGACGCCGCCCCCGCCGTGACCGACGAGGAGCCCGCCGAAGAGCCGGCTGAGGAAGCCGCCGACGAAGCCGAGGAAGAGACCGAAGAAGATGTCGCCGAAATGGAAGACGAAGACGTCGAAGCGCCGGTCCCCGACTACGTGAAACTCAAAAATCCCGTGTTCATGCCGATCCCCTCTTCGGTGTTCGACAGCGTGGACTTCACCGACGCGAAGCGCGACGGATTTACCCCGAACCCGGGCGTGAACGCCGCCACCGCCGAAAAACTGCTCTCCGACGAAGCGGCGGAAGACCTGACCGTCGTGGTCTACGAGAAGATCGGCGACCGGATCGCGGAACTCCCGATCGACGCGCTGAACGAGAACTTCAAAGCCAACTCCTACGTCAACGCCAAGATCCTGCGGCAGAAGGGGCTGATCCCCGAGTCCGCGACCGAGGTGAAGATCACCGCCTTCGGCAAGATCGACAAGCCGCTGATGGTGCAGGCGTCCTGCTTCGCACCCGGCGTCGCGAAGATGATCATTCTCGCCGGCGGCAGACCGATCCAGGTACAGTGAAAGAAAAAAAGCCGTTTGCCCGATGGCAAACGGCTTTTTTTGTGATGTTTGCCTTCGGCAAAATGATGTTGCTTCGCAAATGATGCGCGCCTGCGGCGCATGATGTGTCCTGCGGGACATAGGAGAGAGGCAGATTTCTGCGGAGTACGCAATCATAAAGGAAGAGACCGCCCATCGGGCGGTCTCTTGTTGCGTTTGTCCCGGAAAGGTCGGGCGCAATCAGTCGGGATCCGGGAGCGCCGAGCGGCATGCCTCGCAGAGGATGCGACCGTCGATGTCGTACGCGTCGGTGAAGCGGATGCGCCGTCCGCACTCCTCGCAGTGGGTGTAGTTGTTGCGGCAGGTCGGGCAGACGGTCGAGCCGCGCTCCTCTCCCCTGACCGGGAAGAAGCGGGTGAAGCACTCCTCGCATTCGGGCAGATCGTCGTAGCAGTTCTCGCACAGGATCTTGCCGTCGACGACGTAGCGATCTTTGTCCGCGATCGGAATGGGTTCGCCGCAGACGCGGCAGGTGGCGTAGTCCGAGAGGCAGGTCGAGCAGAGCCGCGGGTGCGGCTCGCCGGGCAGAGAGAAGACCAGTCGCCCGCAGTCCTCGCACTCGTCCATCTCGGCGGCGCAGACCGCGCACACAGGGTGCCCCTCGACGTCAAGCAGATCGCCGTTCGGCACGATCGCGCCGCAGACGTCGCAGACGCCGTGCGTTTCGCGGCAGTCGGAGCAGAGCAAAGCGAGCGCGTTCTCGTCGTAGCGGTACACTTTCGTCCCGCAGAGTTCGCATTCGTCCAGACGGTCGTAGCAGGTCTCGCAGAAGGTGGCGCCGTCGCATTCGTAGAGTTCGGATTCGAGCAGGCGGACGCCGCATTTGCAGCAGACCGGCAGCCGTTCGTAACAGGTGAAGCAGAGCACGTTCCCCGAGACCGTGCGCGCCGCGTCGGGCAGAAGCAGTCGGCGGCAGACGGCGCAGACCAGATGACCGTGCAGACGG
>JAEEGL011245040.1_pt1 | contig 14088 bp, 12 predicted proteins | sample 9134231 | NCBI WGS metagenome assembly JAEEGL01 (sample SAMN16246548, study PRJNA631951) | gut metagenome | biome: gut microbiome; feature: rumen; material: fiber-attached | host: Bos | place: Iran: Karaj | collected 2018-10 | reverse complement strand
TAATTAACCAGTCCGGAAATCCCGCACATAAAATAAGTACTCCTCCGTTGTTATTCTCCGCCGGCTGCCCGGCCTCAAAACCGATATTCCTTTGCCGGCTGCCCGGCATATTCTTTATCCTCAATCCGCTGCCTGATCAGCCTGGTCTGCACGGCACTTTCACCCAGCCACAGGTCATAGGCTTCTGCCCAGGATTCATATTTCCTGTCGCCCCGCCTGTCCGCAAGCCCGTACCGGTCCTTCAGCCAGTTTTCGAAAAACCGGGTCACTTTGACCGAGCCGGCAATGTTCGTGTGGTTTCCGTAATCGGAAAAATCGTCGGATCCGGACAGGCCGATTTCTTCGTAATAATCGTTCAGATCCAGATAGTCAAAGCCTTTCTCCGTGATCATCCGTTCCAGCGTATTCAGGCGTTTTGCCGTATCCGCATCTTCCAGGTACGGGGAGACGACAAAGAGCGCCTTCTGGTTTTTCTCTGTCAGGTACGCCAGGAGATTCCGTATGGCGAAATCCTGCTTTTCATCCAGGGCCAGTTCTTCCGTTTCCCCTGAAAAATCAATGAGTTCGCAGGGGCCGACGTCCGTGGAGCCTTCGTAGCCCTTGCGCGGGTCCGGAACTGCATAGCGGAAACTCTTCCACTGCGACAGGAGCCTGAGCGAGCGCCAGTTCGCGTGATATTTAAAAATATCGAACATATACGTCTGCCAGTCCGCGTCCGGATCGACCGAATCGTTACGGGTCTCCGGATTCACCATGGCAAGAACCGCCTGCGCGCGGTTCAGCGAATACCGCAGATTGTCCGTCACACCGCGCGTATAGGCCATGTTGTTGATCATATCGATCTCGCGGGCCGTATACATCCTCAGTTCAAATACCAGAAGTTCCGGTTTCTGCCTCTTCAGCGCTTCTTTCGCCAGGTACAGCTGGGCGATCGGGCGCTGCAGGTTCGTTGAAAGCGGGTACATGACGATGCCTGTTTCCCCGTACATCTGAGGTGCGCAGTAATACGGAAAAACGCTGCTCGATCCGATCATCACGACATCGATGCTGTTTTTCGGCTCCGCGTAAAACCCCAGGAACCGGTCCTTCACCGCCCCGTTTGTTCTGAGGCAATACGTCAGCATCACCAGCAGGATCCCTGAAATCAGGAGGAACAGTATGATTTTCAGTTTCTGCCTTCCGGTCATCTTCCTGCTTTTCCTTTACTGTCCCCGATCAATCCGGCCAGGTAATTCTCCCATTCGGAAAGCACCTTCCCGGGCTCGTGTTCCAGGCCGGTTTCCTTTGCCTTTTTCCCCATCTGCGCCGCTTTTTCCGGATCGGACAGAACGTCCCGCAGCGCTTCTTCAAGCGCCCATGTGTCGCGGACGGGAATAAGCAGGCCGTTCTCCCCGGAACGGATGAGTTCCGCCGGCCCGCCGCACGGGCAGTCGGTTGAAATCACCGGAAGCCCCAGCGCCATTGCTTCCAGCAGGGCGTTGGGCATTCCCTCAGTATCGGACGTAAGCACAAACGCGGCCGCGCCCCGGATAGCTCCCGCGACGTTGTCTTCATGTCCCATAAAACGGATCTGTCCGGCACCGTCCAGGACCGATGCATCTTTTTTCCACTCTTCCATCTTCGGGCCGGTACCGTAGAATTCAAGCACGGCATCCGGAAACTCTTCCGCCAGGGCGGAAAATGCCTCGATCAGCATCCACTGGTTTTTGTTTTCGTCGATCCGTCCCACGCTGACGATCCGGCGGGACGTTTCTTTCCCTGCGGAAGCGTCTTCGGAAAGGAACGCGGGATCGACCGGGTTGGGCAGGATCCTGATTTTTCTGCGGACTGCTTCCGGGAAAAACAGGGCGCCTCGCGCCGTCTGGAGAACGACGCCCGCCGCTTTCGGGAACAGCCTGAAAGCCGCCTGCCTGACCCGCATGTCAAGATATTCCTGTTCCGGGTCGCCGCGGACACAGACCGCCGCCGGAATATGACAGTGCCTGGCTGTCTGCAGGGCCATCACGTTATTCTTGCCGATAAAGGACACAATCAGGTCCGGCGCCTCTTCTTTCCAGATCCCGCACAGCCGTGTATAGCGCAGAAGGAAATTCCGGATCCGGCTCCTGCCCAGTTCTCCCTTTGACGGTTCGCTGATCCGCCGGACAATACCGTCCGGGAGACTGTAGCTGTCCGCAAGCCCCCGGTCGTCGTACTGCGTCACCACCGTCACCCGGTAGCCCCGGCGGAAAAAGTGTTCCGCCAGCTGGACGCAGACATGTTCGGCGCCCGCTTTATGGAGCGAGCTGATGTAAAAAGCGATCTTTGTCATCTGCCGGTCAGTTCCTCCCGGTACTGGGCAAAATCCTTGCATTCCCGGTCTATGGAATCAATCAGCTCGACGTATTTTTCTTCGAGGAGTGTCCGGAAATTATCTTTATTGTCGTAGCCTTCCTTTGTCCAGGCAAAGGGATGCGCCAGAATCTGTATCTTTTTATGCGAGCGGATGTTTTCCGCGTCGGGATAACCGTAGCGCCATACGTGGTTGGCGTCCGACATGTATTTCACCTCGAGTTCCGATTCCGGCGAAGCTTTCGGGTCAAAACTGAAAAACTCGTCCTGATAGGCGTTCAGGATCCCGTCCAGCTTGATATTTTCTGCCAGGACGGCCGGGGACGGGCGGTGGATGGAGAAAGTATCGATCTCAAATCCCAGCATATCGCTGAGCATATCAATCTCCTGCCTGATCCGTCTCCGGATCAGTTCCATATCCGTCATGCCGTTCAGCGCGAAATGCAGGCCGATGTGCTGGCCGCGTTCATGCATCTCCGTCAGGATGTCCCGGTTTTTCCTGGACAGAATATTGTAAGAATTGTTTGTCCACTGGAAAAAGAAATGAGACCGGAAATCCATGCTCTCTTCCACCCTGGAAAGCTGCCAGGCGCGTTCCACGGAATACTCGACGTCGTGGCGCATGATGATAAACGAATCCCGGCCGAGCGCCTCCCGGTAAGTGGCGGCCCGCCCGGTCTCCTGGATCAGACGGATAATCTCCCTGTAATCGTCAAATGAAAACACTGCTGTCTCCTTTCACGGTTTCCCGCATACTTCTTTCAGAAATGATTCCCACTGGCCGAAGATCACGTCTTCGCCGGTCCGTTCCACGATCTTCCGGGCTTCCCTTCCCAGACGCTCTGCCAGTTCACGGTCTTCGATCAGCCGGCAGATTCCGTCCGCCATGGCCTCTTCGTCCATAATGGGCACGAGCAGGCCGTTTTTTTCATTTTCCATCAGCTCCGCCGGGCCGCCGCAGGGACAGTCGGTTGCGACGATCGGCATCCCGAGTGCCATCGCTTCGATCAGCGCGTTCGGCAGGCCTTCCCAGTCGGAGGAAAATGCGAAGACGCTGCCTTTTGGAAGTTCTTTTTCCAGGGAATCGCTCGCGCCCATGAGCAGCACAAAGTTTTCGGCCTTTTTCTCACGGATCAGAGATTCCAGGATCTCCTTTGTTCCGTCGTGGGAATCTCCCCCGTAAATCTTCAGGACGTAGTCCGGATGCTTTTCATGTACACGGCAGAAAGCCCGCACAAGCATCGGCTGGTTTTTGAAGTCCACCAGCCTCGCCGACTGGACTACGCTTTTTTCCCGGACAGGATGTTTGTCCGGATTCATATATTTCGGATGGACCGGATTCAGGATAATGATCGTCTTTTTGGGCAGGTACGGCCTGAAAAAGTCCCGCTGCTGCCCGGTCTGGAAAACCGCCCCGCCCGCCTTCGGGAACAGAAGCGGGATCTGGATTTTATCCGAAAGATGCTCATAATGATCCCGGGGATCCGTCCGGACGCAGAACACCACCGGGACGCCGGTACCTTTCTGCGCCATCAGGGAGCGGTAATTGGCTTTCTGCCCGAACGCGATCAGCACGTCGGGCTTCTCCTTCAGCATATATTCCCGGAGATGGGCTCTCCGCGCGAGAAACTGCCCGACCCGGCCCTTTTTCCGGTCTTCGTCCGTTAAACCCGCTACGATCCGGCGGACCCTTTCGTCAGTGACAAACTCGTCCTCACCGATCCATTCGGTAACAATATCCACTTCATAACCGGATTTCACGAAACGGTTGGCCAGGTTCGTAACGACCCGTTCGGCGCCGCCCTGTTCCAGGCAATTCAAATGAAACGCGATTTTCTTCATCTTTCCTTACACACAGCCGCACCGGCAGCGCGTCAAAAATCTCAGGCCGGCGGGATCTCCGGGTTCTTGTACACGTAATAGCCGTCCAGCAGCACCATCTTCTCATACCCGTAGTCTTCCAGCGCCCCGTCGATCTGCCTCGCGGCGTGCAGCACCACGAACCGACATTCATCCTCCACCAGGGCCCTGGAAAGCGCTTCGGCATCGATGACCGCAGGCAGCTCCATCTCCTCGTAAACCGGGTTTTCGTCCCCCCAGCTGTCCACGACCATTTCACGGCCGTAAGACAGGCGGATATCCGTCGTATACTGACGCACGAAATGGATATGTTCCGCGGGGAAAGCAACCTGGATATTCCTGCTCCCGTCCGCCTGGGAAACGATATAGTCGCACAGATCAATCACCGTCTGCGGCAGGTGCAGCCTGTTTTCCGCCGGCGTGATATGAATACTGTCGTAGGTATAATCGCCCGTTCCCGCCGTCACCGCTACGATGACTGCCAGAACCGCCCCGAGGCCCCGCAGGCCGTCTTTCGAAGCTGCTTTTTCGCAAAGCCGCACTGTCGAAAACGCGATGGTCGCGGACATCGGAACCAGCCAGAGGAGCCGGTAATATGTCTGCGCCTCCTCCACCCGGCAGTACAGTTTATGAAACGGCGGCAGGCAGAACAGCATAAGCAGCATAAGCGGCATATAGCCGAAAAGCACGCGGATCCGTTTTTCTTTTTCCGAAACCAGGAGAAAACACAGCGCCGCAATATAAAGGAACAGCACATATCCGTTCCCGCGATACAGACGGATCACTTCCAGTATTTCCGCCATAGCCTGCCTTTCCTCCTTTCCCTTTATCTCTTACCGGACCGTCAGATACAGAACCAGAAACAAGATGCCCGGCAGCGCCGTCAGGCCGGCCGTTTTCAGCACGGCCGGATCCCGGCTTGCGCCGAACAGCCGCAGTCCCGCGGCACCGGCATACATCATCAGGATCAGCAGCACCGGCGCCATGCTGGTCATCAGGCAGGCGGCCGTATGAAGCAGCACCATCAGCAGGGCCGTATATTTCCGTTCGTCTTCCGTATGCCTCGACAGCGCCGTCAGCAGGTACAGCCCGCACGGCAGGATAAAACTCACCATCACCGATTTTCCCTGCCACGTCCTGGTCAGCAGGAACGTCTCCGGGGTATAGATCGATACATTGCCGAAAATCTGCAGGACGGCAATGACGATCATAAACACGGCCCGTTTCCGTTCACGGTTTTCCTGCCCGTAAAACAGTTCGCCGGCCAGCGAAAACAGGGCCAGGTCCGAAAGCGGGATCAGGACAAACGGCTGCATGCTGTGCGCGATCACAGACGGATGTGTGCGCGAAAGCCTCCCCAGCGCCGCCGTCCACATCGGAAACATGGACAGTGCATGCCTGAAGTCGATCTCCGTCGTAATCCCGGTATACGGCAGATACCGGTACATTGTGCCGGTCTGGAAAGACAGTACCGACTGCGTAACATAGTACGCGTCATCCCCGTCAAACGACGCGTGCGTATACCCCATGGCGAGTTCGAAAGCCAGCAGGATCAGGAAAACAACGTACAGGGCCGCCGCGTCTTTGGCGCCGGCAGGGTGAACTTCACCTGTCCCGGGACTGCGGCCTGATAAAGGCGCGATCCCTCCGTTCTTTGCCGTCGCGAAAACACCGAATCCGGCAGTCAGGACGGAACAGGCCGCGAACAGCCGTACCAGGAGATTGAAATCCCCGAGCGGCGTAAAAAACAGGACCGGCAGCGCCAGGCACTCAAATAACGCGAACGTCAGAAGATAACCTGACAGGATAATCCTGACCGGAGTCCGTTTTTCCGCAGGCAAAAACAGGCAGGGTACTAAACCGCACAGGACGGGCATCCCTGCCATCCATATGAAAAGTACAGCCAGTTTCATCAGTGCTGACATCGCGTAATCTGTGCCTTTCCGTGCTTCATTCAGTTGTACTTAAGTTTAACAGGAGAAATAAGGGATGTCTATACACTGAAGCGCCATATGTGGTACACTGATAAACGGGAAAACAGCACATCTTGACATAAATGTGCCCTTCCGCGAATACTTGTGCGCACAGTCTGACAAAGGAGCCTGTATGAAAAAAGCACTGGTCATCGGCGCAGGACCCGCCGGTCTTACCGCCGCTTATGAATTATTGGATAAATCAAGTGATTATGAGGTCGTCGTGTTCGAGGAAAGCGAACAATTCGGCGGCATTTCCCGCACAGTCGACTATCACGGGAACCGGATGGACATGGGCGGACACCGCTTCTTCACGAAAGTCCCTTCCGTCAATGAGTGGTGGAACCACATGCTCCCCCTCCAGGGCGCCCCTTCCTACGACGACATCGCGCTGAACCGGACCATCACGCTTGCCCCGGACGGTCCCGACCCGGAAAAAACCGACCGGGTTATGCTCCGCAGGAACCGTGTTTCCCGGATTTTCTTCAACAGCAAATTCTTTGATTACCCGATTTCCCTAAAGCCCGAAACTTTCGCGAACATGGGGCTCGGAACCACGATCGTTGCCGGCTTTTCCTACCTGAAAGCCATGGTCTTCAAACGGGAAGAGAAATCCCTGGAGGATTTCTACGTCAACCGTTTCGGGAAAAAGCTGTACTCCATGTTTTTTGAGCACTATACCGAAAATCTGTGGGGGCGCCACCCGAGCCAGATCGATCCTTCCTGGGGCGCGCAGCGCGTAAAGGGCGTATCCGTCATGGCCGTCCTGAAAAATGCCCTGGCCAAGCAGTTCGGCAAAAAGAACCGGAAGGTCGAGACGTCCCTGATCGAGGAATTCAGTTATCCCAAACTCGGGCCCGGACAGCTCTGGGACGTAACCGCCGACGAGATACGCAAAAAAGGCGGAAAGATCCTGACCGGCGCGAAAGTTACCGGAATCCGCCGTGACGAAACCGGCACAATCACCGGCGTTACTTATGAACAGGACGGTAAGTCCCATACAATGGACGGCGACGTCGTCCTGTCCTCCATGCCGATCAAGGACCTGGTCGCCGGAATGGACAACGTCCCCGGAGACGCCGCGGAAATCGCTGCCGGCCTTCCGTACCGCGACTATATGACGGTCGGCGTGCTGATCCCGCACCTGAACCTCATCAACAAAACCAATATCAAAACCATCGGCAACATCGTACCGGACAACTGGGTTTACGTTCACGACCGGCACGTCAAAATGGGCCGTTTCCAGATTTACAACAACTGGTCGCCTTACCTGGTCAAAGACCTGGAAAACACCGTCTGGATGGGTCTCGAATATTTCTGCAACGAAGGCGACGATCTCTGGAATATGAAAGACGAGGATTTCGCGAAACTGGGCATTCAGGAAATGACGGCTATCGGCCTGATCGACAGCCCCGACGTCGTACTGGATTACCATGTGGAACGGGTTAAAAAAGCATATCCCGCCTATTTCGATACCTACAGCCGGATGGACGACCTGCGCGCGTTCCTCGACACGATTCCGAATCTGTACTGCATCGGCCGTAACGGCCAGCACCGCTACAACAATATCGACCACTCCATGTGCACGGCGTTCGAATCAGTCAAAAACATCCTGTCCGGGCGCACAGACAAGCAGAACGTCTGGAGCGTCAACACCGAGCAGGAATACCACGAAGCCAAGGAAGAGGAGAATGAAGTCGAAGTCGACTGAGAAAATCAGGGAAAATACCATCTGTTACTACGGGCCGCTGCAGAAAACGCGCAGCGGCCTTTCATTTGCCGTATTTCCGGGTTTATAACAGGTGAATATCCGGGCTTATAACAGATGATCAACCAATCATCGCTTATTTATTTAATCACAGCGACAGAACGGCTCATTGCTGACGCGCAAGATATCTTTCAAGCACTTTATTCGCTTCCTTTACGACTTCCTCTTCATTGATTCCGCAGAGTACACCGTCCTTTACGACAATCCGGCCGTTGACGACCGTACTGTCGACACTTCCTTTATATCCGACGGTCGCCAGATACGCTTTGGGGTCGTACTGTGTACCGACCGCATCCAGACGGTTGCCGTCGATCAGGAAAAAGTCCCCGGCCATGCCTTCCGCTACCGCGCCGATATCATCCCGTCCCAGAAGGCGCGCGCTGCCGCGGGTCGCCATTTTCAGGACTGTATAGCCGTCCGGGGCATCCGCTCCCGAATGCAGCCTGTGCAGCAGATAGCATACCCGCATTTCTTCCAGGAGATTCGACCCGTCGTTGCTGGCTGATCCGTCCACCGCAAGGCCGACCGGAACGCCCATTTTTAACATCTGCGGGATTTTAGCCACGCCGGAGGAAAGCTTCATATTGGAGACCGGGCAGTGCGCCACGCCGGTTCCCGTATCCGCAAGTCTCTGCAGCTCTTCGTCTGTAAACCAGATCCCGTGCGCGTACCACACGTCGCTCCCGGTCCATCCGACCTGTTCCATGTATTCCAGCGGCCGGATGCCTTCCCTCTCCAGCATGAATTTTTCTTCATCTTTCGTTTCACAAAGATGGGTGTGGAGACGCGCGCCGTATTTTCTTGCCAGTACCGCGCTCTCTTCCAGGAGGCGTCTGGAAACCGAAAACGGTGAACAGGGCGCAAGCGCGACACGGTGCATGGCATAATCCGACGCGTCGTGATATTTCTCTATGGCCTCAGCGCTGTCCGCCAGAATCTCATCCACGCCCTGCACGACACTGTCCGGCGGAAGGCCCCCGTCCTTGACGGACAGGTCCATGCTGCCGCGGGTCGCGTGAAACCTGATTCCGAGTTCGTCCGCCGCAGCGAACTGGGCATCCAGCAGATCAAGGTGGTGCCCGGCCGGAAAGACGTAATGATGATCGAGAAGCGTCGTGCATCCGGTCTTAAGCAGTTCCCCGGCACCGGTGAAGAAAGAATAGCGGACCACTTCTTCATCGAGATTCTTCCAGATTTCATACAGCGTCTTCAGCCAGTCGAACAGTTCCATATTCTGGACTTCCGGCAGGTTCCGGCTGAAAGTCTGATACAGGTGGTGATGTGTGTTCACCAGGCCCGGATACAGGATTTTACCCGTCCCGTCCAGCCGTTCAATCTTTCCGAGTACCTGTCCCTTTTCGGACAGCTCGTTCCGGCGTCTGTCAATGAACGCTTCCGCATCCGGCCCGATATACCGGATCACGCCGTCCTCGACAAACAGGTCCGTATCGTTGTAAACCCGGTCTTCGCTGTCGCAGGAAACGATCGTCCTGATATTCCGCACGCACAGGTTTTCACCCCTGCGCGCCTCTTCATTTCTGGTCGGAATTTTGATATAACTCATAATCTTTCACCTCTGGCGGCGGTCCGGATGCACGGAATTCAGCTTCAATCCATCGGCCGCTGATAAAACCGTCCTTTTATCTGCTCGGTCCGGATCGCGTTGATCAGCGCGGCCGGATCCACTTTCAGGATTTCGTTGATAACCAGGCGGACTTCACCGCGGGATACGATTGAATAGAGTACGCTCCGCTCGGTTTTTTCATAAGCGCCGATCCCGCTCAGGACCGTCGCCCCGTGATGGGAACAGGCATAGATTGCCTCAGACACTTCCATCGGGTTATTCGTTACCACGAACAGCGTCTGATGCTGGTATCTCCGGAACAGTGTATGCAGCACCTGCGTGCCGACGTATTGATAAATAATGGAATACAAGGCCTTTTCCCATCCGAAAAGAAGGCCTGATATCGTCAGCAGGACCACGTTGAACGCCAGCATGATGTTCCACGCGTCCATCCCTCTTTTCACGGACAGATAGGAAGCGATAAAATCAGTCCCTCCCGTCGTCGCATCCTGCAGCAGGATAATAGAAGCGCCCGTCGCGCTGATCAGCGCGCCGAATACCGAAATAAGGAGCATGTCCTCGGTGACCGGCATCATGGGAAGAAGGTCGGTCAGCACGGAGGAAATAAAAAGCACATAGATCGAATACAGGGTAAAGTTCCTGCCCAGGTAGCGGAGCCCTATATAGATCGGGAACAGGTTCAGCGTCATGTTGATCGGTGTAAAAGGAAGCGTCACGCCGAAAAACGTTTCCGCGATCCGCTGGATCAGCACGGTGATGCCGCTGATGCCGCCCGGCACCAGCCCGCCGGCCTTCACGAATACCTTCAGGGCGACGGCAGACAAAAAAGCGCCCAGCGTCAGCAGAACGAATTTCAGCAGGATGCTGGTAAACTTCCGCTCGCGGCTGCTTAACGCCGCATGCGGGTCATAATGAATCACCGGTTTATGATTCTTTTCACTCATCCGTTTTTTTCTCCCATTCCTTCAGAAAATGATAGATAAAACTTGCTGTCAGCCCCCAGATTACCCCGTACGGCGTTTCATAAAAAAACATCCTGCGGGGAACGGTGGCGAACGGGTAGTCGCTGCCGCCGGGGATCAGGTCAAACGGGAACCCCTCTCCCGGTACAAAGCGCATCTCTCCGGACGCGATCCTCGGCTTATATGCCAGCAGGGTCTTTACCGGAATCTGAAACACATGGTCTACTTCTGTTTCTGAATAACTGTTGCTGTATCCTTCCAGATATCCCAGGAAAGAACAGATTTCACTGCCGCCGAATGAGATCAGCCTGTGCATCGGCGATATTACCCGGACCTGATCCTTTTCCAGGGCCAGTTCCTCGACCGTCTCCCGCACCGCGGCTTCTTCCGCGCTCTCCCCCTTTTCGATCCTGCCGCCGGGCAGGCAGATTTCCCCGCCCTGTTCGATCAGCCGTCCGCGCACTTCAAATACGACGGAAGGGCCTTCCGGCGTATCGACGAGCGGGATCATCAGAGCGTAATCCGAAGGTTTGCCGTTACGGATCCTGGTAAAGCCTCTCCCGGCAAACAAGTCATTTAATTGATCAAAACACGTTGTATTTTCCTGCATTATCCCTCACGCCGTTCAGCTCCGCGCCATCCGGGATTCTCTCCTTCCGCCTTTCACGGCCACAACTGCGGGAGCACCACGAGGACCAGGTAAAGGACCGCCTGGTGAAGCAGGTAGATCAGCAGCGAATATCTGCCGAGAAATGCGAAAAATGAAATCTTTTTATGAAACACCGGATGCGAAAGCCATCCCCGTTCCTTCGCAAGCCTGCAGAAAAAGTAGCCGCAGAGAAACAGGAAAAACCAGGGGATCAGCGAAAAATAATCCGCCGAATAAAAGCCCGGTTTCGGAAAACCGAGCGCAGTCGTAAACAGATTCCTGTACAGGAACCGGGGGAACTTATACAGAGGAGAAGCTGCAGGCCCGATAACGCCGGCGTTCACATTCTTGAATAAAATGAACAGGACGGCTGATACCGGCAGACCGGCCGCCGGCGGAATCTTTGAAAATACAGGTTTTTCCGCAGCCGCCATGATCAGCATCGCCGCGCCCATAAACGTCAGGATGCCGAACAGGATCCGGGATACCGGCATCATCAGGGAAGTGACCAGCGAAACCAGAATGCCTCCGGCGGATACTTCCAGTCCCCGCCTGACCAGTTTTTTCGAAAATGGGATACAGAAACCGGAAATCAGGATAAAACTCCAGCAGATGCTCTGCTGCCAGCAGTATCCGGGCATCCGGCCGTACCACGGCGCGTCCAGTCCGCGCAGGTAAACCAGGTCCCACATGCCGTGGAACGCGATCATACTGCAGATCGTCACGCCTCGGAGCGTATCGATCAGTTCCAGCCTTCCGCCCCCAGTTTTCGGATTTTCCCCGGCTTTCGTCATACCGATCCGCTCCCGCCGGTTATTTCCGCCACTCTACGTGGGAAGGATCCGCGCCCGCTTCGATTTCATATCCCATCATGCGGATGATGAAGCGCGCCAGCCGCTCTGTATAAATTTTACGGCCGGCATCATTCATATGGATTCCGTCTTCCAGGTAGTCCGCAGCGTTGGTGGAATTAATGCCCAAATCGTGGTACATCCCGGTCGCATAGACCACGTCTTTCATCGCCGTGGACGCATACGACTCGATGCCGTTCGCGATATCGACCAGACAGTAGGAACCGTTGCTCAATACATTTCCGTCGCCCAGGTACGCGCCGGTCGATCCGTCAAAGAACTGCGCGTAAGTCGGATCGCAGACTACGAATTTCGCATCCGGATAAGCCTTCATCAGATAACCGATGCCCATATCCAGCGCACCGAAAACGGAACGGACTCTCGACCCGCCTGTAAGGGGTGTCACGCGGAACCAGTCGTTGACACCGTATTCCACGACGAAAACGTCGGTTTTTGAAAAATCGCATCCTTCGAAAACAGAATATGTATACGGATGGTCTTCTTTCAGGAAATCCGGATCCTGCAGGCCGGCAACCGCCCGCGCCATGCCGAAGAAACTGGTCGAGTCGCTGTCCTCGGTTTCGCCCGGAAGCAGGGCGCAGGTGGTCCCGCCCATGGCCAGGTTATATACGTTGGCCTGGCAGTCTCTCGAAAGCCTGGCGGCAATGCCGTTTACGTCCAGATAATTCCCGAACTGGCTGTCGCCGAAAACGACGATCTGCATCGCGGCGTCAGGTCCCCAGAGCGTATCCTGCACGTCGTCCGCCACGATAATCCGCTGGAAATCGGAATGGGAAACCGCATTCGTATCCGTCGACGCCTCGGATGCCACCTGGCTGATTTCTATATCGTGAACTTCGATATCCGAGAAATCCTCTTTATTCTTTTCCCCGGACTTTTTGTTTTTATCTGATTTCTTATCTGTATTTTCTGTATTCTCAGCAGTTTCCTCTTTTGACGATTCATCCTTAGCGGCATCCTGCTTCGAAGAAGCCTCCGTTTCTTCCTTCGTCTCTTCCGCTTTTTCCGATGACTCCGTCTTTTCCGCGGAAGCGGTGCTGCCTGTCTGTTCCACCGTCAGCGTAACGTCCACGTCCTCCGTATGCGCCGAATAAGCGCAGCCGGCAGCCGCGGCGCCCACCATAGCCAGGCAAAGAAGCATCGTCATCAGTTTATTCTTCATTCTTCACACTCCTCACAATCACGGATATACGGATATTCTTTCAAAAAATCACCTATAGTATAGCACAAACAGGAAAGCCGGCCGCAGGATTTTGACCTGCTGCCGGCTGTCTGTCAGAAATTCTTATTTTTCGGCTGCCGGCGGGATTCTCCGCCTGTCAGCCCTGTTCTTCTTCCTCCGGGTCGGGAATCCGGAAAGAAAATCCCGCCTGGATGTCGCCCCGGATCTCGTCGTATGACCAGAGGCGCTCCGAATAGGCCCGGTTATTGGGGTCATGGATCACCAGCATTCCGTCCTGCAGTCCGCTGATTACAATAAAATGGCCGCAGGCGGTAAATATACCGGGTCCCATACTGCAGATCAGGACCCGCCCGTTTTCCAGTTCGCGCATGACCGCCCGTTCGGAAACTGTAAACTGTCTGCATACCAGGCCGTATGCTTCGGCGACGCTTTCGAACAGGGCCCACCGGGTCCCCTCGCCGTCTTCATAAAAATCATGAGCCCAGGCGTACTCCGCCACAGCCTGCGGCGTTGCCGAAGGATCGCCGGTCAGGCCGACGAGAACCATGGATGAGCACGTCGGACCGCAGCCTGTGATGCCGATCACCGACGAACCGTAATCCTTAAATCCCCATCTGGGATCCCATTGGTACAGATAAGGCACCCTGCCTGAAAGTTCATCCTGCGTGAAGCCGTCGTCCAATTCGGGATGCAGGACCGAATTTCCGTTTTCATCCAGGCTCTGCCCGTAACAGTACAGAAAACGTATCAGTTCGGGGTTCCCTTTCGCGTTTTTGACAGTATTTCTGGGAAACAGCGAAGAATGCGCGCCAAGCCAGCGGTATTTTTTCGCGATGGACGCTTCACTGTCCTCTTCCACCGGGATGGTGTAGAGCTGGTCGAAGAGCGCAGCCGCCCCGATGATG
>JAEEGL010343724.1_pt1 | contig 14088 bp, 7 predicted proteins | sample 9134231 | NCBI WGS metagenome assembly JAEEGL01 (sample SAMN16246548, study PRJNA631951) | gut metagenome | biome: gut microbiome; feature: rumen; material: fiber-attached | host: Bos | place: Iran: Karaj | collected 2018-10 | reverse complement strand
GAATTGAAGATGGATATCTTACTCCATATCGTGTAAAAATCTGCCAGAACAAAATCCTTGATGAATATCAGTATGACCCTGATGATAAAATTATTCAGGGAGAAGAATTACTCGATAAGGATAAAACTTATACAGAAAAAGATTTCTACAAAGGTGATATAAAAATCCGTCAGAGAGACGAGGACCGTGTAGCTGAGTTTATTGAGCAGATTGAACCTAATGAAAAAACAATAGTTTTCTGCGCAACTCAGAATCATGCTATGCAGGTTCGTGATATGATTAACAAATATTCAAAAGCACCGAATCCTTTTTACTGTGTTCGTGTTACAGCCGACGATGGTGAAGAAGGAGAGGAGCAGCTTAGAAAGTTCCAGGATAATGAAAAAACAATTCCGACAATTCTGACAACTTCTCAAAAGCTTTCAACTGGTGTTGATGCACAGAATGTTCGTAATATTGTTCTTATGCGTCCTGTTCCAAACATGATTGAGTTCAAACAGATTATTGGTCGAGGAACTCGTCTTTTTGATGATAAATACTATTTTACAATTTACGACTTTGTAGGCGCATCAGAAAACTTTTATGATCCTGAATGGGATGGTGAACCTGTTTGCCCTAAGTGTGGAGCGTGGCCTTGTGTATGTGAGCAGCGTCCACCTAAACCGCCAAAGCCTCCAAAGGTATGTCCTGTATGCGGGTGTTCGCCATGTCAGTGTATTCCAAAACCTTGTCCTGTTTGTGGTAATCTTCCTTGTACTTGTCCTAAACTTCCAAAGGATGTTATTGAAATTGAGCTTTCTCCAGAACGCAGAGCAAAGGTAAAGAAAGACTTCCGCTGGGAAGAACGCTTTATGTTTGATGGCGAATTAATCACTCTTGAAGAGTTTGTAAAAATTCTCTTTGGAAAATTACCTGCTTTCTTTAAGGATGATGAAAACCTTCATACTCAATGGCAGAATCCTGAAACAAGAGAAGCATTACTTAGTCAGCTTGAACGCGAAGGTTTCCCGATTGAAAAAATCAGAATGGTACAGAGCCTCTTAAGCATGGATAAGTGTGATCTCCTGGATGTTCTTGAGTATCTTGCTTATAACACAACTCCAATTGAACGAGTTCAGAGAGTTGCCCTTGTTAGAGCTGATATTATGGCCGCTCTTAATGCTAAGCAGACAGAGTTCGTAAACTTTGTTTTGCAGCAGTACATTCAGCAGGGTTATGGCGAACTTTCAATGGAAAATCTTCCAGAGTTAATCAAACTGAAGTATGGAACAATAAACGATGCGAAGGCAGAGCTGGGCTCTTTAGGAGAAATCAGTAAAGTATTTATTGGTTTTCAGAAAAATTTGTATTCAGCATAATAAAATAGTTTTTTTCAAAAAACATTTATGATATAATAATTCTAAAACAAAATCTTAATATCCTTAAAAAGTGAGATTTACTATGAACAAAGTCCAATTTAATTTAAGTTTTATTTCCAATGTATTAACCATCGTCGGTTTCGTCATTTCTATTGTGTGTTTTATTATAACAATTAATGGAGTAAATACACTCAATAAACAGAGAGATGAAAAATGGAATTCTGAATTTAAGCAAACAATCATTGAAGAAAATGAAAGACTCTATAGAATTGCTTCTAACGAAGGTGATAATAAAACTGTTCTAGAGTCAGATTTTTTTGCATTAGAAAATTATATAAAAATATCAAAAAAATATATGCACTATAAACAAAAAAAACAATATAAAAGTTTTGTAAAGCCATTGATGAAAAAACAAAAAAATCAGAATTATGATGGATATACATTGATTAATTATAACTTGAAAAAAATGACTTACGGAGAATATAGAACTATACTACAGATTTGTAAAATTCCCCTATAAGATTATTTAATTCATTAGTAAGAAAATAGAGTCAAAACCCCTTCTTTACTGCTTCTTCCATAACAGACTTCAAAGACGCGGTAAAGAAAGTCTGGAGACACTGTCTGAAAACTTCTTTATCGAGGTCACTGTTGTGGCGTATGTACCATATAATCTGTGAGCTTAAAAGATTTGTAAAACTGAATCCTACAAAAGACTTAAAATCTTCTGAAAACTTATTTGTGCTTTCATGAGCAAAATAATCTATTGTGGCACGAACAAAGTATAAAAGATCTTTTTCAAAAATGTTTTTGAGCTGCTGTTCTCCAAGCGATTCATATGCACACTGGCACAACGGAATATTCTGATCGATATAATCCAATACAAAATCCATAGCCTGAGGCAAAGTTGCTCTTGCGCTCTGAAAAGAATTTACAATATTTTTAACTTCCTGCTCATATGCAAAATAAAGAAGATCGTAGTTATTTTCAAAATGATAGTAAAAAGTATTACGATTAATATTACATTCGCTGACAATATCCTGCACAGTGATTTTTGAGAAAGGACGATTTTTAATCAGCCGTTTTAAGGCCTCTGCCATAAGCAGCTTAGTTTCTGAAGGATTTTCGCTCATAAAACCATTATTAGACATTCATAAAAATTTGTCTATTGCCGTTTTGCTAACATTTTATTAAATTCCAAACTAACAAACATAAATCTTTAAAATATTTGGAATTATAGTGATGAAAAAGATTTCTCTGAACGCTTTACGCGAAAAAAAGGCTTTACGTTTTGCTCTTTTTGGGGCCGTTGCCATCATTTTTGTATTATTAACAGTACTTGTTACACGAAAGAAACCTATAGAAGAAAAGGAAGACACAATTCCAGCCGTTGTACTTCAAAAACCACACAATGGAACACTTGTCGAATCAGTTACCATTTCAGGATATGTTGAAGCCAACGCAATGATTCCTGTTGTACCTTTTGTTTCCGGAACAATTACAGAGTATCCAGCCCGCGCCGGCGATTTTGTAGAAAAAGATACTCTCCTTGCAAAGATAGATGATGAACCTTTCCGCCAGCAAATGCTTCAGGCACAGGCTGCATATTTTGCCGCAAACAGTACTTTTGACCGAATTCAAAATCTTTATAAGTCTGGAGCAACAACACAACAGAATTATGATTCAGCAAAAGCCCAGGCAGATGCTTCAAAGGCACAGTATGATCTGGCAAAACTCCAGGTAGGTTATACCGAAGTTCGCGCCCCTGTTGATGGAACAATTTTGATTGCAGATCAGGCAGTTGGTGGAATTGGAAATCAGAGCCAGCCGGTTGCTGTTCTTGCAGACTTATCAAATCAGGTAGTACGACTTAAAGTACCAGAAAAATATTTTGATTTGTTTACACTTGAGCGAGATAAGCTGACAGTTAAGGTAACCCGCCCTGCAGAAAAAGATATGTACGAAGATGCCGTTACTTCAGCAACAATCGAAAACATTGCGCCATATGTTTCACCACAGAGTAAAAACTTTATCGTTGTCTGCCATCTTGATGAACCAGGCAATCGCTTCCGTCCGGGAATGTTTGTAAAAGTTCAGGTAGCTTATAAGACTTATGAAAATGTCCCTCTTATCAGTCTTAAAGCTCGTAAAATGGACGGTTCTTTCTATGTATATAATGAAGAAGATTCTACAGTAAAATTTGTTGAAGGACAGTCTTTTCCTGTAGATGACAATAATTTTATTGTTCCTGAAGAATATCGTAATTCATATATCATAATGGATGGCCAGAATTATGTTTTTGATGGCCAGAAAGTTCGTGTTTTTGAAGAAGCGCTGGAAGAAGCTAACTCTGGTACTGCCAATGGAGATAAATAACAGTGAAGGTTTCTGAATTTTCTGTAAAACACCCAATCATTATCTCCATGCTTTTGATAGTACTTATTGCATTCGGCTTTTATTCGCTGAGTGGAATGCGCACAGAGTTTATGGAAGATATTTCCATGCCACAGGCAATTGTATATACAGTTTACCCTGGAGCAAGTGCCGAAGATGTTGAAAGTGATATTACAAAAGTACTTGAAGATTCATTTGTAACACTTCCACACTTTAAGGCAATAGACAGTACCTCTTCTAATTCTCTCAGCTGGATATTAATCACTTATGCTGATGGATATGATCCATATGACCAGCTCACCGAACTTAGAAACCGAATTTCAGAACTCATGGATAAACTTCCTTCAGGAATTTCCGGAGAACCAAGAGCGCTGGTTGGTGGTATGTCCATGGTTCCGATTATTACTTTTTCTGCCAGTGCTGGAGGGGATACAGCCCGACTTACACAATATCTTCAGGATGAGCTTACTCCTCTCCTTACACAAATTGATGGAGTCTCACAGGTTTCAATTGAAGGCGGAAAAGAACTCGCAGTTAATATCAAAATTGATGTTGATTCACTCACTTCAAAAGGAATTGCAGTTTCAACAGTTTATCAGGTTTTGAATTATGGAAACGTAAATCTGCCGCTTGGAAACGCAAGCTACCAGGACCGTGCAATTCAGGTACGCTATGCGGGAGGCTTTAATTCTCTGGAAGATATAAAAAATCTTCCTGTTGGAGTTGGAGACGGTTCTACCATAATTCGTCTTAGCGATGTTGCAGAAGTTACTCTTTCTTACCCGGAAGAAAATGTTTCTGTTTCTGATGGCCGCCTGCCACTTACAATCGTAAATGTTACAAAACGACTCGATGGTGATACTACAAAAATCATTAAGAAGGTAAAGAAAGCAATTGCCGAATGTGAAAAAAATACAAACGGAGCAATTAAGTTCCATATTATCAGTGATGACAGTCGCCAGGTAAAAGCTTCCCTTAAAGCAGTTATCCAGAGCGGTATACTCGGCGTTGTTTTTGCTGTACTTGTTATTATGCTGTTTATGGCAGACTGGCGTGCAACACTTACAATCAGCCTTTCAATTCCGCTTTGTATTCTTTTCAGTTTGATTGGTTTAAGAGTTCTGAATATTTCGTTGAACCTTATGACACTCTCAGGACTCGTAATTTCTCTTGGTATGGTTGTAGATGGTTCCACGGTAATGCTTGATCAGATATACCGATATTACAAACGCCGCGACCAGGAAACCGGAGAAATGGAATATACCGTAACTCAGAGCATTTACAAAGGATGGGATGAAGTTTCTTCTTCAATTCTTGCGAGTGCCGCAACTACAATTGTAGTTTTTATTCCTATCGCAATGCTTGGAGGTTTGATTGGTAGCGTTCTTCATGCCGTAGCCGTAACAATCATCCTTGCAATTTTTTCTTCATTTCTTGTTGCAGTTGTTATTGTTCCATATCTTTTAAAATTATTCCTTTCAGAAAAAGGACCAAAGGTTCGTGGAAAGCCAAGAAAGTTCGATCAGGTAATGTCAAAGGTAGAACGCGGTTACAGAAAGGTTCTTGCTTTATCATTGAGAAACCGAGGTTTTGTTCTGCTTGTTGCAGTCTTCCTGCTTATTTTCTCAGGCTTTATTGCACTCAGACTTGGAATTTCGTTTATTCCTTCAACAGACTCAGGCGACTTTTATATTTCTGTAGAATTCCCAATGGGAACTGAAAAAGAGCAGACACACGAGAAAATGCTTGTAGCTCAAGACTTGCTGTATAAGTATGTTCCTGAAATTGATAATGTTGTCATTTACGAAGGACAGGGAGATTCATCTAATTTCTCTTCAGTTTCTACACCACACTATTCTTATACACACGTAGTACTTGTTCCGGTTTCAGAACGAAAACGCGATGTTCATGAGATTATGCTGCAGATACAGGAAATCTGGGCAGCTGTACTTCCAGACTCAAAAGTTTCAGTACAGAACGGTGGATTTGATAAACTCGTTGGATACGTTGCAGATGGTGGTGGTTATGGAATCACACTGATTTCTGAAGATTTGAATGTACTTTATGATACAGCCCTAAAAATCAAAAATCATCTGGAATCAGATCCGGAAGTTGTAACTGCAAAACTCGACACAGATTTTGATACAACCACAATGGTTATTGATATGAGCCAGGAGTATTTGAGCTCACTTGGAATCTCAAGTTATGAAGCAGGAATTACTTCGGCTATACTTTTCCAGGGAATAGATTGCGGACGTTACAAAGACCTCGAAAGCGGCCGACGGTACGACATGAAAATCACTTCGGATATTACTGATAAAAATATCACATCAGATGATATTTCAAATCTGCATATTGTCACACAAAACGGACAGGATGTTTCTTTTGCAAACCTTTCGGATATTAGAGTTGAAAAATCTATATCTCAGATTAACCATTCGAACCGTGCTAAAAAAATTACAATTACAGCTTCCCTGATAAGCGAAGATACCAGCGGTGTCTCACAGCGCGTCAACCAATTTATTGCAAATAATCCGCTTCCTAACGGAGTTCATTCAAAGGCCGGTGGAATTATGGCACTTATCGGCGACATGATTACTCCAATGATTTCTGCACTTTTGATTGCCGTATTTCTTGTTTATACAGTTATGGTTATTCAGTTCGAAAAGTTCCGTCAGCCGCTTTTGATTATGGTAACAATTCCATTCTGTTTTATCGGAGTTGTTGGCGGACTTCTTATGTTCGGGTCAACCTTAAATCTTCTCTCGCTGCTCGGACTTATTTCTCTCGCCGGAGTTGTTGTAAATAACGGTATTATTCTTGTTGATTATATTAATCAGCTGCGTAAACAGCGCCGACAGGTTCTTGCCAGAACACAGGGAGTTCAGGACAAGGATGGTGAATGGCATATAGATCTTAAACCAGAAGAGGAAGAAGAACTCTTAAGAAACTCTGTTCTCGACGGAGCTGCCAGCCGAATCAAACCAATTCTCATTACAACACTTACAACCCTGCTTGGTGATATTCCTATGGCACTTGCACGCGGTGAAGGTTCAGAACTTTATGCTTCTATGGGACAGGCAATTACAGGTGGACTTTTAACATCCACACTTATCACTTTGATTTTGATTCCAGTAATTTATTATATGAGTGAAATAAGAAATAAAAGAGGTACATATGAAAAAGCAAAACAGTAAAACATTTCTTTGCGGGGTGATTTTCACTATCTCACTTTTATTCTCAAGCTGCTATTCTGTTTTTAATGGCGGTACAGGAGGAATGGTAGTTGATGCAGAAAGCACCTCATCTCCAAAAAGAGGAATTGCCAATGTAGATATTTATGCTTACACAAACAAAGATATCCGCAATTCTGATTTTTCAAACTGGCAGGAAGGAACAACTTTCTCTCCATCAAATACTTATTACGGACATACAACCACAGATGCAGACGGAAGCTTTGTAATCTCAAATATTGTATGGACAGAATCTTATCCGGATTTTGGAAAAGATGCAGATTACACCACAATTTATCTTTTGTTTTATCATGAAAATTTTGGTCTTACAAAAGGTCAGACTGTTATTACTTCCGACAGTACAAGCAATACAGTTTATCAGGAACTAACATCTGTACGAAAAACAACAGCTTTAAATATAAACATTTATGATGTTTCTGATATGAATCAGACAGCAAACGATGTCCTGGTTGAAGTTTCTGTTCCACAAAATACAGATACTATTACAGCTCCTGCAAAAGTTTACCGACAGACAATTGCTGGAACCGGAACAATTAATATCAGTTATCCACGCTGGAAAAATGCAGAAGACAAAGCCAATAATATTGAAAATACTCCTCAGGTTACTATCACATATACACAGAGTGCTGATGAAATTACCTGGAAGGCTTGTGCAAATGCAGATAATGAAGCTCATAATTATGCTTTCTTAGAAGATAATTTCCAGATTAGAAAAACCATCAGAAACGATACATACCGTGTTTCACTTTATGGTAAAGCAACAAGACTCAGAGTTCCAACAGTAAATGGTACATATGGTGATAAAACTGATCCTGCTAATGATGAAAGAACAATTAAAATGATGGCAAAAGATTCCAGCGGTTCTTTCTCAATTGATTGCGGCGAAGCTTATACACAGGCACAGACAGTTGGTACAAGCAGCACTCAGACACATGGATACTTCAATGGTCTTGGTAATGGAGCTACCTGGACAGATACTTCTTATACAGGAAAGTATACAACTATCGACGTAAAATTCTTTGTTGACGGTACAGAGATTAATACAATAAAAACTCTACGCAGTGATACATCACCAGTAACTGTCAAATTATAAAACAGGACACACGAATGAAAAGAATCAAATTATTTTTTACATTTGTGATTTTCTCAATTCTTAGTACTGGCGTATGGGCACAGGATACCGGCTATACTCTTGAAACTCTTTTGAACGCAACAAGAATGAATCATCCGGAGCTTCTTAAACTTCAGGAAGAATACAACCGTAGTCTCTTAGATGTAAAAGATGCTTGGGGAAGTCTTGGTCCAACAGTAGACTTACAGGCAAGCGGAACATATATGCTGAATCCTCCGGTTGGTGCAATGTATATCAATACAGATGATATTATCAATGCAATAAACTGGAACGGCGTTCGTCCTCCAAGCAGCGGTCAGCGTATTAAAGTTTTTGATGGAATGGAAAACACCTTCTACAATTTTGAACTTACTCTGACCCAGCCGATTTTTACCTGGGGTAAAATTACAAACGCCATTAAGCTTTATACTCAGATATCACAAATCAAACAGACACAAATATCACAGCAGACAGAACAGCTGGAAACAGAATTAAAGACACGTCTTATAAGTCTTTTTTATCTTACAAAAATTCTTGAAATCATTGATGAAGAACAATCATATGCAGGCAGAATGGTTGAAGTCAGCGAGAATGCGGAAAAGGTAGGTTTACTTCTTCATCAGGATGTAGTTGATGCAAAGATTCAGGCAAAGGAACTTGAGATTGCAAAACAGGATTTGCTTGAACAGATGAATGATCAGATTCTGGAATTAAACCGAATTACAGGAATTCAAGCTCTAACGCTTCAGGATATAAATTATGATTTTGTACCAGATCTAGTTTCCTCCTTTGACAGTCTGATGCAAACAGATCCGGCAGAACTTGAAGCCGAGGTTCTTTCTGGAAATCAGTCTTCAATCAAAATGCTGACACAGCTTGAGAATGTAAGTAAGACTGCAGAAAAAATTTCTCGGGGATACGAAAACTGGAAACCAGATATCGCATTGCAAATGAGTGGTGGATATTCTGGTTCCCGTTTTCCTCTTTTTGAACCTAACTGGAGACGTAAGGATGATTACTCTGTAAATCTTTCGATTGGAATTAAAGCAACAATCTGGGATGGTGGAAAGAAAGTTCGAGACGTTTCAAGAAAAGTCAGTGAAGCAGAAACAGCACAGATTAATAAACTTGATGCACGTTCTACAATCAGTAAGACATTTAACTCACAATGGAATGCAGCTCAGGTTTGCAAAATGAAGATTGAATATCAGGAACTTAAAATTGAATCTACAACTGCAAAAATAAATCAGAAACAGCAGATGTATGAATCAGGTTATGGTTCTGAAACAGATGTTCTTTCAGCAAAAATTGAACGCTGTAATGCTGAGATAGAAAAAGAAAAGCAGGCTTTGTCTCGCGCCGCAGCCTGCCTTACAATTGAATATTTAAGAAAATAAAAACTGTATGCTTTATAAGTCTACAGAGCTTTGAATGCTATATTCAGTCTGCCCTTTACCTCTGGCAGCTGAATACGGTATTTCTGAGCAAGTGCTGGTCCACAAGAATTTGAACCGACTCCTGCCATTTTATAATCCACACACAAAACTGTATAACCGCTTTTTTCAAGTTCAAAATTATGACGTTTAGTCCATAATTCTTCCTGAGTATATTCAGAAGCATTAAAGCTGATATTTTTGTGATTACCAGTTTTTGGATCACTTCCTGAACAAACGACCGTTAGTTTGTTATTTGAAAGTTTTACATAACGACATCCATAGTGCGAAGAATTTTCCTGTGGGCGGATATATGGCTCGTACAAATCACAAACTTTAGATTTGAATGTACCAAGCCATGTTCCCTGATGTTTGTCGATATAACTTTCTGTAGGTCCATAACCAAAATACTCAACCTTATTAAATCCCTTATCCAGAAACAGACGAAGCCCAATTCGAGGAAGCATAAAGATTTTTCTTGTAGCAGTAAAATCAAAATCAACTGAAAGACCATATTTATCACTAATTGTATAAGTCACAGTTCCATACAGGAAAGGCTGATGTGTACTCCACACAAAACCCTGTTCAACCACGATACGAATTGCCTTACCATCTTCCGAAGGTTCAATTCTTGAACTGAAAACCTTTACTTCATAATCATGAAGATGAGCGCCAAACCATTCTCCCTTCATCGGATCATTATCAAGAGGAGCACGCATAAAATTAAAACTGAGCGACTTCTTCAGAAGTTCTGTTTTACCGATTCTAATAGAATCAAAAACTCCTGATCTTCTGTTGAAAGAATATGAAACCTCTCCAGCGTTCACAGAATAACGAAGTCCATCTGCTTCTACGCAAAGCTTTCCGCCAAGCTGAACTCTTGAACAGTCCGGCTTTACCATAAAGGCTTCCTGCCAGTTCTGGTTTTCATTATGCTTTTCTGCCGCACGGACAAATTTTATAAGAGTTTCAATTTCAGCACGTGCATTTTCCTGAATCCCCTTTTCATTTCGCTTACCAGGAAGATAAGGTTTCTGTCCGGCAAGTTCCGGCATAAAGGAAGCCTTTTTCAAAACTTCTGCTTCATCATCAAAATTTTCTGGAGACGAAAGCTGCACCTGATCAAAACAAACTTCAAAGCCTTTGCTGCACCAGAGTCTGTCTTCTTTTTCTGAAAATATAAATCTGATATAAGAATCTTTTCCGTCAAATTCAGGAAGACCTTTAATAATTATCTTTTTCTTTCCAAGAGCCGGAATTGAAGGTAAGTCTATCTTTTCTGATTTTACAATATTGCCATCAATCATAAGCTCATAACGACAATCAAATATTGTTGAGATATCACTGAATTCAAGAATATTTGTAAATTCAAAAGTAGCCTGGCCTGCCACTTTATTTTTTCCATCAGCAAGCTTTCGTACACGTACTGGTCGATAAACCTGCTTGGCTTCCAGAAGACCTGTGTGAGGTCTGCGATCCGGATACACAAGACCATCGCAGCAGAAATTTCCGTCATTATGTTTTTCGCCCCAGTCTCCACCGTAACCATATTTTACAGTACCATCGCGGGACTTACCCATAATCACACTATGGTCACACCACTCCCAGATAAAGCCGCCACAGAATCTTTCTGAACTATAAAATACCTTACGATAATCTTCGAGATCTCCAGGCCCATTGCCCATAGCATGACAATATTCGCAGAGAATAAAAGGCCGTTTTTCTTTTTTATCCTCCGACATCTTTTTCCAATCCTGAACACTTGGATACATGCGTGAAACTAAATCATAAATCGAATCACTTGTGTCTCCCTGATTATGAACGCTTTCGTAATGTAAAGGTCTTGTATCATCAAAAGCTTTTACCCATTTTGCTGCTTCAGTAAAATTATGACCATTACCTGATTCATTACCCATAGACCAGATAACTACACAAGGACGGTTTACATCGCGGGCAGTACAGATTTTCTCACGATCAAGAATTCCCTTGTAGAAAAGTTTATTACTGGCAACAAGTGCAATACCCGAATAATCAGACCAATCCCAATGAGCAGTATTATTTACAGAAACACTTCCATGCATTTCAAGATCTGCTTCACAGATTACATAAAAGCCGTAGCGGTCGCACAGTTTGTAGAACTCAGGTGCGTTTGGATAATGCGAAGTTCTGATGGCATTTATATTAAAGCGCTTCATCATCTGAAGTTCATTTTCAATCTTTCCGAGATCCGCAACATACCCCGTATCCGGATAACTATCGTGGCGGTTCACTCCCCTGAACTTTACCGGCTGCCCGTTAATTTTAAGCACACCCTTCTCAGCACAGATTTTTCTAAAGCCAACTTCTTCACCAATCTGTTCACCATTAGCTTCGAGAACCAGCTTGTACAAAACAGGCTTTTCCGCAGACCATAACTCAGGTTCATTTACAGGAATCTCAAGAAGGCTTCCTTTCTTCGCATGTCCACTAAAAAGCTCTTTTCCATACGGTGCAGAAAAACATACATCAGCATCAGAACCATAAACAGTCAACTGTAAAACTGCCGAACGATAGTTAGTCTTCAAAACAGTTTTAATGCGATAATCAGTTATTCTCTTTTTTGGACGAGACAAAACATAAACATCACGGAAAATTCCAGAAAGACGAATCTTATCCTGATCTTCAAAATAAGTCCCGAAACACCATTTAAGAACAGCAACCGTAATAAGATTTTCTCCAGGAGTCAAAAGCGGAGTTATATCAAATTCTGAAGTGTGGTGCGACACCTCTGAGAAACCACAGAACTTTCCATTTACATAAACATAAATACAGCTGTCTGCACCTTCGAAACAAAGAATCTTCTGCAGCCCATCTTCTGTATTATTATAGGTTCGGTAATAAACTCCAACAGGATTTTCATCCGGTACGAATGGAGGATTATAAGGAATTGGATAATCCACATTGGTATACTGCGGCTTATCATAACCGTAAAGCTGCCAGTTAGAAGGAACGGGCATTTTCTTTTTATCAGATAAAGCAGAACGGGCGATTTTACCGTCAGCAAAATCATCCTCTAAATCAATCAGGCTGTTATAATAACGAAAGCCCCACTTCCCATTGAGAAGTTCGTAGCAATTTGATTTTTCACGGGGACCAAACGGATTCTGTCCTTTCCCAGTTCCGAATGGAATAAAGTAACAGTGATTATCCAATGTATTTACATGGAAAACATCCGGATTTTCATGATAAATCATACAGCTCTTAGCCGAGCCCTTTTTTGCAATTTGAGTGATATTCATACTATCAGTATATACCTTTCTCAAACCACTGTCATTCCTGAGCTTGACCCGGGAATCTAAACATCACAGTCTAGTGCAGATTATCGGATCAAGCCCGATAATGACACAATGTTATTATTGATAGAATCAAACCATTGATATATACTACAACCATGTCTAAACAAATGATCATGGGAAATCAGGCTATTGCGCTTGGTGCCCTCAAAGCTGGAGTAAACCTTGTGGCTGGCTACCCGGGAACACCTTCCAGCGAAATAATCGAATTTATTTCTAAATATAAGAGCAAGACCGGAACATATGTTGAATGGTCTGTAAATGAAAAAGCTGCTGTAGAAGTTGCAGCCGGAGCAAGCTATTCTGGAAGCCGTACACTTGTCACAATGAAACAGGTTGGTCTTAATGTTGCCAGCGACCCTGTAATGTGTCTTTCTTACGTTGGTGTAAAAGGCGGAATGGTAATTGTAAGTGCAGATGATCCGGGTCCTATCTCAAGCCAGACCGAACAGGATACCCGCAACTTTGCACAGTACTCAAAGCTCCCTTGTTTTGATCCTTCTACTCCTCTCGAAGCCTATGAAATGATTCAGGAAGCTTTTGAACTTTCTGAAAAATATAATACTCCTGTTCTCTTCCGTCCTACCACACGTGTTGATCATGCATATGAAAGCATGGAGTTTCCGGAACTCGAACAGTGTCGTAAACCTGGTGAGTTCGAAAAAGACTCAAAGCGCTGGGTTATTTTCCCAAGAGCGTCATATCTGAATCACAAGAGAATCTTTGAACGCAATGAAAAGACCCTGCCTGCAGAGTTTTCAGAAAGTAAATGGAATTATGTAGGGGGACACCCCCGCAACGCCCCCGTTGCCTTCGCAGCCGGCGGTATATCTTACTGCTATCTTATGGAAGCCCTTTCCATTCTTGGTATAAAAGATATCCCGGTTCTCAAAATTGGAACCCCATATCCTTTCCCAAAACCTTTAGCAGAAGAATTCCTCAAGTCTCACGAGCAAATCGTTGTTTTTGAAGAATTAGACCCTGTTATTGAAGAAAATTTGATAAAAATCGCCGGAAACGCTCGAGTAAATTGCCAGATTCGCGGAAAACTCGATGGCACAGTTCCAGTAGCCGGCGAGCTCAGTGTGGAGATAGTTTCAGAAATCATTAAGAATCTATTAAACGATAAAGGTAACGCAGTTTCACGCAGTGAAACTGCAGGCACAGGTGCGACAAATTCATCGCAAACAGAAAATTCAACACCTG
>JAEEGL016110205.1_pt1 | contig 14089 bp, 11 predicted proteins | sample 9134231 | NCBI WGS metagenome assembly JAEEGL01 (sample SAMN16246548, study PRJNA631951) | gut metagenome | biome: gut microbiome; feature: rumen; material: fiber-attached | host: Bos | place: Iran: Karaj | collected 2018-10 | reverse complement strand
GTTCTCGAGCATGCGGCCGGTCTTCACGTTGCGCATCTTGGTACGCACGAAGGCGGCACCCTTGCCGGGTTTCACGTGGAGGAATTCAACGATGGTGTAGATGTCGTTGTTGAAATTGATGCAAAGTCCGTTCTTGATATCAGTGGTTGTTGCCATAAAATGTAATGTATTATTATTGATTATTATTCTTCTTTTTTTCTTCAGCGAGGAGTTGTGTGAGACGGCGGAGGTCGGCCTTGAGTTGGTCGTTCTCTTCGTCGGCAGCCTTGCAGCGGTGCCGTTCCATCATCCAGCGGGCGAAGAGGGCCAGGGCGACGAGGAGCATGGTGAGGGAGAGCTTGCGGGTGTTGTCGGTCATGAGAAAGTAGACGGCGGTGGCACCGAGGATGATGACGTAGGAAGCTATCTCATAAAGTTTTATAGCAGTCTTGTGGCTCATTTGCGTTCGGATTTGAAGTGCAAAAATACGAAATTTTTTTAATAATGTTATTTTTTTTCAGGGCGGGCGACGAGTTGGTTTTGGACCATGCGCTGCATGTAGGACTGGATGATGGCTTTGAGGCGAAGTGTGAGGTGGTCTATGATTTCTGAATTCTGAATCTTGAATTCTGAATTGTCAAGGAGATTGTTTTTCTGGAGGGGGTCGGAGAGGTAGTTGTAGAGGGCGACGGGTTGTTGTCCGTCGAAGAGGAGGAGGAGGCTGTCCTCGACATACTGGTAGATGTCGTTGCAGTAGTTGACGGCCCAGTTTTCATCTGCAAGGAGGTTTTTGCCGAAGGCGATGTAGGGTTGGTCGTAGCCGAGGAGAGAAAGGAGCGTGGGGAGGATGTCGATTTGCTGGGCGACGGTGTTTTGCATGCCGCGGGGGAGGGAACCAGAGGGGTCAAAAAAGACGACGGGTACGGAGAAGACCCCGAGGGAGGTGCGGTATTGGTCGTGGGAGGAGGCATTGGTGTGGTCGGCTGTGATGACGAAGATGGTGTTGTTGTACCAAGGTTGCTGGCTGGCGGTGTGGAAGAAGCGTTGGAGGGCGTAGTCGGTGTAGCGGATGCATTTATGGATGGGGAGGTCACCTTCGGGGAAGCGGCTGCGGTATTTGTCAGGAATGTTGAAAGGGTGGTGGGAGGAGGCTGTGAAGAGAGCGGAGACGAAGGGTTCCGAGAGGTCGTTCAAGGAGAGGGCGAAGAATTGGAGGAAGGGCTCGTCCCAGATGGCCCAGGTGCCGTCGAAGTCGTTGTCGCCGTTGAAGCGGCTGTCGGCTCCGTATTCGTTGCGGCCGAGGTAATGCTGGAATCCTGTGGTGCGTGCGAAAGCCTGGAATCCCATGGACCCATTCTCGGCACCGTGGTAGAAGGCTGAAGAGTAGCCTTTGGGGGCGAGGAGGCCAGCGATGCCGCTGATATCGTTGAGGGAAGAGGAAGTGGTGATGAAGGGTTCGACGAACATGGGTATGGAGGAGAGGATGGAGGGCATGCCGTCGATGCTTTTGCGGCCGTTGGCAAAGGAGTATTGGAAAGTGAGGGAGTGGGCAGCGAGGGAGTCGAAGAAGGGGGTGAGGGAGGGCTGTCCGGGGTTGAAGAAGCCCGTGTATTCGCGGCCGAAGCTTTCGACGATGAGGATGACGACGTTTTTATTGCCCGATTGCAGGATTGCGTTATTGCTTGAGTGGAGGGGTGTATAGAGGGCATCCATTTGGGAGTCGGGCATGTAGTCGGGGACGACGAAGGGTTTCTTGCCGATGGTGCGGATGAGGGAGAAGGGGGTGTTGAGTACGATGGCTGCTTCGGTAGGACTGTTGACGTACTGGTTGGCGTTGCTGATGGTGATGGGGCGAATGGCGGTGGTGAAGCCTCCCCGCATGCCGCCGATGGAGAGGGGAATGGCGATGAGGAGGGCGAGGGAGTTGGTAAGGTAGTATTTGGTTTTATGATGGGAGATATGGGAATTCTGGGAGTTGATGGGGGTGTTCCTGGGTTTGACGTAGAAAAGGACAAGGAGAGCTATAAGGACGAAGAAGAGGAGAAGGAGGTACCAGTGGTTGAGAATTTCGGTGAAGAGGATGTCACTAAGGTTGCCTTCGTTGGAGAATTCGGAGAAGAAGGTAGCAGTGGTGCGGCGACCTGTGAAGCGGGAGTAGACGGCGTCGGAGAGGTTGAGGAAGAGAGCGAGGGAGTTGAAGACGATGAAAATGTACTTGCACATAGTGTGCCACCAGGGGCGTTCCTTGATGTGGAGGGGTAGCAGCATGAGGATAATCCAGAGGGCGTTGGTGTAGAGGATTGCGGAGGTGTCGAAGCGCAGGCTACCGGACAGCAGGTCGGAAGTCGACAGTGTGTCCCAGCCGGCGGAAAAAAGATCCCAGTTCTCGAGGACGAAGGCTATGCGTGCAATCATGTAGACGACATACGCTATAGCGAGGTTGATGAGGACGGCGAGGAGGTTATTGAATGGGAACGCGCCTATACGAGGAAAGAATATTTTTTTCATACTTTAGAATTGGAAATAGATAAAGGGTTGAGGACCTGCGGTAACGAATTGGTAAAGCACCACTGCGGTGAGGACACATGCGGCGGCGATGAGCCAGAGAGGCATGGAGGCGAACCAGAGGCGGTAGCGGCGTTTGAAGCGTGTGGGTAGCCAGTGGACAATCATGCCTAGTGCGAAGACGAGGAAGACATTCCAGTAGTTGGCGAGGATGGCGGGGATTTGCGAGAGTTCCCAGTGGGAGCCGATTTGATGGACCATCATGGAGGCTGTCTGCCAGGCTTGTTCGTTGGCTTCTGCGGGGTCGAGATTGGAGCCGGAGCGGAAGAAGAGGCGGGTGAAGGAGATGAAAATGAAGGTAATGGCCACAGCCCAGCCAGTGGAAAAATGATAATTGAAAGTTGAGAATTTGCTGACGCGGTTGAGGAAGTAGACTAAAGAGAATCCGGCGAGGAGCGCGAAAGAGCAATAGTATAGGAGGTTGAGAAGAGGAAGGTCTGTGGTGTGGCTGGCGATGCCGAGGGCGGCGGTGACGAGGATAAGGACGAGGAAACGCAGGCTCCAGCGGCAGCCTTTCCACCATTTGTAGACGAGAATGCCGAGTCCGTTGAGTCCACCCCAGGTGATGAAGTTGAAGGAGGAACCGTGCCAAAGTCCGCCAAGGAGCATGGTGTCCATGTTGTTGACGTTGGTGCCGAGGGTCTTGCGGTGCGAGGGGCGGAAGAAGTAGAGGAGCAGGATGAGAGTGATGATGACAATGACGGCAATGGTGAAGCCTGTTATCTTCAGCCGGAAGGCGGCGATGAGCAGAATGGCGAAGAGGATGCAGTAGGAGGTAACACCGGAGGTGCGGTTGCCGCCGAGGGGGATGTAGAGGTAGTCGCGCAGCCAGCGAGAGAGCGACATGTGCCAGCGTCGCCAGAAGTCGGTGGGGTTCTGTGCTTTGTAGGGTGAGTTGAAGTTGACGGGCAGATAAAATCCCATCAGCATGGCCACGCCGATGGCGATATCGGTGTAGCCAGAGAAGTCGGCATAGACCTGCAGTGAGTAGAGCATCAGGCCGGAGAAGTTCTCGAAGGGCGTGAAGAGGTTGGGGTTTTCGAAGATGCGGTCGACGAAGCAGGCGGCCAGATAGTCGGCGAGGACCAGTTTCTTGATGAGGCCGTTGACAATCCAGAAGATGGCGATGCCGAACTGGCGACGGGAGAGGAAGAAGGGTTTGTAGAGTTGCGGGACGAACTGGTCGGCACGGAGGATGGGGCCGGCGACGAGCTGGGGGAAGAAGGCGGTGTAGAAGCCGAAATCGAGGATGTTGGAGACGTGAGGAATCTTGCGTTTGTAGACATCGACGATGTAGCTGATGTTCTGGAAAGTGAAGAAGGAGATGCCAACGGGAAGGATTATCTTGATGGCGATGCTGTATTCGGTGTTGAAGGTGGCGTTGAATATGTCGGTGAAGAAGTAGGCATATTTGAAGAAGCAGAGGACGCCGAGGTTGACGACTACTCCGATGTTGCGCAGGAGTTTGCGGCGAGCGGTGGAGAGGGAATGGTCCATCCCGATGCCGAGCATCCAGCCCAGCAGGGTGGAGAAGATGAGCAGAAGGACAAAGAGGCCGGAAGTTTTGTAGTAGAAGAAGAGACTGAAAAAGAAGAGGTAGCCGTTGCGGATCACACGACGGGAGGTGGGAGAGGAGTATTTTTTATAGGAGACGATGGCGGCGAAAAAGACATAGATGATGAAGAAGAGGACCCAGAAATGAATCTGGGTGAAGAGCAAAGGGTGGTCGTCGTTGAAAGCGAAGAGGCTGGCAAGGTATGCAAGGATGTCGTTCATTTCTTCTTACTGGAGTTTTTCTTAGCTTTTGTGGTAATCTGTCGCGCTGCCTCCATCTTATAGGCATCGAAGAGGGCGTTGGAGAAGAGGTTACCGATGAGTTGGTAGCCGGCAGTAGTAAAGTGGATGCGGTCTTTCTGAGCCAGACTTTCCTTGTACCAGGTATCCATGGATTTTAGTCCTCCCATCACTTCGAACTGGTCCCACACGGCACCGCCACAGTCGGTGGCGAGGCGGTAGAACACCTCGCGGGCGAGGAGGCCATTCCGGTTTACCTCATAGTGGGTGCGTCGTTTGCGCCGTATGGCGCGGAAACTGTCGTTGTTGGTGAGAAAGATGAAGGCGCAGTCGGGGTTGACGGAGCGTATAGAATCGATGAGGCTGAGGTAGTTGGTGCGGAAAGCAACGGTGTCGAAATCGGGAGCGGCAGCATCGTTGATACCGATACCGAAAACGACCATGTCGGGGTGCACCATGCGGAGGTCGCGGGTGAAGTGTTCGCAACGCAGGTAGCTGGGCAATGCGGCGCCGTTGACACCGATGGAGTGGAACGAGAAGCCTGGCCGACGGTTGCCGAGGAAGATGCCTGTGAGTGTAAAACTCTCACCCGCCTGACAAGGCAGGATGACGGCAAAGGAGTCGACGGGAAGCCCCAGATTGAAGACATAGCGTTCGGAGACGGTGTCGATATAGGAGGGGCTCACCTCGAGATATCCCACATTTAGGAGGGGTATCACATTTTCGTCGGAGTGTCCGAAGACGACAACCTTCGTAGTGGCATAGTCGACGGAGGGTTCGTTCATCACAACGGCCACCTCGGTGAGGGTGTCGGCGGCGGTGATGCTGATACCGCAGAGTCCGAGAGGGTAGGGGAACTCCTTCTGCACGTTGCGTGAGAGGGAGACCTTCTGGAGGCAGTGGACGCGGTAGTCGCGCGGGTTGTTGCATTTGGCAGCGGCAGAATAGGGGAATATCATGCCGCGGTTGCCCACAAGGGTGGGATAGGCGTGCATGAGGTTGCAGCGGATGGTGTTGCTCATGGTGCCGGCCTGCACATGTGAGCCGCCAATATGGACGATGTTGAGATTTCCCTGTCCTGTGGTGGCCACACGATACCATTTGTCGAAGAAGGCTCTCATCGACGGTGAGGCGGTGTCGTAGCGGAGGTTGTTGCCGTCGTAGTTGATGAATGTGTATTCCGGCACGTCGACATGCAGTGGGCCGTAGACCTTGTTGTTCTTCGGCTGGCCGCAGGCACAGCAGGAGATGAGGGTCAGTATGAGGAAGAGTTTGCCTTTCATTTCTTGATGGCTTTAAGTCGACGTTTCATAGTGTATAGGCGGTAGCTGTTGTCGAAGGCTGTGGAGAGTCGTTCGCCCATCATGACGGCACCCTTGGGGGTGAAGTGGACATAGTCGCTGCCAGATAGACCTTGCTTCTTCCAGCTTAGCATGGAATTCTTGCCCCCCATGGCGTGGTAGATGCTCCAGAAGGCTGCTCCGTGACGGTTGGCGGTGACCCGCAGGCTGTCGACAAGAGCAGGGAGCATGGGGTAGGTCTGCAGTTTGCCACGTTCGCTGGTGCTCATGTCGGAGGGTCCGACGAAGAGTATCTTGGCTTGGGGGCAACACTGGTGGAGGTAGTCGATTTGTTTGCCCATGGTGGAGCAATAGGTGGAGATGGCTTTTTTGCTTTTGATGTAGGGTACGGAGTTCCCGCCGAACTGGAGGATGATCATCGCTACGTCGAGTTGGGCATAGGCTTGTTTGAGCAGTTCTTTGTCGACGGAGGTGAACTGCGAACCGGAGCACCCGCGCATAGGGATGTTGTCGACAGCCACTCCGGGGCCGTTGTCGACAGTGACGCAGTAGAGGTCGGCGTCCCCAGTGGTGTTAATGTTGAAGGAAGCGGTAGCGGAATTGAGGGTCCACAGCATGCTGCCGACACCCTTCTTTTTTGAGGTAAATGATTCTTTGTGTCGTTTTTTCTTCTCCGAGAGTGTGGCCTTGAGGTTGCCGCTGCGGTTGTTGTAGACCAGACGTATGCGGGAGAAGAGCTTCAGGCGGCTGTCGGTCTTGGAGTTAGAGGAGGCTTTGATGGAGGTGGAGGCGTTGCCTGCCATACGGAAGCATTGCATCATGGGGCCGTAGTTGCCGCGTGAGCGCACCACTGTGCTGTCGCCGAAGGAGGCCAGGTGTGTAAGGTTGCCGCTGGCACTCTGCGATACCGACGTGGAGGCGATGATGGTGCGGAAAGGCAGCATACCCGGTCCGCCGCCGCCGAAGTGCTGCTGCATGTAGGCACGCAGTTGGTAGCTGATGCGGTCCATCTCGATTTGCGAGTCGCCATAGTGCAGGATGCGCACCACGCGGTTGTCAGAGACTGCATTCTCGGCTGTGGTCCAGAAGTCGTCGAGGTAGCTCTCGTTAGGTAGCCACAACCGGAGGTCGCTTTGGTCGAAAGAGCTCTGCAGGTAGTTGATGGAATCGCTCAGGGCTGTAATTTCCTTGGGAATCTTGATGTTTTTGGTGTTCCCGATATTCGCGGAGCCTGTGGTATTGGCTTCGGTGAGGTCCTGGATGGTGGGCAGGTAATAGGTATGGTCGCCGAGGGTGATGCCCTCACTGGGGAATCCCATACTGACGACCGTCAAACAGGCGATGATGCTGGCGAAGACGGTGGTGATTTTCCAAGCGCTCATTTCTTCTCCAGATTCTCGATGCGTTGAGCCAGTTTCTCGATATTACGTACTAGCACCTCCACTTTGCGGCGTTTGGAGGATTCCATAGCGGGACTGCCGAAGATGGTCTGGTTGCCGGGAACCGAATGGGTCACGCCGCTTTGGGCACCGATGGTCACGTGGTCGCCCACGGTGATGTGTCCGACGAGGCCGGCCTGACCAGCGATGATGCATTCCTCGCCTACCTTGCAACTGCCGGCGATACCTACCTGTGAAGCCATTGCGGTGTTGCGGCCGATGACGACGTTGTGGGCTATCTGGCAGAGGTTGTCGACCTTGACTCCCTGATGGAGGATGGTGGACTTCATGGCGGCACGGTCGATGCAAGTGTTGGCGCCCACCTCCACGTCGTCCTCGAGGATGACGTTGCCAATCTGGTCAATCTTGTTCCAACCGCCATTGCCGTCGGGTGCAAAACCGAAGCCGTCGGAACCGACGACACAGCCGGCATGGAGGATGCAGCGGCGGCCGATCTCGACACCTTCGTAGATTTTGGCACCGGCGTAGATGATGGTGTCGTCGCCGATGACGACGTTGTTGCCGATGGTGGCGTTAGGATAGATTTTCACGTTGTTGCCGATACGGCAGTGGCGGCCGACGACGGCGTAGGGACCGAGGTAGCACTCCTTGCCGATTTTCGTACCGCGTCCCACGCTGCTTCTCCACGAGCGTCCTTTGGGTGGTTTGCTGCGCTTGTTGAAGGCGTGGAGCAGCTTGGCTACCGCCATATAGGGGTTGTCGACGCGGATGAGGGTGGACCGAATCTCCTGTTCGGGGACAAAGTCACGCCGCACAATGACTATCGAGGCCTGCTTTTCGTAGATATAGTGGGTGTATTTGGGATTGCCCAGAAAGGTGATGCCTCCCTCTTCGCCCTCTTCGATGATGCAGGGTTTCCACACGCGGGTGTTTTCGTCGCCCTCAACGGTGCCTTTGATGAGGTTGGCTATTTCTTTGGCTGTGTATTGCATACTTTTATTCTTCAAATTCTATTGTTCCGCGTTGGCGGGTGATACGGAGGTTGGTCATGTTGCCGTCGCTGGTGAAGCCGTCGCCATAGGTGACGCGGCTGCCGTTGACGGCGCGGACGGGGTTGTGGGAGTAGATGATGTCGTTGTCCGACTCCCACGTGATGTCCTTCAGGTAGACGGTGTCGTGGGTGCTATAGTCGATGACGACGACGCTGTCGGTGGCAGTGAGGATGTTTTTGTCGTCGTAGGAGGTGGCTTTATTGGCCCGTATCAGCGTCTGCAGGTGACGGTTCTCGTCGTAGAAACGCAGCTCCACGCCTTTTGGATAGAGGGTGCGTGTGTCGGGCTGGCGGTACTGAACGATAGTGGGGGCGTCGAGTTCGAGTTGCGGTTTCCCTTCCTCGGTGCGCCAGACGTGGGCGTCTGTGACTTCCTGGTCGGGGGGATTTTTGCGCTCGAAGCGCTCGATGTCCTTCATGTCGTAGCCGCAGGAGAACAAAGAGGAAAGAGTAAAGAGTAAAGTGGAAAGAGAGGCTACCGCCTTGGGTAGTCTCTCCACTTTCCACTTTCCACTTTCCACTTTCACCTTTCTTATCGTGTTCTGACGGTGGTTGTTTCGCCAATCCATCCGGGGACGCGGAAGCTCTTGCCGTTCTCGAGGTTAAGCATGAAGGCCTGAGCGGTCTTGGGGTAGTGGGAGCTATAGCGTCCGATGAGGGCGTTGCAGGCCTGTACGTTTTCTTCCGAGGGGTCGATGGATTTGGATTTTTGGAGTTTGTCAACGGCGGCCCAGTAGGCGCTGCAGCCATTCATGTTGTCTTCAGAGGCGCTGGAGGCGGTGGCGGCATAGAGCTGGGCGATGTAGCGGTAGGGCTCACCCTTGGTGCGGTCGGCTTCGGCGGCGGAGAGGTAGGCCGAGCGGGCTGCGGAGTAGCTGTTGGTGCTGTTGTAGCAGTGTCCGAGGTAGAGGTAGGCCATGTATTTATCCTTGCCGGAGAGTTCTTTGGCGGCATCGCGGAGGTAGGAGATGGCGTCGTTGTACTGTTTCTTCGAGAGGCACATCTGGCCCATCAGCATAGCGGTGGCGGGATTAGGCTCGAGGCGGTAGAGGTTTTCGGTGGCGGAGAAGAAGAGGGGCTGGTCGATGCAGCGTTTCTTTTTCAGGATGCCGGTGATTTTCTTCAGCAGGTCGATGTTTTCGGGGTCGGCCTCGAACTTTTTGCCGTAGATTTCCACCAGCTGGTCGCAGGTGGCGTAGGGCGAGAAGGCAGCTTCAACGCCGGCGATGTAGCCACGGATGGTGGCGGCTTTCACGCTGTCGTCGATGTTCTTCTCCAGTTCGGCGTCGAGTTTCTCGCTGGCGATGTCGTAGTTGTCGACCACCAATGTGGGTTCGGCTTTACCGGAGCGCACATAGTCGATGGTGGCTTCCATGTATTTCACCAAGTATCCGGCTTCGAGGTCGCCTTCCATCTTGACGGCTTGGTCATAGAGGGTGTAGTAGCGCTCAAGGCCGTCGTTTTTCAGGATTTCCTGCAGGTCCATAGCCTTTTTGGCGGTCCATTTGGGTCCCTCGCCGTAAGTGGCAATACGTACGTCGTACATGTGCATGAGTTCATCGACATAAGCGTCGCGCTCGGCCTGGTCTTTTGCTTTGGCAATCATCACGCGCATGATGTTTGCGCCGTTGTTGTAGAGGTTTTTGCTCTGCTTGGGGCAGTTGGCCACAATTTGTTTCCAGTAGGGGTAGGCTTCTTCCAGCCAGCGGGAGTCTTTGGTGGATTTGAATTGTGCGATAGCGTCCTGATAGAGGGACACGGGTTCGAGCATCTGCTGCTGCACCTCTTCGGAGCAGCCCCAGTCGGGGTACTGAGCCATTGCGGTGGAGCCCATGGCTGCCATGAAGAGTCCAATCGTCAGTGTTTTGATCGTTTTCATTGTGATTCTATTTTTTATTGTTTTTGTTCTCTGTTTTGCTATTTAGTATCGTTTAATATTTTTTTCTTGTAAACTACCCTAGGAAAACCTAGGACTTCCCAGGACCTCCTAGTTATACCTCCTCTTCACAAACCAGCGTTCACAGGTGCTCACCGAGATGCCGATGGTGAGACTGTTGCGCTGCAGGAGGTCTTTGTTTCCCAGGCTGCGGTAGCCTACGCTGAGGGTCAGTAGCGAGCGTCCCTTGCGCATGGGCAGCGTGGCCCCGAGACCGAAACCCCAGGCGTCAATCACCTGCTCTTCTCCGCCAATCATCAGACGCATAAGTCCTTGGTCGGTGTTGAAGCCTACGCTCCAACTGATACGGCCCCAGTAGGTGGAAGCATCCATCACGCCAATCTTTTCGAATCCCAATACGTAGCGGCTGTAGGGTCCGTAGGTTATCGCGCTCTCTCCCATGATGGGAGGGTTCACACCCTCGGTGTATTTCATACCGGCCCAACCCGTGAAGGTGGCGTCGGCGGACACACGCCAACTGTCGTTGCGCTCGAAGCTCAGGCCGATGCCGAAGGTGTGGTCTTGCTCAAGGGTGCTTGTGAACTCCGGCGACTCGCCTGAGGCGGGGAATATCGTGTCGGCTATCGATTGGTCGCTGGGGTAGAAAGTATAGATGAGGGCAATGTCGGTGACGTTCATCTTGCGATAGGGCTTGTAGACGAGGCCTACGCCGAGGGTGTAGTTTTCGCCCAGCGGTTCCCAGTACTGGAGGCCGAGGTCGAAGGTCACATTGCCTACCTTGGTCTCCTTGTAGCGTCGTGAGGGCTTGTAGTGTGTCGAGTCGATACTTACAAAGGAATAGGTGATAGCGTGCTGTACGCGGCCGGTGTGGTAATTGACGTTGAATCCCAGCTGTAGACGACGTTCCTCCTTGTCTTCGCCCAGAAGGTTGAAGGCACTGCCCACGAAGGCAATATTCACGCCGCCAGTGCCGTCATAGACGGTCTTCACGATGCTGCTGTCCAAGTACATGCCCTGCGATGTCGAAGCATAATCCACCGAGGTGTAGTTCAGCAGTCCGCCTCCCAGTTTCCACCAGCTGGTGATGGGCAGGCCGAAGGTGATGTGGCTGATGTTGCCGTCGGCATCCTTCACGCTCTTGTCGTTGTTTTGCAGACGTGTCATCTGGATGTTGGCACCCATGTCGAACACAAAACTTTCCGTGCCGATGCTCCCGTAGGAAGCGGGGTTAAAAGGATTGATGAAGTTGTCGCCCGAAAGGGTGTAGACCACGCCGCCCGTACGGCTGGTCATGGGGATGGTGTAGGGCAGGTCGCTGATGCCGATGCCGAATTGCGAATAGGGCATGTTGAAGCCGTTCTGCGCCTGAGCATTACCCATTAATCCCATAATGCCCATTAAACTCATTAATCCTATCAAAAAACTCTTATTTCTCATTGTATATCAGTATCTCGTTCAATCCAATCAATGTTAGGTGCGGCATATGCTCCCAGCCGCCCACACCTAAGGCCATCAGGCGCTCAGCGTCGCCGCCGGTGAGAATCACCCGCAAATCTGGGGATTTTTCTTTGTAGAGGGTCACAAATCCCGCCAGCGCCAAAAGTGTCGCACCCAGCGTGCCGGCGAGGATACTTTCCTCTGTCGAACGTCCCAACACGGGAGCTTTCTCTACCCCATCAAGGTCTATCAACGGCAGCTTGGCCGTGAAAGTATGCAGCGCCTGCAGGTTCATCTGCAGACCCGGCATGATGGCGCCGCCGTGATACACACCCGCAGCGTCGACGAAGTCCACCGTGATGCAGGTGCCGGCATCGATGACGAGGCAGGCCTCGCCGGGGTGCAGGCTCACCGCCCCGCAGGCATCGGCGATGCGGTCGGCCCCCAGCGTCTCAGGGGTCTTGTAATCCAACTTTATTGGCAGCGGAGTGGATGAGGTCAAAGTGGAAAACGGAAAGCGGAAAGTGGAAAGCATAGATACCACCTCCGGATTCTCTCCGCTGGCACACACCATTGCTCTGTCAATATTAGTGGCCGGTGGCAGGCAGTTAGTGGTCTGCGTGCCACCGATGTTTTCGGTAGCCTCGTTTTCCACTTTCCACTTTCCACTTTCCACTAAGGACCTCCCTTCGAAGGTGGCCCATTTCACGGCGGTGTTCCCTATGTCCAGCGTCAAATTCATAAACTCCTTATCTCCTTATCTCCTGTCTCCTTATCTCCCTCTGCATGCGCGTTGCCCTTCTTGTTATACAGATTCATCGTGCGGTCGATGCCCTGGGTGACGAAACATTTGATGGCGTCGCCGGCTGTCTTTACGGCTTCCTCCATCTTCGCCAGGTCCTCACCCTCGATGCGCCCCAGCACATAATCCACTTGGTGACCACGGCCGAAGCTGCTGCCCACACCCATGCGCAGGCGGTTGTAGTTCTGCGTGCCTAGCAGAGCCTCGATGTCCGTGAGGCCGTTGTGGCCGCCGGCACCGCCCTGTTTCTTGATGCGCACAATGCCGGGGTCGAGGGCCAGGTCGTCGACGATGACCATGAGGTTCGCAAGTTCTATCTTCTCGGCCTGCAGCCAGTATTTCACGGCTTTTCCACTGAGGTTCATGTAGGTGGTGGGCTTGATGAGCACCAAGATGCGACCCTTGTGGCGTATCTCGGTGCGGTAGGCGTGGCGCTCCAGACTCCAGCGCGCATCGGCCTCTTTGGCCAGCGCGTCGACTACCATGAAGCCCGCATTGTGGCGTGTGCCTTCGTATTCGGCACCCACATTGCCCAGTCCCACTATGAGAAATTTGCTCACAGGTCCTTCCGTTGATTCTTTACAATCTTTTCTTTTACAATATGATATAATCTTCCCGAGAAGGCTCATCACATCCTTTTTAAACTGCAAAGATACAACTTTTTTACAATTATAGTCCCTAATATATAAAAAAAGTCACTCCTATTCCCGAAAGTTACCGTCTAATTGCTCTATTATCCAATATTTCTACACTATTTGTTCAGTTGTTGTTCAGTGATTCACTGAACAACAACTGAACAACAACTGGACAACAAACGCACAAATGTTTAACCCTGTGCCAATTTGAGCATAATAAAAAAGGCGCAGTCTTCTGCGCCTTTTTTGTGAGGGAGTAGGGGATTATTTCTCGCGGATGACGTCGCCGTGGTCGTTGACAATCATGCGCTGCCACTCCTGGCGGTAGTGGGGCTGCTTGGGGAACACGGCGTTGCCGGTCTCGGTGCGCTCGAACTTACCGTCTTTCTCTTTCTTGATGTTGCCGTCCATATATTTGACGAGCAGGTATTTGTCGAGTTTGTTCCACTCGGTCATCATCTTCTCGGCGGCGCGGCCGGAGAAGTCGTTGAGCTGCTTGGTGAGGGCCTCGCCGTCGCTCTGCTTGGCGCGGGCGTCGAACTTCTGCACGTCGGCGATATAACCTTCCTCAAGGCTGTTCTGCACTTTCTGCAGGTCGACAATCATGTCGCAGTAGCGGCTGTAGACGAAATTGGTGACGCGGTTGAAAAGCCAGAAGGCTGCGGTCTCGCTGTAGGTCACCATGTCGCCGTTGCCCTGACGGAAACACTCGGGGATATCGGTGATGCCGCAGTACATGGGGCAGTAGACGGTGCTGTAGGTGTCGTCGACGCCGAACCAGAGGATGCCGCCGACTTTGGCGGGGAGCCAGCTGCGGCACTGGGCCACGAAGCTGAATCCGGTCTGTTGGGTGGAGGTGGCGCGTTCGTGGACGTAGTTCCAGCCGTTCATCTCGAAGCCCAGGGGACGCCAGCGGTAGGGGCATTTGAAGGGGCCGGCGCCGAGGTCGTTGGTCATATCCATGGAGGTGCCCTCATAGTGGTCGCGCATGAGGTTCATCACCTCGTGGACATCGACTTTGTGGTCGGGCTTGATCCAGAGGGGCATGCGCTCAGCTTTGGCGTCGCCCATGGCGTATTTCTCGTATTTCTCCATGCCGGAGGCCACGCGGTGGAACATGGCGTAGACACGGGCTTCGCAGCCGCGGAGGCCGCTGAAGGTCAGGGGAGCGTAGGTGTCGCAGAAGGAGAAGTCGGCATCCTTGCCGTCGTACCAGCCGCAGGCGCGG
>JAEEGL015947785.1_pt1 | contig 14089 bp, 7 predicted proteins | sample 9134231 | NCBI WGS metagenome assembly JAEEGL01 (sample SAMN16246548, study PRJNA631951) | gut metagenome | biome: gut microbiome; feature: rumen; material: fiber-attached | host: Bos | place: Iran: Karaj | collected 2018-10 | reverse complement strand
TTCGAATTAATTATTTTACTTTTTGTTTTTAGATTTTTTATGTGTTTGATGGGGGTTTGGGCGTTGGGTATGGGGGAGTGGGGATTGGGGTTGGGTCCCACTCCCCACTCCCCAATCCCCAATCCCCAATCCCCAATCCCCAATCCCCAAATTATAAAAAAAAATATTATGATATAAATTATTAAAAAATATTTAATTAAGAATTAATATTTATAAATATAAATTAATTAACAAAAATTTTTTATTGTTATTATTTTTGTTTATAAATCGATGTGATCTTTTTTTTAATATTATCTATAATTATTTTATCTGAATTTTTTTGAACTTTTTCAATACTAGTTTGAATATCATCTATTAACATTCTTATATCTTTTAAATCATCATTAATTTGTTTTAATTTTTTTTCTCCTTCTTCATCAATTTCTCTTCTAATTTCTTTTTTTTCTTCTGGTTTTTTATTATGCATTTTTATTATTCCAACAGGATCATTATCAATAGGAATTAATTCAGCTCCTGTTTTTACTTTATTTTTTAATAATAAATCAGATTCAGGATAATCTGTAGCAATAACAAATAATTTATCTAAAATATTAACTTCGAAATTATTTTCCGGTGCAGTTACAACATAATAAAAATTTTCATTTTTACCATTTTTTGATTTAAATTTTTTTGCATTATTATTTAAATATGTTACATTACTAGTTTTTAATTCACTTTTTGATTGATTACTACCATTTGTGTCACCTAATCTATAAACACCTATTACAATCACATTATTCTTTAATAATGTTAAAAAAATATCTTCAAATTTCATTCTATTATTTCTATTATTATAACCTGATTGATTTTGGAATAAACCAATTGGAATGTCAATTAAAAATAAATTTCCGCTGGGAACTTCTTCATATCTAGTTAATAATCCTTTTTTCTTTAAAGATTCACCAACAATTAATTTTTTCAATACACTTAATAAAGAAGGATTATAATATGCTTGAGTTATTAAATTATCCATTATTGATGAATAATAAATTTCACCTGATGCAAAAGATGCTGTTGCATCTATATTTAAACCTGCTTTGATAAAAAGATATTCATCATTATTTCTTCTATTTTTATTATTTAAAAAAGAAACATTATTTGGATTTATTAATTCTATAATAATAAATATTTCTTTCTTAATTTTTGATATGAGGTTATATGTAAATATTGATTTTGCATCTAAAAGATCTTCTTCTTGTTTTGTTAATTTTCTTGCTTCGTTGTATTGAGATTTTAAGGAATTTTCTTCATCATCATTATTATTACTATTTCTTAAATTATTAATTTCTTTTCCTACAATAAATTGATTAATTTCATGAATAGAAGGAGTTAAAATAACAACTCTTTTAGCAGATAATATTCCAGCTCTTCTTAAATCAATTATATTCATACAATCTCCTTGAACTAAATAAATTTGTTCAAAAAAAGCTATTGTATTCCATAATTTATCATCAGGTAAATCCTTATTTAAAATAACAATAGAAGGTAAATAATTTTTTGGTAAAGATTTTGATCTCAAAGGTTTAATAAAATCAATTAAATTTTGACATAAACCACAAATAATAATATGACCATTAGCTATTAACATTTTATCTATACTATATATTGTTACACTAGTTTTAGCTATATGTTCAGTTGTGATGTGACATATTTTAGCTAAACTCAAAGCATCTGTTGAATATGTATCATCTTTTTCTTTTATTTCAGTTGTATCTAATTCTTCATCATCTATATTAGCCAATCTATTTCCATTTAATCTATTATTTTTATTTACTCCAATATTATATTCATCCATTGTTTTTATTTCTGCTCTTTTTTGAGTTTTTGTCCATGCTGTAATATTATCTGCATCATTTTGATCTTTTGCTAATAAATATCCAAAAACATTTACATCACGTTTAAATGGGAGAATAAAATCCATTGGACTTAATAATACTAAATTACTTTTATCTGATTTACATTCAATATTTAATCCGAATAATATAGTTTTTTTTTCTTTATATATTTTTTCTACTATTGTACTATATTTATATCCTCTTAAATAATCTAATGGAATTTTATAAATTTCATAATCTTTTCCATGTTTATATTCTTCAATCCAAGAAAAATTTCCTATTTGTTTTTCTATTCCTTCTTCAAAATTATTTGTTATTATTAAATTTGATAATAACGCAATTATTCCACGACATAAACAACTTTTTGCTAATAAAGATAATTTTAATTCTTCAATACAAATAATTTGATCAGTTGTATTATTTTTTGAAATACTTAATGCAAAATGATGTTCAGATTCTGGACGCAATAATTGAATAATTAATTGATTACTTTGATTTTCAACACTTGTTTCTTTCGTTAAAAGTTGATTTAAATTATTTGTTTGAGTTGCAGTTTTTCTTCCTGGATTATTATTTAAATTACTAGAATTAGAATTATCATTACTTGTATTTGATTTTAATGTATGTGTTTTTCCAGCAAGATTAATTTCTTCTGTAACAATTTTATCAGAACCAACAACAACAGAATTTCTAAATGGTTTGACACTATTTGAAGAACTAAGTCTATTATTAGAATTATTATTATCATTTTCGTTTTCTTCTTCAAAATATTTTTTAATTGCCATTGCTTGTATTATTGTTTTACTATCTTCTGCACTTGAATCATCAGTTTGTTTATTACATAATAACATAATCATACTAGCTGATTTAAATTGACATCTTTGTAAATCATTTAATTTCAAAGGATCTCCTTCAAAATAAAATAATTTATTTTGATATTTTTGTAATAAACTTTTCATTAAAGTATCTGGTCTTTGAGGCATTAATATTAAAGCATGTCTCTCATTTTCTCCATGGTCAGGATGAAAATATTCTTGTAATAAAATTTTAATTGAACCTCCACTAATATTACCACTAATTAAAATAAATTCTACACCTTCTAATTTTTTATATGATGTTCTTGCATATATTGATTTACTACTTAATTGATTCATTAAATTTGATGCTAAACTTGGAACCTCTATAAATGCTATGATAATCAAAATTGTAACTATAATTCTTCCAATTAAACTTACAACATTTGAATAATAACCGATAATACCTATTGTTGAAAATACATAAAATACAGTAGTATGAAAATAATTATTGTCACCTGAACAATTATTATCACATTCTCTTGGTAAAAATAGATAATAATTTCCTACAGTTTTAGTATTTTCAATTACATTTAATATAACAGCAGCACTTATAAATATACATAATAAATTAATTATAATTGAGAATAATTCTCTATTTACATCACTTTTTATATATCTACTAAATTCTGATAATTTAAATATTCTAAATACTATAAATGAACTTGTTATATTATGAGTATTACTTATTAGATTTTCTTTCATTCCTACTGTTATTCTTGCGAATAAATATGGAACTGTTGATATTATTTCAACAGCTAAATAAGAAAAATTTTTAAATGGATTATATAAACTTTCTGCTTTTAAATTCATTAAAAAAAGTAAAAAAAAATATGTTCGCATAAAGAAATTAAATATAAATACTAATTTTTCATGTCTCAATATTTCATTTGGTCGATAATTTGTATAAATATATAAAAAAAAACCAACAATAGAAAATAATGAATTTAAAGTATTTACAAAAAATGTGAATCTAGGATGATAAAAAATTTTAAAATAAGAAGAAATTGAACTACTTTCAGTTTTAGGTGGACTAATTATTGAATCTGAATTGGAATTTTCTGATTCTTCCATTTTATTATTCAATTAAAATTTTAATTAAAATTTTATTAATATAAATAATATCATTAAATAATATAATTTTTTTAATAAATATAAAAAATATGTATTTGAATTATTTAAAAATATATATTTTTATATAAATAATATAAAATAAAAATGAATAATAACTTTTATAATAATTTTAATGATAATAATATGGAATTTGATTTTTTAACAAATAATAATATAGATAATAATATGAATAATAATAATATAAATAATTCTTTAGATATTCCATTAATTGATGAAATGAGTGAAAAAAATGACAAATTTTGTAAATTGATGAAAAAACGAATAGATGGACTAAAAATAATTGCTACTTCTTGTAGGAAAAATAATACAGAAGATGCAATAGCTGAAGTAGGTTATTTAAAAGATTTAGGAGTAGCAAATGATTATTTAAATTATTCTTTAATTAAAAAAGATATAAAATTAATATATTTGAATAATGATGAAGTATTAAAATTATTTCCTACAATTTTGTTGTTATTAGAATCAAAATATGATAATTATTTTAAAACTGCATTTCAATCTGCATTTGTTATTTTAAAATTATATCAAAATATTATAATAGATGCAAAATCATGTGCTTTTGTTTCAGGAGTTGATTTAAATAGAGAAGATAAATTAAAAAAATATGATAAAATAATTGATTTTTTTTATAGAATTAGAATTTCCAGTAAAGTTGCAAAAAATATGAATAAATATTTAGAATTACAAAATTTTTTATCTGAATTAGATTATTTTTTAAAAAAATGTAAATAATAAATAGTTTATAAATTTTTACTTTATATAATGTAAAAATTTAATATAATGAAATTTAAATTTTATTTTTGAAATTATTTTTTTGAATAAATATAAAGAATTTAACTAGTAAAATATAATTTTATTATTATATTTATAAAAATATTTTTGTGTTGAATTTTAAATAATTTATTTATTATTTTAATTATTTATTAATAAGAAATTAAAATATATTAAATATTGAATTTAAATGAATCAAAATGATTGGAGAAATCTTCAATTATTTCTTAAAAAAACAAATTTATCTTATTTAGAAATGAAAAAAAAAGAAAAAGAATTTAATGAAGAATTAGATAATGAAATTTGTAAATATTATAAATTTAAAAAAAAATGTAGATTAATATGTGATAATAATTTAAAATTTATTGGATTTAATACATCTTCTCCTCCTAAAAAAAAAATAAAAATTGAAATAATAAATAAACCAGAAGAATTAAGTTTTTATTCTTCAATTAAAAAATTTTTATTAGAATTTCGTTCAAATTTAGATTTATTATTAAAATTTATTAATGTATTAGATGGTAGAAATGAACAATTAATTATTGCAAATGTTTTAGTACATTATTTTTTTGAAGATATAACTAAAAAAGAGGCAAGTGAAATTTTTTCAGAATTTTTAGCAGTTTTAATAGGTAAAGAATTAGAAAATGTTGATATTAAATTAAATGATGGTTTTATTAAAAAAGGTTCCTTTATTTCAAAAATATTTGATGAATTTACTTATAGAGAAGAAGTTAAAGTTTATACAAAACATATTTTATTAAATCCTATTAAACAATTAATTGAAAAAGAACAAGAAGAAATAAAAACAAATAAAGAATATAAAGAAATATTTATTACTCTTAATATAGGAAAAATTAAAAAAATTATTACAGAAGTTGAAAATTTATTTATAAAAGATGTTAAACAAACAGAAGCAGTTTTTGGAAAAGCAAAAAGTAATCAAAAAAATTTAAATAATGATTTGTTCATGAGTCAATTTTTAAATAAAAATAATGATTTAAAAAATATTGAAGAAAGAGTATTTAAATCAGAAAATATTATAAATTTACAATATTTAAGACATAAATTAAGAGCAGGTGAATTAAATTTATTTCAAAAAAAATTTTATATAAATCAATTGCTATATTTGCAAAATTCAAAAGATAAAAATATTTATACAAATGAAAAATTTGAACAATTAGTAAAAAATGAAGAAAATTATCCAAATATTATTGCATTATATTGTCAAAATTTAGAATTAATTGATAATTATATTTATGAAATTTTATTAAGTTTAAATGATACTTATTATTATACTCCTAAAATTATAAGAAATATATCAAATATTATAAATTCAGAAATTTTAAAAAAATTTGATAATATTAATCAATTTGATTTAAATAATTTTATTTTATATTTTTTAATTGAATATATAATTATACCTGTTTTACAATTTCCTGAAAAAAATGAAATTTTAACAAAAGAAGTATTATCTCCTAATATTCATAAAAGTATAAATACTTTAGTATATGTTTTAAGAAAAATTTATAAAGGTGAATTTTTTTCATCTGAATTTGATGTTTATTATACACCTTTAAATAAATATATGGAAAATTGGATATTTGCTTTTCATAATATTATAAATAATTTTATAAACGGTGATAAAATAGATGATTTATTTGAAGTTAATTATAATAATGAAGTTAATGATTTATATCAAACTATGTGTTTATCAAAAAAAGAAATTAGAATATTTATAGATAAATATAAAAAGATTAATGATTTATGTCAAAAAGAAGATAATACTGAATATGAACAATTATATTTTAATATTGATTCTATTTTAAAAGAAAATGAAGAAGAAAATGAAATAGAAAAATTTTATATCTTTACTCATTATAATTTTAGTGAATATAGAAATAATATTTTGAAAATTAAACTAAAAAAGGAAATAAATATTGAATTTAATTATATGGATCTAAATGAAGATTTAATAGTTCAAAAACAATATGAATTAGTTGATGGTATAAAAAATTGTGTAAAGCATGTTTTAATTAATATCCCTAATTTGACATTTAATTCTAAAAATTATGCATTTGAATTATTATTTAAAGAAATTAATAAAAATATTAATTATCATCAAATTAAACAAACATATTTATTGAATAATATTCCTTTAAATTGGTATAGCAAATTTATAGATAAAAATATGGTTGTTCTTCCTGAAGAATATAAAAAAGATAATTTTTATAAATTATATGATGAAATAGAAAAAGAAACTAATGATTTTAATTATCAAATTTTAAATAAAAGCACAATATATACAAATGAAATGTTATCAGAAATTACTGAGCTTAAAAAAAATACATTATTTTATAAACATCAATTAAAAGAAATTAAAAAATTGGAATTAAATACCAAAATATATTTTTTTATTGAAAATAGTAAACCAGAAGTTTGTTTATTACAAAGAAATATTTATAATATTAATTATGCTTTTAAATTATATAATATTACAAATAAGCCAATAACTCAAGAAATGATGAATGAAAATGAAAAAGAATTAATCTTAAGTACAAATGATAAATGTATCCATAGTATAATTGAAAATTTGCAAAAGACTAATAATGAAATTAAAAAAAATTTTGGGTATATGAAAAAAGAAGGTCATTGTCAAACTATTGATGATTTTATTACTAAAATATTATTTAGTAGACATAGTATAACAGAAGATATATTAAATAAATATTTGCATAAAGGAGAAAAAAATATTCAAAATGATACAAAAGTTAATAAAGTAGTTGAAAGTTATTTTGAAATTTTAGAAAAATATATTGAAACAAATTTTAATCAATTTTTTGAATCTAAAAATCCTAAAAAATTTGAATTAAAAAAAGAAGAATTTTTAGTTAAAATTCAAAGTTATATAATGACTAAAATATCAATAAAATTAAGTAGTTTTTTAAAAGAAAAATTTGAACAAAAGCAAAAAAATATAGAAAATTTATTTACTGATAGAACTTTTAATGAAAAATGTAAAAGATTGTCAAAATATGGTGATGAATTAATAAATTATTTGGAAATTAAAAAAGATGATATTAATATAGATTGTATGAATATTGCAATAGATTATTTATCTAAAATGGATAAAGAAAAATATTGTAATAATATTATTGAAAAATTTTCTAAAGCTATTAATGTTATAGTTAATATGTTAATGTTTACACAAGAAAAAAAAGAATCAAGTATAGATGATTTTTTACCTATAATTGTTTATTTATGTATTATGTCTAATCCTCAAAATATGATTACTAATTTTTGTAATTGTATTTATTTTTTAACTAATAAACAAAGTAATCAAAATATTGGCTTTAATTTGGCTAATATTGAAGGATGTATTAATTATATTATAAATTTAAATGAAAATAATATATTTAATAAAAATTATAACAATGAATAAAATTTTGTTAAATAAAAAATTAATTATAAATATATATTATTATTTAATTTAATAATATATATAATAATAAGTTTTTTATCAATAAAATAATTTGAAAAAATTTAAGTTACTTATTATATTTAAATTAAAATTTTATAATAAATAATAATAAATTAATATTTTAAAAAACTTTTTTTTTTAAAATTTTAAATTTTGTATTTAAAATTTTAAATATCAAATTATAAGATTTCAATATAATTAAAAATAAAATAGATTTAAATAAATTTTTTAAATAAATTTTTTTAATTTAAGCATATATTTATGTCAATTTATTTTAAATTATTTAGTTAAAAAAGAAAAACTAATAAAAAAATCATAATTTTATAAAATGATAAAAAAAATTCAGAACAATCAATAGTAACATCTTCAGCATCACGCAACATTTTTTTATATTCTTTAATAGATGATAATTTATCATAAATAGGAGTAAAAAGTCTAAAACCTTTACCATTTATTTTAAAATTAACTTCACAACACTTGATATTTTCTATTAAATCTCCTTTTTTTTCATTTTCAATACAATCATTAATTTTGTCACCATCATTATTATTGCTCTCTTCATTGCCACTATTATTGCTATTCTCATTGTTACTATTATTATTGTTATCCTCATTGCTATTATTATTGTCATTATTATTTTGACAAAATATAATATTTAAAAGATAAAGAAAGAAAAAAATAAAAATAGTAGATTTAAGTTTCATTAAGAATCAAAAAATAAATTAAATAATAAAAAATAAAATATTTAAATAAATTTATATAAAATATTTTTTTTAAATTAATTATGATTTTTAAAATAATTTGAAAATATAAAAAAAGAATTTCTTTTTTTTTATTTTTTAATATCAAACTATAAATTAATATATTAAAAATTATATTTAATAATAAATTTTTCTTACTTAAAATTTTCATTTAAATGATTATTTAAATTAATTTCTTCTTTATTTTTTTTATCTAAATAAGTATTATTTCCATATAAATTTAAAAATGATGGTATATTTATATTGTTATTATTTATAGAATTATTTAAATAGGTTGTTGCATTAAAATTAGGATTAATTGATTTCATTATATGATTATTTATAGGAATCATTGGTAAGTTTAAATTATTTTTCATTAAAATTGAATTTCTTATATTAGAAACTTTCATATCAACTTCAGATTTAGGAACATCTTTCATATTTATATAATTTTGAATTTCATTATATATAGAATTTAAATCATTAACTTTTTTATTATTAAAATAGTTTCCACCATTATCTTCTGGTTTAAAGGGACAATCCATACTTACATGACCCTTATCACCACAATAAATACATTTAATTTCAATTTTATTAAATTCTCCCAAATTATTTGGGCATTCCCAACTACTATGACCTTTTTCTCCACAATATTCACAAGCTGGTTCTTTATTATTATCATTATTTCTATTAACTAATGATAGAGAATTTTTTGCTTTATTATATTCAGATGAATTTTCATCTAAATAAGGAGAAATTAATTCAACTGCTTTTTCTATGTCTTCATCATTATTTCCGATAATTAAAATATGAAGTGGTTCATTTTGGCTTAAATAAACATAATTACTTGAATATGTAGAATTTGACCAATTTGAACCTTTTCCTCTAATTGCAATTTTACAATTTGAAATTTTTTCAAATCTCTTTTGAGTTTCTCCCTTATATCCAATTAAATATTTTGTGAAATTATATTTATCATTATTTTGTATATAAATTTTTTTTAATTTTTTTGGTGGTTTATAATCATTTGGAGGTTGATAGTTTTTATCATATTTCATTAATTCAAAAATTATATTATTTTTTTCATTTATATATTTTTCTTTATACATCATTATTCTAGTATTTATTCTTTTTCCTTTTCCATCATAAATAGGTTCAGGGGATTCTTCTCTTAAATCTGGATCTTCTTCTTCAAAATCACACTTTTCTAATCTTAAATTTATATCTTCTAATCTTTGTTTTCTTAATAACATTTCAAATTCATTAATATTTATATCTTTTGGAATTTCATTTACCATACAAGGTGTAAATGTTTTTGATGATTCAAATCCCCAATGACTTTTTTTTATATTGAATTGTTTTAAAATTGAATCTTCTTTATTCCTTTCCCATCTAGTTTTTCTATTTAAAAATTCAGTATTTTTTGGTAATATTATCAATTCTTCATTTTTATTTGATTTATTATTTTCTTTATTTTCATCGATATTATTAATGATTATATTGTTAGACATTTAATAAAATAATATAAATAATATAAATTATAATCATAATAAAGAATTATAATATTATATAATTTCATTATTAAATTGTTTGCTTAAAGAAAAATTTTTAAAATATTATTTCAAATATTTATTTATAAATAAATATTTAAAATTAAATATTTGATAATATATTTTTTAAATATAAGATAATATATTGTTATTTATAATTCTTATTATATATATATATATATTATATATTAAAATAATTAATTATTGAACATTAATAATATATAATAATAAATAATAATTTATTTATAAATTTTTAAATTAAATTATTTCATAATTTTTATAAATTTGTCTAACATTTTCCATAAATACTACTGGATTTGATTTATCATATTCTTGCTGGATTATATTATCTAATGAATCAAAAATTTTTCCACTTAATTTTTTAATTATCCTTCTATCTTTATATCTCTCAATTTTTTTAAAGGTTCTATCACATTCATCAAAATCATATTTATAATTAATTGGTAAAGGAAAAAATATATGAAATATTGTGGGTCCTATAAAGGCTTTCCAATTAAATAACCAACCATTATTATATTCATTTATACAATCTTCACTATAATCACTTTTATTACAAATAATATAATATTTCTCAATAAAAACATTATTGATACTTTCATAATATGTTATATTATTAATACCATAAACAACTTGACTTAAAACTAGTTTAAAAACAAAAACAAAAACTATAGTAGTTATTATCCCTAAAATATTTATTAATATTCTTATAATAAAGAAAATTTTTAAACTTATTTCATTTTTATAATAATTTATAAAACCAATATAATAATGAATTCCAAATATCATTAACCATATATTAAAATTAATGAATAGTTGTAAATTTTTATATCCTACACATTTATTGGTAAATACACAATGATGATCTCTTCTTAAAATACACATATTACATTGACTACAATGTGATGTTCTTTCAAATTTTAATATTTGATTATTTTTATCTCCACAAAATAAACAATTTTTATTATATTTTTTTAACAATTTTTCAGAAATAATTCTTTCATGATTATCTGATATTATTTTGCTAATGTTTGTTTGAGAAGGATTTTTAAATAATAAAAATAAATAAATTATCATAGTATAATAATATAAAAGATGTGAAAAAAATTTAAAACTTTTTTTATTTAAATCTTTTTCAAAACATTTATAAAATATTGATACACAAAAAATATAATCTAATAAAAAGCATGTTAAAAAGAAAATAATAAAACCATTTTTTTTTAATACTTTTTGAATAAATGGAATTTCTTTTATAAATTTATTCATATTATATTTAATTTTAATATATAAATATTTTTATTTTATTTAAAAAAAAAATAATTTTAAAAATTATATTTTAAATTCAAATTTATAAATTTTAAATTTTTAAAAATGAATCTTAAACCACAAATTCCAAAAAAAACTAAACAAAATAAAAATCTAAATAAAAAAAATCTTCGATTAAATAAATCTTCTCAAAGTTTAAATCAAAATTCAAATTCATTTATTGTTTTAAAAGATGGAACAATAAAAAGAAGAAGACATAAATTATCTTATAAAGAAATTTATTTAGATAAATTAAATTATGTTCCAATTGAAATTCATTTGCGTAAAAATTCAGAAAATTCAAATTATTCAAATTCAAGTAGAGCTAAAACAGTTGGAAATTCAATAAGTAAAAGTTTCAATAGATTAAATAGTGTCAAATATAGTAATAAAATAAGGGAAAAAGAATTTGAATTATTTAAAAGAAAAAATAGTAATTCTAATAAAGATTTATTTGATGATATTTCTAGTGAAAGATATGAAGATTTCGATAATAATAATAATGATAATTTTATTGATAATCAAAAATTAAATAAAAAAAATAACAAAGAAATGTCTAAATTTGAAATAGATGAAAATAACCTATCAAATATAAGCAATAATAATTATTATGAAGATAGTTTAAATAGTAAAAAATTAAGTAATGCAAGTAGTATAAATAATACAATAAAAAAATTAGAAGATAAATGTAATAATAGGAAGGATAATAAGATTAATGATAATAAAATCATAAATAAAATTTATAATAAATTAAAAGATAATGATTTGGAAAAAGAAATGAATAAAAATTATAAAGTAAATAAATATAGTAATAATAGTTATAATGAATATATAAATAATGATAAAAAAAATAATAATATTTTAAATTATAATAATAAAAAAGAAGTAAAAAATAAAAATAATTCAAATAATGATGAAAATAAAAATAATTTGAAGTCAAAAAATAATTCATTATCAATAGAACAAAATATAAATATTGAATCAAATACATTAAAAAAAGAAAATAAAATTATAGAAAATAAAAATGAATTTTCAATTCTTACAAATTTTAATAGTAAAGCTACAAATAATACATATGAATCAAATAAATCAAATCAAAATGTTAATATTAATGTTAAAAATGAATCAATAATTTCCGATAATTTAGAAAATAATAAATTTAATGTTAACAAAAATAATAATAAAATGAATAATAAAGTTGAACTAAAAATAATAAATGAAAAAAAATTTGATAATAATGAAGAAGAAAAAAATAAAATAAAAAATATTATCAAAAATAATAATGAATATGTTGAATTACCTTTATTGAAACAACAAGATAATGAAGAAGAATACGATTCAAATTACAATTCTAATAAAAATAATAATTTAAAAAACAGTAACAACAATCAAATTAGTCCTAAATTTCCTGATAATGAAAATAATGATACAAATAATAAAAATAAAAATGAAAAAGAATATATTAGCCCAAATAAAAATAAAGAATTTATTAATAATAATAATTTTACATTACAAAAAGTTGATAACGAAAAAGATGATAAATATGGAAATATTAAATCAAATGAATTTAATATAAATATAGAAATAAATAATAATAGTAAAGATAAAAAAGAAAAAATAAATATAAATAAAAGTGAAGAAAATAATTTAATAAATATAATCAATTTTAATAGTAATGATAATTATAATTATAGTGATAATAAAGAATTTAAAAATGAAAAAAGTAAAAAAAAAATTGAAAATATTATTGAAAATATTAATGATAAAAAAATTAATAATAAAGAACATTTAAAAGAAAAAATAAATAATTTAAAAAAGGATAAAAGTTTATGTAGCAATGAAATTGATATTAAAAATATGAATTTTTTAAATGAAAATAAAAAAACTGAAAGAGAAAAAATTGAAACAAATTCTAATTATAAATGTTTAAATTTAAACGAATATAATGAAAAATATAGAAATAAAATTTCACAATCTTCTCCAAATAAAAAAAATAATTTACAAAATAATTATAATCCATTTAATTATAAAATCCCAGAAAATTCTTTTAAAATAGAATATAAAGAAAATAATATAAACAATTTTATAAATGAAAATAATAAAAATAATAAAGAAGATTTATTTAAAGAATCAAATGAAGAAGATATGAATAAATATAGTATTGAGAAGAAAGATTATGAGAATGAAAATGATTATGATGAAGAAACAGTAAATTCATATAATAATAAAAATAATGATATATTAGTATTAGGAAAAGACATTATAAAAGAAGAAGAAAATGAAGGAGAAGAAGAAAATTTAAAAAATTCAAAAAATAAAAAAAATATAAATAAGAAAATTTATAATAAAGAAGAAAAAGAAG